>ERZ1034946.3-NODE-3-length-386198-cov-200.618975_pt1 | contig 386198 bp, 329 predicted proteins | sample MGYA00520591_ERZ1034946 | MGnify/ENA primary metagenome ERZ1034946 (study PRJEB33766, sample SAMN09781753) | gut metagenome | biome: gut microbiome | host: Homo sapiens | place: Madagascar | study: EMG produced TPA metagenomics assembly of the PRJNA485056 data...
CGGTAAGGCACAGGATTTTGATTCCTGCATTCGTTGGTTCGAATCCAACTAGCCCTGTTACAATTTGAATATATGGGATATTAGCTCAGGTGGTAGAGCACTTGACTTTTAATCAAGTTGTCCGGGGTTCGAATCCCCGATGTCTCATTAGCGTAAAAGAAGCCGTTCCTTGAACGGTTTTTTTGTATTTAGAAGAATGGAGGAATCGAACTCCGGACAACGGAGTTGACCGAAGCGTAGACAGAGAAAAATATGTGGGTATTATATGCATTTGGATCCGCATTTTTTGCGGGTATAACATCAATACTGGCAAAGTGTGGTATCAAAAAAACTGATTCAAACGTAGCAACTGCAATCAGGACAATTGTAGTTTTGATTTTTTCATGGATTATGGTATTTGTGGTTAAAGCGCAGGGGCAGATTGCAGCTGTGTCAGCAAAGACATGGATATTTCTGATGCTTTCAGGAGTCGCTACCGGAGCCTCATGGCTTTGTTATTTTAAAGCACTCCAGCTTGGCGATGTAAACAGAGTGGTGCCGATTGATAAATCAAGCACAATACTGACCATTATACTAGCATTTATCTTTTTTAAAGAGGAGATAAACGTACTCAGGCTGGTATGTGTGGTGCTTATAGCAATTGGAACGTATATGATGATCACCAAAAAGGAGATATCACAGGAAGAGCAGAATAAGGCCAGGGGTTCTCATGGATGGTTGTTTTATGCAGTGCTGTCTGCTGTTTTTGCCAGCTTCACCTCAATACTGGGAAAGGTCGGCATAGAGGGAGTCAATTCTAATCTGGGAACTGCGATAAGGACGATAGTGGTGCTTATCATGGCTTGGATAGTGGTATTTGCCACAGGAAAACAGCACACCATAAAGCATATAGAGAAAAAAGAGCTTGGCTTTATCTGCCTTTCGGGACTTGCAACAGGTGGCTCATGGCTTTGCTATTACAAGGCACTGCAGGACGGACTTGCGAGTGTCGTAGTGCCTATAGATAAGCTGAGCATAGTTGTGTCAATCGTGTTTTCATATTTCGTATTTAAGGAAAAGCTGACGATTAAATCCTTTACAGGACTGGTGCTTATCATAGCAGGAACATTGATTATGCTGGTTTAAATATATAAAAACATCTTGACGTTTTTCTGTTTTTTTATTATCATTGTTAACCGAAGAAAAAATTATAGTTGACAATTATAACGGATGATATGTATTATAATGATACTTATTAAATGAGAGAAGAAATACAGGACACGAAGGAGATTAAAATGGATCCAATAACACTGGCACAGGAGATAATAGACGGAAGAAGAATCACAAGGGATGATGACCTATCATTTTTCCTTACATGTGATTTAGACGAGCTGTGTAAGGGCGCAGATATGATCAGGGAGAAGTTTATCGGCGACAAGGTAGATTTGTGCTCGATAATAAACGGAAGAAGCGGAAAATGTCCGGAGGACTGCAAGTATTGTGCGCAGTCAGCACATAATCATACAAATTGTGAGGTTTATGATTTTTTACCTGAGGAAAAGATACTTGAGGCTTGCAGGATGAATGAGAGAGAGGGTGTAGACCGTTTCTCGATAGTTACAGCGGGAAAAGCGCTGACAGGTGAGGAATTTGACAAGGCAATACATGCATATGAGACTATGAAAAGAGAGTGCAAGATTGATTTATGTGCATCAATGGGCTTTCTTTCAGCAGAGCAGCTTCACAGACTGCACGAGGCAGGTGTCAGCAGTTATCACCACAATATAGAGACATCAAAGCGCAATTTCCCAAATATATGCACCACACACACCTATAACATGAAGATAGAGACACTGAAAAAGGTGAAGGCAGAGGGCATGTATGCGTGCTCAGGCGGCATCATCGGAATGGGTGAGAGCTGGGAGGACAGGCTTGATATGGCAGTAAGCCTTGCAGAGGTAGGAGTGGATTCCATTCCGCTTAATGCGCTTATGCCGATTGCAGGCACTCCGCTTGAGGGACTTGAGCATATCAGTGAGCCTGATATACTACGTACAGTGTCATTTTTCAGATATATAAACCCAGAGGCTGACATACGTCTCGGAGCCGGCAGGGCGTTGCTTACAAATGACGGAGAGCTTGCATTCAAGTCTGGAGCATCAGCCACAATCACAGGAAACATGCTTACGACAGTAGCGTGTGCCACAATCAGAAGTGACAAGGAAATGCTTGAGGGCATGGGCAGGAATGTGACACCTGAGTACATGAAATAAAGGTAATTATTCAGAATATAAAATATGTCAAAGATGCGTAAAATAGTATTAGTTTTGCGCATCTTTTTTAGTGCAAACGACAGGTTTGGTTGCGGGGTAAAAAAAATTATTATATAATGAAAAAAATGTAATTTAAGGGATTTATCGGAGGATGCCCTGATAAATAATACCGATATAGGAAAGAGGCTTATTGGAGAGATTGATGATCTGCACAAGCTTCTTGAGAACTACAGGAGACTGTAGGGTGCGTATGGGACAAGACCTTGACAAATAAGTTATAAAGAGTTATAAAAAGATTATAAAGTTATAAAGAGTTATAAAAATTATTAAAAGTTATAAAGAGTTATAAAACAGGAGCGCAAAGATGCAAAAAAATCCCTTTTCATTATCATTTGGCAAGGAACCGGTCAGTTTAATTAACCGTAATGTCCAGTCTTATGAAATAATTGATACATTTGAGGATGAAAATCCTGCTTACCAGGTTTGTATGATTACAGGAGTCAGAGGCTCAGGGAAGACTGTAATGCTCACAGAAATCAATAAAACTTTTAGGGCAGAGGAAGACTGGATTGTTATCGATCTGAGCCCTGAACGTGATTTATTACAATCATTTGCTGCAAATCTGAGCAATTATCCAAGTTTGTCAGAGGTTTTTCGTGAAGCTAAAATAAATCTGTCATTCTTAGGGCTGGGCGTTGAAATAGAAGGTGTTTCTCCAATCACAGATTTAAATGTCGCAGTGACGAGGATGCTTGAAAAGATTAAAAAGAAGCATAAGAGAGTTCTTGTGACGATAGACGAAGCTGTATGTAATGATACAATGAAAGAATTTGTCAGCCTGTTCCAGATATATATGAGACAGGATTTGCCGGTATTTTTGCTTATGACAGGTCTTTATGAGAATATTTATGAGCTTCAGAATGAGAAGACTCTCACATTTTTGTACAGGGCACCCAAAATTGAGCTTCGTCCGTTGAATATAGGCATGATAGCTGAAAAATACAAGTCAATTTTTGAATTGACGGATGAGGAAGCTGCAGAGATGGCTAAAGAGACAAGGGGATATCCGTTTGCCTTCCAGGTACTGGGGTATCTTTGTTTTAAGCATAATACCGGATGGCATAATGTATTACCTGAATTCAGTCAGTATCTGGAGGAATATGTATACGAAAAGATATGGAGTGAGCTGTCAAAAGGTGATAAGGAATTGTTGGTTGCTATGGCAAAAACCAATGACACCAAAGTGGAAGCAATACGAAAGACTATAAAAAAGGCATCAAACAGTTTCAGTGTATACAGGAACAGGCTTAAAAAAAAGGGATTGATTATTTCACCGGAGTATGGACATTTGGAGTTTGCACTTCCAAGGTTCAAAGAATTTGTCCTGTGTAGATAATTGCAATTTTTAAGGTGGAGGATAGGTTAAAGGAGCAGCATATGCCATCAAACGATAAATAAACTAAAATATGATTAAAGAAAATCCGTCATGCCGGGGAATTGGGCATGGCGGATTTTTCGTATGTAATTGCTTGCGCCTGATACATTTTAGATACAAGTAGCTGTTAATATATATAGCCATGCATAATGCAGTCTAAATATATGCTCCTCGGGATTGACAGCAAAAGAAGAATATGCAAAGATTTATAAAGGAAAATAGTTACGGATAATAAAGTTTTAGAAGGAAAATGATGATAGAAATATTAATAGTAGAAGATGAAAAACCGATATCAGACCTCATCAGATTAAATCTCATGAAAGCAGGCTATAGCTGCACCTGTGCCTTTGATGGTATGGAGGCAGCAGATATTCTGGAAGAGAGAAATTTTGACCTGATAATACTTGATGTAATGCTGCCGAAGTTAAACGGCTTTGAGCTTATGGAATACATAAAGCCGCTTGGCATACCTGTGATATTTCTCACAGCAAAAGCCACTTTAGATGACAGGCTAAGAGGTCTCACGTCCGGTGCCGAGGACTATATGGTAAAGCCTTTTGAGATTGTTGAGCTTTTAGCCCGGGTAAATATAGTGCTAAGACGTTATAATAAGATGGAGCAAAAGCTTACCTTTAAGGATATAGCTATCGATACGAAAAACCAGAATGTATCAAAGGCAGGGAAGCATATAGAGCTTACACCGAAGGAATTTGAGCTGCTTGAGCTTCTGATGCGCAATAAAAATATCACACTTTTCAGAGAAAAGATATATGAAGAAATATGGGGAAGTGAGTACTCTGTCGAGTCGAGGACGCTCGATCTTCACATACAGAGACTGCGAAAAAAGCTTGATATAGGAGACTGCCTTAAAACCGTATTTAAGGCAGGATACAGGCTGGAAGAATAGAAAACTAAAGACCATTAAATATGGGTAAGAGTAATATACAAAAAGAGGGCTAAATGAAATTCAGGTACAAGGTATTGTTCACAAATTTAATACTGCTTTCACTTGGACTGGGGCTGGTTGGTTACCTCATGATACACAAGAATTTTGAGCTTGCGAAGCAGACACAGCTTAAAAATGCTATTGTGCAGAATAATCTGGTACAGTCCTCTGTGGAGTATGAGCTTTTGCAGCTTTTAAATTCAGTTTCAGATAATTCTGAAACTTCGAACAATAATACAGATAACAATAATGCAGATAACAGCAATGCAGAAAAGAGCAGCATTTCCGCATACTCAATAACAGCACAGCTTCCTCAGATAGGAGGTCGCGTGAGCAGCAGTGTGCGCTCAAGGGATTCATTTTTCTACATATATTTTGATGGTGAAAAAGTATATACAGATGACAAAAGTGATGCAGGGATAAGTGATACACTTTTCAAAAATCTCACAACAGGAAACAAAAACTATGTGATTAAAGAAGAATCCCAAAAGCACTATATCTATGTTACTTCGCAGAGTGTGATAGATGAAAAAAATCTCTGGATAGTAAGTAAATGCGACGCATCAGAGGCGTATACACTGCTTGATGAGCAGATAAACTATTTCAGGCTGATAATAATAGTCATATTGATTGCAGAGTCGGCAGCAATGTATTTTATCAGCAGGTACATGACAAAGCCGCTCGAGAAGCTTAACCATGTCAGCGAGGAAATAGCGCAGGGGGATTATGCCACAAGGGTAAACGTAAAAAGCCATGATGAGATAGGGCTTCTTGCGCAGAAATTTAATATCATGGCGCAGGCAGTATCGGATCATGTAGACGAGCTTAACGATATGGTGCACAGGCGTGAGCAGTTTGTAGCGGATTTTACCCACGAGATAAAAACCCCTATGACGTCAATTATTGGATATGCAGACACGATGCGTTCACTGGAGCTTCCGAGAGAGGAACAGATGATGGCGCTTGGATATATCTTTTCGGAGGGAAAACGTCTGGAGAGCATGTCGCAGAAGCTTTTTGAGCTGATATATCTGCGCCGGCATGATATTGAAAAAGCGCGGGTTCATATGGCAGATCTTTGTGCAGAGGTGGTAAAGGTTGTTGAGCCTGCATACGAAAACAGGCATCTTACTATAGAAACAGAGATAGAGGATACTGTGCTGACCGTGAATAGAGAGCTTTTGGTTACAGCACTTGTCAATATGATGGATAATGCAAGAAAAGCGTCAGAAGAAGGTCAGCAGGTTGAGGTTACAGGAAAATTTGTGGACAAAATGGCTTGTAATATACTTAAAGATAAAACGGATATAGGCGAAGCCGAATCAACAGATGACGGGAAATGCACGAGGGCATATGAAATCTGCATAATCGATCACGGAATCGGAATGACTAAGGAACAGGCGGCAAAAATTTGTGATGAGTTTTATATGGCAGACAAATCCAGAGCCAGAAAAGAGGGCGGTGCCGGAATCGGAATGTCGCTTGTGGCTGTCATTTTAGAGCACCATAATGCAGTACTTTCAGTGGAAAGTGAGCCCGGATGCGGAACAACGATGAGGATTTTGCTGCCGTGGTAATCTGAACGCAATATAGATTTTAAAAAGGAAAATACATAAGATTTAAAGGAAGATATGAAAAAAGACAGCTTCAAATTAATAATAATGTCTGTTGCAGTAATCTGTATAGTAATAGCAGGCATCATGGTGCCGGGCATAGTGCTTGAGGCAAACCAGAAAAGTGAACATGATCATGTGGCGAAGGTCCCTAAAAGCTATTTGCCTTCAGGCTCTGTAATGGCAAAGGAAGCATCTGTCAATCTGAAATTGTCAGAGAAGCTCTCGCTCATAGACGGGCAGTGGGACAGCACGACAGATGATGCTGCCTCTTATGAGATGGATGAGCAGGATTATCAGGCAGTTGCCACATGCAGAAAAAGCATAGAAAAGCTTTATGAAGAAAAGCTCTATCCTGTAAATCTTTCACCTGAATACTCTAACTGGTATACGTGGGAGGCAGCAGCGAAAAAGGCATCGGATAATACCTTTAACACATATACGGCATATTACTGGATAATCAGGTTTGAGAAGTATGATGGTACACAAAATCATACAATCTGGATGCTTGAGGATGGGACAATCATTATGGCAAAAGCACATATGAAGGATATTAGTGATATGAGTGAATATAAAGAGGTTTTGCAGGCAGATGATGAATCACAGGCAGAAAATGATTTGTCTGCTTACAAAGGATATTTTGACTACAGCGGGATAGATTTTTCAAAGCTTAAACTGATATCCGAGACAACAGCAGTGGAGCAAAAAAATAATGAAAGCTATGAGGTGCTGCAGTTTTTACAGGAAAATGAATATGTGTATGCGATTCATGAGAAGTGAAAAATTATAATGACAAATGCGGTTCACTATGTTACTATTATTTCAAAGCATTATATTTCTGTTGAGCGACACCACAGCACACATTTTTATCGGTGCGTATCACTTTGAAGAGGGCAGAACCACTTAATATTTTTCGACAAAGACATGGAAATTTTCAATGCTTTAAGTTACCTATCAATAGCAGGGAAAATGGATATGTCAATTGAGAAAACCTTATGTGAATGAAGCGGACTGGGGTTGCGGATGCTTTATATTGATAAGAGATTTCGTATCATGCGATATTATATTCTCCCTGCTCACACAACTGAACAGGAGGAGAATAATGTCGGGAGAGACAAAAGAGGTTTTGGGCAGTAATTATGGTCAAAACGATGTAATCATCAACAGATTGATTGACAAAATGACACTGTTTGATGACAATCTGATGAGTCTTGTATTCGGGCAGAATATCGAGACAACGGAGCTGCTGCTTCGCGTAATAATGGAGCGTGATATTAAGGTTATAGACGTCAGGGGGCAGGATGAATTAAAAAATCCAGTGATTGGCGGTCGATGTATTACCTTGGATGTGCATGCAATAGATGTCGATGGCAGGCATATTGATATCGAGGTGCAGATCAATGCGGAAGGCTCGCATGTCAGAAGAGCCAGATATCACAGCAGTATGATGGATGCGAGGATGCTGAAGGAAGGACAGGAGTTTAAGGAGATTAAGGATTCCTACGTGATTTTTATTTATGATCACGATAAGTTCAGAAAAGGACTGCCATTTTATCACATTCAAAGGCGTGTTGATGAAACAGGCGAAGTCTTTGGAGATGGTTCACATATCATCTATGTAAATGGAAGGTATGAAGGTAATGATGATATAGGTCGGATGATGAGAGATTTTCATCAGTGCAGGCCGGAGCAGATAGAAAGTGAAACATTGTCAAAAGCAGTGGCTTATTATAAAGAAAAGGAAGGACGTGGTGCTATGAGTGAAGCAGTAAGACAGTATGCAATGGAATATGCCAAAGAATATGCAAAAGAATATGCAAAGGAATATGCCAAAGAGTATGGTGAGGAACAGAAGGAAGAGGGGATTCTTCAAGGAAAAAATAATATGTTGTATTCATTGGTTTCAAAGGGAAGGTTAAAAATAGATGTAGCAGCCGAAGAGGCAAATGTCAGCCTTGGAGAATTTGAAAAATCGATGGAGGAAGCAGGATATAAAATTCCTGAATTGGTATAGTTTAATAGTTACAAGATGCGTTAAATATAAACCCGGTTTGCATAAGTATGTGCAGACCGGGTTTTTATAATAAAAATGCAATGTATGATACAAAAAGTTTACAACTGACATATATACTCATTATAACAACATGGAAGATAACTATTCTTAATAGTCACAGGGAAAGAACAAAAAGGGAGGAGAGCTGCATATGGATAAAAGGGGTAACATATCTTCACGAAATATGAGATTATTTGCAGCAATTATGACACTCATCGAGGCACTTGTCCTCACATCACTCACAGGCTGTGCAGATAAAAAGGTGGATTATGGCTCTGATACAGAAAAACTGACAAAAAGTGCTGTATGCAATGTAAAGGATTTTAGTACAGATGAGACCTACAGCGATGCGTTTTCCGTGCAGACAGAAATTGGAAATGTAAATATAGATATAAGTGCAAAAGTGGAACTGCCTGATTGTAAGACAATGTCAGTAGTTGAAGTGGAAAAGATACCTTATACTGCAAAGCTCAAGGAAAAGGTATTGAAGGCATACTTTGGAGAGTCACAGATTTATTACTATGATAAGGAACATTGGACAAAAACACAGCTTCAAAATCTCATTGATTCCGTAAATTCCTCAACAACACCAACTGATACATCTGGCACAGGAAACAGAGCTGAGTTTTTGAAGGAATATACGCATTATCTGGAAAATGCCGGGGATGAATGGACTATAGCTACAGAGTATGATTCATGTGATGAGTTTGTAGGGAAAAAAGGAAACACCTGGTATAACGTGAATTTTGTTGCAGATGGTGATGAAAATAAATGGCTGTCGGGAATTGGCGCAGGTCCGATTGAGGGATATACCAAAAAGGCAGGAAGTAATGAATATGAGTGGAGTAATATATTTAACGATGGATATGTGCAGCAATACTTTGGACCGGATTCACTCATGGAATATGATACGATATATGATATCACGGATTCACAGGATACATCGGGAGAGGAAATCGCGCAGGAGGAAAATGAATCGGGTATCACAATAGAAGAAGCGGGGAATATGATAGACAGCTTTTTGAAAGAGACAGGTTTTTCCTCCATCCCGCAGACTGAGAGCTCGCAGCTGAAATGGAGTGGATATAACGAAAGAGCCGATCAGGTGTATCAGGAAGATGATATACATGAGTGTGTAAGTGGTTATAGATTTTACTACAATATCGGAGTTGACGGAATATTATTTGATGATGCTTTAAACCCGATGGATTACAGCGGATACAATATGAAATATGGTGATAGTATAGAGGATACTTTTGATAATGAATTCTACAATTTTTATGTTGATAAATATGGTATAGGTACTTTTTTTATAGACTGCCCGGTAAGTATAGTAAGAAAACAGGAAAATGTAGAAATGCTTCCTTTGGAAAGTATATTTGATATTGCCAGGGATGAGCTTAAAAATAATGCTGATGAATATGTACTGGATACAAATGTAAAATATTATACTCTAAAACTTGCATACATAAGGGTAAACAACCGGACTGATATGCAAAAATACAGTTATATTCCGGCATGGAGCCTGGAATTGCTGAATAAAGGCACTACAAATGCATGCCCTGTATTTATCAACGCAATTGACGGAAGTGTGATACATCCGGACGATCTGAGTTAAGATACAAAAAGTTTACAACTGACATATATACTCATTATATTAACATGGAAGATAACTATTTTGAATAGTCACCGGGAAAGAACAAAAAGGGAGGAGAGCCGCATATGGATAAAAGGGGTAACATATCTTCACGAAATATGAAATTATTTGCAGCAATTATGACACTCATCGAGGCACTTGTCCTCACATCACTCACAGGCTGCTCAGGCAAAAAAGTAGATTATGGGAATGAGAGCGAAATTAAAGAGACAAAAAATATGTCTGTCTTAGCTGATATCAGGGCAGACTCCGGCTGGAATGAAAACTTTACCATACAGACCGGTAATGGCGAGAAAACAGTATATGTAAATGCAAATATTGTAGTTCCAGACTGCGATAACATGTCGGTTGTTGAGGTGGAAAATATAAAGATAGATGTTGATTACAAAAAGCGTTTTCTGGATTTATATTTTGGTGGGAACGAGTACTATTATCACGATCCGGATCATTATACTGTTGACGAACTGAATGAGGTCATAGAGTACTGGCAGAAAGAACAGGATGATACTTACAGGGAGTGGTTGGAACAGCGGCTGGCTGAATACAGGGATAAGCTTGAAACGGCAAAGACTACTTATACCGTGGCAAAGGATCTCGAAAACTGTGAAGTGTTTGCAGGCTACAAAGGTGATGTGTTCTGTGAGGTGGAGTTTGAGGCTCACAAGGTACATGCTTATGCCTTGTCTCAGTCCGGGACAGATTACGGTCCACCATCTTTAAGGAATGAGGACTATGATACCATAACGCGGAATTTTCAGGATGAGGATCTAAAGGATAAGGTGGACGAGACCTCAAATGAGGGCAGTAAATCTGCCGCATCAGCCAAAAAAGAAGCCGGGAATTTCCTTAGTAAATTGGGAATGCAGGATCAGGTGGAACGAGGTGAATGTGAGTGCGGCTGGGTAGGTTTTAATTTCGAGAGCGAAAAGGAAAATGACTATCAGACAGCAGCGTGGGGATATATTTATTCATACGCGACCGGCATAGACGGCATCACATTTAAGGATGGATTGGATAGGGATACCTATTTGTCGGTGTATGAAGCAAATGATAGTGATATAGATGATGTTACACTGCCTGACAGTACACTTCTTACAGTCACGGATGATGGAATAATTGATGTGCAGATGGAATATCCGGTAAATGTAACACAGATCTATAAGGATGTGGAGCTTATTTCTCTGAAAAATATAGAGCAGATCATCAAGGCGGAGATTACGGAAAATCCTGATAAATATGATATTGCATCGTCATTCAATAAGCTACAGCTTAGTTATCTTAAGATAAGAAGTGACAGTGAGCAGGGAAAATACAGCTATGTTCCGGCGTGGGCACTGTCACGTCTGGTAGACTACTCCAATGAGCAAAATGCTATCTTTGTAAACGCTATAGATGGAACAATCATAAATTTGGAAAATTCACTGTAAAGGAGAGGCTATGAAGAGGAAAAACGTTATTATACCGGCGTTGGTTCTTGCAATAGCATTAACCGGCTGTTCAGGAAAAAAAGTAGATTACAATATGGAAACTGAAAATATAAACACAAAAGCAGGAAGTGATATAAGTGCGTTTGACGACAGTACGAAATGGAATGACAGCTTTTCTGTTGAGACATCTGACAAAAGTGTGGATGTGGATATTTCAGCAGACATTACCCTGCCGGACTGCAAAAGCATGTCGGTTGTTGAGGTGAAGAATATAAAGGTGGGTGCCGATTTCAAAAAGAGTGTGATAGAGGCTTATTTTGGCGATAGTACCGTATATTATCACGACATACCTCATTATACGAAAGAAGAGATATATCACAGCATGGAGGTTGTAAAAAATGAGATTGCCGGGTATCAGCAGAAAATTGATGCGGGACTTATCACAGAAGAGGGCGTCAGCAGGGTGATGAAAAGTGAAAATGATCTGCTGGAACAGTATGAAAAGGCAGAACCGTCTGCACTGGATACGCGTGAAATAGCCACAGACTATACGGATTGTAATGAGTATATGGGATATATTGGTAATGTTTTCTGTGAGCTTAGGTTTGGAATTGCTGAGGACGGTTCGCTTGAATATATTTCAGCACAGCCTCTTAAAGCAGGAAGTGAGGGTACATCATATGATAGCAGTGAGTATGGCTATTACGGACCACCATCATTTGAACAGGAGCAGGGTGTAGGGGGCCTTAATGGAGGTTCTACAGGTGGAGATACTACCTCTGCATATGACAACGAGTGTGTATTGACCAAAGACGAAGCTGTAAAGAAGGCAGAAGAATTTCAAAATAAATTAGGCAGGGCTTCACAGGTATATATAGGAACCTCAGACTACGAGTGGAGCGCAGGAGTGATAGAGGATGGCGATGATACCGTAAAAACTGATGATAAAGAGAGCGTTATAAAGGATACAGCCTGGGGATATATCATAGATTATGGCGAGGGTGTGGATGGCATAGCGTTTTGCAAGTCACTCGATTTCACCCGGAATATGGATATATGGGAGAAACTCGATAACTATGATGATTTTATGCCATATGGCAGCAGTTCCTTTATTGTGACGGATCAGGGAGTGACGGAATTTACTGTTTCTTACCCGGTTGATATTGTAAATGAGTCAAAAAACGTAGAACTTTTGTCAATGGACACTATAAAAGAGATCATCAAGGATGACATGACAAAGAATTCAGATCAGTATGATTTTACACAAAATCACACTTACAACAATCTAAAGCTCGGATATATCCGTTTGAAGGATGCATCTGACAAGGATAAATATACTTATGTTCCGGCATGGTGTCTGTCAAAACAGGATAAGGGCTACGACAGATATCCGGTGTATGTGAATGCTATAGATGGCACGATCATAAGGCTTGATGATCTAATATAAGATACTGTTATTGGCTGTTATACAGTTTATACATGGAGTTACATTTTTATATAATAGATCAGGTTCATATTTATTTGGAAAAGATGTGGAAAATATATGATTAATAAAAAGAAAAAATATATAGGGCGTTTGATACTTACCGCTGCAATTACCTCTATTTTATTTTCAGGATGTGGGGCGGCACAAAAGGAGCTTGCACAGACGGACAGAGCTTCCTACGAGAAAATATCATACCAGACAGTTACGGTACAGAGCGGTTCACTCACACCTCAGACTACCATCAGTCTGAGCGCGCAGGGCTATACCAGGTTTTCCTATGGTGCGACAAACACGGAGCTTACGCTCGAAAAGGTAAATGTGGCAGTGGGTGATCATGTGAAAAAGGGTGATATACTGGTGGCTTTTAAATCCGGGGAGATACAGAAAAAGATTGAGGACTACAGCGGGCAGATCAGTCAGAATAAGCTTCTGGCAGAGCACTACAGGGCTATTATGAAAATCGATGATACTCAGGATTATTCAAGCGATATTGCCCAGCTTGATAAGGATACAGAGGTTGCGCAGCTTTATCTTGATGAGGCAGAGGAAAAACTGTCGAGATATCAGATCACGGCATCCGAGGATGGCACGATCACAGCAATGAACAATTCGCTTTTGGCGGGGGTTTTTGAACCGGGCAGCAATCTTATAACAGAAATCAGCGGAAACGGCAATTACGAGGCTGACAGACCGGAAGGTTATGACTTTAATGTAGGTGATGTATACACGGCAACAGCATCTGATATAGAGTTTGAACTTAAGGTAAAAGAGGTGGACGATAAAAAGGTTGTTTTTGAACCGGTATCGGACATGTCGGCAGTATCGGATGCACAGATATTTTCCATGGAAGTGACGCGCCCTGCTATAGAAAATGCTGTGTATGTGCAAAAGGACGCAGTACATGAGAAGGATGGCAGGTATTTTGTATACACACTGGATGAGAATGGATACAGACAGGCGGTATGGATAAGTGTCGCAGATCAGGTGGGAGACTACCGGATCATCACAGAAGGACTTAAAAGCGGGGATGAGGTGGTTTTGCAGTGAAGAACATAAACCTTTTATCAATAAAAAAACTGGCAGTACTGGGGATATGTGTATCGTTTGTGGCAGGCGGCTGTGGAAAAATGACAGAAAGCAGCATACCTAAGCTTGAAGAACCTGTAGCGTTAAATGAAGCCTATAGACCTGTGGAATACAGTACGATCGGCTCCATGAAGGTGCTGATGGCTACCGCAGTTCCTAGGGATTACTGCAATTACTACAGTGCCAATGTAAATATTTCACAGATATATGTGGAGCCGGGAGATACAGTAAATGCGGGGGATGTGCTTGCAGTCTGTGATGTGGATGAGGCAAAAAAACAGTTGCAGGAATGTAAGGATGCGCTGGCGCATGAGAATGAGACATATGAGATATCCGCTCAGATCTCGGATACGCAGATCAAATTATGGGAGAGTCAGGCAGCAGGGCAGGAGAACAACACACTGATAGCCACAGAACAGGAAAATGAGCGTTACGATAAGCAGCTTCACGAATACCGCGTGCAAAAGATCAATGAGCAGATGGCTTTATATCAGCAGCTTGTTGATGATGGAACGCTTAAGGCAGCCCACAGCGGTCTTGTCACTTACACTAAGAAGCTGACAGGTGGAAGGTCTGCTGCGGCATACGAGAATATAGTCATTGTCTCCGATACGGATGACCTTGTGCTGGATATAAAAGATACAGCCATAAATGAGTACAAATACAGCGATTATGACAAGAAATATGTGATAGTCGATGGCGAAAAATATGATGTCACCGAGTCTCAATATACATCAGAGGTTTTGGTACTTTCGAAGATAAACAACCGCTATCCGGATGTGTGCGTGGAAAGCAGGGAAAAGCTGCTTCTTACGGCAGGACAGATGTATCCGGTATATTTTGAAAAGACAAAAGCAAATCAGGCACTTGTCGTGGGAAAAGATTCCATCTATAAGGATGGCGATACCAGATATGTCTATGTGAAAAATGATGAGGGCGGCCGCGAGAAACGTATCATAACAACAGGTGAGTCTGACGAAAACTATACACAGGTCACAGAGGGCTTAAAAGAGGGGGAGCTGGTCTACTATAATTCTACAGATCAGGTTCCGACAAAGTACAGCAAATATACGGTAACAAGGTCTGACTTTGATATAGCAAACTACGGTGTGAGCTACAGCAGATCTGACGCAGGGACGATAACCGAAACCTGTGATTATGAAGGGCAGATCGTATCGGTCAATGTGAAGCAGGACGATACGGTAGAAAATGGGATGCTGCTTTACGTGGTGGATACCGGAGAGGGCAAAGCTGCCATAACAGAGGCAAAAAATGAGATCGACGCAGAGAATGAATCCTATGCGCACAAGATCGCAGATTATGATAAACAGGTAAAAGATTTATCTGAAGGTGGTAGCAGCGCAGAAGATAATAACCAGGAGGATGAAAAGCCGGATACAGCATATGAAGAGCAGCAGTTGAAATTGAACTTACAGCTGCTTGATCTGCAGAAAAAACTTGCCGGTGCAGACCACACCTATCAGCTTTCCCGGCTACAGTCAGCATATGACAGCATAAGCGCTGGAAATGACGGCAAAGGAAATATTTCAGTATATGCCAAAAATGACGGAAAAGTTTCAAAGGTGAGTGTCAAGGCAGGAGATAATGTGGAGGAAGGCTCAGATATCCTGCAGATAACCGGAAATTCCACGGACGTACTGCAGGTTCTGGTAAAGGATAGCAATAACTATAACGTATATACGGACAATATAGCAGATGTGGGAGAGCGCGTATCACTTGAGCTGGACGGTACAACGATCTACGGAAGCTGTATCGGCTTTGCCGGTTATGGCAGGGAAGCTCAAAAGGGATATATAAATCAGGATGATAAAGGTGTGCATATTACCGGAAACACAGATTCGGGATATGGAAATGCAGCATTTTATATAAAACTTGACAATGGAATACCGGATGATCTGACCAGGGCATCTGCTGTAAAGTTTTCTTATGTTTCTTTTAAAAAGGTGGTAGTGGTGCCGACTTCGATCATACACAAGCAGGTCAATCCTATGGACAAAGATGATATATCATACTATGTGTGGAAAATTGATGGGGACAGCGTGGTAAAGCAGCCGGTAATATTGGGCGATTATACATCAGGCAGCAATACACTTGTGCTTTACGGTATTGATGAGGGCGATGAAATATGTTTGGCTTCGTAATTAATAAATTAAAAAACAGAAAATGGTTAAATTTGTGTCTGCTTATGGGAGTGGCTTTGTTTATAGCACTTTTTGTGTGCCACTCTATGTTTGAAAAGGGTGCGGGAAATCAGATACTCGACAGACTGTTTACGGATCATGCCACACAGCAGAATGAGTTTCCTGCACAGATGAGCCGCGAGGGAACATATGCGGTGGCAGATTATCCTGATTCGCAGTCAGTACTTGATAAGCTGTCAGGATACGAGCAGAAGTGGACTGAATATGTGGATATAAACAAGGTTTCCTCACAGCAGCTTATCACACTCCCAGGAGGACGCGCGGATACAGAGTTTGGAGGACCTAACAATTATTTTACAATAGGATATCTGCCGGGACTTTCAGAGTACGCGGATGTTATAAAATCTCAGACTGGCACAGCCACATTCGAATGCTGTATAAGCGAAAAGACAATGGATCACTACGGACTTGTAGCAGGTGAAAAAATCTATTTACATGTACCTGATGGCAGTGGGAAAAAGGAAATTTCTTTCGTTATATCACAGATCTGTCGTGAAAAAGATATAAACGATCCATATTGGGCCAAGACGCTTTCGGATATGGGCGATGTGATATTTGTTTCGCAGGATGTTTTTGACGAAATGATGCAGTATTACAGTGAGGACAATATCAGCTACAGTGATTTTATCATGCTGGATTACAGGCAGATCAACACGGAAAATGCCTCACTTTATGACGGGTATATGGAGCAGTTTAAGGATGCTGACAAGCTCTACAATGACAACATCCGTGATACGCTGGAGCGCTTTTTTACACAACAGAAGACGATAAAGCTGATGCTTTGGGCGTTGGAGCTGCCGTGTCTTGTGCTTTTGATTTTATTTATAAGAATGATATCTGTACAGATACTTTCGCTCGAGCAAAATGACATACTTGTTTTAAGAAGCCGCGGTGCGACAAAATTACAGGTATTTATTTTGTACTTACAGCAGTCGGGAATAATAGCGTTTGCGGGCTGTGTACTCGGAATAGTACTCGGATATATAATGTGCCGGGCTGCCGCATCTACAGACGGATTTTTAAGATTTACGGCAAAGGATATAAGCACTTACAAATTTGTATGGCAGATGCTTGTCTATGCGGTGGCAGCGGCAGTTATCATGGTGCTGTTTATCACAGTTCCGGTGTGGAAAAAATCAAAGGATTCCATATCAGAGCGCAGCAGTAGGGGACGAATATCAAAGAAAAAGCCTCTTTGGGAGAAATGCTTTATAGACGTTATACTTTTGGCTCTGTCAGCATATCTGCTTTACAATTACAACAAGCAGAAGAGTACGCTTGCGATATCTGTTCTTGAGAACAGGAGCATAGATCCTGTCATGATACTGGACAATTCGCTTTTTATATTTGCAGCGGCACTTTTGTGCGTAAGACTTACCGGACTTATTATTCTGCTTGTGGACAGGCTCTTTAAAAAGCATTTTTCTCCGGCAATGTATGCATCATTTTTACAGCTAAAACGAACCAGATACAATCAGGGATTTCTGGCAGTATTTCTTATCATGACAGTGGCCGGCGGTATTTTTGACGCGAATATGGCGCGCACCATGAACAGCAATATGGAGCAGCGTATCGTCTACAATGTGGGCTGTGATGCGATATACAACGAGGATTTCAGACTCAGGATACAGTACAATAAAAATGGCTCTGTAAACTGGATGTATGACGAGCCTGATTTCGGTAAATACGAGTCGCTCAAAAATGAGGGCATCTGTGACGGTGTCACGCGTGTGCTTGAGGACGAGAGGGTAGACATTTCCGCAGGCAGTGGTTCGGTTTCGGATGCATATCTTATGGCGATAAACACAAAAGAATTCGGTGAGACTGCGAAATTGCAGAGTGACCAAAATGATGATATTAATGACGCTCACTGGTTCAATTACCTGAATGAGCTGGCAAAAGAGCCGGACGGAGTCATCATTTCGTCAAATCTGGCAAAAGATCTGGGACTTAAAGTTGGTGATAGCTTAAATTACTCAAGGTATGTACCGGAGGCTGTCGATGAAGATCAGATCTACGCATCCGAGAATGTAAAGGTATGTGCCATAGTAAAAGGTTTTCCGGGCTACGAGCGTTACACCTATGAGACAGATGCAGACAAAAATGTGACCGAGCAGGAGAAATACCTGATCGTTGCAAATTATGCTACGGTTGTGGAAAAGTTCGGCATGACACCGTACAGTGTGTGGATGAACCTGTCAAAAGGAAAAACGGTGGATGATATTGTGGGATATCTGGGCGGTGAGAACAGTGAAAATTCAGACAGTACAGCAGACAATTTAACAGACACTCAAAGTGAAAAAGTACAGAGTGAAATATACAGGAATATAGCATCCGCGCAGCAGCTTATAGACGAGAATAAAAACTCAGCCACAGTGCAGATCACAAACGGTATGTTTACATTAAGTTTTATACTTTCACTGATAGTGTGCTCAGTAGGATTTTTGCTGTATTGGGTTATGACACTAAAACAGAGGGAGCTGCAGTTTGGTATATACCGCGCAATGGGCATGAGAATGAGAGAGGTAAAAGCAATGCTTTTAAACGAGCAGATATTTTTATCATTTCTGCCGCTTCTTGCGGGAGCAGGCATAGGTATAACTGCAACAGCGATGTTTGTAAGGCTCATATCGATCATATATCTGCCGCAGAAACACAATATCGGAGTAAATGTATATATTTATCCATCTGATATGCTGGAGCTTACAGGAGTACTTTTCGTGGCTGTAGCCGTATGCTATGTGGTTATCAGCAGACTGCTTAAGAGTATGAAGATAGCACAGGCACTAAGGCTTGGAGAAGATAGTTAGCAGATAAAAATGATTTTGTGGTAGTCGGTAGAAAGTTTTTATAGCATGGTAAATGAGGTCGTGACATATGGAAAATGCGATAATTGCTCAAAATATAAAAAGATATTTCAAGGCGGGAGATGGTACAACAGTCCACGCACTTGACGGAGTATCCATGGAGATAAAAAAAGGAACACTTGCCATCTTAAAAGGGCGTTCCGGCTCCGGAAAGACCACACTTCTTAATATCCTTAGTGCGCTTGATATGCCGACAGAGGGAAGTGTGCAGTTTCTGGATAAAAATCTCGAGCAGATGACCGAGAAAGACCGGGAAATGCTAAGGCGGTATGAGATGGGATTTGTATTCCAGTCTATAGCACTAATTCCCACGATGACGGCATATGAGAATGTGGAATTTGCCCTTAGACTTGCGAAAAATAAACGTCAGATACGGAAGAATTTGACTGAAATGGATAATGACATTGGAGATGCAAAAACCGAAGTGATAAATGAGAATACGCATGACAGAGTATCAGAGCTGCTCGAGCGTGTCGGACTCTCAAAGCGCATGAACCATATGCCGGATCAGTTATCGGGAGGTGAGCAGCAGAGAGTTGCGATAGCGCGCGCTGTGGTTCATCGCCCGAAGGTGGTCTTTGCGGATGAGCCGACAGGAGCACTTGATACCGCTTCTGGATTTGAAGTCATGCGATTGTTCCGTGAGTTGATAGACGATGAGGACATCACAATAGTTATGACCACGCATGATCCGAACCTGATGGAGCTGGGAGATGAAGTGTTTGAGCTTAGTGACGGCATAGTAATTTAAATTAAAAGGGGAAAAGTAGATGATAAATTGCGATGGACTGGTAAAAATATATGAGACAGACGATAAAAAGGTGATGGCACTGGAGGGGCTTGACCTGACGGTGGAAACAGGGGAGATGCTTGCGGTAATAGGAAAATCCGGCAGCGGAAAATCCACCCTTTTAAATATGATAGGAGGACTGGAAACACCCACGGCGGGAGTACTCACTATTGACGGAAAAGACATTTCCACATATTCAGAAGCTGAAATGGTGAGATACCGCAGGGACAAGGTGGGCTTTGTGTGGCAGAAAAGTGCCAAAAATCTGTTCCCATACCTGACTGTGCTGCAGAATGTCGAGGCAGTGATGATGTTTGAAAATGCAGGTAATACCGATAATTTAAAACACGGAGAAATTATAAAAAAACGCAAGGATAATAATAAAAGCTATGCCCTTAAACTGTTAAATGCAGTGGGATTACAGGAGCATAAGGATAAGCTTCCGGCTCAGCTATCGGGAGGAGAGCAGCAGCGCGCAGCGATAGCGGTGGCACTGGCAAATAAGCCGGACATACTGCTTGCGGATGAGCCGACCGGAGCCGTGGATACAAGGACTGCTGATACAATCTATGAGCTGTTTCATAAGCTGAACAAAGAGCTTGGTATAACCATCATCATAGTCACACACGATATGGCACTTGCAGGCCGTGTAGACCGCACAGTGCTTATATCTGACGGAAAGGTAAGTACGGAGAAATTGAAGAAACACCCTGCAATGGAATATACAGTATTGGACAAGGCACACAGGATAAAACTCACTGATGAGATGCTTGAGGCAGCGGGGATAGAGTCTAATAAGGTCAGGGTTGATGTGCAGGATGGAAAGCTTGTGATATCGCGGATTTAAGACATATTAAACGTTTAGTGTTATAGAGCCTTTTTATCTCACGGTTTGGTATTGGCTCTTGCCATATCATATTAAAATTTATGGCATCTATGGTTATAATTATTTTGTTTGAAAAATACTGTGAGTTTGTCTATAATTGGGTTATAGATAATTTCAAGAGGTATAATACAAAATGATAAAAATAGGTATTTGTGACGATGAACCGATTGTATGCGAAATACTAAAAAAGAAAGTCAGCATATGCTTAGCAGAAACTAAGACCGAAGCGGAGATTGAATGCTTTTATAGTGGGAAGGAATTATTAGATAACAGCAAAAAACCGGATATTCTATTTCTTGATATAGAGATGCCGGAGCTTGATGGAATAGAGACTGGGAAAAAACTTCGTGAAAATGGAAAAGACTGTAAAATTATTGTTGCAACAAGCAGAGTGGACAGGTTTAAGGAAGCCTTTCATATAAATACATTTCGCTTTATTACAAAGCCCTTTGAAATAGATGAAATCCGGGAAGTGTTGCAGGATGCGGTTATATCGCTTGGTGGAACAAAGAAAATAGAGGTATATCGAAATAGAGAAAAATATAATATATTGTGCAAGGATATTTTTTTTATAGAAGCTGTCGAAAGCTCGATAGAATTTATTTTGGAAGAAGGAAGATACAGGAAAGAAAGCTCATTGTCAGAATTGGAGAAGGAGTTGGAGAAAGCAACTTTTTTCCGTATTAATAGGCAGTGTATAGTCAACATTGATAAAATAGAAAAATATGAAAAGGGAAATATATTCATTCATGGATATGTAAAAAGGGTATCCCAAAGGAGAAAGAAAGAATTCCAGATTGCGTATAGGGAACATTTGGTATGAGAGTTGTACTTTTTTTAAATCTATTATTAGAAATTGTAAAATATATTTTAGCCGGAGAGGCTGTGTTTAACATAAGCCTGATAAAAAGATATAGGGTTGGACTATTTGCGGCACTGAGCATGACAATTTTAGCATTGTGTATTAATGATAAGGTAGAGATTTTATCATTTATGGTTATACCTATTATTTTTGTTATCTTATTTATAACAATGGGTGGAAACCGGTGGAGCAGGGTGACCTGTTTTGTAAAACTGACTTTTTTGATTCTTTACATGGATTATGTTATTGAATTGTTTATAAAACTATTTGCGTCATCTGGGATTAAAAGCGTAAGAGGATGGCTTATAAGTAATGTGATTTCCATATCATTTTATGGAAGTGTTTATGTGATTAGGAGATACAAGAGTAAGGTTGAAAATACAAAGCTGGAACAAATTGGAACGGGAATCATGTATGCAGGCATTGTTATGATGGCGGTTGCAATACCACTGACCATTGCAGAACTGAATATTTTATCTAAAAAATATAATAATATGGGAAACATGAAAATGATACAGCTTTTGTCGGCAATGTCTATGTTGGGTATTGTTATATTAGGTTTAGTACTGATTTATATATACGGTATGAATCAGAAAATGAAGAACTATCTTGAGATTGAAAGAATGTTAAAGCAAACTCAGAAAAACTATTATGAGGCAGTGATAGAAAAGGAAGAGAATACAAAGAAATTTCGGCATGATATATCTAACCATATTATGTGTATCGGAGAATTGGCAGAACAGGAAAAGCTGGATGAAGTAAGAAGGTATATTGATGATATACAAATAGAATTGAAAAGAATACATAATTGTTGCTACAGTGTTGGAAATACAATTATAGATGCGCTATTAAACCGCTATGTGAGTCAGTTGTCAGAGGATGTAAAGGTCACTGTTTCAGGAGCCATACATGAACAACTACCGATAAGTGATGTTGAGTTTTGTACTATTTTTTCAAATCTTTTGAAAAATAGTGTTGAGGCATTACAGCATATTGAGGGAGAAAAATATCTTTCAGTAAGATTCTATACCGGATCAAATGATTTTGTTCTTGAGCTATGCAACAGTGCATCAAATCAAACATTTGTAAATAATAATGGATTGCCGGAAACCACCAAAAAAGAAAAAGATAGTCATGGGTATGGTTTACAAAATGTAAAGGATACAATTAATAAAAATAATGGTAAATTTTATTGGGAATCAACGGCAGAAATGTTTAAAGTGAAGGTACTGTTGCCAAATATTTAACAATATTATAGGTTTGTCAGAAAATGTGATATCGTTGATTTAGTTTCATTCGCGGGGTTAAGTGCAACGTTCACGGGGTTATTATTGAAATATGGTATTTGTCATGTTATTTTTATCTTAGAAATAAGCCTGCTAAATTTGTTGAGTACCATTCGTGTCATTCATGTATTTATGGTTGAAGATATATGGATTATAGGATATAAAGAAATTAACAACAGTTGAAGAGGCAGGAATGGTTGCAGACAGGAGTGACAAATTAAGGGGGATTATGAAGAATAATTTAAAAGTTTTATTCATACAATTATGTGTTTTGGCAATAGGCTGCTTTATCGGAGAAGCAGTTTTCGGATTGCCCAAATGGCTTGGACTTGTGATAGCAGGTCTTATGTTTTATTTGGTATTTTTTATAATACAGATTAAAGGTGCTATGAGTAATATCAAAGATGAAGTGTCAAGTGATGGCATAGCCGGAGCAAGAATATGCGGAGTCTTTATTTCTGCGATACTACTTGCATTTATATTGGGAATATATGTTTATCAAGCGGCTAATATAGCGATGACTATAGCCGGTGTGGTATTGCTTATATTACAGCGGAGAAAAATAAAAGGGTTTTTCTTTGAGAATCGCTGGGAGAATAATTTTTGGTTGGTGTATTTTGGTATTGCATTTATTATTTGTGGTGTTTTTTCTGTATTTGCGTGTCTGGATATTGCACCATGCACGGAGCTTTGTGGTGTTTACAGGGCTATCGGTATCATAGTGTGGATTTTGGTGATTTTATGGACACTTCCGCCTGATACATGGTTGGCCAGATTTGCCACAAATAACTATAAGAGATATGAAGATAATTATGATTAAGAAAGAAAAATATAGATTATTTTCTAATGAAAATTATCGGACAAAATAAGGAGGATAAATGAAAAAAATAGTTTCTAATTTGTCAGTAATGATTTTTGTCATAGGATGTGCAATAATGGAAATAACAACATGGTTTATTGATTCATATGTTATGTTTTATATAGGAATAATTATTGTTATAGTGGGAATTATTGGAATGATTATTCAAGGAAAGTTTAAGAAAGTAATTGAGTTTATTATAGAGTATTTTTAGAAAGTTTTGCTTTCAACATTCTGATAAGTGCATTGATATCACTTTTGGGAGTGATTTGTGAATTTCTTCAAAAAATGCTGATATATTAGAAAATAATGAATTAGGAAGGAAATGAAAATGAAAATAAATCTTGAACTTATTTTATTAATATTTAACTGGGTAGTTGTTGCAATACAGGCATTTACTATATTTTTATATGGAAATAGTATAGGTTTATTTATTATTATGTTGCTTGCATTAATAGTACAAGTACTTGGTGTTTATGATAATAGAAAGAAATAATTAATATATTGACTTACAAAATGTGTATTAAAAGAATAGTAAACAGGCGTGGAGCTAGTCTCTCTACGCCTGTTTAAATGCGTGCCTTATTCACTTACCACAACCTTACAATCCTTCTTAAAGCAAGCAATTCCATACTTGATGAAATTGCGCATGCCATCCTGCTTCAGCTTATCCACATATGATTTTTCTTCAATCTGCTTCAGTGCCTCATCGCAGGCTGCATCCATATCGCCGTTTTCGGCATATTTAAGCTCTATCACGATGCCGGTTCGGTTGTTTGGAACTTCAACGAGGATATCACTGTAGCCGGTGCCCGATTCGGTGTTTGATTTGATGAGCCAGTTTGCTTTGTAGCCCAGCAGACCAAGCAGTATACCGTGGTAGAAATTTTCTTTTTTATCTTTGGCAACTGCGGTATCCCTTATGCTTATTGTATTCCAGAGATAATCGCCAAAAAGCTCTTCTATTTTTTCAGTATCCTTATCCACAAATGCATTGCAGAATTGTTCAAGTGTCTTTCCGTCATTTGCAGTTGTATCGCTGAACCATTCGCGGATTTTTTTTATGAAAAGGTTTTTAATCTCGCGGTTTGGTATTGATAAACGCACCTTGCCATCGTCGGTCACACCCTGCTTGGTCAGGTAACCGGTGGTGAAGAGCACACTCCACAGGTTTGCGATGCTTTTGTCGATTTCATCGTAGGTCAGCTCCTGGGATATTTCCTTCTCAATGTATTCGCCTGCTATCAGACGCTCAATCTCATCCTTGGTCTGGACATCGGCTTTGTCAATGAAGCTTCTGACCAGGGCATTTCCGCTCGAATTTGACCAGAAGTCCTGTGGCTTTGCAGTAGGCTCAAATCTGAGCAGATCCACGTAATTTATCACGTCCCACGGACAGTATACATCGGCATTTCCAAAGTGGTATCCATCGTACCATTCCTTGATTTCTGTGAAATGCGAATCCAGATTGTAGGCGGCTAGAAGCTCCTCAACCTCGCTGTCCGTGAATCCAAACTGCTCATCAAATCGTGTATCCATGATGGAGAGCACCTTAAAGTTATTTAATCCTGTAAAGATGCTTTCCTTTGATATGCGAAGACAGCCTGTCAAAATAGCAAACTGTAAGTAATCGTTGGTCTTTAGTGCCTGTCCGAACAAGCCTCGTATGAGAGAGACCATCTCATGGTAGTAGCCGTTCTGGTATGCCTTGTCGAGTGGCACATCGTACTCATCTATCAGGATGACGACCTTTTTGCCGTAATGCTTATATAAAAGCTGGGAAAGAAGCTTAAAAGAAGCGGTAAATGTATCCTTGTCAAAAATAAACTTTCCTTTTTCTATATGAAGTAATCCTTTGAACTGTTCTTTTTCCAATACTGTCAATTTATCACTTTCTGCCAAAAAGGAGAATTTGCTGATTTCATTTCCTATAATTCTGGAGAATACCTGAAATGCCTCATCATATGATAAACCCTCGACATCCTTAAGTGAAATAAATATCACAGGATATTTGCCCATATGCTCATCACAAAGAGCTATATTTTGTGAAATATATAATCCGTCAAACAGTGATTTGTCAGTGCCAATCTCGAAAAATGAGCGCAACATGCTCATACCAAGAGTCTTTCCAAAGCGCCTAGGACGGGTGAACAGCGTTACTTTACTCCAATTGTTTAAAGCCTGCTCGATAAGCATAGTTTTGTCTATATAATAAAATCCAGACCTTCGTATATCTTCAAAATTTTCGATTCCAACAGGCAGTTTTAATATTTCCATGCGAGCCTCCCCAGTTAAAAAATGTTCGATGCATTCACATATAGTATAACTGATTTTTAGAGGAATTACAATTTCCAGTGACTATATGTTTGTGTCAAGCTATGCGCCATTGTGTTAATTATTGAGTGATTACAGCCCCTGCCTCGTAGAGGCATTTTAAATGGGCTGTAATCGTTGCTGGCCACACTGTTAGGTGTGAACAGTAACATCCGATATTATGATATTTTCAATGAACAAATCGTCCATAATTTTGACGATCATCTATCACATAATCAATTTTGACACAATGTTCATCCTCATATATTTGAAAAATCATCCAGTAGTGTTTCCAGAGATGTATAACCTTGTATTTTTGGGGGATATATTTTAATTTATCAAAACCGGCATTTGGAGTAGTTTCCAAAATACAGATACATTCATCAAAAGCATCTAATATTTTGCTCACAGTTTCGGAGCCGAATTCCATTGCACCTGAAATATAATTATTGAGTTCCTTTTTGGCATCCGGTGATATATCTACGTTATATTTCATTTGTTGTAAATCTCCCTTAATTCAGATAAAAAATCGCGGGCGGGAGTATCTTTTATTCCAGCCTGACGTCTTTCTTCAATTTCAACAAGTTTTTCGCGTAATTCTAACTGTTTTTCCCTTTGGTCATACGTTTCAATATCCATTACAACCAGATCTCCTTCTCCGTTTTTGGTGAGAAAAATCGGTGAATGGGTTTCTTTTGCCAGATTAGATATATCGTTATAGTTCTGCCTTATAGCGGCAGACGGTTTTATAATTGTTGAAGACATAGCATATCCTCCTAGTAATATTTTGATGTTATTATATACATATATTACAATATAATGTGATGGATTTCAAATACTTAATCACAAATCGATATATGTGAAAAAAAGATGAAAAAATTCCTGAACTTTATTATAATATGTACAAGGCCATAGGCATTATGCCTTTTAATGGTGGCACAGATATAAAGGATAAGCTTCTTGTGGCAGATGGGCTGCTGCAGGGAGCAGAGGGAGTTAAACAGTGAGTAAAATACTTGTCGCAGAGGACGAAACAGCAATCAATAAAATGATATGCATGAATTTAAATATTACAGGCTACGAGACGGTGTCCATGCAGGACGGACAGGAAGTGCTCGATTATCTTGCAACAGGAGCATCGGCAGATCTTGCGATAGTGGATATCATGATGCCAAGGGTTGATGGTTTTGGTCTGCTCGAGCCACTTAACAAAGCAGATATTCCGGTGATATATCTGACCGCGAGAGGCGATCTTGAATCAAAGGTAAAAGGCCTTTCGGGCGGGGCTGAGGACTATATGGTAAAGCCGTTTGAGATGCTTGAGCTTTTGCTGCGCATAGAAAAAATATTAAAGCGTACCGGAAAAAGCGATGATATCATTGAGCTTGATGACATTACCATTGATATGAAAAAGCACATAGTTTTTAAGAAAAAGGAGCAGATATCCCTGACACCTATGGAGTATGATTTGCTTTGTACCCTCGCGAAAAACAGAAATATCGCTTTGGAGAGGGAAAAGCTGCTGAATGCGATATGGGGAATAGATTTCGAGGGAGAGACGAGAACTGTCGATGTGCATGTGGCGGCATTACGCAAGAAGACAGGACTTCGTATAGTAGCTGTGCCAAAGATTGGATATCGTCTGGAGGTAGGAGAATGAAGCTTCGTAGCAGGATAACGATTGGAACACTTGGATTTTTGCTGATTTCTCTTACACTGTGCTGCACACTTATGATATATGTCAGCAAAAAAAATATGTTAAACAGTACCACAAGCTATACAAAGACAGAATTGGAAAAGCTTGTGGCTAATTTTTATACAAACAAAAGTGACATAGAAAGCACAGTTGAAGAGCTTACAGCGGAGACAAAGCTGAAATACTACTTTTTTAAGCAGACGCAGTATTCGGATTCTGACACGGAGTATGTGCTGCAGTGTGGTGATGAGATAATATATAACGATTCCGGACTTGATGCGCCAACGATACTTGGACTGAATGAGGATAAGAGTAATATTGAGATGCAGGGGGAGACGAAAAGCGACATCGTGCATACAGAAGGGGCAGACTATTACATCTGCGGAGTGGATATCAATATCAATGACAGAATCTATCAGGTATGTATAGTGCGCGATATAACAGAGCTTTACAGACAGATATACCGGATGATTGCGCTGTGTGTGGGGATTGGAATTGTTATCTCATTAGCTGCGGCAGTAAGTATGATTGTTTTCCTGAAAAAATTACTAAGACCGTTAGAGCAGCTTAAGGATGAGGCTGATGCCATATCACAAGGGCAGTATCAGCGTCAGATAGACGTAAAAGGAAAGGATGAGCTGGCATCACTCTCGCACAGCTTTAATACGATGGCAAAGGCTGTAGAGTCACATATCGCAGAGGTTGAGGAGACCTCGGAGGCGAGAAACAGGCTTATACATGCGCTCTCCCATGAGATGAGGACTCCGGTAACGGCAATTTGTGGCTATGCCTATTCGCTTCGCAATATGAAGCTGACTGATGCACAAAAGCAAGAAGCACTCGAATTTATGGACATTGAGGCAAAAAGACTCGGCAGCCTGTCGGGCAAGCTGACTGCTCTGGTCGGACTTACAGCGGATAAGATAGAGCTTAAGGACATAGAGCTTGAGGAACTGAAAAAACATCTTGAGATGATATGGCAGGGCCGGGACGATATATTTCTGACAGTTGAAAATGGCAGCATAAGGGGCGACAAAGATATGCTTGTCATGTTCATAACCAATCTTTGTGACAATGCAAAAAAGGCAGGTGCGACAAGGATTGAAGTAAATATAACAGGCAGTGGAATATCGGTAAAGGACAACGGAAGAGGAATTTCAAAGGAGGATATGAAGCATATATTTGAGATATTTTATCAGGGAGATGCTTCGAGAAATCAGGAGGGCTTTGGACTGGGACTGGCATTGTGCCAGAGGATTGCGGAACTTCACCACTCGAAGCTTTCTGTGGAAAGCAGCTTGCAGGAGGGCAGTATTTTTTCTTTACAATTCTCTTACAACTCTTTGATGACTTGAAAACATAAAAGGGAATAAAATCATATCATCAAAGAAAACGAGGAGGAACTTATGAAACGAAAAATAGTTTGTCTGATGGCTGCAATAATGTGTTTTTCAATGACAGCCTGTGAGAAAACACCTGACAAATCACTTGTCACACAGAAAAACATAGACAGGCTTGAGAAAGCCGCAAAGGAAACTCCAAAGGACGGAAGCACCTTAAAGGACATAATAGAGACTACCACCGATACTTACGATTTTAATTATGAAAGCGATGACGGAAAGGTAAAGATAGTAGCTGACAATGTGCCTGTTACTCTCCCTACAAAGGATACCATACCTATGTATCGAGTAAAAAGTGGTGAATTATCGCAGGAGATAGCTGATAAGCTGTATGACTATTTTTTCCCGGATGGAGCTTATACTACAACAGGCTCAGACTGTACAAAGCAGATAATAGATAATCTGATATTGGAAGAAAAAAAGTATATTGCAAATGTTAAAGATGATCCGGATACTTCAGAGTCTGATAAAGAGAGTATTATACAAACACATGAGGGTGTTATCAAGGAATATGAAGAGGAACGGAAAACAGCACCTGATGAGAGCACATTGAAATATGTGCCAAAGGATTCCTCGTATGTGGATGTGGAGCAGGAGACTGTAAGCGGTACAACAAAAACCAAGGAATTAAATGTAAGCTCAAAGGATCAAAAAGAAAAACTTAATATCTGCTCATCATCTGACGAGGATAGTTTTAGTTCATATGCCAGATATGAGAATGTTAAAGACTATCATTACGATGGTATATTGACGACACAGGCAGCTTCATGTACAGATGATGAAAAAAAGAAGATTGGAATAAGCGAGGAGGATGCCAAAAAATATGTTGATGACTTTGTACAGAAAATAGGTATGGACTGGGAAATTTATGATGTTGGTTGTGCAGCAGGAAACAAATATAAGGAAGAATTTGATGATACGGATAAATACAATCAGGATGCAGAAATGATTTCAGCAGACAACTATACAGCATATGTGTTTAATCTTGTGCAGAATATAAATGGTATTCAAAGCGCAACGACAAGCTCAGATTATGTACCTGACAAGGATGATACTACTCTTACATGGCTGTATGAGAAAATCCGTATTATTGTGGATAAAAATGGTATTGTTGCATTTAGCTGGGAATTTCCTCAAATGGTAGAGGAGGAGGTATCAGACAATGTCGGTATCATATCCTTTAATCAGGCAAAGGATATCTTTGAACAGATGATGCCTCTAACCACAAGAGGTGATTTGGAAGAACATGAAGATGGAGATGTTGAGATAAAGGCAACTGCAACAGTATATGAGGTAAGGCTCGGACTGATGCGTGTAAGGAGCAGCGGCAGTGACAGAAACGGACTTCTCACACCGGCATGGCTGTTTTACGGCGATTATAATATTGATTTTGGAGGAGAAAATTATTCAGAACAGCAGCCATGGATTCTTCTTGCAGTAAACGCGGTGGATGGAAGCGTCATTGATGTGACGGCTGGTTATTGATATGGATAGAGCGCAGGAAAGCAGTAAACAGCTACGGATAAATAATACAATTTCATCATGCATAAAGCAGGCACTGACAGGTCGTTTGTTTTTCCTTGCGGTCGCAGGAATCGTGTTTGCTCTTGGGATAGGCGGCTTTGCGGATTTCTGGAAAGCGGCAGGCGATTATAGGGAGGGGCTTATTGCCTATGGCACTCATCTTAAGGTGTTGCAGAATGCCATAAAGTCTGATGCCCTGTGCCTGCTTCTTCCGGTATTTGCAGCCCTGCCGTATACCTCGGCATTTCTCGAGGAGATAGACTCCGGATTTACAAAGAGCTATCTTCCGAGAGCCGGGAGGTGGCATTACATCAGTGCAAAAATACTTGCGGCAGCTATAAGCGGAGGAGCGGTATGTACACTGGGAACCGGAGTGTACTACAATCTGCTGCGCCTTATATTGCTACCGATGGAGAAGCAGGGAATGGCTGAAAAGACAGACGCAACGTATGTCTTATTTTTTTGCATCGGAATGGTGTTTTCACTGATCGGAATGCTCTTTTCGGTACTCACCGCAAGCAGATATATGGCCTATGCGTCACCGTTTGTGCTTGAGTACACACTGATAATATTGCATGAGAGATACTTAAAAATGCTGTATATCATAAATCCGAAGGAGTGGCTTTGTCCGTCGGCAGGGAACTGGGAATTTGGTGAGGCGGGCGCAGTGATATTTCTGATTTTTGTCAGTATGCTTATCACGGTGTTTCTGATACCGGCTATGGAGAGGAGGCTTGATGGAATATGAAACAGGTATTTATGGTGGCTTTGTATAATTTCAGGACATGGAAGAAAAATCTACGTATATTTTTAAGCTTTTCGATTGCATTTATATTCTGTTTTCTGCTATCGGATAAGATAGTTGCATTCGCGGAAAAATATGATACTTCCATGCAGATACTGGAGCCCTTCATATGGACCTTCGGTGATAGCAACTCAATACTGTTATCATCGATGATTCTGATATTTCTCTTTGCGGATATGCCGTTTGTCACAAATGCCACGCCGTTTTTTCTTATGAGAACGACAAGGAAAAAATGGTTGCTCGGACAGGCAATTTACATACTTCTTGCCACATCCGTCTATATGGTATTTGTGATGTCTGCGACAGCATTTATCAGCATGAGAAAGGCTTTCGTGGGAAATGTATGGAGCAATACTGCGGTTGCACTGGGATACTCAAAGGCCGGTGAGGCGCTGGCAGTACCGGCATCGGTAAAAGCGATGGGGATGTCTACTCCATACGGCTGTGCGGCTATAGTATTTTTGCTCATGCTGTGCTATTCGCTCATTCTGGTATTTCTCATGCTCTTATTTAACCTGAAATTCGGGCAGATAGGCGGAGTACTTGCAGCATTTGGCTTCAGCATATATGGGTTCTTACTGAATCCGCAGACAATCATAGGAATATTTAATATACCGGATTACGAAGCCTATAAGGTAAATGTATGGGTGGGCTGGGTATCTCCTTTAAACCATGCCACATTTTATATGCACAATTTCGGGCTTGATATGCTGCCAAGGCTGTGGCAGAGCTACCTGATCTGCATAGTGCTCGTGCTCGTCTGCTTTATCGCAGCACTTTGGGCAGTGCGAGGCTACAATTTCAAATTTACCGGAACAGGAGGAAAGTAGCATGGAAGCTGCAATAAAAATAGAAAATCTGCACAAATCCTTTGGAAAAGAAGAAATACTTCATGGTATCAACAGGGAGTTTGAGGCAGGAAGGATACATGGCATTGTCGGCAATAACGGCAGTGGCAAAACAGTCATGATGAAATGCATATGCGGCTTTTTAAGACCTGATGAGGGATGTGTGCTCATCAATGGAAAAGAGGTTGGAAAGGATATGGATTTCCCGGATGATATGGGAATTATCATAGAGACACCGGGCTTTCTCCCGGGAGCGACCGGACTTAAGAATCTTAAGCTTCTGGCATCGCTTAAGGGAATTGCCGATGAAAAGCGCATAGTAGAGACGATAGAGAGAGTCGGGCTTGATCCGGGGCTAAAGAAAAATGTCAGCAAGTACAGTCTGGGAATGAGACAGCGACTCGGAATAGCACAGGCAATAATGGAGAATCCATCATTTCTGATACTGGATGAGCCGTTTAACGGACTTGATAAGCATGGTGTAGCGCAGATCAGAAATCTGATAAAGGAGCTGCGCGCAGAGGGAAAGACAATAATTCTCGCAAGCCACAATCAGGCTGATATAGATGAGCTGTGTGACACGGTCTGCGAGATGGATGATGGATACATGGAGGAAATAAAGTGAAAAAATTTGTGAGTATTTTGTTGGTGATCATAATGTGCTTAAGCTATCATTTTATACTCGTAGTGCATGCAAGCACGCTTGATGCCAAGTCGGATAGTGCTGTTATGCATGAGGGGAAGAGTACTCAGGCGCAGGCAGACAAGCCGGATAATGAGGCGGGAGCAGGCGCGAAGGATGAAGCAGACCATAAGGACGATGCAGCTTCAAAGGACGATGCAGCTTCGGGCGCATCAATGTCTGAGGTATCACTTTGCATAGACAACAAAAATGTATACGAGGGCATGCAGCAGGCATATGCAAACGGCTATCAGCCGGTTTGTGCAAACGGAAATGTAACACTGGTGCTTCCTCTTATAAGCGATGGAAAATTACAGCAGGATAAAATAACGGCATCGGTAGATCTTGGGGCTACAGACAGCTCTCCGTTTGTATTTCGAAGCTATGAAAAGGAGTTTAACTGCAAGCCTGAATACATAAACGGTACAGGAGAAACTAAAGATATATTTCTCGTTTCCTTTGAGCTTACTCTTTCAGGAAAACGTGTGAATGGCATCTATCCGGTTATCATAAATGTGACTGGAAAGGATGAAAACGGCATGGAAGTACAAAAGTCATTTACGAATTTTGTGACGGTAGCAGACGGTATTGATCCAAATGCAGCATCTTCTGGGGCGGCAGATACAACACAGGCGGAGGAGACACCCACATCGGCTCCGGTAGTTTTGGTGGATAAGAGTGTCATAAATACCGATACTGTAAAGGCCGGTGAGGATTTCGAGGTAACGGTTACATTAAAAAATACGAGCAGGCAGAAATCGGTGCAGAATCTGGTAGCAACCGTGAATGTACCATCTGCTGATATAGAGCTTAAAAATGATTCAAATACTATTTTTATAGGAAAAATCGGCACACAAAAGACCACAGAGCTGACACTTAAATTCCATGCTTCAAAAAGCACGGCAGACGGCAATTATCCGATAGAGATAGCCATGAGCTATGATGATCCAAAGGCTTCGACACTCAGCTCGACAGGCAGTTTTGTGGTCACGGTGGAACAGCCGCTTGATGTGAAGCTTACCATGCCAAATATAGATAAAAATGTGATCGCAGGAGACACTATTCCACTGACATTTCAGGTGATGAATCTAGGAAGAAGTACTGTGTACAATGTCAGATGTGATGTGACAGGAGACGGACTTTCACAGACCAAGACAGCCTTTATCGGAAATATGGAAAGCGGTACGGCAGGAGAAGGGGAGACGAATCTGTTTATAACCACTCTTGAGGGAAAAAGTCAGTATGGCGATACGACAGGAACAGTTACGCTTACGTATGAGGATGGATTTGGAAATGAGCAGACACAGGAGTTTAGCTTCAATACAACGATAAATAAGATGCCGGATGAAGCCTCGACAGGCGATGAGAAGAAAGAGAAAAGTGCTTCGCAGTGGTGGATATCACTTGCAGTAATAGGTGGACTTATAATCCTTGCAGGGGCAGTTTCAGGGGCGTATTACATGGGAAGGAAGAAATGATGACAGGCTACGGAATTAAAATGTGGAAAAGCATCGCATTTCCGGGAATACTGTTTATAAGTCTGGCAGCTTTTTTGTTTGCGGATGCCGTGCAGCAAAAGCTTGATCTAAGCAGCAGTATTAAGGAAAGTGCCAGAATATATGTGATGCCTGCCGAGGATGGTGCGCAGGATGCATTTACACAGGCAACTTCTGAGCTTGGTGAAATGGGCGCAGAAAACGGATCGTATGTGTATGATATAGACACCAACGTGCAGACACAGTCGGTGGATAAGGAGATAGATGTAAGAGGTATATCGGCTTCTATGATAGAGGGGACAGTGATATGCGGAGAATATTATTCAGATGAGAGCAGCAGGCTTTCTGTTGTGATAAATATTCCTATGCTTGCAATACTGTCAGACATTGAATTGAAAGAGCAGCAGCCTGAGGTGAAACAGGAGGCGGCAAAATGGATAGGACACAGTATTATCATAGGAAAAATAGCAGCAAGGATATCAGGTGTGGTGGATGATAATTCTGATTCACAAGCAGCATTTATAAGTATTCCAGCTGCGGAAAATTTCATAAAAAATCAAGGAGACACACCAAAAGCATCATCGTACTGTGTAAAGGTTTCAGACTTAAAAAGCATCACAAAAATACAGGATAAGCTGGGCGAGAACGGCGTATCCACCACCATTGATGAGAATAGTCTGACGGAGTGGAAGCTAAAAAGCGCCGGTATAACAAGCCGCATCATAATGGGCTGCATTGCAATAGCAGCAGCCGTGTGCATGATATTGCTTTCCACCAGACTGGTAAGCTATCGCGAATCACCCAAGCCAAAGATGGTGCATTTTGCAAGAGTATGTACTGTATTTGTGATAGGGATAATTGCAGGGGTGATGGTTGACAGGTTGGTGATAGGTCTGTTTTCGGCATAACACCACAGCTAATAACTCAAAACCATAGGAACAGGCGTAGAATTAAATTTCTGCGCCTTTTTAATTGGGAATCAACAGCAGAAATTTTTGAAATGAAAGTAATGTTGCCTAATACTTGAACAATATCATGGGTTTGTCTATAATGTAAGAAAAAGAAAATGGAGCTTTATTAAATGAAAAGATTTACAGCAATATTACTTACAGGCATGATGATATTTACTCTCGCATCATGTGGCAAAAAAGCACAGGATACACCGACAGAGCCTGCAACAGAGACACAGGCTGCAGAGAAGGTCGAGATGCCTACGGAAACGGAAGCCGTGACAGAGGCTGCAAAAGAAACACAGCAGACAGAAACACAACAGACAGAAGCACAGCAGGAGGAACAGACTGCCGAACAGCAGGACGAGGAGCAGAACAATTCAGGTGAAAATAATTCCTCTTATCAGTATGTAGAAAGAGCATCCTATGAGAATGGAGAATCAGTATCACTAAATCCTTCATGGCAGTATGCAGACCATTCAGCGATAAATTCAGGCTGTGCGGTCATGTACAAGGCCACAGCAAACCGCAAAAACATAGTAGTAGGTGTCAATGCTGGACACGGTACAAGCGGAGGCACTTCTGTGAAGACACTCTGTCATCCGGATGGATCGGCAAAGACCACAGGTGGAACAACAGGAGCAGGCGCAACAAAAGCAGTAGCAGTTTCAGGTGGTATGTCTTTTAATGACGGTACACCGGAGAGCTCTGTCACACTCCGTATGGCGCAGATATTAAAGGACAAGCTGCTTGCGGCAGGCTATGATGTGCTTATGGTAAGAGACGGAAGCGATGTACAGCTTGACAATGTGGCACGTACTGTCATCTGCAATAATGCGGCGGATTGTCATATTGCTCTGCACTGGGATGGCGACGGACTAAGCTACGATAAGGGCTGCTTTTACATATCAGTGCCGGGAGGCATAAAGGGAATGGAGCCGGTTGCATCACACTGGCAGCAGCATGATGCACTTGGGGCAAGCCTGATAGAAGGACTGCGCGCTCATGGAGCAAAGATAAACGGTAATGGCTCTATGGCAATAGACCTGACACAGACCTCATACAGCACGGTACCGTCAGTGGATGTAGAGCTTGGCAACGCATGCTCTGACCACAGCGATGCCACACTTGAAAATCTGGCAGACGGACTGGTGCAGGGAGTCGAGGGATATTTTTAGTATATAAAGAGTTATGAAGTGGTACAATAGATAGAGAAAGGGAATATTATGACAGACAACAAATCTGGGGAGATACTCATAATAGAGGATGACAAGGACATTAATGATCTGCTTGCGACAGCGCTTTCAAAAGCCGGATATAGGACAAGGCAGGCATGGTCAGGCACAGAGGGAGAGCTTTTGCTTAAGCTGGACAGGGAAGCTTATGCGCTTGTGCTATTGGATCTGATGCTTCCGGGGCTTTCAGGGGAGGAGCTTCTGGCACGGATACGGCAGATGGATGCGTCACTTCCGGTGATAATCCTTACGGCAAAGGATGAGCTGGATGAGAAAATCAATCTGCTCGTGGCAGGCGCTGATGATTACATCACAAAGCCGTTTGAGATAAAGGAGGTCGTTGCCAGAGTGGCTGTGCAGCTGCGTCATGCGGTGGCAGATGTGCCTTCAAAGTCGGGCAAGGCAGGAGAAAATCAGACAAAAGCAGAAAATGATACCGGACAGGGAGATACTGCAAATACATACATAGCGGGACCTGTTAAAATAGAGCACAGACAGCTTGTGCTCGATCGGATTTCAAGACAGCTTTATGTAGCTGATAATGCTGTTGATGGCATCACAAAGCAGGAGTTTGCCATACTCGAGCTTCTCATGGCGCATCCCAGACAGGTGTTTGCCAAGGAGGACATATTTGAATATGCCTGGGATGAGCCGTACATGGGCGAGACAAAGACTCTTGATGTGCACATCAGCAATATCAGAAAGAAGATAAAAAAGCTGACCGATGACGAGTACATAGAGACAGTGTGGGGCATAGGCTACAAAATGAAAGAGTAAAGGTAAACAAGCTTTACTCTTTTTTTACTTTTTGTTAGCGATGTATTAGGATTTTACATTTATATTATGATTAAAGGGTTGCTAAGGAAAAAAGAAAAGGAGATTTGATTGTGAGTGAAATATTATTGCAGACAAAGGCACTGACCAAGCAGTATGGTCACCAGAAGGCAGTTGACAATGTGGATATCCACATCAAAAAGGGTGCAATCTATGGATTTATCGGCAGAAACGGTGCCGGCAAGACTACCTGTATGAGAATGATCGGTGGTCTGGCAAAGCCGACAAGCGGAGAGATATCCATGTTTGGATACGCTGGAAAGGATTTGTCAAAGGTACGCTCAAGAGTGGGCTGCCTGATTGAGGCACCGGGTGTATATCCAAACATGACGGCGAAGGAAAATATCGAGATGAAGTGCCGTCTCTTCGGCATCAGTAAAAAGGGCTATGCAGAGGGCATACTTGATAAGGTAGGTCTGTTAAATGTGGGAAAGAAAAAGACAAAGAATTTCTCACTTGGTATGAAGCAGAGGCTTGGAATCGGCATGGCGCTGGTTGGAGAGCCTGACCTTTTAGTGCTTGATGAGCCTATCAACGGACTTGATCCACAGGGAATCGCAGAGGTGCGTGATACAATTCAGAATCTGTGTGCACAGCAGGATATGACTGTGTTTATTTCAAGCCATATATTGGAGGAGCTTTCAAAGCTTGCCACAGATTACGGCATTATAAATAATGGAGCCCTGCTTCAGGAAATTACCAGAGAGGAGCTGCTTTCCAAGTGCAGTGAGAAGATTACACTGACAGTGGACAATCCAAATAAAGCAGTGCCTGTGCTCGATAAGATGGGCTTTGTGCACTACATGATAGTGGACAAAAATCACATAGATGTCTATGAGCGCCTGAATGATAGCGCCGCCTTAAATACAGCGCTTGTCACTGCCGGAGTTTCGGTGGCACAGCTGGCGGTCACAGGAATGGAGCTTGAGACATATTTCCTTAGTATCACAGGAGGTGCGACAAATGTTTAATGCGGTAAGAATGGATGTTTACAGACTGATACATACAAAGTCAGCTTATGTTATACTGGTAATAGCTATGGCACTCGCAATAGCTACGAGCGGTATGACAGCTCTTGTCAGAAGCATGGCGGCAGAGAGCATCGTGGAAACAACTGATGAGGTCACTATGGTAAGTGAGTCAGACAGTGAGATAGCAGATGAATATGATACAGCATCAGCAGAATCGTCGAATGAACCAACGGCAACAGTCGGGCTTGAAGTGGACGACTCCGACATGTCAGATGAGGTACCGACCATAGCAGATATGGTTGAAAGCGATATAGCGGGGCTTGACCTGGGACTTTTACTTGCAATATTTACGGTGCTCTTTTCAACAGCAGACCTAAACAGCGGTTATATAAAGAGCGTAGGCGGACAGGTGAAGTGCCGTGGAGTGCTGCTGTTTTCAAAGATGATAGCGCTTTCGGTATTTACCTTTGTGGCCATGGCACTTGATGTGATCGTCCAGTGTATTGCGACCCCGCTGTTTTTACATGGAGCAGAATTCGGAGATGCGGCGGACTTATTTAAGATGCTTGGCAGCCAGTATGTGGTCACACTTTTATTTGTATATTTTGTCATGGCAATGGCAATCATTATAAAAAACAATGTAATCAGCATGATTATCGCTGTGTGCATGTGTACAGGTATCTTTACACTGATTTTCAGTGGAATCAATATACTTATTGAAAAAATCGGAGTAAAGAACTTTGATATAAATGATTACCTTATAGTCAACAAGATTTCTGAGCTTGATCTGAGTGCATCTGCAAAGACCGTAGGCGGTGCATTTGCGGTAGCCGCTGTGTGGGCAGTGGTGTCACTGATTGCAGTGTACGGTGTATTTAAACGCAGGGATATATAATGTGTTTTGAATGAGGAATAAAACATGATTTGGAAAATACTGACTGTGATATTTGCAGTTTCGGTAGCTGTCTTAATAGCTGTGCTCGTAAAAATAAGGGCACAGCTTCGTGACATTAATGAACAGCTTGATTTTTTGTGCGAAAAGGATACAAATATGCTCCTTTTAACCGATACCAACATGGCTGATATCGGAAGGCTTAAGGAGCGCATAAACAGATTTTTAGAGCAATGGCACAGGCAGCGTGAGGCGGCGGCAAAAAAGGAGCAGATGATATCTGACACGTACACAAACCTGTCGCACGATATCCGTACTCCGCTTACCTCGCTGGACGGCTATTTTCAGCTGCTTAGGGATGAGACTGACAAGAGCGCGCAGGAGCATTATATAGATATCATCCAGGAGCGTATCACAAGCCTCAAGGATATGCTCGAGGAGCTTTTTATGTTCACAAAGCTTAAAAATGACAGCTTCAAGTTGGAGCTGTCAAATTGCTGCGTCAGCAGACTTTTAAAGCAGACAGTGTTTTCTTATTATGAGGAGTGGAAAAAGCAGGGCATTGAGCCGTCGCTTGATATATGTGAGGATACGATATTTATCACTGCAAATGTGCAGGCGCTCAGGCGGGTGTTTCAGAATGTAATAAAAAATGCGCTGGTGCATGGGCAGAAGAGCATCTGCATACAGATGAGGCAGCAGGATTCGTGCAATTGCAGGGCTTCAGATGACGAGCGTACTTCAAAAAACAGGATTGTCCATATTTTGGTTTCAAATGATGTAAAAAATCCTGATGATATAGATGTGGACAAGGTGTTTGAGCGCTTTTACAAGGCAGATGAGGCGAGGAGCATATCATCGAGCGGGCTTGGGCTTTCGATTGCAAAGGAGCTTGTGGAGAGAATGGGCGGGAGTATTGAAGCAAGGCTTGAAGGGAAACGGTTTGTTGTGGAAATACAGTTTGAATGTGAATAAGGTACTGAACAGTTACTTCAAGATTGATTATTGACAGAAATAAATGTGTATCATATAATTGAAGTACAGAAAACTGTACGTATCGAGTGGAGGTGTTATTATGTTGGCTGTCAATTATACAAATTTGCGCGAGAATATGAAAACATATATGGATAAGGTGACGGATGACTATGAGACAATGATAGTTACGCGAAAGGATAATCGTAACGTAGTTATGATTTCGGAGGAGTCATACAATAATCTTATGGAAAATGTTTATGTGATGGGGAACAAGGCTAATTACGACTGGCTGCTGGAATCAAAAAAACAGCTCGAAAATGGTAATTTTAAGCAGCATAAACTGATTGAGGTATTAGGGGATGAATAGTGTTTTTACAGAAAATGGCTGGAAGGATTATGTATACTGGCAGACCGAGGACAGAAAGACTTTACGAAAAATAAATAGTCTGATTGAAGATATTAAAAGGAATGGAAATGAGGGAATCGGAAAGCCGGAAGCATTAAGTGGAGATTTAGCCGGCTTTTGGAGCAGGAGAATAAATGACAAGGACAGATTAATCTATAAGATAGATGATGAAAATGTATATATACTTGCCTGCAGGTTTCATTATGGGGATAAATAGAAGTTTTTGGAAGATGTGAAGAAATAAAGAAAACGAGTAAAAAACCTGCTTTCGTAATGTAATAAATAATGTTGACACACCTGAAACAAAATGATATACTGTCAAGGTGTTTGCGGGCATGGCGGAATTGGCAGACGCGCTAGATTTAGGTTCTAGTGGGAGACCGTGCAGGTTCAAGTCCTGTTGCCCGTACTGTTTACAAGGGTTTCAGAGGTTTTTATTACTTCTGAAATTCTTATTTTTTTATCATTTTTCCTATACGAAAGGATACCACAATGCAGGCTTACAAGGATTTAGTAAAAGCACTTCCTGGCTTAAAAGAGGATATGCCACGCGCATTTTACATGCTCGCAGAGCTCTTTGATTACGGTTCATTTGATATATGCAGAAGTGATGACAAATATATAATCCCATATATCATGAATGACGCGGTGGAATGCTATCTGACTGTGGAAAATGCAGTGTTAAAGGGCGATTATCATAGCGAGGAAGAAATTATTTCGGCATCGTTGGTTTTAGGAAGTGAAAAAGGCTACGGACTCATTCTGCACCAGCAGGACAATGTGATCACACTCTGGTTTGATAATTTGCATGTGCATGAGGCATGCTTTAAATACCATGAAATAGGACATTTCTGGGTAAAGGGACAGGAGCAGTGGCGCATGCTTGTATATATGGTAGGAACAATCGCTGATAAGTATATGTACATGGGAAAGGAATACTGCAACGAGACAGAATGCTTTATCCAGAGCCTTATTTACTTTGCACCGTTTCGCAGATGGACACCGGTACCTGGCGATTTGATGGAGTATCATTTTCCGGCGCGTGTAGAGGGAATCGACATTATGGAGGAGCTTTGCAGGGAGGTTTCGGACACTGATTATCTTAAGCTCATTGCACGCTACAGGGCGAATCCATGTGAGAAAACGGAAAAGCTTTTGAGCAGACATTTAGCCGATGCAAAAAGAGTACCGCTTTATCAGTTTATTTATAAGCTTGTGATAAAGGCATCAAAGGATTATCCGGAGAGAAATTACGGAAATAAGATAAATGAACGCATAAAAGAAAAGCGTAAAGCGCTTGAAAAGGAGCTGCTTCAAAAGGGATACACCGGAAAATACCCTGTGTTTTCAAAGAAAAATACGACTGTGCGTGTAATGGAGGAACAGCCCTACGTCACAGCAATTCTAGAGTGGGATGATTACAAATATAAGCAGCAGCTCATGATTTCTGAGTGCAGTGCCAAAAAGTATGATGGAATAAATGCGGGATTTTTTAAAGGAATAGGCAGACACGGACGCATTGTGCAGGTGTAGATACACATAAAACAAAAGCCACGGAGCAATCCGTGGCTTTCATAATACGCTTATTACAAGGATGGGCTTGAGAAGACTCGAACTTCCGACCTCACGCTTATCAGGCGTGCGCTCTAACCGGCTGAGCTACAAGCCCTTGTGTTTTTCACAAAACGTATACTACAATATTTTTTGTAGGAAGTCAAGAGTTTTTTAGAGGTTTTCTCCATCTGTTTTATTTTTCGGATAATCGTTTGAGTGTGCACTGATGACCTCATTAATCCAGTCTACACACTGCTTTTTTCCGTCATCTGTAAATGGAAAGGTATTGTCAGTTTTTTTGCTGTCGTCGGTCAGATCAAAAATATACGGCCCCGGCCATATCCATGCATGAAAGATTGGCTCGCCCTTTTCCTCGGGTGTATCCTCGGTGGCTTCCTTGATGACTGGCTCCTCACGCTTTATGAGAAAGCGCATGCCGTTCATCCAGCCGGTAAAGGTTGTTTTTTTATAGTAGTTGAGATTGAGTGCATCGTCGTATGTAAGCATAGGTGGCTCCTTGATATATAATGATATGTAATTATACACCAAATATCCGTTTAATGCCAGAATAACACCGGTACTTAACAATTCAAAGTAATCATGCATTGAAAATTAATATTTTAATGCAAAAATAAAAATGAATAAAAATGTATAAATAATGCTTATAAGCTGCATAAATTACCCTTATTAATGAGTATTATAAAAAATGACTAATTTTTATGCAAAAATGAAAATTATATAGGAAAATATATCCAATTGACAAAGTATGATTTCTGTGTATAATAAAAAAGAATTGTTCGCGTCAGAACGACAGTTGTATCAGACAGCAAGATTAGGGAGTGTGTAATGACAATGACGTCATTCGCACTTTTTTGCGTATTAGACAAAATACTTTGACGTGGTGCAGTGATAATGCTTTAAAAAATAAAAATAATGCATTATCGATACAAATCCAAGAGGGAGAGAAAAATATGGGTAAGTACATTGTAAAGAGAGTTATTCTCGCGATTTTTACAATCTTCATTATCAGTCTTATTACATTCTTTGCCATGAATGCAATTCCGGGTGGTCCATTCAATTCGGAGAAGGCAAAGAGTCCGGCGGTAATGAAAGAGCTTGAGGCACGCTACGGACTGGATCAGCCACTTATAGTCCAGTACAAGAATTACATGGCAGGCGTGCTGCACGGAGATTTCGGTGTTAGTCTTAAGACAGACCGTCCGATCTCAGATATCATTGGGGAGAGCTTCCCGATTTCAGCGAAGCTTGGACTTTTAGCAGCGCTCACTGCGATAGTATTCGGAGTGGTGCTCGGTTCGATAGCAGCGCTGATGCGAAACAGGTGGCCGGATCGAGTTATAGTATTCTTCGTCACACTGATTACGTCGATGCCGTCATTTGTCATCGCTACGTTATTACTTTATTTCTTCTGTATAAAGCTTGGTGTGGTGCAGGCCTTCAGCTCAGGAAGCAACATGGTATTACTTCCGGTTCTGTCACTGTCACTTTCACCGATGGCATATATTACAAGACTTACAAAGACTTCAATGCTTGATGCACTCGGACAGGATTACATCCGTACGGCAAAGGCCAAGGGTGTACATCAGTACAAGATTATATTTGTACATGCGCTTCGTAATGCGCTCATTCCGGTCATCACATATGTGGGACCTATGATTGGTGGTATCCTCACAGGTTCAATGGTTATTGAGAGTATTTTCAATATCGGAGGACTCGGTTCCAAGTTCGTAAGCTGTATCACAAACCGTGATTACACAATGATTATGGCCACAACACTTTTCCTTGCTGTCATCATGGTAGGCGCGAACCTCATTACAGATATTGTATACAAAGTGATTGATCCACGTATTAAGCTTGATTAAGGAGAGATAAAGATGAAAGATAATATGAAGAGAGCTCCTTTCTCCACACAGATTGACCTTAGCAAGTTCGATATGAAGGATTTTGCCAAGGCATCAGATGAAGAGAAACGCCAGCAGGAGGTTATGGGTGAGTCAACTACCTTCTTGAAGGATGGTCTTAAGAGACTCCGCAAAAATCCACTGGCTATGGGTTCTATTATAGTTTTGGTTTTACTTATTTTGGTTATTCTTCTGGCACCAAAGATTGTGCCTTACGGCTATGCAGATATCGTTAAGGGTGCACAGAACTTAGGACCTTTCCAGTACAGCGAGGCTGAGCAGGCACAGATTGATGCAGGTGAGAAGCTGTTCCCGCACATTTTTGGCACAGATGAGCTCGGAAGAGACTATTTTATCCGTGTTGTTTACGGAGCTCGTGTATCGCTGGGAGTCGGTGTGTTTGCATCACTGCTTGTGCTTATAATCGGTATCATTTACGGTTCCGTATCAGGCTTCTGCGGTGGCAAGGTAGATATGGTTATGATGAGAATAGTTGATATCATTTATTCATTGCCGGATATGCTGCTCATCATTTTACTCGCAGTTGTATTAAATGAGGTGCTGACACCTGTAATAAAGGGTACAGTGCTTTCAAAGCTCGGTGTCAACATGATTGCACTTTTCATAGTGTTTGGATTGCTTTACTGGGTAGGAATGGCAAGACTTATAAGAGGTCAGATTCTTACCATCAAGCAGAATGAGTACATTCTCGCAGCAAAGTGTATCGGAACATCATCAGCCCGCACTATCAGAAAACACATTTTACCGAACTGTCTGTCAGTAATCATCATTACTACAGCGCTTCAGATACCATCAGCCATCTTTACTGAGAGTTATCTGTCATTTATCGGACTTGGTGTTTCGGCTCCTATGCCTTCACTTGGTTCGTTGGCAAATACAGCGCGTGGCGGACTCCAGAGCTACCCATTGCGTCTTATTTTTCCGGCGCTTACGATTTGTATCATTGTTCTTACATTGAATCTTATCGGTGACGGCTTAAGAGATGCATTTGACCCTAAATTATCGAAATAGTAAGGAGTGAGTAAGATGGAAGATAATAAGTTTGTTCTTGAAGTATCTGATCTGCACACTACCTTCAAGACCGATAACGGAGACGTATCAGCTGTAAACGGTGTCAGCTTTAAGCTTGAGCCGGGAAAGACTCTTGGAATCGTAGGAGAGTCAGGCTCAGGAAAGTCAGTTACAGCATATTCAATCATGCAGATTCTTGCTGAGAATGGTGCCATCACAGGCGGCTCAGTAAAATATAAGGGTGAGGATATCACCAAATGGAACAAAAAGAAAATGGCAGATTTCAGAGGAAAATGCTGTTCAATCATTTTCCAGGATCCTATGACATCGCTTAATCCGGTATTTACGGTAGGCTACCAGCTTGAGGAGGCAGTGCTTCTTCACACAGACCGTACAAAGAAGGAAGCAAAGGAGCGCGCTATAGAGATGCTCACACTTGTAGGAGTAAATGAGCCTGAGAAGCGTGTAAATCAGTACCCTCATGAGCTTTCTGGTGGTATGAGACAGCGTGTCATGATAGCTATGGCATTAGCATGTGAGCCGGATATCCTTATCGCAGATGAGCCGACAACAGCTCTTGATGTGACTATTCAGGCACAGATTCTTGAGCTTATGCAGTCACTGCAGGAAAAGCTTGGTATGGCAATCATCATGGTTACACATGATCTGGGTGTCATTGCTTCAATGTGTGACGAGATCATAGTTATGTACGGTGGCCGTGTGTGTGAGAGAGGAACAGCAGATGCCATATTCTACAGCCCGGCGCATGAGTACACAAAGGGACTGCTTCGTTCAATCCCTACAAAGACCAATTCAAAAACCAGGCTTGTTCCTATCGGAGGCACACCAATCAATATGCTCAACATGCCAAAGGGCTGTGCATTCTGCCCTCGCTGTGATGCCGCTATGAAGATATGTCTCACCGAAAAGCCGGAGGAAATCTGGGTTGGAGAGGATCATCTCGCATCATGCTGGATGAATATTAAGAATATGATGGAGGAGGGAAAATCAAATGAGTAATGAGACAAACAACAACGAGTACCTGCTCAAGGTAGACCATTTGAAGCAGTATTTCCCTGTTCATGACGGATTTAAAAAGATGGAATTAAAGGCAGTCGATGATGTGTCATTTGCCATAAAGCCGGGTGAGACACTCGGACTTGTTGGCGAGTCAGGCTGTGGAAAGACAACCGTAGGACGTACTCTTTTACGTCTGTACCAGCCGACAGCGGGACGCATTGAGTTCGACGGCAATGTATTGTTTGACAGTGAGAAGAAGATAGATGTGAATATGCATCCTTACCGTAAGCAGATGCAGATGGTATTCCAGGATCCGTATTCATCACTCAACCCTCGTATGACGGTTGAGGATATCATCGGAGAGCCTCTCGATGTGCACAAGCTCTACAATAGCAAGAAAGAGCGCCATGAGATGATTATGGATCTCATGGAGACAGTTGGACTAAACGCAGACCATGCCACACGCTATGCACATGAGTTTTCGGGTGGACAGAGACAGCGTATCGGAATAGCAAGAGCGCTTGCAGTAGATCCGAAGTTTATCGTATGTGATGAGCCGGTATCGGCACTTGATGTTTCAATTCAGGCTCAGGTAGTCAACATGTTTGAGGATCTGCAGAAGGAGAGAGGGTTATCATACCTGTTTATAGCGCACGATTTGCTTGTAGTGCAGCATATCTCTGACAGAATAGCAGTTATGTATTTGGGTCATATGATGGAGCTTGCAGATGCTGATGAGCTGATGGACAATCCAATTCATCCGTACACACAGTCGCTGCTTTCAGCGGTTCCGATTCCGGATCCTGAGACTGCCAGACACAGCAAGCGAATCGTGCTTGAGGGAGATGTTCCTTCACCTCTTCGCATGCCTAGTGGCTGTCCGTTCCGTTCACGTTGTAAATATGCGACAGAACAGTGTGCAGCAGCACGTCCGGAGCTTACAGACAGAGGAAACGGACATATGGTTGCATGCTTCAACCGCTAATATAAGGTTTTTACCGGCATATAGCTTAAGCCACTTGTGCCGGTTCTAACATAAATTTATTTTTCATATTAATTAATTAGGAGGAAGAAAGATGAAAAAGAGATTAGTAGCACTTACTCTTGTTGCAGCTATGGCACTTGGCATGACTGCTTGTGGAAGCAAGAGCAACAACAAAACATCTACTAACGACACTCCTGATACTGCTGTATCAACAGCGGTAGACTGGACAAGCTATGACGAGTTAGTAGATTCTATCCGTACAGAAACAGATCTTGCAAAGCGTGCAGAGATGATGCACCAGGCAGAGGATATGCTTATGGATACATGGTGTGTTATTCCACTTTACTACTACAATGACCAGTATATGCTCAAGGATTATGTAACAGGCGTATACTCAACAGTAGAGGGTATGAAATACTTCTACAATGCAAAGAACACAAAGAATGCCGGAAAGTTAAACATCTACATGGCATCAGAGCCTGATCATATCGATCCTGCATTAAACAGTACTGTTGACGGCGGATGTCTTGCAGTAAACAGCTTTGAGGGTCTTATGCGTTACAACGCTGAGGGCAAGCTTGAGCCTGCATGTGCAGAGAGCTATGAGGTTTCTGAGGATGGCCTTACATACACATTCACAATGCGTGACGGTCTTAAGTGGTCAAATGGTGATGAGCTTACTGCAAAGGATTTCGAGTGGTCTTGGAGGAGAGCTGCAGATCCTAAGACAGCTGCAGATTACAGCTACCTTTGCGCAGTATTCGCAGGATATGATGATACAAAGGGTCTTGCTGCTGATGATGTAGTAGCTTCTGATGATGGAAAGACTCTTACAGTCAAGCTTAAGGCAGTTACACCATACTTCCTTGACTTATGTGCATTCCCATTCTTCTTCCCTGTAAACCAGAAGTCGGTAGAGGGAAATGATGACTGGGCAAACGATGCAAGCGACAAGTTCGTTACAAACGGTGCATTCACACTCAAGGAGTGGAAGCATGATTCAAGCATGACATATGTTAAGAATCCTAACTACTGGGATGCTGACAATGTAACAGTTGATGAGATGAACGTAATGCTTACATCTGATGATGTTTCAGCTTACACAGCTTACCAGAACGGTGACCTTGATTTTATTGATTCAATTCCTACAGCAGAGATTGAGGCAGCTAAGAAGACAAGCGAGTTCTACACAGTAGACAACCTTGGAACATACTACGCAGGCTTCAACATCAACTCTAAGCTCTACTCAGAACTTGGATTAGATGCTGACCAGGCTAAGGTATTCAGAAAAGCAATCTGTCTTCTTATCGATCGTCAGTACATCATCGATACAATCGCCCAGGGCGGACAGAAGATTGCCACAACATTTATCCCAGAGGGTGTTACAGATGGTAACGGTGGCGAGTTCAAGAACAAGGACTACTACAGCACAGATTACGATAAGAACTTTGAGGAGGCTAAAGAACTTCTTGCTTCTATCGGATTATTAGATGAGAGCACAGGTCAGGTAAACCAGACTATCGAGTTCTCATACCTCGTAAACAACTCAGAGGCCAATGTAAAGATTGGTGAGGCTATCCAGGCTGATCTTTCAAAGGTAGGTATCAACTTAAAGGTTGAGCAGCAGGAGTGGAACGTATTCCTTAACAGCCGTAAGGACGGACAGTTTGATTTCGCCCGTGAGGGATGGCTTATGGATTACAACGATCCAATCAACATGCTTGAGATGTTCACAACAAAATCAGGTAACAACGATATGCAGTTCGGTCGTTAATCTGATTTTGCTATCATAACAAAGCCGCTCGTGCCATTCGCACGACGATGCAAATAACATGCAGAGTATATAGGAAGTCATACAGCTATTGTATGGCTTCCTTTTTTGTGTTTAAAGTGGGCTTTTCAGAGCGAAAAAAGGCTCTTTAAAAAAATATGATAATGGTGTAAAATTGTTATTATATAGTTTTAGAATGATGTTTGAGGGCGTGTGATGATTTTAGGACTAAGTGATACGGAAAAGAAATTTAAGACAGCGATGGATACGGCAGGTGCCGACATGACAGTGGTCAACAGCTGGCTTAAGCTGTATGTCAAAACAAAAAAGAATTCCTCCGGTGTTGCAAAGCGCTATTATGGCGTGAAGACAGGCTTAAGCAGCCTGCTTTCCGATTTAAAGGAGCTTGAGCAACAAGTTATCGGGTATAGTGAGCTCACAGGGGCTGACAGGAAGCACTTTGGAGAGCTGATAAAGGCTTGCAAAGCGAAAAGCGGCATGTTTGACGATGAATTTTTAATCAGCAAGGCAGACACGGATTTTCACACGACTCTGGACTCTGTTGTAAAGCAGGGGGAGAGATATCTGTCATCCTTTGACAACGGTATCATTTTACAGAGTGAGATAGAGAATCTGATACACCTGACAAATGAGGGGCTTGAAAGGAAAAAGCCTGATTTGTTTGCTCTGTCATATTTCTATCTGGGGCACAGCAACAAAGAGCTTGCAGAGCTAAATTTCACACAAAAGACTAAGAGAGTGCATGAGATATATTACGAGGAGTTCTGGAAGGATATATTAAAGCAGCTTGAGGCATGTGTGAAGCAGGCTGAGGCCATAAACGATAAGTATGAGGGCACGACAGACCGGCGCACGGCAAGGATACTGTCGGAGCTTAATCCGCTGCTTGTGGGTGTTACAAAGCAATGGGAGCCGGAACAGACAGCAGAATACATACTGCGCGATATGTGCAGGATATTCAGGGATTGACATAGAAAATGCAGATTGATAAAGGAGCAGAATATGGATGTTATAATTTGGGCAATTATCTTAGGAACTGTTTTTTACATTAACAAAAAATCAAAGAGCGCAGGCAGCAAAAACACGCAGCCAAACAAACCGAGACCGCAGCAGAAGCAGATACAGCAGATATGGAACAGCATGCAGAATACAGTTCAGTCGGGTATGAATGCATTGAACCAGACATATCAGCAGAGACCACAGCAACAGATGCAGCAGAGAGCACAGCAGCCTCAGAGACCACAGATGCAGCAGAGAGTACAGCCACAGCAGAGACCGCAGCAGAGCAATCCGGATATAGTGCAGAGGGCCGTGAAAAATAACGCACGCTTTGCGGATGATACGACACAAAAAGAGCTTGAGGCTATGCACGGACATAGCGAGGCACAGCAGAGAATGGCGCAGGAGCACTCAAGAAACTGCCAGACACTGCATACCAAAGCGGCAGACGGTGCAAAGATTATAGAGGCTGAGACACAGAGCATGTTTGGCAGTGTTGAGGATCTGATTGCCATGGGATACAGCGGTAATCTGGAGTTTGAGAGAGATTTCCTTGGGGAAGGCTTAGACATGATCAACAACTTTTAAATAATAGGAAAAGAGGCAGAAATGATGGACAGAACACCAAAGCCAGGAGAGCTTTACAGACACTTTAAGAATAAGCTGTATCAGATAGTTACAGTGGCAACACATTCAGAGACAGGGGAAAAGCTTGTGATTTATCAGGCTTTATATGATGATTTTGGGATATACGCCAGACCACTCGACATGTTTGTAAGCGAGGTGGACCATGAGAAATATCCTGATGTGAAGCAGAAATACAGGTTTGAGAGGATTACGCCACAGACGAAGCAAACAGATATGCAGGCAAAGAGTGAGGCTGTCAGGCAGTCTGCAGCTAAGATGCCGGAAGCCGGAAGTGTACAAGTGCAGACAAGTAAGGCGCAGGTAGCAGATGCAGATGATGACCAGGCACCAAATCCGCGTTTGATGGAGTTTCTTGATGCGGATACCTTTGAAGAGAAGTACAATATACTTGTCTCAATGAGGGATACCATAACCGACCGCCTTATAGATGATATAGCGGTGGTTATGGATGTTGTAGTTCCTGAGGGCCCATTGCAGAAGAGGTATGATGATTTGAAGAATACGATAAAGACAAGACAGTACTATGAATTTTCCAACCGGCTCAGATAGCTGTTGTGGTATTTGCCGGATTCGGTGACATCTTCGCCAAACCAGTCAGGGGCTACGAATTCATTTGCTGCGTCAACAGAGTTGAATTCCACCTCCACAAGCGTAAGAGGAGCCAGATCACCCTCAAATACATCAAGCTCAGCGGTCAGGCCACCGTCAAGAGGTATGAGATAGCGGGTCTTTTCGATGAGGCGGCCGTCTATCTTTTGGACGAGATGTATGTATGCCTCTTTGGTAAGAGGAAGATTGTACTCCTCGCGCACCATAAGACCGGCGCCCTTGTAGGTCATATAATAGCTGTCGTTTGAGCGTCTGACCCTGACAACAGGAGAGGTGCACAGATAGCCCTGGGCGATTTTCTTGCTCGCGTAGCTGTCTAAATTGGAAGGAAGCTGTTTAAGTAGGTATTTTCTTTCGATTTCCATGGTATGTCCTTTCGGTTTATGAGTGGATTTATAGTTACACATAACTGATTATAATGACCGGTATTTAAAAATTCAAGCGGTGAATCTAGGCTTATGAGCAGTAACTTTTTATAGGCGTTACTGATATGTAGTAATTTCTATAGTATTATTAAGAAAAGAAGGAGAAAAATATGAGTAAAGTAGGAATTTTTATGGCAGACGGCTGTGAGGAGATTGAAGGACTTACAGTGGTCGATATAGTTAGAAGAGCAAAGCTTGAGATTGAGACCATATCAATCACAGAAAAAGCCGAGGTGACAAGCTCACATCAGGTGAACTTTAAGACAGATACCACAAAGGCGCAGGCTGACTTTGACAGCTACGATGCAATCGTACTGCCGGGAGGCATGCCGGGTACATTAAACCTCGGCGCGGATGAGACCGTAGTAAAGACAATTAAGAGATTTGCCGCTGAGGGAAAGCTTGTTGCAGCGATATGTGCAGCGCCTAGCGTGCTCGGTGAGAATCATGTACTTGAGGGCAAAAAAGCTACCTGTCATCCGGGTTTTGAGGAAAAGCTGCTCGGTGCACAGTGGCTTGAGCAGCCTGTAGTTGTGGATGGCAATGTGATTACAAGTCGTGGAATGGGAACAGCTATTGCGTTTGCACTCGAGCTTGTCAGATACTTCACAGACGATGCCACAGTAGAGCATATTCGACAGGGACTGGTATACTAGACAGGTGCGCTTGGTATTATAACAAAAGAGGTCACACACCAACCCCATGGTGCGCGGCCTCTTTTTATGCTTGCATTTGAAGCGTACATTTGAAGCCTGCTATTGCAGAGCTTATTTCATCTGCTGCTCCTGCTTCATGATCATCTGCTTGACCATCTCGCCACCGATTGAACCGGCCTGCTTAGAAGTAAGGTCACCGTTGTAGCCCTCCTTTAAAGGAACTCCAAGCTCTGAAGCAACCTCTTCCTTGAAACGGCTCATAGCCTCTTTTGCCTCCGGTACAGAAGCCTTTTTACTACTTGATGCTGCCATAATGCAATACCTCCTTTTAAAACGTTATACACAAGCTGTATGTGTATGGAAATATTATGCCGTAAAATGACAAAAATATGTTTTGGTATTGCTGACAATTTATGGAATTATACACAAAAGCAAATTTAATGTAAAAAACACTGGAAATAGTGGATTTGTTGTGTTATAATCATCCAATGACTGGGCTTAGCAGTTTAAAAAGCATGCCCACATTACATTTGATGTACATACCATTCATATATATTTTTAAGGAGGATAACGATTGACATGAGTGTACAGGTTGAGAATTTAGAGCATAATATGGCGAAGCTTACTATTGAGGTAGCAGCTGAGGAATTAGAGAAAGCATTGGATTCTGCATATCAGAAGCAGAAGAAACAGATTAGTGTACCTGGATTCCGTAAAGGAAAAGTGCCAAGAGCTATGATTGAGAAAATGTATGGAGCAGGTGTGTTCTACGAGGATGCAGCAAACATTCTTATGCAGCAGACATACGCAGGTGCAGTTGACGAGAGCGGTGTTGACATTGTTTCACGCCCAACAGTTGAGGTTACTCAGATTGAGAAGGGACAGCCTTTCATCTACACAGCAGAGGTTGCTGTAAGACCTGAGGTTACTCTTGGTAAGTACATGGGCGTTACAGTTACAAAGATCGACACATCAGTTTCTGATGAAGAGGTTGACGCTGAGCTTGAGAACCAGAGAAACAAAAATGCAAGAACAGTTACAGTTACAGATCGTCCTGTAGCAGAGGGAGATACAGCAGTTATCGACTTTGAGGGATTTGTTGACGGAGTAGCTTTCGAGGGTGGAAAGGGTGAGAATCATCCATTAGAGATCGGTTCACACACATTCATCGATACATTCGAGGATCAGTTAGTAGGAAAGAACACAGGCGATGAGGTTGAGGTCAATGTAACATTCCCTGAGAAGTATCAGGCAGCAGACCTTGCAGGAAAGCCGGCTACATTCAAGGTTAAGATCAACGAGATCAAGGCTAAGGAGCTTCCAGAGCTTGATGATGAGTTTGCACAGGATGCAGCAGGTGTTGATACATTAGCTGAGTACAAAGAGGAAATCAAAAAGAACCTCACAGAGAAGAAAGAGACAGAAGCTAAGAAGACTAAAGAGGATGAGGCTATCCAGAAGATTATTGATAAGTCAAAGATGGATCTTCCAGAGGCAATGATTGAGACTCAGTGTGAGACAATGGTTGAGGAGTTCGCTCAGAGAATCGCACAGAGCGGTCTTACAATGGAGCAGTACTTACAGTTCTCAGGCATGACAGTTGACCAGCTTAAGGATCAGGTTCGTCCTGAGGCTACAACACGTATCCAGAGCAGCCTTGTACTTGAGCAGATTGCCAAGGAGGAAAATATCGAGGTTACTGATGCAGATATCGATGCTGAGGTAGAGAAGATGGCTAAGGCATACGGCATGGAGGCTGATAAGCTTAAAGAGTACATGGGAGATGCTGAGAAGGAGTCTATGAAGAAAGACCTTGCTATCACAAAGGCAGTAGATCTTATCATGGACAACGTTAAAGAGCGTGCAAAGGCAAAGAAAAAGGCTGATGCAGAAGAGTCTACAGAAGAATAAGATTTTTGAATCAAAATTTGATGGACTGGCTCAGAAGCCTATTTTCTGAGCCGGTCTTTTGAACTTTTATAAAGGAGGCATTTTATATGAGTTTAGTACCATATGTCATTGAACAGACCAGCAGAGGAGAGCGCAACTACGACATTTACTCCAGATTATTAAAAGATCGTATCATTTTCCTTGGAGAGGAAGTAAATGAGACAACAGCCAGCCTTGTTGTTGCCCAGCTTTTATTCCTTGAGTCTGAGGATCCGAATAAGGATATCCACCTTTACATCAATTCACCGGGTGGAATGGTTACAGCAGGACTTGCTATTTACGATACTATGCAGTACATCAAGTGTGATGTTTCAACAATCTGTATCGGTCTTGCTGCCAGCATGGGAGCTTTCCTTCTCGCAGGCGGTGCAAAGGGTAAGAGATATGCTCTTCCAAATGCAGAGATTATGATTCATCAGCCATCGGGCGGTGCAAAGGGTCAGGCTACTGAGATTCAGATTGCTGCAGAAAATATTTTAAAGACAAAGAAGAGATTAAACGAAATTTTAGCAGCCAATACAGGCAAGCCATACGAGACAATTGCAGCTGATACAGAGCGAGATAACTATATGTCAGCACAGGAAGCCGCAGAGTATGGTCTTATAGACAGTGTAATAACAAACAGATAATCAGAATTTAGATGAATTTAAGAGGGTACCCCATATGGGATGCCCTCATGCAATAAAAGGAGTTAATAATGGCAGGAAAAAACGACGGAAAGATTCGCTGCTCATTTTGCGGTAAGACACAGGACCAGGTAAATCGTTTGATTTCCGGACCTAATGGAGCTTTTATCTGCGATGAGTGTATAGATATATGTGCCGAGATTCTTGAGGAAGAAGGCGTAGAGGGTCATGAGGACAAAAGCAGCGCTAAGGATGATATAAATCTTGTTACTCCGGAGGAGCTTAAGGCGTTTCTGGACGATTATGTAATAGGACAGGACCAGGCAAAGAAGGTGCTTTCGGTTGCTGTTTACAATCACTATAAGAGAGTACTGGCAGGTGATACATCAGATGTAGAGCTTCAGAAGAGTAATATTCTTATGCTTGGACCTACAGGCTCAGGAAAGACACTTCTTGCGCAGACACTTGCCAGAGTGATAAATGTTCCATTTGCTATCGCAGACGCTACAACACTTACAGAGGCAGGATACGTAGGTGAGGATGTGGAGAATATCCTATTAAAGCTTATTCAGGCGGCAGATTATGATATCGAGCGTGCAGAGCATGGTATCATTTATATAGATGAGATTGATAAAATCACAAAGAAATCAGAGAATGTCTCAATCACCAGAGATGTGTCAGGCGAGGGTGTACAGCAGGCTCTTTTAAAGATTCTTGAGGGCACAGAGGCATCTGTACCGCCACAGGGCGGAAGAAAGCATCCGCAGCAGGAGCTTATTCCTATTGATACTACTAATATACTTTTTATCTGCGGTGGAGCATTTGATGGTCTGGAAAAAATTATCGACAGCCGTATGGATACATCATCTATCGGTTTCAACTCAGATGTAAAGTCAAAGACAGAGCTTAACGTGGGAGAGGCATTTAAGCATGCACTGCCACAGGATTTTGTGAAGTTTGGACTGATTCCTGAGTTTATCGGACGTGTACCTATCACAGTCTCACTTGAGGCACTCGACAGGGATGCACTTATCCGTATACTTAAGGAGCCTAAGAACTCGCTTATCAAGCAGTACACCAAGCTTTTTGAGCTTGACGGAGTAGGGCTTGAGTTCACAGACGATGCAGTAAATGCCATCGCTGACAAGGCGCTTGAGAGAAAGACAGGAGCCAGAGGACTTCGTGCCATCATGGAGGCTGTTATGCTTGACCTTATGTATCGTATACCGTCAGACAAGAGCATCAGCAAGTGTGTAATCGACAAGGATACCGTTGAGGACAACTTAAAGCTCGATGGTGAGTGTGTGCCGGAGGCATATATCGAGGAAAAAGCAGCATCATAAGTACATGGCGGTATTTTACAAAAGATACAGCATCGGATAATATAAATTGCACAGCGGTTTTTATGCCAGGCTGTGCAATAATACAGGAGATATAAGTGGAAGAACAGATTATTAACATGCCTGCAGTAGCGCTGAGAGGGCTTACTATTCTGCCGGGGATGATTGCTCATTTCGATGTCAGCAGAGAGCGCTCACTCCGTGCTGTCGAGGAGGCTATGGAGCAGGATCAAAAGATATATCTTGTCACACAAAGGAATGTGGACAGGGAGGACCCGACTCAGGAAGACCTCTACCGGATGGGAATAGTAGCCGACATAAAGCAGGTTGTCAGACTGCAGAATGATGTTGTGAGAATACTTGTAGATGGAATAAGCCGGGCAGCATTGCTTGGCTTTACCGGTTGTGAGAAGTACCTTGAGGCAGAAATCTGTTATTGTGATAGTAATGCAGACAGCCTGCCGGAGGATCTCAGGGAAGCCATGCTTCTCGGAGTCAGAGAGGCTTTTCACAGATATGCGGCAGTCGTCGGCAAAATCAGCAAGGAGCTTATCAGACAGATAGATCAGTATGAGGATCTTGAAAAGCTCATAGATTATGTAACCAACAATCTGCCGGTGTCATATGAGCTTAAGCAGCAGGTGCTTGAGGCAGAGGATATCAATGACAGATATCAGGTTATAGTATCATTACTTCTCTCCCAGGTGGAGGTTATTTCCATAAAGAATGAGCTTCAGAAAAAAGTAAAGGTTCGTGTGGACAAGCATCAGAAGGAGTATGTGCTTCGTGAACAGCTTGGTGTGATACGTGAGGAGCTGGGCGAGAATGCTGACTCGGAGGCTGATGAATATGAGAAAAAGCTATCTGAGTTAGATGCGCCTGACTACGTAAAGGAAAAGACGAAAAAAGAGATAAAGCGCTTTAGAAATATGAGCAGCAGCTCATCAGAGAGCACAGTTGAGAGAGGCTATATAGAGACTGTACTTGAGCTTCCGTGGAACAGGATGTCTGTGGACAACAAGGATCTTGACCATGCAGCACAGGTGCTCGATGATGATCACTACGGATTAAAGGATGTTAAGGAGAGAATACTTGAGTTTCTGGCAGTCAGAAATCTGACAAGCAAGGGAGAGAGCCCTATAATTTGTCTTGTAGGTCCTCCGGGAACAGGAAAGACAAGCATAGCCCGTTCAATTGCGTCTGCACTGGAGAAAAAATATGTGCGTATTTCTCTTGGTGGTGTGCGTGATGAGGCAGAAATCCGTGGACACAGAAAGACATATATCGGTGCCATGCCGGGCCGTATAGTAAATGGCTTAAGACAGGCAGGCGTTTCAAATCCTCTCATGCTGTTGGATGAGATAGATAAGGTGTCAAGTGACTACAAGGGTGACACATCAGCCGCTCTTCTTGAGGTGCTTGACAGTGAGCAGAACTGCAGATTCAGGGATCATTACATCGAGATGCCTGTAGATTTGTCGGAGGTGCTTTTTATTGCAACTGCAAATGAGGTTTCAGGCATTCCAAAGCCGCTTCTTGACAGGATGGAGCTTATCGAGGTGTCAAGTTACACTGAAAATGAGAAATTTCACATAGCAAAGGAACACCTGGTTGAGAAGCAAAAGAGCAAAAACGGAATTAAAAAGGAACAGCTTACGATAACAGACTCGGCCCTAAAGGATATCATCAGGCTGTACACCAGAGAGGCCGGAGTCAGAAGCCTTGAGAGGACTATCGGCAAGCTGTGCCGCAAGGCTGCCAGGGAAATCTTTAAGGACAGCGAAGCTGCTGTAAAGGTTACAAAGACCAATCTTAAGACATATCTGGGCAATCCGAAGTACAGTCCGGAGAAGAAAAATGATCGCGCAGAGGTTGGAATCGTTAGAGGCCTGGCATGGACCAGCGTGGGCGGTGTCACACTCGAGGTTGAGGTGAATGTGCTGCCGGGCAAGGGTGAGCTTGTTCTAACAGGTAAGCTTGGAGATGTGATGAAGGAGTCGGCACAGGCGGCACTTAGCTATGTGCGCTCAATAAGCGAAGAATATGGCATTGATGCAGAGTTTTATACGAAGCATGACATCCATATACATATCCCGGAGGGCGCAGTGCCAAAGGACGGACCATCCGCAGGTATCACTATGGCGACAGCCATGCTCTCGGCTATTACAGACAGAGCTGTCAGGGCAGATGTAGCCATGACAGGCGAGATAACACTGCGCGGCAGGGTGCTTCCGATAGGAGGACTCAAGGAAAAGCTGCTTGCAGCCAAGGTAATCGGAATAAAAACAGTGTGTATTCCAAAGGATAATGAAAAGGACCTGGAGGAGATTTCAAAAGAAATAACAGACGGCATGGAAATCGTGCCGGTGGAGAGATTTTCACAGGTGGAGAAGATAGCATTTGTAAAATAAGAATGAGGAAGAGATTATGGTAATTAAAAGTGTTAATTTAGAGACAGTTTGCGGAATTACAAGCACAATCCCTGACAATGAGTATAATGAGGTGGCATTCGCCGGCAAGTCAAATGTAGGCAAGTCGTCACTGATCAATGCGCTCATGAACAGAAAGTCACTTGCCAGGATCTCTTCACAGCCCGGCAAGACACAGACCATCAATTTTTATAACGTCAATGACACCATGTATCTGGTCGATCTGCCGGGCTATGGCTATGCCAATGCCAATATCGAGATAAAAGCTAAATGGGGACAGATGATAGAAAACTATCTTCACACATCAAAAAAGCTTCAGGCAGTGTTTCTTTTAATAGATATAAGGCATGAGCCATCGGACAATGATATCATGATGTATGACTGGATGGTAAACCAGGGCTTTGCACCGATTATCATTGCAACCAAATCTGATAAATTGAAAAAAAGCCAGATTGCCGCACACATAAAGACCATCAAGGATGTGCTTCATGTGAAGCCGGGCACGGTAGTTATACCGTTTTCGTCCATGTCAAAGGAAGGCAGGGACGAAATCTGGAATCTCATAGATTCACTCGTGTTTGACGAGGAGACGCTTCTAGCCATGAAACAGGAGGAAGAAGCAAAGCGCGAGGCTAAATCAGCTGCAAAAAGAGCCGCTGCATCCCAGCCGCACAAAAAGGAGCGCTGGAAGAAGACCGGAAAGCCGGTTGCCAAAAAGACTAAAGAACGCAGAGATAAGGCCAAGAGCAAAAAAAGCGTTAATAATCATAAAAAGAAATAAAGTCGAAATAGAGTCATAGAAATAAAGTTATAGAAAGAAAGGCGAATATTTAATATATGAAGAATAAATGCAAATTTGTAGGCATTATGTTTTTGTGTATATTGATAGTGTGTACGCTTGCGGTAATGGCATATGAACACACAGCAGGTATGAAAGGCGCTGCCGGTGAAACGTCAGATGCTTCGGGCAATACAAAAAATACAGACGAAGCTGATGATATGCTTACAGTCGTGACATCCTTCTATCCTATGTACATTGCCACTTTAAACATAGTGGACGGAGTGGAAGGCGTGAGACTTGAAAACCTAAGCGAGCCACAGACCGGTTGTCTGCACGATTTTCAGCTAACACCGGAGGATATGAAGCTTTTATCCACAGCCGATGTTTTTGTAATAAACGGAGGCGGTATAGAGTCGTTTATGTCAGATGTGGCAAAGGCGTATCCGAAGCTTGATGTGGTTGAGGCTTGTGAGGATGTGGCACTTCTTTCTGAGGATGATGCAGACAGTGACCACGACCATGATCACGATGCAGATGCAGAATCGGACAGTGACCACGACCATGACCACGAAGCAGACACAGAATCGGACAGTGACCACGACCATGACCACGAAGCAGACGCAGAATCAGATAGCGCGCACGATCATGACCATGGTGATGAGAATGCCCATGCATGGATGAGCGTGTCGCGTTACCGCACAATGGTTCAGACAATCGCATCCCAGCTTGCCGAAAAGGATGCAAAGCATGCTGATGAATATTATGCAAATGCAAAAGCATATGATGCAAAGCTTGCAGTGCTTGAAGAAAAGATAAATAGCATAAAGAGTCTTACCAATGGACAGAATATCATCATATTCCATGAGGCCTATTCGTATGTAGCTGATGACTTTTCCATGAATGCGTGCTACCTGTTGGACCTTGATGAGGAGCGTTCAGTCAGCGCAGGTGAGGTAAAGCAGGTAATAGGTGCCATAAAGGATGACGGAGTGTCGGTAATACTCGCTGAGGAGCTCTACGGAAAGAGCATGGGAGATACCGTATCGCGTGAGACAGATGTGCATATGGTTTATATCGACCCTCTCAATCGGGGAGAGTACGACAAGGACAGCTATCTTGACGGTATGGAGCATAATATAGAGCTTATCAAAGATGCATTCACTAAATAAAATTGGAGGTAACTATTCAGGAATATATGCGGAAAATTATACAGCCATGTGGCTTTCATTGCATAAAAATAAATAACCTTGGAGTGAGCTTCGGAGAGCAGACGGTGCTTGAGGATGTGAATATGCACATACACTGTGGTTCCTTCAATGTCATAATAGGCCAGAACGGTGCCGGAAAATCCACACTCATAAAGGCGATACTAGGCGAGATACCTCACACCGGTACGATTGAGTTCAAGGATACTAAGGACGGACATATGGCTAAGCTTAAAATCGGCTATGTGCCGCAGTCTGTCAATATCGAGAAAAACACACCGGTCAGCGTGTATGACCTCATAGCAAGCTACCGGTACAATTACCCTGTTTTTCTGCCGAAGAGCAAAAAGATAGAGGCAAGGATAAAGGAGACACTCGAGGTATTTGAGGCTGAGGAGCTCATCGACAAGCAGGTGTGCAATCTCTCGGGCGGACAGCTGCAGAGAGTGCTTCTTTCCATGGCAATCATGGACGAGCCAAACCTGCTGCTTTTGGATGAGCCGGTGTCGGGAATAGACCAAAACGGCATGGAGCTTTTCTACAAGACCATGGATTATTTAAAGACTCACTATGACCTTGCAATCATACTGATATCGCACGATTTGGACTATGTGGCAAAGTACGCAGACCATGTTGTACTGCTTAATAAGACCGTTGCAAAGCAGGGGACTGTGAAGGAAGTCTTCGAGAGCAGGGAATTTGAGAGAATTTTCTACACAGGAGAGGAATCCTGGGTGAGAGAGGAGGAGCACAAATGAATATAACCTCCTGGCTTCAATATGATTTCATGAGAAATGCCCTTATCGCTGTGCTCATCATCACACCACTTTTTGGCATAATGGGAACAATGATTGTAAACAAAAAGATGGCATACTTTTCAGACGCGCTCGGACATTCGGCACTTACCGGAATCGCTGTCGGAGTGGTATGCGGCATGGCAGACACCTCGCTTGCCATGGTGATATTTGCGATAGTGTTTGCACTTCTTTTAAATAAGATAGGCAGTCTGAACACTGCATCGACAGATACCATTATATCGGTGTTTTCATCGTGCTCTGTGGCGATAGGTCTTGCGATACTGTCAAAGGGTGGCAATTTCAGCAAATACTCAAGTATACTGGTGGGCGATGTGCTAAGCATCACAAAGACTGAGATAGTTTATCTAATTGTGATTTTTGTGGTCACGATAGTGTTCTGGGTGTTTTGCTTCAATAAGCTCAACGCCATATGTATACACAGAAGCGTGGCAAAAAGCAAGGGTATCCATGTGCGTTTACTGGACAATCTGTTTGCAGTGCTTGTAGCACTCATAGTCATGCTCTCTATCAAGTGGATAGGTATACTTATAATAAATGCGCTGCTCATACTGCCTGCGGCTTCATCAAGGAATATTTCAGAAAATATGCGTGAGTATCATTTCTTTTCAGTGATATTTTCAGTATTTTCCGGTATAGTCGGCCTCGCAGTGTCATACTACACCAATGTGGCAACAGGTCCGATGATAGTGATCATTGCATCGGTAATATATTTTTCGACATTTATATTTGGCAGAAAATTGAAAAAATAACGGCAAGGGCTATAAAAAACAGACACAAAACAGCCGATACAGATTATAAGAGATAAACTGTTTAGCTATATCAGACGCTATACAGGTTGATAATAGTATAGCGGGAAAGGATTCCCGCACACACATTACCAGGGAGGGATGAGAAATGTTAGATGCTATTTCAAGTGTAGTTTCAGCAGTAGCTGCGCAGAGTGTCACAGCAAAGGACGAGGCGCAGGCAAAGAATACCAACACCGCTTCAAAGAAGCAGGACGCACAGACTGATAAGTCGGATTCAAAGGCTTTAGGCTTCAGTGAGGAGGCTGCTGTATATGAGAAATCAGACAGCAAGGATGATTCAAAGGATACTGCAAAGAGCACAGTAAACCAGAAGATGAGCAAGGCAGACAGAGATGCACTGGTACAGGCACTTAAGGATGATGCCAACGCCAGACAGCAGCAGCTTATCGAGATCGTCAGAAAGTCCATGACAGGACAGGCTTCAACATGGGACAAGTCACAGGGCTTAAAGAGTCTGTTTGAGAATCTGACTGTAGATGCAGACACAATAGCGCAGGCCAAAAAGGACATCGCAGATGATGGATACTGGGGTGTTGAGAAGACCTCAGACCGTATACTTGACTTTGCAAAGGCACTGTCGGGAGGCGACAAGGACAAGGCTGATGAGCTTTTGAATGCATTCAAGAAAGGCTTTTCACAGGCAACAGGAGCCTGGGGAGACAAGCTGCCATCAATATGTCAGGATACCTATGATGCAGTGCTCAAGAAGTTTGATGACTGGAAGAATGGCACAGAGGACACACAGGTACAGGGCTAGAAGCCGGATGTGTATGTAAAAGTGTCGTGATGGAACGAATATTATAATATAAGAAATCTGATTTATGAATTATGAAAAGGGGGCTGCACGCAGCGTGCAGTCACCTTTTTAGTGCTTGTATAATTTTTTAAGAGGTGTATAATAGAAATATAGTATATAGGTATCATTATTCATAGGGGAGGGAACATCATGAAATTAGATATGTCAAAGTGGAAAACACTTAACATCAAAAATCGTTTAAAAAAAGGATTCAGACTGACTACGTTTGTAGCATCGGCATCGGGGGTTATCGCAGGTATTCTTATGATCATTGTGTCAATGAGATATTCCAGCGCACTAAGCTTTTACGGATTTTCACAGGGAGATATAGGAAAGGTTATGGTAACCTTCTCAGAGACACGAAGCGCTACACGAGCTCTTATCGGTTATACAGCTTCTGACACATTAAGCAAGATGTCTGATACACATGATTCTAAAAAGGAATTATTTCAAAAATACTGGGGAGAGCTGCAAAGCTCTATAAAGACAGGTGAGGAGCAGGCTATATATGATGATATAAACAGTAAGCTCGACTCATACTGGAGTCTCGATGATGAGATTGGACAGTTAGGTGAGAATGCTACAGATCCTGAGACACAGAAGGAGGCCGAGGAGAGAGCAGTAGCAGATCTTGCACCTGCATATGATGATATATATCAGCAGCTTGTTGCCCTTATGAATATAAAGGTAACAGAGGGAGATAATTTAAGCAAGACATTATCATTAGTATCATATGCCGCATTTGGTATTGTTATTGTTATCATTGTCGGTTCATATTTTATCTCGATGAAAATCGGGGACGAAGTTGCAGTTGGTATTTCTAAACCACTCGATGAGTTAAAACAGAGATTACGTACATTTGCACAGGGTGATCTTGAGGCTTCATTCCCGGCAGTTGATTCACAAGATGAAATTGCTGATATGGTAGGGGTTGCGAAAAACATGGCAGCAGACCTTAAGACTATCATATCTGACTCTGACAAGCTTCTTGGAAAGATGGCAGAAGGAGATTATACAGTTTCATCAGACATGGAAGATAAATATACCGGAGATTTTATTGGACTTCTCATGGCAATGCGTAAGATGAAGACACAGATGAATGATGTTATGTCACATATCAATGAGATATCATCACTTGTTACAGCAGGTTCTAACAACCTTGCTCAGGCAGCACAGGAAATAGCAGAAGGTGCTATGGATCAGTCAGCAGCCATTGAGGAGCTTCAGGCTACATTTGCAGATATCACAGGCGGTGTTGAGAAAACATCTGAGAAGCTCAATGATACATACAGGATTGCACAGGAGTATGCTGAGGAAGCAGATCACAGCCATACAGAGATGCAGGGCATGGTTGATGTTATCGGACGCATCAATGATACATCTAAGCAGATTGAGAATATCATTTCTGAGATTGAGGATATTGCCAGTCAGACAAACCTTCTTTCACTCAATGCAGCTATCGAGGCAGCGCGTGCAGGTGAGGCAGGTAAAGGATTCGCAGTTGTTGCGGGACAAATCAGAAGTCTTTCAGAGCAGAGTGCCAAGGCTGCAGTTGACACACGTCAGCTTATAGAGAGTGCCATTGCGGTATCTAACGAGGGTAATGAAGCTGCAGAGCGCGTAAGTACTTCTATTGAAAAGGTTATCAATGGTATGAAGGAAGTTGCAGATTCTTCTCAAAAACTCAGCGAGATTGCAGATGAGCAGGCAAAGGCTATGGAGCAGGCAGAGGCTGGCATTAATCAGATATCAGATGTTGTACAGTCAAACTCAGCAAATGCAGAGGAAACATCAGCAACAAGTGAGGAGCTTTCAGCACAGGCGGAGACAATGAACGAGCTGATTAGCAAATTTATATTGGAAAAGAAATAGAAAAATTGCACATACGAGTTTAGAAAAACTTTTTAAAAAAGCCCCACAAGCATTATTGATATGCTGTGAGGCTTTTTGTTGTGGTGCGTTAGAGGGTTACTTTTTAAATCTAGCAAACATGTACTATGTGAACATAGTGTTTTTGTGCAATACGTGGAAAATCTGAAAAGTAATGAAAATGAACAATTAAATGAGAATATTTAAATTTGCTCTTTTTGGTAGGGTGTGTTATAATCCTTGTATACAAAAAACAGAGGTAATACAATATGGGTAGTAATAACGATATTTCATTAAAAGCATTAGCCAAGATTAACCTGGGGCTGGATGTGGTGAGGCGCAGAGAGGACGGATATCATGAGGTCCGCATGATTATGCAGACCATTCATCTGTATGACAGGCTTGATATCAAAAGGACAAAGGAGCCGGGCATACAGATACAGACCAATCTGTCTTTTCTCCCTGTAAACGAGAACAATCTCATATACAAGGCTGCAAAGCTTCTGATGGATGAGTTTTCTATAACTGACGGTGTATCAGTGAAGCTGGACAAGCGTATTCCTGTTGCAGCAGGGATGGCGGGGGGCAGTACTGATGCGGCAGCTATGCTTATAGGTGTAAACAGGCTTTTTTCACTGGGACTGACAAAGAGACAGCTTATGGAAAGAGGTGTGCAGATAGGTGCGGACGTACCATACTGTATTATGAGAGGCACGGCGCTGGCCGAGGGCATAGGAGAGGCGCTTAGTCCTCTTCCTCCAATGGTAAAGTGTCCGGTGCTTATTGCAAAGCCGTCCATCTCGGTATCCACAAAATTTGTGTACCAGAATCTGAAGCTTGATGATACGACAATTCATCCGGATATAGACCTACTGATAGATGATATAAAGGCTAAGAATCTGCATGATATCGCAGCGCATATGGGAAATGTCTTAGAGACTGTGACCATACCAAATTATCCGGTGATAGATGAGATAAAGAAGCATATGCTTTCAAATGGCGCGGTAGGAGCCATGATGAGCGGTAGTGGTCCGACGGTTTTTGGTCTGTTTGACGATGAAGATACTGCAAAGAAAGCGTACAAAGCCATGAGAAGCTCACATCTTGCCAGACAGGTGTATCTGACATCTGTATACAATAATCGCAAATAACGTGATATCCGGATAGCACAGCGGGTGCTTTATAGTTACTTTTTTCTTATATGTGAGAATGATAATACAAGAGATAGGAGAAGTTTGATGACTGATAATTTAACTTTAAATATGGATGCATATCTGCCACTGCGTGATGTGGTGTTTAATACACTTCGTGAGGCAATTTTAAAGGGCGAGCTCAAGCCGGGAGAGAGACTTATGGAGCTGCAGCTTGCGTCAAAGCTTGGAGTCAGCCGTACACCTATACGTGAAGCAATCAGAATGCTTGAGCAGGAGGGGCTTGCAGTCACAATGCCGAGAAAGGGCGCAGAGGTTGCCAAGATGACTCTCAAGGATATGGAGGATGTGCTTGAGGTGAGAGAGGCTCTTGATGAGCTTGCAGCCAAAATAGCCTGTAAGAAAATCAGTGATGAGCAGCTTGCGAATCTAAAAACCATAAAGGACGAGTTTAAGAGGAGCATGGACTCAGGAGATGTGAAAAAGATAGCTGAGGAGGATGTGAAGTTTCACGATGCTATCTATGAGGCGACAAACAATGCGAAGCTTGTATCTATGATGAACAATATCCGCGAGCAGATGTACCGCTACAGAGTGGAGTATTTAAAGGATCCGAAGAATTATCCGATGCTTGTGAAGGAGCATGATGCCATCTACAGGGCGCTTGAGTCAAGAAATATGGAGCTTGTGACTACAGAAATGCATACGCATGTGGCCAATCAGGCGGTTGCTGTGAAGGCTGTGATACAAAGGCAGGATGAAGAGAAGAAATAAAACAGAAATATAACAACAATATAACAAGAAATAGCAGACAAAGATAATAAAATACAAAATGATATAACAAAATCAGGGGCTGCCGGTTGCACTGACGTGTGAACGGTGGCCTTTTTTAGTGGATTAGCTAGTGGCTTAGATAATAGCAAAAAATAAGTAATCAGGGATATTTGCGAGCTTGTATGGTCATACTATATCAGGGATTTTAAATCTGACGGGATTTATTGGGTATATAGGAGAGTTAAAGATGACCACAAACATAGATGAGAACATAAAAAGCTTCAGGCAGATATATTCTGACTGCTCAGATATCAAGATGCAGGAGATGTATCTGGGGCGTGATGCCTCCATAAAGTGCTTTGTTGCATATATTGAGGTGACATGTGCAGGCTCCGGTATCAATAACAGTGCGTTTGGACGATTCACCTCATACCTTGAAGGGATAGACCGGGATCAGGTTAAGGAAGTACTCGACAAAAATCAGGCAGCTCTATCTGAATTTGCACATCTGCACACGGTTAATGAGGCGGCCCAGATGATGCTGACAGGAGACGTGATTTTTTTTGTGGATGGTTATCCGGATGCCTTCAAGCTTCCTGATAAGGGATATCCCGCCATGTCAATTCAGGAGATTGATTCGGAAAAGGTCATAAGAGGCTCCAATGAGGGGTTTGCTGATTCCATAAAGATAAATACAGCACTTATCAGGCGCAGGCTAAGGAGTACACGCTTAAAGTGTAAAGAGGTGAAAAAGGGACTTCGAGGACACAGCAATGTGGACATACTATATGTGAGAGACCTCGTAAAACCGGGGCTTGTAGAGGATGTGGAAAGGAATCTGGACAGCTATGTAATAGACCATGTGGGTGATTCGGGAGTCATTGAACAGTTTGCCGAGGCGAAATGGTATTCACCGTTTCCACAGCTTCAGACCACAAAGCGGCCGGATGTGGCAGTAAATGCGCTCCTAGAGGGGCGGGTGGTGGTGCTGTGCGATAATTCACCGATAGCGATAATACTGCCAACCACCATGAACAATTTTTTAAAAACCGCAGATGATTACTATAACAGAACGATAGCGGCAAGCTTTGCCAGATTGATAAGGTACGTGGCTGCCTTCATGTCATTTACATTGCCGGGGCTTTATCTGGCGGTCACAAATTTTCATACACAGATACTGCCGACACCACTCATACTGGCGTTTTATGAAGCCAGACTCGGCTGCCCGTTTCCGCAGCTCATAGAGGTGCTCATGATGGAGCTGTCCTTTGAGCTGCTTCGCGAAGCCGGCATAAGACTTCCCGGAGCCATGGGAAACACGATAGGCATAGTCGGAGGCCTCATAATCGGACAGGCAGCAGTGGATGCAAATTTAGTAAGCCCTATAGTGGTCATTCTTGTTGCATTCACCGCACTCTGTTCGTTTGCCATACCGAGTGAGGAGTTTGCATTTTCATTTAGGATACTCAAATTCGCTGTAATAATGATGTCGGCATGGCTTGGATATTTTGGATTTTTAATAAGTCTGATGGTGATACTTTTGCATCTCGCAAAGCTCAAAAGCTGTGGTTACCCATACATGATGCCATTTGTGGGCAGCGAGCTGACAGGCGGCGAGGATGAAAAGGACAGTATCATACGATTTCCGCTTCGCAGATTATGGAGGCGGCCTGTATTTGCAAGGGAAAAGGAGTGCAGAAAGCTGAAAGGAAATAAGGATGACTAAAAATATGAGCACAAGCTACACATTTGCACAAAACGAAAGCATATCGCCCCGCCAGCTATACAGACTATACGTCTTTAATCTGCTTGGAGTCGGCACACTGGTGCTTCCAAACAATCTGGCGAAGCTTGGAAAGTATGCTTTTATCTCAATCGCACTCGGAGTTTTCATGGCATGGCTGTTTATGTGGATAGTAAGCGAGGTGCGTGAACGCAGGAAAACAATATATGACAGAAGCATTGATAAAACAAAATATGCGAAAATGTTAATTTATGATTTAATTATTGCAATATATGAGCTGTCACAGGCCGCATTTCTTGCATGGATATTTGTAAAGCTGATACGTGACAGCCTTATACCGGATGAGTCATTTACAGTTGTACTCCTTGTGATAATGGCGGTATGCGCTTATGCGCTAAGTGGCGGAGTGGAGTGCCGGGCCAGGGTATACGAGGTAGTATTTTTCTTTGTGCTGATACCGCTTGCTGCTATGCTTTTGTTTGCGCTATCGGATGTGAGATTAGACTATCTGATGATTAAGGACAGAGTCGGTGTGGACTTTGGCATAGCGGATATATTTGCGGGCGCATACTATGTGTTTGCAGCATCCATTTCCGTGTTCAATATACTGTTTGTAAGGGAGCGCACTGCCTCACAGATACGATGGAGTGTGAGTAAAGCAATACTCACATATGCAGGCATTCTTTTTTTATTGTATGCAGTATTGCTTGGAAGCTTCGGAAAATATTCATTGTCGGAAATAGAGTTTCCGGCTGTCGTACTGATGAGTGATGTGCAGATAAAAGGCAGCTTCTTCAAGAGGGCAGATGCACTGATGCTGTCGGTGTGGTTTTTCACGCTGTTTTCAGTACTCAATATGAGCCTTTATTATGCGGTTTTAAGATGTGAGAATTTTGCTGAAAATACGAGAAAAATTATATTTACATTTAATAAAAACCGGTATTCCTGCAGCAATAAGCAATTTGGCTCTGACAGACAGAAAAGCCATGACAAGGAAAAGAGCACTATGAGAAGCTGGTGCATCATTTTTGTCATAGCAGTCACAGTGACCTTAGCATATATTCTTGAAAGTGGAGATGAAATCGTGAAAAAATATCTTGGATTTTTATTGTGCATAGCGATACCGGTCATAGTAGTGCTGACGATAGGTCTCATGCTCACCGGCTGCAGTGCAGTGGAACTTGAGGAGCGCTGTTTTCCGACACTTGCGGCGGTCGATATTGTAGATGTAGATACTGACGAAATAACCGATAAAGAAGTAACTGATAACAAAGCATATGTTAGCCACAGAGATATTTCGGCAAATGAAAATAGCGGATATATAGAGTTCTACTATAACATGGACAAATCCTACGAACCGGAATATGCAGATGATATCAAAACAGCCGTGGACAGCTTCGAGGATCGGCTGTCACAAAAAGCCGATACCAATCATTTGAAGGTGATTTTAATAGGAAAAACACTTAGAAAAGATAAAGCAGCTTATTCAGACTTCATGGAATATTGCAAGACATCAAAAAAATTTCCGAGAAACACATATGTGTGCATAGCAGATGATATAAATGATATCTTTGATAACATGGGTGATTATTATGAGCAGAAAATAAATAAGGAGAATCATGAGGATGGTGAACCGATAATTACACTTGGCACCTTGCTGGATGACTATACGAATGAATTTCATGAAACCCGGTAAAATTTTCAAAAAGGATGAATAAGCTCGTCAAATAAGGCAATACTTGTTTACATGAGAAAGAAAATAATAATAACAACCATAGCAATAATATCCCTTACGGCAGCGATAGCTGCAAAAAATCATACACCTGCCGCAAACACCAATAGTATAGCGTGTACAGCCGACATGCAAAAATCCATCGCCGGCAAAATCCTGCGTTTCCACGTGCTGGCAAACAGCGACAGCGAAGCAGACCAGAATGTGAAAAAGCAGGTGCGCGATGCAGTAGGGGCTTACATAGAGCCATATCTGCTGGAGTGCGAAAATATCGAAGAAACCAGAGCCACCGTAAATGACCATATGGACGAAATAATAGCGGTATCAAAGGAGACGCTTAAAACAAACGGTTTTACATATGGCGCATCGGCGGAGCTTACACATACCGATTTCCCGGAAAAGACGTATGGGGACTATACATTTCCTGAGGGAAATTACGAGGCGCTTGAAATAACACTGGGCGATGGAGCCGGTCATAACTGGTGGTGCGTGCTGTATCCAAACATGTGCTTCAGGGGCAGTGTGTACGAGGTGGTGGAGGACGAAGCGAAGGAAAATCTTAAGGAGGTACTCACTCCGGACGAGTATGAGAGCATATTTGACAGTGGAAAATATGAAATAAAACTAAAAATCCTTGATATTTTCAGATAAAACAGTTAGTATATTCATGCTGAAAAAATATATTAAAAAAAATATGTGATGACAAATTATTAAAGCGTGAATTAATTTAGATATGCAAGAGGATAAGGAGAAAGAAATGACAAAGGATGTAGTAGTATCATTAAAGGGCCTGCAGCTCGCGCCGGATCAGCAGTCGGATGCGGTAGAGGTGATTGCCCCGGGAGAGTATTATATAAGAAATAACAAGCACTATGTGCTTTTTGAGGAGATAATGGAGGGTGAGACACAGACACTCAAAAATATGCTTAAATTCAATGACAATTATCTTGAGTTCACCCGCAAGGGACCTATGAGTGTACATATGATATTTGAGAAGGGAAAGAAAAACCTGACATATTATTATACACCGTTTGGAAGTATCCAGATAGGTATCGATGCCACAAGCATAGATGTAAAGGAGACAGAGGACGAGATAAGGGCAGAGGTAAAGTATGCACTTGATGTCAACTATGAATTTGTAGGCGACTGTCACATCAATATAGCTGTGAAGAAAAAAGGCGCAGCAGTCAAGATTGCATAAAAAACAGAGCATGTGAGGATGAAAGCCATCCCACATGCTCTGTTTATGTACATGAAAATTAAATCATGATATTATTTCTGCTTAGCCTTTTTGGCAGCCTCTTTAGCAGCTTTTCTTTCAGCCTTTGCAGCCTCCTCAGCCTTGAGCTGTTCGTTGGCCTTGCTGTAGTTTTCTACCATTCTTGCACGGAAGCCTTTTTTCTTCTTAGGCTTCTCAAGAGGACCTCTGATACCGCGGACAGCTGTGATGTAGATACCGCTGATAGAAGCCTTGACCTCTTTCTTTAAAGGAATCTCATCAAAGATCTGCTCGTCTGCGATAAGAGACATGACTCTTGGTCCGACCTTGGCCTTGACTACAGGAAGCTTTGAGCGGCGCATAAGCTTTGGTGTCTGCTCAATAATCTGCTGTGGGAGACCGGCATCCTTTAGCTTCATACGCTTTTTGTCAATGATTAGCATATTGACTGTCTGTGATGCAGCAGCTATCTGTTCGTCCTGCTCTTCCTTTCTTTTTTGTGCTTTTTTACCGAGGATTGTTAATACTATAAATGCTACCACAAGCACTACTGCGATAACAATAAGTACGATTAATGCTGGATTCAAAACGTATCCCTCCTAAAAATTTGCTTATTTAAACTAATTCTATCAAATATGCTAAAAAAAATCAATCTTTATTGCAAGAATAGGTAAAATCGTAGTATAATAGAACTATATTTTGGAAAAGGTCTTTAGAAGACGCAAAGGGGTATTTATTAATGAAGAAAATTGCTCTTCTGGCTGATGGCTGGAGAAGATACGTAACATATTCGTGGGTTGAGGGTATCATGGAAGGCTCTAAAGAGCTGGGACTGGATGTGTGCCTGTATTTTTACAACACCAACGGAACCTGGAGTCAGGATTCAAAGTTTAACAAAGGCGAGTATGCGCTGAACGATTTGCCTGATTTAAACAGCTTCGACGGAGTGGTATTTGACTGCACCAATACGACCAATCTGGATGAGATACAGTATATGGTCAGAAAGCTTCAGTCGGTAAATGTGCCGGTAGTGAGTATCGGGTATAAGGTTGATGGGTTTTACTATGTAGGCAACGATAATAAGAGGCTGTTTCGCAAGGTAATGGATCATATGTACTATGCGCATGGCTGCAAAAGCTTTGTGTTTGCAGGTGGTCCGCCATATCATTATGAGAACAGAATGCGTTTTGAGGCCTTCAAGGAGGCTTTAAGTGATTATGGCATACCACTTACAGCTGATATGTACATGTTTGGTGATTTTGATTATCAGACAGGTGTCAGGTATATGAGTGATTGGCACGAGAGCAAAAAGCCGTTACCGGATGTCTTTTTATGTGCAAATGACAATATAGCAGCAGGACTGTGTGCGACAGCAGAGGTTCTTGGATACAAGGTACCACAGGATTTTAAGGTCACAGGCTTTGACAATCTGGATAAGGCTGCGTATTTTAACCCACAGATTACAACAGTGGATAACAACAGGGGCAATATAGGCAGAAATGCTCTTGAGATATTTAAGGCGCTTTGGAATGGCACGGGCGATGCTTCTGATAAATACCTTGATTCTGAGTTTATCCCGGCTGAGAGCTGCGGATGCCCTAATACCGGCAGAGTGGATTATCGTAATTACATAAAGAATATTATCAAAGGCTCCGTTGCAAAAGAGCAGGAGGAGGATGCAGTAATGATCCTCCAGAAAGAGCTCGAGGAGTGCAATGAATACTATGATTTGTTTGAGAGATACTCTGACTATATACAGAGCATGAAGTGTGACGGAGTGTATGTGGTCGGTGTTTCTGATCTGGCAGCTGCAAGGACCAATGCACACTTTAGAAAGCATGGCTATGATATTGACGATGAGGTTGTACTCTATGCGGATGACAAGGACAATGGAAAGCTTGAGTTTAAGAGCGTAAATGACCTTATGCAGTACATGCAGAGTGTAGATAAAAACACCTGCTATATGTATTGCTCGCTGCATTTCAGGGACGAGATAGTGGGCTATGTAATACTCAGGAATCCTGAGTTTTTGTACGACCATCCTGAGCAGTTTGATATACAGTCTGCCCTGCTCAAGAAGCTTGAAAATCTTTTTAAGCAAAAGGTGCTTGAGAATACAAATAATGAGCTTAAGAATCTTTACAACCATGATTCACTAACGGGGCTATACAACCGTGTGGCATGTAATGAGATGGTCATTCCTATGTTTGCTGAGCTTGAAGCTCAAAATGTCGGCTGCACCATAGTATTTCTCGATGTGGATGATTTCAAGGACATAAATGATACCTACGGACACCAGTACGGTGACGAGCTTTTAAAGACTGTGGCGAGGGTGCTTGATGAGCAAAAGCCTGAGGGAAGTATGGTATATAGATTCGGTGGAGATGAATTTATCGTGTTTATCCCTGGGAACAGACATGACACTGCTGAGAAGTATATAGAGCGCGTGTATGATGTCATGGAGCAGCACAGCCTGTTTATCAGTCACGGCATCATATATACAAAGCCGGGCAGTGGTAAGAGCTTTGACGATTATCTCGTAAGTGCTGACACAAAGATGTATCAGCTTAAGCAGCAGCACAAGCAGAAAAAGGATAGCAATTTCTTAAAGGGAGTGGATATTTCATCCGTTCCTATGATGGTTGACAATAATATACAAATAATGGATAGGGAAGGTCATGTGTGCAGGGTATTTGATCTTTTAAAGCTGAATAATGTAAATTCAGTCCGTCTGCGCATATGGAATGAGCCTGATAAGGTGCCGGAGTCTAAGGGGTATTGCAGTCTTACATATGTTCTCGAGATGGCTCATGTCATTAAAAAATACAAAATGCATTTTCTGCTTGATTTTCATTATTCAGATTACTGGGCAGATCCGGGACAGCAGAATAAGCCTGATGCGTGGAAAAATTTAAGCTTTGATGAGCTGAAGGAGGCAGTGCACAAGTACACATATGATGTGCTATACAGATTAAAAATCATGGATTGTGCGCCGGATATGGTTCAGATTGGCAATGAAATAAGGAGTGGTATGCTGTTTCCGGATGGTGCAGTGCCACAGTACAGGCAGCTGGCTGCGCTTGTAAATGAGGGAATCAGAGCTGTCAGGGAGCTGCTCCCGGAGACAAAGGTCATGATTCATCTGGATCAGGGAGGCAGATATAACTGTATTATGCCTTGGTTTGATTCTATGTTTAATGCGGGCATGCTGCCGATTGACGCGATTGGCCTTTCCTTTTATTCGTTCTGGCATGGTACCTTCATGGATTTGAAGGATACTATGAGCAGGCTCATAAAATTATATAATCTGCCGGTTTATATTGTGGAGACAGCTCATCCGTGGAGGCATTGCAAGGGAGAGCATATCTCGAAGGAACTCATGGAGACTGCAGGCCTTGATGCAGGCAGCGCAGAGCAGAAGAAGTCTCTTGAAATAATCATGCAGATAGCAGCAGAGGTGTCAAAGGATACCGGAAAGACCGGTGTATACTACTGGGAGCCTGTCGGTGTACCTGGTAAAGGCATGGGAACCTGGTTTGAGAATATGGGTATGTTTGACGAGCATGGCAGGGCTTTGCCGGGCTGGGATGCAATCAGGGACTTTGATCCGAAAAATCCGTCGATTAAAGAGCTTGATAAGTATATTGAATCACTTTATGAGTATGAAGAAACACCGGAGGTGGAGGATTTCATGAAGCTTCTTATGATTCATGGAAATCTAATCTCAAATCCTGAATTTAAGGATGGATTTAATAATTGGCAGATTGAGACAAGCCTTGAAGAAAGACAGTATACACTTGGGAAGGATGGAGTGTTTATCTCTTCGGATGCCAATTTTGACTATTCGATAAGCCAGACGGTGGATATTGAATATACCGGTGAGTATATAGCAGCGGTTGACTATAGAGGAACCAATACAACAGGTGTCGAGGTCAAGCTGTTTATGGATGTGGAGGATGAAAGCGGCGTTCATACATATACAAGCGATATTTTCCCGGCTGATGTCAGGTTTGTGACACATCTGCTTAAGCCGGTAAGGCTGCAAAAGAATGCCAGGGTAACAATAGGGCTTAGGATGCATACTCCTCCGGTGTTTGCAAAGATAAAGAAATTTTCACTCGTTGTAATTTAACCTGATATGTGATATTGTAGACAGGTATGGTGTTTTGCTGATACGTTTTTGATGTGGCAGGGCATTGTACATATAAATAACATGACTTACAGATTTCAGGAGGATTCCAATGAGTGAGAAGAAGAATACAGGTAAGAAGGCAGTCATAGCAGTGATTGTGATTGCACTTATCGTGGTAATTATTGCGCTTGCTGTTGTGATAAGCGGCAAGAGCAAAAAGGGTGGCTCAAAGAGCGCAACAGAGGCAGGCACCGAGGCCGGCAGCGAGACGATGCGAAGCGGACAGTTTGACATAGATTACGCAAAGCAGGTTACAAAGCTTGCAGACTATTCAGGTGTTGCAATTACTGTCTCAAACGATTATGAGATAAACGATACAGCAAAGCAGACATATCTGACCAATGTGCTTCAGTCATATGGTGCAGATGCGTACAAGCAGGTTACAGACCATGATACAGTTGCAGATGGAGATTATGTCAAGGTTGATTACACAGGATATAAGGATGGCAAAGCATTTGATGGTGGCTCAGCTACAGATGTGATGCTTGATGTGACAAACAACAGCCAGGTTGGCGGTTCATCCTTTATTGATGGATTTACAAAGCCTATAATCGGAGCCAAGGTGGGTGACAAGGTTAAGGGTGACGTGACTTTCCCTGAGGATTATGGCAACGATGACCTAAACGGACAGACAGTTACATTTGAGTATACAGTAAAGGGCATTTACTCAGCAGATCCTGTTGCACTTGCTGATATGACAGACGAGCAGGTCAACACAGTGTTTGGAAAGGCCGGAGTGACAACAAATGCCCAGCTTACCACACAGATTGAGAAGGATTTGAAGCAGCAGCTCTACAGCGCTGAGGTGGACAAGATAAAGAGCTACATGATTGAAAACAGCACAGTCGAGATTCCTGATGAGTATCTACAGGCCAGACTCAATGAGTATATTGCTTCATTTACCAAAGAAAATGTCAAAGATGGACAGACACTTAAGAAATATTTAAAGTCCAACTACAACATGACAGTGGATCAGGCCACAGAGAAGTGGAAGGAGAATCTGACAGACCAGATAAAGACAGAGTTCATCTTTGGGCTTATCGCTGAGAAGGAAAATATCAAGATGGATGATGATGCCTTCAACAGCTATGTGGATTACATCGTATCAGCCAGCAATGGTCAGTTCAGCAAGGCTTCTGAGGTATACAAGTATTTTGGAAGCGGACACAAGGATGAGGGAAAGACATATCTTAAGAACCAGTATCTTGTAAACAAGGCTATCGATACAGTCACAGAGAAAGCAAATGTGACATTTGAGGATGGAAGTGCAGCGCCGGATACTTCAAGTGGCAGCGCGGATGCCGAATAATAACGATAAAAATGCTGTCTGTGGTGATGCGCAGGCAGTTTAAATGGAGGATTAGATAATGGAACTTACAAACATACGCGAGATTTTCCGCAACAAGGACAAATTCGCTGACAAAGAGGTGACTATCGGAGGATGGGTCAGAAGCAATCGTAATTCAAAGAATTTTGGATTTATCGTGGTAAACGACGGTACATTTTTTGAGCCAATCCAGGTTGTATACGGAAATGGCTTAGACAACTATGATGAGGTTGGCAAGATCAATGTCGGAGCTGCAATTATCGTAAGAGGTACACTTGTGCTTACTCCGGATGCAAAGCAGCCATTTGAGATTCAGGCAGCTGAGGTGACTGTTGAGGGTGCATCCACACCGGATTATCCTCTGCAGAAGAAGAGACATACATTTGAGTATCTTCGTACAATCTCACACTTAAGACCTCGTACCAATACATTTGAGGCAGTTTTCAGAGTGCGCTCACTCTGTGCATATGCTATTCACAAATTCTTCCAGGAGAGGGATTTTGTGTACGTGCACACTCCGCTTATTACAGGAAGTGACTGTGAGGGTGCAGGAGAGATGTTCCAGGTGACCACACTTGATTTGAACAATCTCCCTATGACAGAGGATGGAAAGGTGGATTTCTCAAAGGATTTCTTTAATAAGCCTACCAACCTCACTGTTTCAGGACAGTTAAACGGCGAGACATATGCTATGGCATTCAAGAATATCTACACCTTCGGACCTACCTTCCGTGCGGAGAATTCAAACACCACACGTCATGCGGCAGAGTTCTGGATGATTGAGCCTGAGATTGCTTTTGCAGACCTTGAGGATGATATGATGCTTGCAGAGAGCATGCTCAAGTATGTTATCAACTATGTGCTTGAAAATGCACCTGAGGAGATGGCATTTTTCAACAATTTCGTGGACAAGGGGCTGCTTGACAGATTAAGAAATGTTGTTGAAAATGATTTTGCCCGTGTGACATACACAGAGGCTATCGACATCCTTTCAAAGCACAATGACAAGTTTGATTACAAGGTATCATGGGGCTGTGATTTGCAGACTGAGCATGAGAGATACCTTACAGAGCAGATTTACAAGCGCCCTGTATTTGTCACAGATTATCCGAAGGAGATAAAGGCCTTCTACATGAAGCTGAATGACGACGGAAAGACCGTTGCAGCAGTTGACTGTCTCGTGCCGGGAATCGGAGAAATCATCGGTGGAAGCCAGAGAGAGGATGACTACGACAAACTTCTTGCCAGAATAAATGAGCTTGGACTTTCAGAGGATGACTACAAGTTCTACCTTGACTTAAGAAAATACGGCTCTGCAAGACACGCAGGCTTTGGACTGGGCTTTGAGAGATGCGTAATGTATCTTACCGGCATGGGCAATATCCGTGACGTTATCCCATTCCCTAGAACAGTTAATAACTGTGAGCTGTAATCACGAATGAATTTCATACATGAATAATTACCGCCCTCTGCACATATATATGATGTGTGGAGGGCGTTTTTATGTGGAGAAAAATCAAAGGTCCTGTGATAACAATATGTATCATGCATCTTACGGCGCTTTTGTGCCTTATCATACTTTCCATAGTACAGTGCTTTGTCGACATGGCAGAGTGGATACAGTTTGCACTTGCCATGGCGGTCAATATAGTGGTTGGGCTTATGTGCGGATTTTTACTTAAATGCTGCTTTCACCGCAGGCGTTTTATCAGAGTGACTGTTGTAGCATACTGGATAACGTATGTGATAGCAACAGTGGTCATAGATATAGGTGAATCAAAAAATATATTCGAGCTTTTGATAATACTCCTGCTGGTAATGTTTTCAGCGCTTGTTTTTCGCTAAAAAAAGGACTTTTCATATTGATAATGCTGTGATATAATGTTGAGAGCAAATATGATGTGTCAATCAGACATCGTTAAATGAAAAGGAGATAAAAATGAAACACGTAAAGACATTAAATACAAGAAAATTACAGAACACAGTTAAAAAGGGCGGATGTGGCGAGTGCCAGACATCATGCCAGTCAGCTTGCAAGACATCTTGTACAGTTGGAAACCAGACTTGTGAGCAGTACAAATAGTCATAGGTGAAGCGGATTTAAAGAGTGTGCGCTGACAGGTGCACACTCTTTTCGCAGTGGTAATTTTAAAATGTGTATAGAAAGAGAGGAATATTGTAGTGGTTCATCAGTACAAGAACAACGGCTATAATATTGTCTTAGATGTCAACAGTGGCGCAATCCATGTGGTGGATGATGTCACATATGACGTTATTGAGCTGTTTGAGGACAACTCAGCTAAGGAGATTATTGAAAAGCTTGTGGACAGGTATCCACAGACGGAGATAGAAGAAGCAATACAGGAAGTAAATGAGCTTAAGGATAATGAAGAGCTCTTCACAGAAGATACATACAAAGAGCGTATCATAGATTTTAAGAAGCGCCAGACAGTTGTAAAGGCACTTTGCCTTCACATAGCGCACGACTGCAACCTTGCCTGCAGATATTGTTTTGCAGAGGAGGGCGAGTATCACGGCAGACGAGCTCTCATGAGCTACGAGACAGGAAAACAGGCACTTGATTTTTTGATTGCCAATTCAGGCAGCAGAAGAAACTTAGAGGTAGACTTCTTTGGAGGAGAGCCTCTCATGAACTGGGATGTGGTGAAGCAGCTTGTGGCATATGGAAGAGAGCAGGAGAAGCTTCATGACAAGCATTTCAGGTTCACACTCACCACAAACGGAGTGCTCTTAAATGACGAGATTATGGAGTTCGCCAACAAAGAGATGGACAATGTAGTTCTTAGTATAGACGGACGCAAGGAGGTTCATGACCGCATGAGGCCTTTCAGAAAGGGTGCCGGCAGTTATGACCTTATTGTTCCGAAATTCCAGAAGTTTGCAGAGAGCAGACATCAGGACAAGTACTATGTGAGAGGTACATACACACATTTCAATACTGATTTTTCAAAGGATGTGCTTCATCTGGCTGATTTAGGCTTCAAGCAGATTTCGGTTGAGCCTGTAGTGGCACAGCCTACAGATGAATATGCACTTAAGGATTCTGATTTACCTGTGCTTTTTGATGAGTACGACAGACTTGCAGCAGAGATGGTAAAGAGAAACAAGGCAGGAAACGGCTTCAATTTTTTCCATTTTATGATAGATTTAGAGGGAGGACCTTGTGTATATAAGCGTCTTTCCGGTTGTGGCTCAGGAACAGAGTACCTGGCAGTGACTCCATGGGGAGATTTATATCCATGCCACCAGTTTGTGGGCAATGAGGACTTCCTTATGGGTAATGTCTGGGATGGCATCAAGGCCACTGACATCCAGGATGAGTTTAAGTGCTGTAATGTTTATGCCAAGGAAAAATGTCGCAACTGTTTTGCCAGATTCTATTGCAGCGGTGGCTGTGCCGCCAACTCATACAACTTCCACGGCACAATTACTGATGCCTATGATTTAGGCTGCGAGCTGCAGAAGAAGCGTATAGAGTGCGCTATCATGATTAAGGCAGCAGAGGCTGATATGGCAGATGATGCACAATAATTTGAATTTGTCACGGGAAACGGATAGCGGTATTTGTGACTCGTGTGCGAATATATTTGCCATCTGTATACCTATATGGATGGTAGCAAAATGACAGGAAGGTACAAGAAAATGAAAAAAGGAAAGAGTTGGGTGATTATCCTTGTGGCAGTCATTTGTATCGGCTTACTGGGCTGGTATTCCACAGCAGTAATCACCGACACAAAGCAAAAGCAGGAGGCTACTGCTAATGGTGAGAGCACCAAGGATAAGGATTATCAGAATATCAAGCTTGGTCTCGACCTCTCAGGTGGTGTTTCAATCACCTACCATATCAAGGACAAGAATCCTTCAGACAAGGACGTAAGCGATACTATCGCAAAGCTCGAGGAGCGTGCAGAGAGCTACACAACAGAGTACTCTGTATACAAGAGCGGTGATGACCGTATCACTGTTGAGATTCCTGGTGTTGACGATCCGAACAAGGTACTTGAGGATCTCGGAAGTCCGGGATCGCTGTACTTCATCGCACAGTATGACAGTGATGGAAATGCCAACTATACAAAGGACACATCGGTTGAGGGCGGCTACAAGCTCAACTATGATATTGACACCTTAAAGGCCAATGGTTCAGTCATCCTCGATGGTAACGATGTAAAGGATGCAAGCGCCCAGTATGACCAGTCATCATCTACATCAACAAAGGAGCCTGTTGTTTCATTAAAGCTCAAGGATGAGGCTATTGACACATGGGCAGATGCCACAAAGAAGGCAAAGGATGCCGGACAGTCAATCGGTATCTACTATGATGATCATTTCATCAGTGTTCCTACAGTAAGTGCTGTTATCTCAGACGGTAACTGCGTAATCAACGGAATGAAGGATTACGACGAGGCAACAAGCCTTGCAACATTTATCCGTGTCGGAGCTATCAACCTCCAGCTCGAGGAGTTAGAGTCAAATGTTGTTGGTGCGCAGCTCGGTGGAACAGCCCTCACAAATGCAGTAAAGGCTGCAATTATCGGAATTATCTTAATCATGATATTCATGATTGTGCTCTATGGTATACTCGGTGTGGTTGCATCTATCGGACTTGCACTCTACTCAATGCTTACAGTACTGTTTATTTACTGGTTTGAGATTACACTTACACTGCCGGGTATCGCGGGTATCATCCTTGGTATCGGTATGGCAGTAGATGCAAACGTTATCGTATTTGCCCGTATCCGTGAGGAAATAGCAGGTGGCAAGTCAGTGCTTGCAGCAGTAAATGAGGGCTACAAGAAGGCTCTTTCAGCCATCCTCGATGGACAGGTTACAACCTTTATCGCAGCACTTGTGCTTATGGTGCTCGGTTCAGGTACAGTAAAGGGCTTTGCATACACACTTATGATTTCAATTATTCTGTCACTGTTTACAGCTCTTTTTATTGCAAAATATCTTACAAGAGCATTTTACGGTGTTGGTGTCAGAGCTGAGAAGTTCTACGGCAAGGCAAAGAAGAGAAAGGTTATCAGATTTGTACAAAACAGAGTCAAATACTTTGTTATCTCAGGTGTAGTCATACTTGCAGGTATCGGCGGCATGATTTATTTCGGTGCTACAAGTGGCAATGCATTAAACTACAGTCTTGAGTTCGTAGGTGGTACATCAACCACTGCAGACTTTGGCAAGGATTATACAGCCGCAGAGGTTGAGAAGGACATCGTTCCTTCAGTATCAAAGCTCCTTGGCAATAGTGCAGTGCAGGTTACTACAGTTCAGGGCAGCCATGATGTCACATTAAAGACTCGTACACTTTCACTCGATGAGAGACAGGATCTCGCAGCTCTTCTTGAGAAGGATTTCAATGTTGATGCATCAACTATAGAGACTCAGAGTATCAGCTCAACAATCAGTGGAGAGATGAGAACAAACGCTGTAAAGGCAGTTATTATTTCATGTATTTTCATGCTGTTATATATCTGGTTCAGATTCAAGGACATCAGATTTGCTTCAAGTGCTATCCTCGCGCTGGTACATGATGTACTTGTTGTAGTCACAGCATATGCACTTATCAGAATCTCAGTCGGCAGTACGTTTATCGCATGTATACTTACAATCGTAGGTTACTCAGTCAACGATACAATCGTTATCTTTGACCGTATCCGTGAGAACCTTCACGGTATCAAGAAGTACTCAGCAGATGAGCTTGCTGATATAGCAAACGAGTCCCTTACACAGACACTTTCACGAAGCATCAATACTTCGCTTACTACATTTGTTATGGTATTGTTACTCTTTATCTTTGGTCATACATCAATCAGAGAGTTCTCATTACCACTCATGGTAGGTGTGCTTTGCGGAACATATTCTTCAATCTGTATCGCTACAGAGCTGTGGTATGTGATGAAGCTTTATCTGGGCAAGAGCGCCATCAAAAAGCAGGCGGCTGCACCGGCTAAGGGTTCTAAAAAAGCTAAGAATTAATAATTAATAATTAATTTATGGCCCGGCCTTTAATGGCTGGGCTGTTGTTTTTTGTGGACTTATTAATATATGCAGATATGTTTATATATTTATAAATTTATGTGCGGAGTAATAGAACGGAGCATTATTTATATGAAAATTTTTCTGATTTATCTGCTTCTTATGAATATAGCAGGCTTTGCTGCGATGGGAATTGACAAGTGTAAGGCCAAGGCACACGCATGGCGAATCCCGGAGAAGACATTATTTGGGCTCAGCCTGCTGGGCGGAAGCGCCGGTACCTGGGCTGGGATGTATGCCTTCAGGCACAAGACAAGGCATTGGTATTTTGTAAAGGGTATGCCGCTTATTTTCTTTATCCATGTGGTTATTGCATGTGTTATCTACAGGAATTTTTATTAGACTGCATAATTAAGAATATTATGATATGAGGGGCAAAAGGTATATATTTCTAGGTAAAAAGTAACAAAAAACTGTGGCATATAATTGCATTATTGTGTATAATAGATAACAGGTACAAATCCACTACACAACTATCAGGGAGGACAAAATAATGTGGGCATATGAAAGTGTATTTTATCAGATTTATCCGTTAGGCTTCTGTGGAGCACCATTTGAGAATGATGGTGTTTTGGAACACAGAATTTTGAAAGTAAATGACTGGATACCTCATATCAAAAAGCTTGGGGCAGATGCAATCTACTTTTCACCGGTGTTTGAATCTGATACACACGGATATAATACAAGAGATTATACAAAAATAGACACAAGGCTTGGCACTAACGAAGACTTCGCACAGGTGTGTGACAATCTGCACAAAGACGGCATAAAGGTAGTGCTGGATGGTGTGTTCAATCATGTGGGAAGAGGTTTTTGGGCATTTAAGGATGTGCTCAAAAACAGAGAAAGCTCACCATATGTGAACTGGTTTGGCCGTATAGCCTTTGACGGCAATTCAAACTATAATGATGGATTGTGGTACGAGGGCTGGGAAGGCAACTATGATCTGGTCAAGCTTAATCTGAGAAATGAGGATGTAATCCAGCATATCTTTTCGGCGATAAAGGGCTGGGTAGACGAGTTTGATATAGACGGGCTGAGACTTGATGTGGCATACTGCCTCGACCATGATTTCCTCAGAAGACTAAGGGAGTTCTGCGACTCACTAAAGCAGGATTTCTTCCTGGTGGGAGAGACACTGCATGGTGACTACAACCAGATTATGAATGATGCGATGCTTCACTCTGTTACAAACTATGAGTGCTATAAGGGGCTGTACTCGAGCTTTAATTCCATGAATATGTTTGAGATAAATCATTCGCTTCTCAGACAGTTCGGACCGGAGCAGTGGACTCTCTACAAGGGTAAGCATCTCCTGTCATTCGTGGATAATCATGATGTGACAAGAGTGGCAAGCATACTGACAAATGAAAAGCATCTGCCTCTCATTTACGCGCTTGCATTTGGCATGCCGGGCATCCCTTGTGTGTACTATGGCAGTGAGTGGGGAGAGAAGGCAAAAAAAGAAGACGGTGACCCGGCGCTTAGGGCATGCTTTGAAGCGCCACAGTACAATGAGCTGACTGAATGGATTTCAAAGCTTACAGAGGCAAAGAAGCAGTCAAAGGCACTATGCTACGGTAATTTCTATTCGGTTGTGCTCACAAACGGCCAGTGTGTTTTTGGTCGAGAATGTGATGGTGAAAGGGTGTTTGTGTGCATCAATGCTGCAGACCAGCCGTTTTTCGCAGGCTTTGATATGGGAAAGGGTGAAGCAACAGACCTGATTACAGGTGAGCAGGTTACTTTAAACGGTGGCCTTGAGCTGCCACCTTACAGTGCATACTTTTTGAGATAACATTTGTATGGACAATAAAAGAAATAATAAAAGGAAAAATGAAAGACAAGAGCTCATATGTGCTGTCACAGCCGTAGTGGTGCTTTACACAGCTATGGAGTCGATAGGCATCACATGCCCCATTAAGCTCATCACCGGAATATCATGTGCAGGCTGTGGCATGTCGAGGGCATGGATGGCATTTTTACAGCTTGATATAGCAAAGGCATTTGCATACCATCCGCTTTTTTGGCTTGTGCCTATTGCAGTAATAGTGCTTTTGTGTAAATCTAAAATAAATATTAAAATTTATAAAATAATTATATTTACAATTATTATTATGTTTGCTATAGTTTATATATGCAGATTGATATGGTCAGGCGATGATGTCGTGGTTTTTGAGCCGCAAAACAACATTCTGTTTCGTATCATCCGTATAATAGACAGCAAATAGAAAAGGAGAAAGAAGATGTTTTGCGAGAAATGTGGAAAAGAAATTCCTGATTCAACAAAATTCTGCCCAGCCTGTGGAGCACCTGTTTCCAAGGCACAGGATTTTGTCAACAAAGCAGGAGAGGCCTTCAATGCAGCAGAGCAGGAGCTTGGAAGTGCATTTGATGAGGTAAAGCAGTCCTTCACAGGAAACAGTGCAAACCAGCAGAATGCAGGCTACCAGAATAACGGAGCCGGACAGTACAACGCAGGCTACCAGAATAACGGAGCCGGACAGTACAGCGCAGGCTACCAGAACAACGGAGCCGGACAGTACAATACAGGCTACCAGAACAATGGTGGTCAGACTCCTCCACCATACAGGGGAGAAAGATTAAAGGATGACAGAGGTCTTGCCTCATACATCATCCTGTCTATTATTACATGTGGTATTTATGGATATTATTTCATCTACAAGATGGCTCATGATGTCAATGTAGCATGTGATGGAGATGGCGAGAATACATCAGGTCTCGTAGCATTTATCCTGCTTTCAATGATTACATGCGGTATTTATGCATGGTACTGGTACTATAAGCTGGGCAACAGACTGGCAAATAATGCAGGCAGATACGGACTTGGCATTCAGGAGAATGGAACCACTGTTTTGATGTGGTGCATATTTGGTACACTTATCTGTGGAATCGGACCATTCATCGCTATGCATATCCTTATCAAGAACTCAAATATGATCTGCAATGCTTACAACAGGACACATGGACTTATGTAATTTGAGTTTTGATTTAATTTAATTAAATAATTTGATTATATTATTTCTAAGGCGGGAGGCAGTTTGCATTAAGCAGACTGTCTCCTTAAATTTTGTATATTAAATTAAACGGTAAATATTATTGAAAAAGGTCATTCAGACATTGACAAAAATTTGTCAAAGTGTTACTATTTTTTTATAAATTACGACAGAAATGTCGGTTATACATAGGTTTTTTAAGGAGGATTTATACAATGAGCGAGTTCAAAAATTTAACACTTGACGTAGCAGATCAGATTGCAGTACTTGCAATCTCAAGACCGGCTGCTCTTAATGCATTAAACAGTGAGACTCTTGACGAGTTAAATGTAGCATTAACAGAGATTGAGGCAAGAGATGATGTTAAGGTGCTTATCCTTACAGGTGGTCCTGACAAGAAGGGCAACGAGTTCAAGTCATTCGTAGCAGGAGCAGACATCTCTGAGATGGTTAATTTCACAGCACCACAGGCAAGAGCATTCGGAATCAAGGCTTCAGAGCCATTCTTCAAGCTCATGAATATGCGTCAGGTAACAATCGCAGCTGTCAATGGATTCGCACTCGGTGGAGGATGCGAGATTTCTATGGCATGTGATATCAGAATCGCTTCTGAGAACGCAATTTTCGGACAGCCTGAGACAGGACTTGGAATCATCCCTGGCTTTGGCGGTACACAGAGACTTGCTCGTTTAGTTGGAATGGGACGTGCTAAGGAAATGATCTTCACATGCGACAATGTAGACGCTGCAGAAGCATACCGCATTGGTCTCGTTAATAAAGTAGTAGCAAAAGAGGAGCTTATGCCAACAGCTAAGGCTATGGCTGCAAAGATCATCTCTAAGGGCAGCTACGCAATCGCAGTTGCAAAGGCTGCTATCAACAACGGATACGATATGGATATCAAGAACGCTGTTGAGATGGAAGCAAACCTCTTTGGTGTTGTAAATGACACAAACGACAAGAAAGAGGGAATGGGAGCATTCCTTGAGAAGAGAGCTGCAAATCTTACAGATTTCTAAATTATGAATTGAATTATTTATTGTATATGAATTAAAATAGCCGGTGCGTCAAGCACCGGCTATTTTGTATGAATCAGATTAGATTATTACCCTCACGATAAACATAGTATCAGATACACTGTACTGGCATTTGCCGCCCAGCCTTTCAGCAGTCTGTCTGATGCTTTTTGTACCAAGCCCATGCCCTCTTTCTGTTGCAACGGGCATATCGTTTATGAGCTTAGGCCTTACGGCATAAGGATTTTCAACAGAAATCAAAAGCTTGCCGCTTTTCTCTGAGATGGAGAGTCTGATAAAGCGCTTTTCGGGCTCAAGCATCATGACGGCATGCACGGCATTTTCAAGGGCATTTTGAAGTATTGCTGTCATGTCTATGTCTGAGAAGGGGAGCTTTGATGGAACAGATATAGAATATCTGAAATCAATATGCTTATCCTTAAAGCTGTCGGCATGGGACATGATAATAATGTTGATTATTTCGTTTGCACAGAAACGCTTTCTGGTGGTCTTTTCGGTTGCCTTAACGATACCGTGTATGTAGTCCAAGGCCTTGTCATTTTCATTGTTTTCGATGAAGGAAGCTATATTGTTCAGAAAATGCCTCATATCGTGGCGCAGCAGAGAAACATTTTTCTCATTGCGCTGCATGCTCTCAATTTCCTTTGCAAACTGTGCCTGCTTTATCTGCATAAAATAATTCTGTGTGGCAATCTGCTGCTGGCGTTCAATCGAATGATAGTAGACCACACAGAACGTCAGAAAGCTGATGCACATGAGAAATGGTACAAACTCGACCACTATGCGGCTGCCACTGTAAAGAAGCTTCGTGTACACTGTTGTCGCATAGTCGAATATATAGTAGAAAAACGGCATGATGCATATAGGTATAAGCTCCACATCGGGCTTTGCAAAAATATCGGACAGTGCGGGTGCGATGAATCTGTGTACGATAAAGTATGTGAGGAAAATGCCGGCAATATAGGTCAAATCAACAATCCAGGACTCGTAGCCGAGCGACTCTGTGATGATAGACATCCAGTTACATATCTGACAGCACATGTAGGCACTTGTGACAGCAAGCAGTGATTTGAGTACGCTTCGGTGAAAAACAAATATCAGCATCAGCAAAAGAGGAAGATGTGTCACGAGAGGATATGCACTTATCACACTTGCAGAGCCCTTAAAGCATATGAGTACTAGATCCAAAAGCAAATCCAAGACACAGAATGCGTTTAATATCAATATATTTTTTTTATTGTTTTTGATACCTATTATAGATGTAGTGACAAATACTCCAAAGTATAGCGTGAATATGTATCTCACGGTGTTCGTGATTAAATTAAGCATATAATAATTATTCCTTTTTCATGATATAAAGCCTACTCCTTAAACATATAGGAGAAATAGGCATCCTGAAAGCTCTTTGAAAGACCTCTGGAAATAGAAATCTTTGTACCTGATTTTGTGACAAGCTCAGTTGCTGAAAAATGCTCCACAGCCGGCATGTATACAATATAGCTTCTGTGGCACTTGAAGAAGCCTTTTTCGACAGTGAGTAGCTTTTCATAATCTGAAAGTTTGCCAATGGCTTCAAGTCTTTGTCCGTCATATAGTGCCAATCTGACCTTCTTATTCTGCGCCTCGATAAACTCAATATGGTGCATGAGTACATTTTGATATCCAAATGCAGTATGTATTGCAATAGAGTCAGCAGGCTTTGATACAGCAGACAAGCATTTGTCCAAAAGCTTATACAGCTTCTCCCTGTCAACAGGCTTTAGCAGATAGCCGGAAGCATCCACGTCATAGGATTCGATGGCAAACTCAGGCGATGTGGTCAGAAAGATAATTTTAGATATCAGATTGTGCTCGCGCAGCTCTCTTGCAGCATCCATGCCATTTAAGAGAGGCATCATGATATCCAGAAGAATCACATCAGGCCTGTTTTTGGCACAGTATTCAAGCAGCTTATCGCCGCTTTCCATTGTTTTTACAATGATGGGAGTGCCGGCTGCAGCTTTCCAGTCGTTCACGAGCTGGCAGGTCTGCTCAAGACATGCACCGTCATCATCACAGATTACTATTTCAAACATTTTTTACCTCTTAAGTCTTTTTAACTTTATTATATAATCTTTTTTGTAAAGCGTAAACAACAGTCTTGAAAAAAGAATGAAATGTATCTATAATTAATCAGATTATTATAGATTTACAAGAGGGAAAAATGAAGTCAAGAGCAACACAGACCAAAGAACTGGATATGGTGAACGGACCACTTGCAAGGAAGATACTGATTTATTCCATACCGCTCATGTTCTCAAACCTGCTTCAGGTATTTTTCAATATGACGGATGTGGCAGTGGTGGGAAAATTTGCAGGTGCAAGAGCACTCGGCTCGGTCGGTTCCACGACAATCATCATCACACTCACAACAGGCATCCTGCTTGGCATGGGAGGCGGTGTCAATGCTGTCACGGCACTACACATGGGAGCAGAGGACTATCAGAGGGTGCATAAGACAGTCCACACATCGGTCATCCTGTGCTTTATAGCGGGGCTTTTACTGTTAGTGGCAGGCCTGGCTTTTTCAAAGCCACTGCTTGAAGTGATGAATACAAAGCCCGAGCTGATAGACGGTGCTACAGCATATCTGATGATATATCTGTGCGGTTCGCCGGCACTTGCGCTTTATAATTTCGGCAACGGTGTGCTGAGCGCAGTGGGAGATACAAAGAGGCCTCTCATATACCTGAGTATCTCAGGTATTATCAATATAGTGCTTAACCTTTTCTTTGTAATAGTGTGCAGACTGGGAGTGATAGGAGTAGCCATCGCAAGCATCATAGCACAGTACATCTCAGCGGCTCTCATCATCAGGTTTCTCATGAAGACATACGGCAGCTACGGCCTGCGCATGAAGGATATAGCGATTGACAGGGATGCAGCTGCAGCAGTGCTTCGTATCGGAGTGCCGGCAGCGATACAGTACTCGCTCTTTGCCATAGCCAATATATGTATCCAGACATCCATCAATTCCTTCAGCCATGTGGTAGTGGAGGGCAATTCAGCCTCCACCAATGCGGATTCGCTCATCTATGACATGATGGCAGCATTTTACACCGCATGTACCAGCTTCATAGCGCAGAATCTGGGCGCGAGAAAAAAGGAAAGGGTGCTTAGGACATTTTTCATCACCCTGGCATACTCGTTTCTGATGGGACTGGTGCTTGGAGTGGCGCTGTTTATATTCCAAAGACCGTTCCTTTTACTCTTTACGAGTGATGATGCCGTGATACACTATGGACAGATCAGAATTGGTGTGATGGCATTCGTCTACTGTGTATCAGCCTTCATGGACAATGCCACAGCCGCCGCCAGGGGCATCGGGAAAAGCGTCATGCCAACCATTATAGTGGTTATGGGCTCTGTCGTATTCAGGATTATATGGCTGCTCACGGTGTTTGCGTATTTTAAGACACTGCAGTCCTTATACCTCATATACGTCATTTCGTGGACGCTCACCGCAATCGCCGGTAATATATACTTTGCGTACCACTACAGGAAAATTTAGCGGACAGTTATAATAAAACCAAATAGTAAGCGATAAAGAACAGTCAGACATATGTAAGAGATGTGTCCGGCTGTTTTTTTGAGCCATTTTTGACGGATTTGCAGGCTGCTTTGCAATTCACACCCTGAAAACTACATTTCGCACCATTTGGGCAAAGTAAGGCACAAAATGTTGTATAATTAGTACTATCAATACAATATCATAATCTTATTGAGGAGGATAAAGCATGCAGGAGAGAAGGAATTGTGAAAGAATTAGGATTCTGGCTGTAATCGGTCTGATTTTCGTGCTGATCATGGCAATTGCAGGCGGAAAAACTACAGTACAGGCGGCAGGAGCATCAGTTGGTGTTTCGTCCGTATCTGCAGAGAAAGGAGAAACGGTAAAGGTAAATGTGACACTGTCCAATAATCCGGGAATATATGGCATAAAGGTAAAGGTAAATTATAACAGTAGTGCATTACAGTTGAACTCGATGTCAAACGGAAATGTATTTCCGGCTTCAGAGGCTGTGTGCAATACATCTAAGGGCATTTATGTAGCAACAGCAAATGGATACGATAATATTACAGCAAATGGTACATTGTTTACATTGGAATTCAATGTAATTGATGGAGCAGATACATCGTCATACGATATTTCTGCAACAGTAGAAAAAGCACAGAGTACAGACAGTAATGTTAGTGTGTCAGATGGAAGTGGTAAGGTTACGGTTGAGAAATGTATTCACAATAAGAAGTGGAAGGTGATAAAAGAAGCATCCTGTGAGACTAAAGGTGAGCAGGCAAATGTATGCACCAAATGTGGCGAAAGCTTTGAGACAAAAGAGATACCTGCAACAGGACACAAAAACACAGAGCTAAGAAACCAGACAGCAGCAACAACCACCAGCGAGGGATATACAGGAGATACCTACTGCAAGGACTGTGGCAAGAAGATTTCTTCAGGAAAAGCAATAGCAAAGCTTACAGCAGAAAAGAAAGCTGAGACAAAAAAGACAAATAGCACTGTGACTGATACAAAGTCAACTGATAAGAAGAAAACAGATAGCAAAAAAACAAAGACTGAGGAAAAAACCTCTGAGATAGCGACAGAAAAAGTCACAGAATCAGAAATTGCCACAGAAACAGAAAGCGAGTCTGAGATAACAGAAGCCACCGAGAAAACAGAAAAGCTTGACAAGAAAGCAGATACAAAAAATCCGGTGGTGAAGAAATCGGGCGGTGCCTCAAAGGCACTGGCAGTGGTTATAGTGATAGTAGGAATCGGGGCAATAGCAGCGGTAATTTACTTCTTTATTATAAGAAAAAAACCGGGCAGATAATAGAAGGAGAAGCGTATGAAAAAACGAATAGTAAGCATGTTGCTTGTCGGTGCTATGTTTTTGACGTCTATTCCTATGACGGCAATGGCAAAGACGAGTGATACAAAATATGGCGATGTAAATGGTGATGGAGAGATAGATTTCCATGACATTCTTACACTCAAACAGCATATTGCAGAAATGAACCCTAAAAACTATGTGCCTAAAAACGCTGACGTAAATGCAGATGGTGTGGCAGATTTTATAGATATACTTTTTATTAAGAAATACATAGCTGAATTTGATGGTATCAAGCTTGGACCGGAAGTACTCACAGTCAGATTCTACGATGGGGAAAGACTCATAGATGCTCTTCCGGCAGAGAAAGGCTCTCCACTTGGTGAAGTACCATCGGTAGCAAAATCATCAAAGAAAAATGCTACACTGCTTGGATATTATAAGGACAAGGAATTTACACAGCCATTCTATGCAGAGGACCCTGTGACAGAGAGCATGGATATATATGCTAAGTACCAGGAGCTCGAGAGCACAGAGGCACTCAATGTCACATCCTTTGCACAGATGGATATGCAGCCTGATTTGTCATTCAGAATAAAGCAGGTGTCAGGAGAGACCGCACCGGAGGGTGCAGCAACTCTCACTGTAAAGGATGGCTCAGCAGCAGTCAAGCTGAGTATCGCTGATCCTGAGGGAGATGGAGTATACACGGTAAGTGCTCCGGACGGCTTCAACAAGGGCTGTACATATGAACTGAATCTGGCAGACGGCTGGGTATTTGATGGTAAAGATGCCACAATCAGGACAGCAGCCTTCTCTATAAAGATGGACAAGGTAGAAAACCTTGAGATGTCTGACGATATCAAGTATGTTCAGGATACAGACAATATTGATTACACCATAATCGGAACAGAGTATGTAGGCTGTGAGGTACTGACAAATGACATAGTGACATCTATGAAGGATACAGACCGCGGCACATTCACATATGATAAAGCAAGCGAATTAAAATCAGACGATATCATCTGTGTTTATGTAGGAAAGAATCCAAAAGACAGAAAGGGCAATGACGGAAAAGCTCTTTTAGACCCGGCAGTATATGTAAAGGTAGACAGCGTAGAGGGTGAAAAAGTCACATTTAAGCCTCTGGCTGAGGAAGATCAGTCCGATATATACGAGGTACCGGACAACTTCCCAATCAAAGTGTCTGCTATACCGACATCAGATAATGGAATGGTAAGCCTTGACGAACTTGATGCGGATATGTATCAGACTATGCTGGGTAAGACAGATGGTACAAAGAAAAATGCATTAGAAAAGGTTAATAAGGGTGATTTCATCACACTTTATGAGTCACAGGATTCTCTTACATCAGAGGATGCTGCGTACTATGCAAAGATTACTGATTACAACAGTGATACTCACGAGATTAAGTACGAAAAGACGACACGTCAGGCAATTCTTGACAGCATGGATTTGAATGCTGATGTTGATCTGTCAGGCGATGATTACATCACACCTCAGGAGAAGGAGGAGATAGAGGAGACAGTGCTGTATCAGCTGCAGCAGAGCGATTTCACGGCTGGTGCTGCAACCGCATTAAGTGATATGCTTGATAAGGCTGCGGTAGTTGATGAGGCTAAAGGTGAGGAAGAGCTTGCCGCATACGGACTTGAGGATGCCGAAATCACTGATGAAAACGGTGAAGAGATTACACCTCTTGCACTTGCCAAATACAATATAGCAGGCAAATTTGAGCTTTCAGACAATGTTAAGCTGTCAGTAGAACTCATAACAAAAGGTGACCAGCTTCACTACAATAATGGTGTACAGCTTGCAGTCAATGTAAATGCAGATTTCAAGGCTGATACAGCAGATGGTGGCAGTGTAAACGTACCACTCAGTGCGACATTTGTGCAGGAGGTAGTTGTTAAGCCTGGAGTAAAAGGAAGCATCGTTACAAAGAAGATACTGTTTATACCTGTTCCGATAGGTGTTCAGGTCAACTCAACAGTTGATATTAAGAGCTACTCTGCGTTCTCCTTCAATGCACAGATATACACAGTCGAGAATGAGGATGACAGAGACACCTGGACAAAGATAAAGGATCTTTTAAATGATGACAATCCTCTGGAAGGATTAAAGGGTGCCGAGAAATTAAATAAAGTGGTAAGTGGACTTAATAAAGTCGGCGATGTAATGAATAAGATTGAGGAGCTTCAGGAGAAGCTTAATGAGGCCTCTGAAAAGAAGGAACAGCTTGAAGGATATAAGGAGGATTTAGACAGTCTCTGGGCATTTGTTGAGGAAAATGACATAACAACAAAAGAAGCCTGGGATGAAATGGGTAAAAATCTGGATAAGTCAAACATTGCAGCTGACCTCTTAGATATGATGAATCTGACTACAGATACAGAAGCTTCTACAGAGTATATTGAGTCAATGCAGGAGCTGATGGACAAATACGCAGAGACAGTACAGCAGGATACAAGCTGGCTTGAGCTTGTAAACAAGGAAATTGCATCTGCACAGGTGAATTTCTACGGACTTGTAATAGGTGTTGAGACCAACTTTATCGTGCGCACAGACATGAGTATAGCAATCGGCTCTAATCTGGAGTACGAGGTTGGAAAGAGATATACATTCTGGTTTAAGATTGGTTTATTCAAGCCTGAGGCAGGAAACTCATCTACAGACTTAATGGATGAGAGATTCAGATTCCAGTTCTACTGTATGGGACGTCTTGGCGTAAAGGCAGGTGTCAGTGCAAGGCTCTATGTAGCAATCGGAAGCGGAAAGCTTGCGTCAGTAGGCATAAGAGCAGAGATGGGACCATATGTGAAGCTATACGGCTTCTTCGTATATGAATATGAGAAGATGCGTCCGGCAAATCATGCAGAGGCTGTATCTTCTGAGAGAATGGCAGGAGCACTGTTTATGGAATTCGGATTATATTTTAATCTCGGATTTGATGCAAATGCCCTTGGAAATCTGTTCTCATACAGCTATGACTTTGTGGACTCGGAAATACCTCTGCTGACTGCAGGAAAATCGCGCTTCTATTACAATAATGCATATGCTCCGGAAGCGGATGAGAAGGTAATAGTAAGAGATGAGGATGGTAACAGCACAAACGGAATAGATATGAAAGCGCCTGACACTGTATTTGCACTGTCATATATAGATCTTAATACAGGAATACAGGGTAGTGAGCCTGTGCACAAAGATAATAATGCTGTGGCATATGATAAGTACAATGTAACACTTTCAAACTCACACTTTAGCTATGACAAGAACACCGGAAAGATAAGTGTGGATGTACCGGATGGTGAGAGATACATGGAATGTGATATGACTATCACATACTTAGGCTCTAAGATGGCATTTTCACAGTATGATATGACTGTAACAGTGCCACTCGTATGGACAAACCTCTCAACAGATGAGCTTAAAGAGTACTACACAGCATCTGTCAGAGTCGGTAATGATGAAGACGGATATCAGACAGTGTGGAGTATCAAGAAGCTTAAGGGGCAGACCTTTGATCTTCCTACTGATGAAGAAATAAAGAAGCTGATAGGCTGGAACGCTGATAAATATACAGAAGGAACAGGATATGGCGATGTCCAGACAACAGGTCAGACTATTATAGAAAACAAAGTATATGATTATAATGTGAATTATAAGAAGTACAAAGTAACGGTTGAAGGAATTCAGAAGGAGGATGGCACAACAGAGAGCAGGGATTACTATGCAAGATTTGGAGAGGTATTTAATTTCTCTGATCTGGCAGACACAAAGACCTGTGATAAAGAAAATAACAAGTATACAAAGTTTGCAAAGCTTACAACTGATGCAATTGTTGTAGGAGGCAGCAAACTTGACCTCACAGCAAAGATTAATTCCGCAATGGCTGCAACGCTCAATGATGGAGTTAGCGCAACAGCGAATTATGTGGACAATAGCGCAAAGGTAACCTTTGTATTTACAGGAATTACGCATGATGATGTATCTCAGACCATAGAGAAGGGGACAACACCTGACCTTACAGAGGTAGAGGAAATTGTATCTTATGAGGGAATGGCAATCAAGGACATCTCACCTGAGTTTGGAAATGCAGATTCAGATACTACATATCAGGTAGTTTGCGGAGAATTGACGGGACCTGAGGCTACTATAGAGTTTGACAGCAATGGAGGAGCATCAGTAACACCGATTACAAAGGTTGAAAAGAGTCTTGTAGGAACCCTTCCGACACCAGTTAGAGATGGATATGAATTTGGCGGATGGTTTACAGACAATGGCACCTTCAAGAAACAGTTTACTGAGAGAAAGATGCCGTCAGGAACCACAAAGCTCTATGCAAAGTGGACTGCAAAGGAGTATGAAATCACATTTAATGTAAACAGTGGTAACGAACTTGGTGAAGCAGACCGGACAAAACAGGTTACATATGATAAGAAGTACGGAACTCTTCCAACACCTGATAAGAGTGGTTACGGCTTCAGAGGCTGGTTTACAGCTGCAGAAGGTGGCGATGAGATTACAGCCGATACAGTTGTAAAGACCACCGCAAACCAGACACTTTATGCACACTGGGAGAAGCTTGTGGATATCAGTAAGGATGTGTTTGACTTCGGTGAAGCCGAGATATTTACTTATGAGAAGGGGGTCCAGCGAGAAGTTGACTACACATTCAATGCAGACGTGCTGCCGGAGGGAAGCAAGCTCACAGCAGATGACTTTACAATTAAGTATATGCGTCAGGGTGATGATAATTATGTGGACAAGCCTTTAAAGGTCGGAACATATGATGCAATGATATCTCGTAATGGCGATAATACTTATGCTAAATTTGATAAGGTTTATAACTCTGTTATTACAATCAATAAGGCAGACAGAACAATCAATGCTGATTGTGAAGTGAAGGAAGCTGGCTTTACCTATTTGGAATTTGTAAATACAATTGATGACATTGATCAAAATGCAAAGATTATTTTTAAGGCTGGTGAAGTAGAGCAGCCGGCGGTTTATGAAAATAAATCGATTAGAATTGAGGGACTGACTCCGGAAGGCAGCTATGATATCAGTGTTACCATAACAGGTGATGAGAACTACAATGATCTGACGAATGCAACATATATAAAAAATGCCATAACAAAGGCTATACCATCAGAAAGATGGGATAACCATGCTGATGAAAGCTGGTATAATAGCGAAGATAAAACATTTAAAATTAATACAGCAGCTCAGTTAGCAGGAGTGTCAAAAATTGTTTGCGATGGAAATGATATGTCAGGAAAGACAATTATCATTGACGCAGATATAGATATGTCTGAATACATGTGGATACCAATTGGTGCCTGTGGACGTTTTAGAGGTACGATAAATGGAAATTACCATAAATTGACAGGACTTGTATCATCGGACATGGATTATGAGGGACTTATTGGCTATGCGGATAAAGCAGGTATTTATAATATCTATGTTGACAATTCTTACTTTGGCAACGGAAAATATGCTGGTGGAATAGTTGGTAGGCTTGACAATGCAACTGTAAGCAACTGTGTAAGCCATGCGGTAGTTGATGACGGTGAGTATAATGGTGGAATTGTCGGACTCAGCAAATGTGGAGGAATATACAGAGCAGAGAATTTCGGAAAAGTGGCTGCCTATAGGTATGTAGGAGGAATTGTAGGAGTGAGCGATTGCACAAGGACTCAGAACTGTGTAAACTTCGGTTTAGTCTATGGTAAGAAACTTTTTCCATCCTGTGGAGGAATTGTAGGTTGTGCAAATAATAATGACTTTATATACAATTGCTACAATACAGGTACAGTAGTAACAGGAGGGCTTGCAAAGAGAGGAGCAATCCTTGGCTGTGCAAATAATAATGGTTTTCTTAGTAAAGAAGGCACAACAATGGAGCAGTGCTATTACCTGTCAGGATGTGCTGGTTCAAAAGGAGCATGTGGTATAGATAATAATGGTATTAAAAGCAATAAGACAGCATCATTCAGTGGACCTAATGTAGCAATGGACGATAATTGTGAAGAAAATACAATAGGTAAGACACTGGTAGAAAAGCTCAATGTCTGGACAAACAGAGTTGAGGGTCAGACAGTATGGGAAATCAAAGAGGGCAATGATTACCCAACTATCATTGGAATGCCATAATACGCAATTCACTAACCTGTTAGTAAAATTTATCCTCAGAGGCAGCCGCGGTTTCGCGGCTGTCTCTTTTTTAATCGATTTCATTTACGTTATTACGGCAAATTTGATAATTTGATAATGGCTGATATTTTTATTGCCATTTTACGGTTTTAATGCTACAATCAAGCCAAAGCATTATATTTCTGTTGAGCGACACCACAGCACACATTTTTATCGGTGCGTATCACTTTGAAGAGGGCAGAACCACTTAATATTTTTCGACAAAGACATGGAAATTTTCAATGCTTTAAGTTACCTATCAATAGCAGGGAAAATGGATATGTCAATTGAGAAAACCTTATGTGAATGAAGCGGACTGGGGTTGCGGATGCTTTATATTGATAAGAGATTTCGTATCATGCGATATTATATTCTCCCTGCTCACACAACTGAACAGGAGGAGAATAATGTCGGGAGAGACAAAAGAGGTTTTGGGCAGTAATTATGGTCAAAACGATGTAATCATCAACAGATTGATTGACAAAATGACACTGTTTGATGACAATCTGATGAGTCTTGTATTCGGGCAGAATATCGAGACAACGGAGCTGCTGCTTCGCGTAATAATGGAGCGTGATATTAAGGTTATAGACGTCAGGGGGCAGGATGAATTAAAAAATCCAGTGATTGGCGGTCGATGTATTACCTTGGATGTGCATGCAATAGATGTCGATGGCAGGCATATTGATATCGAGGTGCAGATCAATGCGGAAGGCTCGCATGTCAGAAGAGCCAGATATCACAGCAGTATGATGGATGCGAGGATGCTGAAGGAAGGACAGGAGTTTAAGGAGATTAAGGATTCCTACGTGATTTTTATTTATGATCACGATAAGTTCAGAAAAGGACTGCCATTTTATCACATTCAAAGGCGTGTTGATGAAACAGGCGAAGTCTTTGGAGATGGTTCACATATCATCTATGTAAATGGAAGGTATGAAGGTAATGATGATATAGGTCGGATGATGAGAGATTTTCATCAGTGCAGGCCGGAGCAGATAGAAAGTGAGACATTGTCAAAAGCAGTGGCTTATTACAAAGAAAAGGAAGGACGTGGTGCTATGAGTGAAGCTGTAAGAAAGTACGCAATGGAATATGCAAAAGAATATGCAAAAGAGTATGCAAAAGAGTATGGAGAGGAACAAAGAAGAGAAGGTATGAAGGCTGGAATTAAGACTGGAATTGAGACTGGAATTGAGACTGGCATTCAGACCGGACGTCGTACAGAAATATTCTTATCGGTTCAGGATGGGGACTATTCGGTGAACAGGGGAGCTGAGAAGCTTGGAATGTCAGTGGATGAGTTTGAAAAATCAATGAGTGAGGCAGGCTACAGAGTGCCGGAGTTAGTGTAACACGTATATATACAATTAAAATCGAGGCATGTTTGGATATGGAAAATTCAAATGAAAAAGAAGACATGAGAGCACTTATTATGGTATTTGTAATATGGCTTTTGTTATGGTGTGTTGATAATAGACAGTATTTTTTTGAGTATCTGCCGCATCACTCAGATTATGAGATAGTGGCAGCATATAAAGCTTTTAATGGTGATATGCGTGATAATATAATCAGGGTATATGTACCGGATAGGGATAACGCTATCGGATATATAAAGGCAGACTACACAGACAAAGAAGAAAAGCCTATATATGTAGGATACAGTAAGGAAAGGTCACCTCACGTTGTACGTAAAACACCGGCGCTTTCAAAAGGAATGATTTTAGCGGGAGGAATCATTCCGGCAGCAATAGTCCAATATTTTTTTAGAAAAAAGCATAAATAGTGTCCTTAGACACGCAGGAAATTTAGAGACCCTTCAGGATTGTCAGTGCCCTTCTCAAGCAGTGAGATGAGCTCAGAGATAGTCTGTTCGGTCTCTTCTTTTGTGGACGGAATCAGTGTATTGTCTAGCTTTACGACGAGCACGAGAAGCACAATCTCTGCAAGCGCATCAGGCTGTTGGCACACGATAAGTCCATCAGCTGCTCCCTGCCTTATGATTTCACCGGTCACCGGCTTTAGCTCGGTAATCAGGTAATTGATGTATTTGTTGTGCAAAAATGCATTCTCCTGCACACCGTTTCCGGCATCAGACTGGATTTTTAAAAAGGCGGCAGAGGAGTTGCGGCATGCCTGAAATATCATCGCCATGCGCACAAACGGAGAGATATCGGTGCGCTTTGCAAGCTCCTTTGCGGTGGCAAGCGGCTCTTCGTAGCTTTTTGCCATAAGTGCATCAAAGATAGCTTCCTTTGATGAAAAATAATAATATATGCTACCCTTGCCTATCCCGGCTGTCTGGGCGATTTCGCTGACAGATATCTGGGATATTTTTTTTGTTTCTAAAAGGGTTCTTAGCGCTTCAAGTATCTTCTCATATTTTTCCGAATTTGGTCTTGTGGAATGTGGCATAGTGGCTCCTCTTTTATCTGTAACGTACATTTGTAACTATTCAGTACAGAAATATGCGGTACCGCATATTTCGTAAGAAAACGTATATTATGTAGGAGCAAGCGCCCATCAGCGCAGCTGATTCTAATGCGCTTGCGGCTCGCAACTGTGAAGGTACTGAACAGTTACGAGCATTTTAATATATATTATCACAATCCATGTGATTCTTCCATGAGATTTTACAGGGGGAATAGGCTTTGGTGATAATGATATGATACGTTTGGATAGTTTATGAAAAAATAACAGAATAGTTTGAAAATGAAAATATTTATATTGACCGTCAGTCGAAAAAGTGATACTGTAATGAAGTAACGAGTTGACCGGTGGTCGAAAAAGGAGAATTGATATGACTTATGCAGATATGTTTTCAAAGGTAAAGGGACTGTTTATGGAGTCTGATGTGAGTGATATAAGCGAGCATCTTGCTTTTCAGTTCAATATAACAGGAGAGGCAGAGGGAATTTTCTATGCCGAGGTAAAGGACGGTGTGCTGGCAGTGGAGCCGTATGAGTATTTTGACAGGGATGCGATTTTTATATGCAGTGCTGAGACTCTTTTCAAGCTGGCAGAAGGAAGGATTGATCCGATTCTTGCATTTACAACAGGCAAGCTCAAGGTGGAGGGAAATATTGATAAGGCACTTCGCCTGAAGCAGATTATAGACAGTAAGAAGGCGTAGGTGATGAGGATGAAGTGGGGAATAATTGCAGGTGTTTTAGGCGGTATTGCTGCAGCCGAGGCAGGCGGCAGTGCTTATTTCTACAGGAGGACCATGATGCGCTACAATGCTAAGAAGGAGCGCACGATGAAGATGTCCGGGGTTGACTGGGAGAGCTATTACAGCTTTATGAAGCCGCGCGGAGAGTGGATGAGAGCACAGGCGCATGAGGATGTGTGGATTAAGTCTGATGATGGATTAAGACTGCATGCCACATATTTTCCGGGGATAGATGGAGGTAATCCGGATAAAGCCGTCATATGCTTCCACGGCTACACAAGTGAAGCTATGTCTGATTACAGCAGCATATCCAATTACTATTTAAAGAAGGGCTATAGCATGCTGCTTGTAGATGCGAGGGCACATGGACAAAGCGAGGGTAAATTCATAGGCTTCGGCTGCAAGGACCGCTATGATGCGCTTAAGTGGATTGACTGGATGATTAAGAAGGCAGGCAATGGCATAAGGATTGTTTTGATGGGAAATTCCATGGGAGGTGCCACTGTACTTATGGCAAGTGGACTTAATCTGCCAGAGCAGGTGAAGGGAATTGTGTCAGACTGTGCATTTACCTCGCCTAAGGCGGTATTTACACATGTGCTTCACAGCATGTACCATATGCCGGCTTTTCCGATGATTCAGATTGCAGATTTTGTGAACAGAAAAATGGCAGGGTATGGGCTTGATGAATGCAATGCTGCAAAAGAGGTGCAAAAGGCGAAGAAGCCTATTTTGTTTATCCATGGTGATAAGGATACATTTGTGCCATGCAGCATGTGTGATGAGCTTTATGCAAGCTGCGCGTCACAAAAGACAAAGCTGATAGTAAAGGGTGCAGGACACTGCGAGAGCTATTACAGGAATACGAAAGCTTTCGAGGACGCACTTGATAAATTTTTGGAAGGAGTTATGAGATGATGAAGACGAGAAAGGGACACAATGTATATCCGATTACGGTTGCACAAAAATTTCATTTGTACTATGCAAAGTACTGTCCGAATATGGCTGTACTCAATATAGGTACAAGCCTGACAATCGGCACAGAGCTCGACTGGAACGTGCTAAGGGATTCAATCAACTACGCGTATGCCAGAAACGAGGCCATGCGTATCCGTTTTACAAGGGATAAGGATGGAGAGTGCTATCAGTATATTGCGGATGTGGATGAGGATTTTAATGAGAGAACTGTCGATTTCAGGGATTTTACTGATGTAACAATGGAGGATGCAGAGAATGAGATGCGAGGCTGGACACAGGTGCCGTTTGAGTTTGAGGACTCTCCTATGACCAAAATCGTGATGATAAAGATGCCTGATGGCTTTAATGGAGTGTACTTCTTAGGTCATCACATGGTGGTTGATGCGCAGTCACTTATTGCATTTTTAAAGGATATTATTGAGATATACTGCAATGCCATGTATGAGGGAGTACCTTTTCCAAAGGATATGTGCTCATACATTGAGCAGATAAAGAAGGATCTGGCGTATGAAGCCGGAAGTAAGGCACAGCTTAGGGACAGAGAGTTCTTTGAGAAGCTTATCGGACAGTCGGAACCAATCTACAACGGAATCGATGGCACAGCAAAGCTTGATGCGGCAAGGAAGCTGATGCATGATGACAAGCTAAGGAGTGCATTCAATGCATCGGATGATGTCACCTCAGCGCTTGATATCTTTCATCTGGAGGCTGAGCCGACAAAGCGTCTTATGGATTTTTGTGAGAAATATCATGTTTCTCTTGCTTGTCTGCTTCTCATGGGAATCAGGACGTTTTTCCAGAAGGAAAACGGCTTCGATGATGTCTCCGTAAACAATGCCATCGCCAGACGTGCGACACTCAAGGAGAAGAGGTCAGGCGGCACACGTATTCATTCGTTTCCGTTTAGGACGAGCTTTTCAAAGGATGTACGCTTTATTGATGCTGTGTATACCATCAGGGATAAGCAAAACGAGCTGTTCCGCCATGCAAACTACAACCCGACAGAGTACTTTGCACTGCGCTCAAAGACGTATCCGCAGCCAAAGGCGGGGCTTACATATGAGCCGATGTCGCTTACATACCAGCCTATGACATTAAAGGAAAAGGGCTTAAACGACCTGGGAGATATAAAATACAAGACTAAGTGGTATCCGAACGGCATGACCACGCAGGCTATGTATCTTACGGTAATGCACCGCCCGGAGGACAATGGACTGGATTTCAGCTTCGAGCATCAGGTCAAGGCTGTCTCAAGAAAGCAGCTTGAGTATATGTATTACTACCTGTGCAAAATCATGTTCAAGGGTGCAGAAAACCCTGAGCTTACAATAGGCGAAATCATTAAATTAGTGTAGTGGATTAGGAAACGTATCAGGTGAAAGGAGATTATTATGTTTGATGAATTAGTGGAAATTATCTGTAATTATGTTGATGTTCAGCCGGCAGATGTGCACGAAGGGTCACGTTTTATGGAGGATCTGGGCTTTACGTCATTTGATTTCATGAGCATGCTCGGGGAGATAGAGGATACCTTTGATGTGGAGATTGAGCAGACAAAGGCTGCAGAAATCCGCACAGTACAGGAAGCTATCGATTATCTTGAGACATTAAAAGACGCATGATCGGCGCAGATAGGAGAAAATATGTTATTTCACACAATTCCTGAAATTCTTTCATATGCAAATGAAGCTTACGGCGCGGATGACGCGATAAGATGGAAGAAATCCAAAAATGAGATAGAGTCAAGAACCTACAGTGAGCTTAAGAATGATACAGACAGCTTTGCCAATGCCATCGAAAAGCTTGGCAAAAAAGGGCAGCATATCGCTGTAATAGGCCCTTCATCATATGAATGGATAGTGTCATATCTGGCAATCACAGAAAGCGGAAGTGTTGCGGTTCCAATCGATGCATCGCTTCCGGCAGCGGATATATGTGAGCTTTTGGACAGAGCCGATGTGAGGATGCTTATATTTGATGAGGCACGTTCGGATGTTGCTGAGGCCGCAGCTAAAAGCTGTCATGGTATAAATGTGTATGTGTCTATGAACAGTACAGAGCATTGTCCACAGGTGCTTTCGTTTAAAGGGCTTATAGATGACAATAGGGGAAGCTACGAGTCTGCCGTGGCAGAGGATGCGCTTTGCACTATCATGTTTACATCGGGAACAACCGGAAAGAGCAAGGGAGTCATGCTGACGCAGAAGAACCTGGCTGAAAATGCCACATGCCTTGACATGAAAATCGGACCTCACACGGTAATTTTGTCTGTGCTTCCGATACACCATGCATACTGTCTGAGCATGGATATTCTGAAAGGAATTTCACTGGGTTCGGTAATATGCATCAATGATTCCATCATGCGCATGGCAAAAAATATACAGCTTTTTACTCCCGACATGATTCTTATGGTGCCTCTTATGATTGAGACATTTGCCAGAAAGCTCGAGGAGGTAAGGGCAGCGGGACTTCCGGCTGAGCCGGTCCGCAAAAAGATATTTGGAGAGAGACTTAATACAATCTGCAGTGGCGGGGCATACCTGAATCCTGACTATGTTGATTTATTTGCAGAGTTTGGGATTACCATATTGCAGGGCTATGGCATGACAGAGTGCTCTCCGGTCATCAGCACCAATCTAAGCTGGGATATCCGCAAAAACTCTGTAGGCAAGCTGATGCCAAACTGTGAGGCAAAAACAGTTGACGGTGAGCTTTTAGTCCGCGGTACAAGCGTGATGCAGGGCTATTACAAGATGCCAAAGGAGACAGAGGAAACACTGTCTGACGGCTGGCTTCACACAGGCGACCTGGGTTATGTGGACGAGGATGGATATATTTATCTGACCGGAAGAAGAAAGAATCTGATTATCACTCAAAACGGCGAGAATGTGTCGCCGGAGGAGCTTGAAAACGCTCTGAGCGTGAATCATCTCATAAAGGAAATCATAGTGCGTGAGTCAGAAGGCGTGATTGAGGCTGAGATTTTCCCGGACAGCGAGTATGCACAAAATGCAGGTATCATCGATATAAGGCCGGCTCTGCAGGCGCTTATCGATGAGTACAATGTGAATGCACCTGCCTACAAGCGTATCTATAGCCTTAAAGTGAGGGAGAGTGAGTTTGAAAAGACGGCTTCACGTAAGATAAAGAGAAGCTGATATATAAAGAGGAAGCCGATGCATGTGGCTTGCATCGGCTATATATGAAAAAGATTAGTATGAGTATTGCGTAATTAATATGTTTTGTTGCTTTTATTTTGTATCTTTCGTTTATGATGTTAGTATACAAATCAATTGTGAAAACCGTGTGTTTTGAATTTCACTTTTCTGTAAACAAAATATGAACAAACTGTGCAGTCCTAAGGTACCATAAAAAATCCTTAGACAATATCATGATTTTGTGTATAATTATAGTATCGGTATTTGTTATTGCATATAGGATAAAATTTTATGCATAATCAAACAGCGATATTATTTTTTTACAAGGGGAAAAAGATGAAATTATTAAGTTTTGCAATCCCATGTTACAATTCAAAGGATTACATGGAGCATTGTATAGAGTCTATCCTGCCGGGTGGAGATGATGTGGAGATAATTATTGTTGATGACGGTTCAAAGGATGAGACAGCAGCGATAGCTGACAGATATGCAGCCGAATATCCTGACATAGTAAAGGCTGTACACCAGGAGAACGGTGGACATGGAGAGGCTGTAAACACAGGTCTCAAAAATGCCACAGGCAAATATTTCAAGGTCGTTGACAGTGATGACTGGGTGGATTTGGAATCATACAAGAAGATACTGGACAAGCTAAGGGAGTTTGAGCAGGAGAATACACAGATTGATATGCTTCTTGCCAACTATGTCTACGAGAAAGAAGGAGCAAAGCGTAAAAAGGTTATGCGTCAGACCGGCTTTCCGCGCAATGAGATATTTACCTGGAGTGATATAAAGCACATTTATAAGGGGCATTACATACTGATGCATTCGGTAATATACAGGACAGAGCTTTTGAGAAGCTGTGGACTTGAGCTGCCAAAGCATACCTTTTATGTGGATAATATCTATGTATATAAGCCGCTTCCGTATGTGCGTACGATGTACTATCTGGATGTGGACTTCTACAGATATTTTATCGGTCGCGATGACCAGTCGGTCAATGAGCAGGTGATGATACGCCGTATTGACCAGCAGATTCGTGTAAATAAGATTATGTTTGACGATGTCAAATTGCATGAGATAACAAATGAGATGTGTAGGAAGTATATGTACAGCTATCTGGAGATTATTACGACTATTTCTACTATTCTGGCAATTATCTCAGGCACCGATGAGAACATGGCCAAGAAGGATGAACTGTGGGCATACATGAAGGAGCACGATGAAGAAACCTACAAGAAGCTGCGCCATGGCGTCATGGGACAGTTAATGAACCTGCCGGGCAAGGGAGGCAGAAAGGTAGCTATCGGTGCGTATAAGCTGTCACAGAAGGTTGTTGGATTCAATTAGACGGATGTGAAATAAGGAGTATTATATGGATGAAGTATATAAGCAAATTGTTAATATAGCAAAAAAATATAATACAAAAAAAGTAGTGCTGTTTGGTTCACGCGCCAGAGGCACGAATCATCCTAAAAGTGATATTGATCTGGCTATTTATGGATGTGAGGATTTTGGTGATTTATCGGATTGTCTTAATGAGGAGTTGTGGTCTTTACTAAAGCTGGACATAATAAATATGGATGATAAGAATATTTCACCGGTACTGGTGACAGAAATAGAAAGGGATGGGAGGGTATTGTATGAAAAAGTTTGACCAGTATGTCAGCCACTTGAGGATATTGTCAAGGGCATTTGATGAAGACTTGACAAATGATTTTATTGTGAGCGGTATAATTGATAAATATTATATACAATTTGAGCTGGGCTGGAAGGTCTTAAAGGAACTGTTACGATATGAGGGCGCTAATCAGGCTGCAACAGGTTCTCCAAGAGAAATTATAAAAACTGCATATGCGTATTATGATTTTATTGATGAGAGTGTCTGGCTTGGAATGTTAAGAGACAGGAATGATACAACTCATATATACAATGAGGAAGCTGCACGTCAGCTTGTGAATAAGGTGCTTGACAGTTATATTCATGAATTTCAGGTGCTGGAAATGAAAATTAAAGAAAGATATTCGGATGAGGTATTATCATCAATTAATTAAAGTAAAGACCACAGAGCATCAAAACAGATGACCTGTGGTCTTTTAATATTGCAATTAATTACTCTCCAAGTGTGAGCATGGTATCTATGCAGGCCTTGGCCTTTGTTCTTATATCGTCAGGCAGTATGATTTCTTCTCCGCCTGCTCCCTTAACACAATTGTATACATCCATCAGGGTAGTGAGCTTCATATTGTGGCATACGCAGTCTTTTGAGAGCGGATAGAAGCTCTTTTCAGGGCACTCATACTGTAAGTGCTGCAGTATGCTGTTTTCAGTTCCGATGATAAATTCCCTGTCTGCGCTGTTTTTAGCATAGTCAATGATGCCGGTGGTGCTTCCGATATAGTCTGCAGCCTTTGAAACCTCTGCAAGGCACTCCGGATGTACGAGAAGCTTTGCAGCAGGATGAGCCGCTTTTGCTCTCTCAACATCTGCTATTGACATGCGCAGGTGAGTAGGACAGCCACCATGTACAAATTTGAAGGTCTTTTCCGGAACCTGTTCCTCAACCCATGCGCCCAGATTGCAGTCAGGGATGAAAAGAATCTTGTTATTGTCAATATTTTTAACAATTTTTACAGCGGATGAAGATGTGACGCACACATCGCATATGGTTTTAAGCTCTGATGTGGTGTTTATGTAGGCAACCACTGTATAGTCAGGGTTCTCGGCCTTTAACGATTGTAAGAGCTCTACATCGAGCTGCTCCGCCATAGGACAGCCTGCTGCGCTGTTTGACAAAAATACATGCTTGTCAGGAGATAAAATCTTGCAGGTCTCTGCCATGAAGCGGACACCGCACATGAGCACATTCTTCTGTGGTGCTGTGGCTGCCTGCTTGCTGAGTCCATATGAGTCGCCTGTGAAGTCGGCAACCTCAAGTATCTCGTGACTCTGATAAGCGTGAGCTAATATACAGATATCATTTTCCTTCTTTAATCGGATAATCTCATCCTGTAATTCTCTTGTTGTCATCATAATATGATATACCTCTTGAAATTCCTAGTGTGATTGAAGCACAGTTATATCAATGTAAGCCCCTTTTGGATTTTACATAAAGAACCGGCCAAAATAAATAAGTTACTTGTCATTATACTTAGCTGTAAACCAGCTGTCAACACAAAAGTTTTACAGGTGTCTTGTCAGTTGTAAATTTTAGTGTTATAATACGCCCATTACAGTAAATCGCATCCTGGGAATGTTGCAAAAGAAGCGGCTACATCGGTGGATGCAGGTAAATAAAAGAGGTAACATACTATGAATACAGATGTACTTATTGTGGGAAGCGGCTGCTCAGGTCTTTATTGTGCGCTTAAGCTTCCAAGAGACATAAGAATTACACTGATAACAAAGTCAGATCTTGAGAGCAATGATTCATTTCTGGCGCAGGGTGGCATGTGCATGCTTAAAGAGCAGTCTGATTTCGACAGCTTTTTTGAGGATACCTTAAAGGCCGGCCACTACGAGAATGACAAGGAGTCGGTTGGGATAATGATAAACTCATCACCTGATGTGGTGAAGGATCTTGTTTCATACGGAGCAGATTTTGCGAGAAATGATGACGGCTCACTTGCATATACGAGAGAGGGAGCTCATTCACACAACAGAATTATTTTCCATGAAGATGTGACCGGAAAAGAGATAACAAGCACATTGCTTGCACAGGTTAAGAAGCTTTCAAATGTGACACTCATGGAGTATACGACGATGGTTGACATCATCGAAAGGGATAACAAATGCTACGGCGCCATCATCAGAAAACAGGATGGCACGCTGGAAAAGGTGACAGCGGCATACACTGTCATGGCTTGTGGCGGAGTTGGAGGACTGTACAGATTTTCAACAAATTTCAGACATCTGACAGGTGACTCGCTTGCCATTGCAAAAAAGCATGGCATAGAGCTTAAAAACCCAGACTATGTGCAGATTCACCCAACGACCTTTTACACGAAAAAGCATGAGGACAGAAGCTTTCTCATTTCAGAGTCCGTAAGAGGTGAGGGTGCTAAGCTTTTGGACAAGAATATGAACAGGTTTGTCGATGAGCTCTTACCAAGAGACGTGCTGACCGGCAAAATCCGTGAGCAGATGAAAAAGGACGGCACAGACTTTGTCTGGGAGGATTTGCGTACCATTCCAAGGGATGAGCTTGTATCACATTTTCCAAATATCATTGAACATTGCAAGGAGATGGGATATGATGTCTTCAAGGAGCCTATTCCTGTTGTTCCGGCACAGCACTATTTCATGGGCGGTGTCAAGGTGAATCACCACAGCCGCACATCCATGGAATGTCTCTATGCAGTTGGAGAGACCGCTTGCAACGGAGTGCATGGAAGAAACCGTCTTGCAAGCAATTCACTGCTTGAGAGCCTGGTATTCGCAAAGCGTGCAGCAGGACAGATGGCGGAGCTTGGCTTTGTAAATGATGAGATAGCAGCCAAAAAGGCAGCAGATAGCATCGACCTAGCAGACTACAGCGATGAAAAAGCTGTAGAGAGAGAATACAGGAAGCTCGCGATGGAGGCTATAGAGGGACGTAGCAGCGCACAAGATACGATAGCCGAATCAGGTGTCACCTATATTCAGGCATAAAAGGTGCGAAACCGTAATATAAAAAATGCAACGAAAGGAATCAAAATATATGTACGATCAGGTAACACTGGGCCTCAACGTAGACCCATTCATATTAAGCGCATTAAAGGAGGACATCACAAGCGAGGACGTATCCACAAACAGCGTGATGCCACATCCACAGGCAGGAGAGGTGGATTTAATCTGCAAGCAGGATGGAATCATATGTGGACTGCAGGTTTTTGAGAGAGTTTTCACACTGCTTGATGCAGATACAAAGGTAGAGTTTTACGTAAAGGATGGCGATAGGGTAGAAAATAAGCAGCTTATCGGCAAGGTTTACGGAGATATCAGAGTACTCTTGTGCGGTGAGAGAACTGCGCTCAATTATTTACAGCGCATGAGTGGAATTGCCACATATACCAGTCAGGTTGCAGCGCTCTTAGAGGGCACCGGCATCAAGCTTTTGGATACCAGAAAGACAACTCCAAACAATAGAATTTTTGAAAAATACTCAGTCAGAGTCGGTGGTGGAAACAACCACAGATACAATCTCTCGGATGGAGTGCTTCTTAAGGATAACCATATCGGAGCAGCAGGCGGTGTAAAAGAGGCAATCGCCATGGCAAAGGCTTATGCTCCGTTTGTCAGAAAGATTGAGGTCGAGGTAGAGAGCTTTGATATGGTCAAGGATGCTGTTGAAGCCGGTGCCGACATTATCATGCTCGACAACATGTCCACAGAGCTTTTAAAGCAGTGCATCGACTACATTGACGGCAGAGCCGAAATCGAGGTTTCGGGAAATGTTACCAAAGAAAATATTGAAAGAATAAAGGGTCTTGGTGTAGACTATGTATCAAGCGGTGCGCTCACACATTCAGCACCTATTATGGATTTATCACTTAAAAATCTGCATGCAGTATAGATTTTAGATTGCCGGTCACACTATGCTGTGACAGTAATGTTTTTACAGAAAGGAACGAAAATGAACGGTGATGAGAGAAGAAAAAAAATAATAAATATTCTATCCTCGTCAAAGTCGCCTGTGGCGGGAGTTGCGCTTGCAAAGGAGCTTGATGTGAGTCGTCAGGTGATAGTGCAGGACATAGCACTGCTTCGAGCAAACGGAGCCGCGATTTTTTCGACAAACAGAGGATATCTGATACAGGCTGATAAGCAGTATTCGAGAGTATTAAAGGTGATTCACGAGGATGATGAGGTAGAGGAAGAGCTTTCAACAATAGTTGATGCCGGAGGCCATGTGAAGGACGTATTTGTTTACCACAAGGTCTACGGAGTGCTCCGCGCCCATATGGACATCAAGTCCAGACGTGATGTCAGAAATTATCTAGAGGAAATCCGTACAGGCAAGTCCAGTCTTCTTAAAAATGTAACCTCCGGTTATCATTACCACACAATATGTGCGGAGAGTGAAGAGGTGCTTGATGCAATACAGGAGGAGCTTAAGAATAAAGGTTTTCTTGCAAAGCTGCAGGACTATGAGCCGGTGGATTTCTGGGGAGACAGCGAGGACGAGGCGAAGGCTTGATCATAAATATTAATAATCCGGTCCGCTTTTTGTATGTGGAAAAAAATAGTTCTGATTCTTGCAATCAGTGTCATTGATATAAAGGTGAGAAAACAAAGACCTACGGTTGTTATGATAGGTTTTTTAATAGCAATTGCTATTGTTATCGCGGAGCTTATCAGATTCAATATAGATAAATATATCACAGGCTTTGCAAATAATGTGTACAGCTCTGATACCTGCTTTGCGGTGCTTATTATTGTGATTTCTATGCTGGTGGATTATGGCAGTAAGACATCTAAATTATTGTTTGAGAATGCACAGAAGGCAGTTCTTGAGCAGATGGCATATATGGATGAGATTACAGGACTTGGAAACAGGCGCATGTGTGAGAAAAAGCTTACAGAGCTTGAAGAAAAAGAAATGTCTTCTGACAGTATGTATGCTATTATCAGTCTGGATCTGAATTTTTTGAAGCATACAAATGACACCTATGGTCACGAGAAGGGCGATGAGCTTATTAAGAACTTTTCAGATGTGCTGTCAAACGTATTCAGTCTGTATGGTACCGTGACGAGAACCGGAGGGGATGAGTTTGTAGTTATTCTGGATGATATAACAGAGGAGAAGGTAAAGAGTCTTTTAGCACAGATGCTTGAACAGATGGAGGAGAAAAACAAATCTGACTCAGAGGTTATCCTGAGCACGGCATATGGCTATGCTATGAAAGGAGAAGTCCCTGGTCCGCGTGCCGTATATCGTATTGCTGATGACCGGATGTATGAAAACAAGCGTAAATCAAAGCTGGGAAGACGATAAGTTTGTACTGATTTAAAAATAGTACGTTGGCACTAAAAAGTAGTGGATTATTATAAAAAAATGTTGTATAATATAACTACTTTAAAAACCTAAACAAAAGAAGGGGGATTTTATGAACAGTCAACAGTATAACAGAGCCAACAAACGTGTATTCCTCGCGGCAATCATAGTATTTGCATATATAGCATTTACGTTGTTTGCAGCATTTGGGATAAAAGGGGCAGATACCACAAGGATAATTATACAGCTTGTTGCGGCAATAGCAGTAATAGTAATATCTATCATTGCTTTTCTCACAAAAAGAGACAGCAGAACCGGTGCACTTATGATGGTAAGCGCCATGACAGCCGGATATTTTATTATCGCACTGTTCAACTTAACAATCGGTACATGGACATATGCTATTCCACTTGTTATTGCGGCAATGGTATATCTGGATACAAAGATGATGATGGTGATGAATGGCGTTATAATCATATCCAGCGTCATCAGGCTTATCATGCAGCTTAAAGCAGGGGGTGCAGTTCTTCAGAATGACGTGATAGCGGTGTTTGTACTTGTACTTGTGGGATATGCGTCAGATAGTATCACGATTCTTCTTACTCATTTCTTTGATGAAAATATGGATGAAATCAAAGAGTCGTCCATGGCACAGGTGGACAGCAATAAGAAGATGGTCATAGTTGCAGAGAATATTTCAAAGCACTTTGATGAGGCCATGGCCATGTTAAATGACCTTGATGAGGCGGTTGCAGTAAGCCACAGCTCAATTCAGGAGATTGCAGACAGCACAGAGAGTACAGCTGAGGCTATCCAGAAGCAGGCAGCTATGTGTGTTGATATTCAGGGAAATACAGACAATGCAGAGAGTGGAATCAAGGCTATGATAGATGCCTCACGCCAGACTGATGAGACCGTAAAGCAGGGAGCTGATGTTGTGGAAGAACTCAAGGAGCAGGCACACAACGTGGCAGAGGCAAGCAATGTTACAGTGTCAGTTATCCAGAGTCTTACAGCTAAGGTAGAGGAAGTAAAGAGCTTTGTTGAGTCGATTATCAATATTTCTAACCAGACAAATCTGCTTGCTCTCAATGCTTCAATTGAGGCGGCCAGGGCAGGTGAAGCAGGAAAGGGCTTTGCGGTAGTAGCAGATGAAATCAGACAGCTCTCAGAGCAGACAAAGGATGCATCAGCCAATATTACAGAGATTATAAACAAGCTCAATGAGGACACAAGGCGTGCCAACGAGAGTATCGAGAACTCAGTATCATCGGTAGAGAAGCAGAATGAGCTTATCGACGATACAAGAGACAAGTTTAATGCCATGGGAGAGGCCGTTGAGCTGTTGATGAAGGATATCAATGTGGCTGAGGAGAGTATCAAAAAGATTCTTGATTCAACAACAGTCATATCAGACAATATCACACACCTTTCAGCTACCGGAGAAGAGGTCGCAGCTTCTTCAACAGAGGGACTTCGCATGGCTGATACCACAGTCGAGAGTATGGCAAAGTGCAAGAAGGTACTGGAAAATATCTATATGCTTGCGGATGACCTCAAAAACTCTGTTGAGGAGAATGAGGAAGAGCTTGGTCAGAAATATGTTTTCCAGGAGCAGTAAATATGATTTTTATATTCATGGCAGGAGTGCATTAGCTCCTGCCATTTTTACATATATTTTTATGATAAAAATATTTACATTATCGTAATATATGATAAAATATTTCTAACACAATAGAAACATAAACATAGGATATATGGAGGAAGTTATGGACGATAACAATTTTATGAACAATGACAACCAGTCATCAGGCACACCGGACAATACAGGTGTATTCGGGCAGTCAGCAGGAACAGCAAATGGCTCAGACACATACAGCCAGCCACAGGACACATACAGTCAGCCGACAGACACATATAATCAGTCTGTATCCCAGCAGGAAAGTGGGAATGCATATGCATATGGACAGTCATCAGACCAGACAGGCAGCACAGACGGATATGTCAATAATCAGGGCAGTGCATATGGTTATGCAAATCAGGGTACATACAATCAGAATTCAAATGCCCAGGGTACATACAACCAGAATCCAAATGCCCAGGGTACATACAACCAGAACACATATGCTCAGGGCTCATTTAATCAGTCAGCTTACGGACAGACGCAGTATGGCCAGCAGCCAAACGGACAGGGTGGCTACAATCAGACCGCGTACGGACAGACAGCCTACAATCAGCCACAGTATGGAGCTAATCCATACAACCAGCCGCCAAAGAACAGCAATGGCTTTGGTATAGCTTCTCTGGTACTTGGAATCGCATCTATTGTACTGTTTTGTACATGCATCAATTATGTGACAGCTCTGCTTGCTATCATTTTTGGTATTATACATATCATAAAGGGCAACAACAAGGTGTTTGGTATAGTTGGTATAGCAACAGCAGCTATCTCAGTTATAGTCAGCATCATATTCTGGGTTGCGGCAGGCTCAAGCTTTAGCACAGAGTTTGAAAAGGAGTTCATGAAGGGCTTTGATGAGGGCTATGAGTATTATAATGATGACGATTCCTATGAGGATTACGATTATGATTATGATTCTTATGATTATGACGATTTTGATTATCAGAATTTTGAGTATGATGGCATTTATTAGAGTTAATTATTATCAAATTATTACAGAATCAATTACATCTTGACAACAGTGGCTTTTCAGTTATATACTTAGACACAGTTAGTAAAAGGCAGTGACGAAGACAGTAGAGATGGCAGGAAAGTCAAAGAGAGCCGGGGCAGGTGAGAGCCGGTATGAGTAGAGCCGTTTTGAAAATCACTTCTGAGCCGCAGGCTAAAATCGCCATACAGCGTTGCGAGAGTAGGTTCTGACGTATCCCCTACGTTACAGGGGCGGGTATGCAAGGGTATTTCCCTTAAGTACATTGTAATAGGTGGTATAGACGTATCAGGCACGCGTTCCTAATTACAGGAATGTGTGCCTTTTTTGGTGAATATTCCATAAACCGAAAATTCTAGTGGAGTAAGCCACAACGAAGCCTCGTAAGAGTCGAATTTGAGGTGCATGTTGGGATGTTCACGAACAATATAGAATAAGGAGAGATAGTCATGTACAACAAAGTTGACACCAATATGAACTTCGTTGAACGCGAGAAGAAGACAGAGCAGTTCTGGAGAGAGAACAATATCTTCAGAAAATCTATGGAAAACAGAAAAGAAGGAGAGACATACACATTCTATGATGGACCTCCTACAGCAAACGGAAAGCCTCACATCGGACATGTTGAGACACGTACCATAAAGGATATGATTCCAAGATTCCAGACCATGAAGGGCAAATATGTGCCACGTAAAGCAGGCTGGGATACACACGGACTTCCTGTTGAGATCGAGGTGGAGAAGCTTCTCGGCCTTGACGGCAAGGATCAGATTGAGAACTACGGACTTGAGCCATTCATCAAGAAATGTAAAGAGTCTGTATGGAAATACAAGGGTATGTGGGAGGATTTCTCCAACACAGTAGGTTTCTGGGCTGATATGGACAATCCATACGTCACATATGACGACAATTTCATTGAGTCAGAGTGGTGGGCTCTCAAGGAAATCTGGAACAAGGGACTTCTTTACAAGGGCTTCAAGATTGTTCCTTACTGTCCTCGTTGTGGAACACCGCTTTCTGCACAGGAGGTGGCACAGGGCTACAAGACAGTTAAAGAAAAATCAGCAGTAGTACGTTTTAAGGTAGTAGGAGAGGATGCATATTTCCTCGCATGGACCACAACTCCATGGACACTTCCAAGCAACGTGGCACTCTGTGTGAACCCTAATGACACATATGTAAAGGTAAAGGCTGTTGATGGCTACACATATTATATGGCAGAGGCACTTGCAGACAAGGTGCTCTCACAGCTTCTTTCAAAAGAGGACGCAGAGGCAGGCAAGAAGGCATATGAGGTGCTTGAGACATACAAAGGAAAGGATCTTGAGTACAAGGAGTATGAGCCGCTTTATGACTGCGCTAAGCAGGTTGCCGATAAGCAGGGCAAGAAGGGCTTTTTCGTGACATGTGACACATATGTTACTATGTCAGACGGTACAGGAATTGTTCATATCGCTCCTGCATTTGGTGAGGATGATGCCAATGTCGGAAGAAATTATGACCTTCCATTTGTACAGTTTGTAAACGACAAGGGAGAGCTTACAGCCGAGACTCCGTTTGCCGGTATGTGGGTAAAGGATGCAGATCCTGAGGTATTAAAGGACTTAAGCGGCAGAAAGCAGCTCTTCGATGCTCCGAAATTTGAGCATGAGTATCCACACTGCTGGAGATGTGACAAGCCTCTTATCTACTATGCAAGAGAGTCATGGTACATCAAGGAGACAGCAGTAAAGGATGACCTTATCAGAAACAACAATACAGTAAACTGGATTCCTGAGTCTATCGGTTCAGGACGTTTCGGAAACTGGCTTGAGAATATACAGGATTGGGCTATCTCACGTAACCGTTACTGGGGCACACCACTCAATATCTGGGAGTGTGAATGCGGACACAGAGAGTGTATCGGAAGCCGTGCAGAGCTCGCCGAAAAAGCAGGAGATCCAAAGGCAGCAGAGGTAGAGCTTCACAGACCATACATCGACGCTGTGACAATCAAGTGTCCTGAGTGTGGCAAGGATATGCACCGTGTACCTGAGGTACTTGACTGCTGGTTTGATTCAGGAGCCATGCCATTCGCACAGCACCACTATCCATTCGAGAACAAGGAAGTATTTGATAAGCAGTTCCCAGCCAAGTTTATCTCAGAGGCAGTTGACCAGACACGTGGATGGTTCCATTCACTCATGGCTGAGTCTACACTCCTTTTCAACAAGGCTCCTTATGAGAATGTCATCGTGCTTGGACACGTACAGGATGAGAACGGACAGAAGATGTCCAAGTCAAAGGGCAACGCGGTAGATCCGTTTGATGCACTTGAGACATACGGTGCAGATGCCATCAGATGGTATTTCTACACAGCATCAGCTCCATGGATTCCAAAGAAGTTTTCAGGAAAGCTCGTGCTTGAGGGACAGCGTAAGTTTATGGGAACACTCTGGAACACATACGCATTCTTCGTGCTTTATGCAAATATCGACAATTTTGATGCTACAAAATACAGCCTTGAGTATGATAAGCTTGCAGTAATGGACAAGTGGATTCTTTCAAAGCTCAACTCAGCAGTGGCAGGAGTGGATGAGTGCCTGTCAAACTACAAGATTCCAGAGGCGGCAAAGTACCTTCAGGAATTCGTAGACGACTTAAGTAACTGGTATGTACGCCGCAGCCGTGAGCGTTTCTGGGCAAAGGGCATGGAGCAGGACAAGATAAACGCATACATGACACTTTATACAGCACTTGTCACCATATCAAAGGCGGCAGCACCTATGATTCCTTTCATGACAGAGGATATCTACAGAAATCTTGTCTGCTCTATCGACAAGAGCGCACCGGAGTCAATTCATCTGTGCGACTATCCTGTAGTTGATGAGAAGCTGATTGACAAAAAGCTCGAAGCTGATATGGATGAGGTATTAAAGGTTGTAGTACTCGGACGTGCATGCCGTAACGAGGCAAATATCAAAAACCGTCAGCCAATCGGAAAAATGTTTGTAAAGGCTCCGGAAAAGCTGGATGAATTTTATGTGGATATCATCGCAGACGAGCTCAACGTAAAAGAGGTTGAGTTCACTGATGATGTATCACACTACACCACCTACAAATTCAAGCCACAGCTTAGAACAGTGGGCCCTAAGTATGGTAAATACCTTGGCCAGATTAAGGCAGTTTTAGCTGAGCTTGATGGTCATAAGGCCATGGAGGAGCTTAATAGCACCGGCTCTCTCAAGCTTGACAGCATTAGCGATGAAGTTGTATTATCTAAAGAGGATTTACTTATCGAGATGACTCAGATGGAGGGCTATGTGACACAGTCTGACAACAATATAACCGTTGTCCTTGACACCAACCTCACTCCTGAGCTTATCGAGGAAGGTTTCGTAAGAGAAATCATCAGTAAGATCCAGACAATGCGTAAGGACGCAGGCTTTGAGGTTATGGACCACATCGCTGTGACATACGAGGCAGATGAGAAGCTTTCAAATGTATTTGAAAAGTTTGGTGATGAAATCAAGACCGAGGTTCTTGCCGTATCAATTAAATCAGGCGAACTTAAGGGCTATGAAAAGGATTGGAAGATTAATGGCGAGGCTGTTAAGCTTGCAGTTGAAAAACAATAATCTCTGCACAAGAGGGAGCATTAATTTGCTCCCTTTTAGTGCCATAAGGAGGAATAAGATGAGAGATAATACGTTTAGCAAAAAGGTGTTTATTAAGACTGTATCAGACAATTTAAAAAATAAATATCGTAAGACTATAGATGATGCCACACAGCAGGAGCTTTATCAGGCTGTGTCAGAGGCTGTAAAGGATGTCATCATGGATGAGTGGATTGCCACACAAAGAGTGATGGACAAGGATGATCCAAAGGTTGTTTACTATATGTCCATGGAGTTTTTGATGGGAAGAGCTCTCGGCAACAACCTTATAAACCTCTCAGCATACAAGGAGGTCAAGGAGGCTCTCAATGAGATTGGTGTGGATATCAATGCGATTGAGGACCAGGAGCCTGATCCGGCACTTGGAAATGGTGGACTCGGAAGACTGGCAGCATGCTTCATGGATTCACTTGCCACACTCGGATATCCTGCATACGGCTGTGGAATCAGATACAGATATGGTATGTTCAAGCAGCAGATTTCAGACGGCTTCCAGATTGAGGTGCCTGACAACTGGCTCAAGGACGGATATCCATTCGAGCTTCGTCGTCCGGAGTACTGCTATGAGGTCAAGTTTGGAGGATATGTGCAGGAGAGCACAGATGAAAACGGAGAGCTTCATTTCGAGCAGAAGGACTATCAGTCGGTGCTTGCAGTGCCTTATGATATGCCTATAGTCGGTTATGACAACAATGTGGTCAATTCTCTCATGATATGGGATGCAGAGCCAAAAAACGGCTTCTCGCTCGAGTCCTTTGACCAGGGTGACTACGACAAGGCAGTGGAGCAGGAAAATCTTGCAAGAAACCTTGTTGAGGTGCTCTATCCAAACGATAACCATGTAAAGGGCAAGGAGCTTCGCTTAAAGCAGCAGTATTTCTTTGTATCAGCAAGCATCCAGCGTGCACTTGCAAGGTTTAAAAAGCATCACAGCGATTTAAAAGATCTCCCAAATAAAGCTGTTTTCCAGATGAACGATACCCACCCTACGGTTGCAGTTGCAGAGCTTATGCGAATCCTTGTGGATGAGGAGCATCTGCCATGGGATGATGCATGGGATATCACTACAAGATGTGTAGCCTACACTAACCATACAATCATGGCTGAGGCGCTTGAGAAGTGGCCAATTGAGATATTCCAGAGACTGCTTCCTCGTGTATACCAGATTGTTGACGAGATAAACAGAAGATTTGTGATGCAGATTAATGAGAGATATCCTGGCAATGAGGACAAGGTAAGAAAGATGGCTATCCTCTATGACGGACAGGTCAAGATGGCAAATATGGCTATCGTTGCAGGCTATTCTGTAAACGGTGTTGCAAAGCTTCACACAGAGATACTTAAGAATCAGGAGCTTCATGATTTCTATGAGATGTTCCCTGAGAAGTTCAATAACAAGACAAACGGAATCACACAGCGTAGATTCTTGGCACACGCAAACCCGCTCCTTGCAGACTGGGCAACAAAAAAGGTAGGAGCCGGTTGGATTACAGACCTTTCACTGCTTTCAAAGCTCAAGGCTTATGCGGACAGCCCTGTTGCACAGCAGGAGTTTGCTGAGATTAAGAGAGCAAACAAGGTGCGTTTAGCAAAGTATATCAAGGAGCACAATGGTATTGATGTAAATCCGGATTCTATCTTTGATGTGCAGGTTAAGAGACTTCACGAGTACAAGAGACAGCTCATGAACATCCTTCATGTGATGTATCTGTACAACAAGATTAAGGAAAATCCGTCTATGGATTTCTATCCTAGAACATTCATTTTTGGAGCAAAGGCAGCAGCAGGCTACAGAAATGCAAAGAAAACAATAAAGCTCATCAACAGTGTGGCTGATGTGATAAATAACGATGCTTCTATTGGCGGCAAGCTCAAGGTCGTATTTATCGAGGATTACAAGGTATCCAATGCCGAGATTATTTTTGCGGCAGCAGATGTCAGCGAGCAGATTTCCACAGCGAGCAAGGAGGCATCCGGAACAGGAAACATGAAGTTTATGCTCAATGGAGCGCTCACTATCGGAACTATGGATGGTGCCAATGTCGAGATGTTCGATGAGGTAGGGGCTGACAATATGTTTATCTTTGGAATGAGCTCTGATGAGGTCATCTCACACGAGAACAGACATGACTACAATCCTGTTGATGTATATAATAGCGATGCCGAGCTAAGAAAGGTAGTAAACCAGCTCGTAGACGGCACATATTCACCAAATGACCATGAGCTTTTCAGGGAGCTTTACAACTCACTGCTCAATCCACAGCAGGGACAGGTGGCTGACCGCTACTTTATCCTCGCAGACTTCCGCTCATATGCAAATGCACAGCAGAAGATTAATGATTATTACAAGAACAAGAGCGCATGGAGAAAGAGTGCACTGCTCAATATCGCACATGTAGGAAAGTTCTCTTCAGACAGAACAATCCAGGAATATGTGGACGATATCTGGCATCTTGACAGGATTACCGTAAATATGGCAGGAGTATAGGATTTTGGAAAAAGTTATCGCAAAGACAGGTATCAGTGGCAGCACGCTTAAGCTCATAGCCATTTTTACCATGCTCATAGACCATACTGCGGCAACGGTTATTCTTCAGATGATAAATAACGGGATAGGTGGACAAACGCTTATTGATATCTACTGGGTCATGCGTTCTATAGGGCGCATGGCCTTTCCTGTTTTCTGCTTCCTGCTTGTGGAGGGTTTCAAATATACACACAGCAGGGAAAAATATGCTGCGAGGATGTTTATATTCGCGCTTATCTCTGAGATACCGTTTGACCTTGCAATAAACAATACAGTGCTCGAATTTAAGAGCAACAATGTGTTTTTTACACTGCTTTTAGGCCTGCTTGCCATCACAGTGCTTGATTGGCTTAAGTCGGTCGATAAAATAGAAAAGGCATCCTCTGCAGTCAAGTGGTTTTTTGTCACACTGATCAGGTGTATAGTAATGGTATCAGTAGTACTTGTTATGATGATTATTGCAGAGTTTGTGCTTTGCTGTGATTATGGTGCGGCGGGTGTAGGGTGCATTGTCATGATGTACCTGCTTTCTTCAAACCGGGATGTTGCATTTGCCGTGGCAGTCATACTGCTTGGACTTTTCTCAGGTACCATAGAGTTTTTTGCACTGTTTATGCTTATACCGCTTCGCTATTACAATGGAAAAAGAGGTATTTCACTAAAATATGTCTTTTACGCCTTTTACCCGGTGCATCTTTTTGTACTGTACCTGATATGCAGGCTTGCTATGGCGCACAAGCTTTTGTAAGCAGATGCTGTTAAAGTCTGTCAATTATGATTATATTTGATTATAATAGTGGAAATGGGGGGAATAGATGAAAAAGCTTTTAAAAACCATACCGGCACTTGTGTTTGCTGCCTGTTGCTTTATGTTCGCTGCAAAATGCTTAAAGGCAGGAGGGTTTACAGGTGCTATAGCTGATTTTCCTACTGCTATACACAGGGCAGTAAAGGGGCAGATGCAGACCACAACGGACTATTTAAACGGCGAACAGACAGAGTACGATGAGTCAGTATTTACAGGGGAATATCACTACTACTACGAGAAGCTGTCAGATGATGACAAGCTTATTTACAGGCAGATTTATGCGATGATGCAAAAGCGCATGGATGGAATTTCGTTAAATACCACAGACACTGACAACGTTAGCCGTATACAGCAGTTTGTGCTGCTGGACAATCCACAGTTTTTCTACATAGAAAAGAGTCAGTATATTGTGAGAAACAGCATCATTTTTTCACCTGTATACAATATGTCTGAGTCTGATATCGACAACGCAATAAGTACGATTTCAGGCTATGTGTCAGCCTGTATGGCAGGTATCGATGAAGGTGCATCGGATTATGACAAGGCTGTGCATTTCTATGAATATGTGATAGAGCATGCCGAGTATGAGGAAAATTCTCCTCACAACCAGGATATGTACTCAGCAGTGCTTGGAAGGACGGTCTGTCAGGGCTATGCGATGATGTTTAAGTATCTGTGTGACCGGGCCGGTATCAGCTCACTTATTGTGACAGGCACCACATCTGATGCAAACCACGCCTGGAATATGGTATATCTGGACGGTGCGTGGTGTGCGGTTGACTGTACCTACGGTGATGGTGATTATCTGGGAAAGGGCATATCATACAGCTGGTTCGGAGTGCCGCTTGATGTGGTAAAGCTAACACGTACATTGGACAATGAGGATATGCTGCCGCAGGAAGCGTCAGTGGAGGATGACTATTATTACAGGAATGGGCTGTATTTTACATCCTACGACCTTAAAGTCTTACAGGGCATGACAACGTCATCTAACTATATCACGTTCAAGTTTTCGGACAGAGAAACCTATGATACTGCATGTCACAGTCTTTTCGAAAAGGGTGACTACAAATATCTGATTCCGACAGCAAGAGGCGGCACTATCACATATATGCAGGAGCCCAATTCGCTTGCAGTGTTTATACACATAGAGCTGGGAAGCTGATAAACGTATCTCCTTTTATTTTAAGGAGATAGCCGCCCGCCCTTCATGTGGTGTGCCACCCGGCGGGTACTGTGGCAGAACAATTCGTAAGAATTGTGTTAATTTGTCAGGCGTCGAATTTCGGCTCAAGGTTTGTGTACATTCGCCAGATGCACACTTTCGGCGCGGCGTACGTCTGTGGCATACGCTTTCATAATTCCTTAGCCTAGTGGGAGTAAATGCCGCCTCAAACAGAGTTTATCAGGCGCAAAAAATCAAACGCGCTTTTTACTTTTATCATATGAGGCAGGCTGTGTTGCTTGAACGAGTATTTTTTGCGCCCACTTTTGTTTGAGGCGGCATGTAACTCCCACACGGCACGTCATAAATCAAGCGTATGACACAGGCGAACACCACGACGCAAGTGTCCAGCTGTCGAATGAACATAAACAATCGCGGGAGCCGAAAACGACACCGACAAATTAGCAATTTGAAACGAGTTCTGCCAGAGTACCCGCCGGGTGGCACAACCCATGAAGGGCGGGCGGCGATACAAAAATAAAGAAAGAGGAATCCAAATGTCATTTTGTCATCTTCACACCCATACCGAGTACAGCCTGCTCGATGGGTCAAACAAGATAAAAGAATATGTAAAGCGCGTCAAGGAGCTTGGCATGAACTCTGCCGCAATCACAGACCATGGCAATATGTACGGTGTGGTGGAGTTTTACAAGACGGCAAAGGCAAATGATATCAATCCGGTCATAGGCTGCGAGGTATATGTGGCACCAAATTCGCGCTTTGACAGGGAGACAAGCCACGGTGATGACAGGTATTATCATCTGATTCTGCTAGCTGAAAATAATACAGGCTATGCCAATCTCATGAAGATAGTGTCAATAGGGTTCACAGAGGGCTATTATTACAGGCCGAGAGTGGATTTTGAGACGCTTGAGAGATATCACGAGGGGCTTATATGCCTGTCTGCCTGTCTGGCAGGAGAAATCCCCAGATACATCGTCAGAGGCTTTTATGACGAGGCGAAGGAGATTGCAAGGAAGTATCAGGACTGCTTTGGAAAAGACAACTTTTTCCTTGAGCTGCAGGACCATGGCATTGATGACCAGAAGCTCGTGAATCAGCAGCTTCTTAGGATGAGCAAGGAGCTTGAAATAGGGTTAGTGTGTACTAATGACGTGCACTATACCTACGAATCCGATGCTGAGGCGCATGATGTGCTTTTGTGCATCCAGACCGGGAAAAAGGTGTCTGACGAGGACAGGATGCGCTATGATGGCGGACAGTTTTTCGTAAAGAGCGAAGAGCAGATGAGAGCGCTTTTCCCATATGCCACAGAGGCTATTGAGAATACGCAGAAAATTGCCGACAGATGCAATGTGACGCTTGAGTTTGGCAATTACAAGATTCCAAAGTATGAGGTGCCTGATGGCTATGACAGCGCTGAAGCTTTCCTTACAGAGCTATGCGAGAAGGGCTTTAGAGAGAAGTATATAGGCTGTGGCGAGTACACTGATGAGGAGCTTAAAAAGATACATGCAGATATGGACTATGAGCTTGGTATCATAAAGACTATGGGCTTTATAGAGTATATCCTTATCGTGTGGGATTATATCAACTGGTGCCGCACGCACGACTGCTGGGTAGGCCCGGGACGAGGCTCAGCGGCGGGAAGCAGGGTGTGCTATTGTACCGGAATCACGGATATTGATCCGGTTAAATACAATCTGCTTTTTGAAAGATTTCTTAACCCTGAGCGAGTTTCCATGCCTGATATCGATGTGGATTTCGAGTATGCGGAGAGATATCGCGCCATAGAGTATGTTCAGGAGAAGTACGGACATGATTCGGTAACGCAGATAGTCACCTTTGGTACTATGGCGGCAAGAGGTGTCATAAAATCAGTCGGAAAGGCGCTGGATTTCCCATATGCAGAGACTGACAGGCTTGCAAAGATGGTGCCTCAGGAGCTTAATATAACGATTGACAAGGCTCTTCAGATGAACCCGGAGTTTAAGGGCATTTACGACAGTGATGCGAGAGTGCATGAAATGATAGATATGGCAAAAAGGCTTGAGGGACTGCCAAACCACACGTCCGTGCATGCAGCAGGTGTGGTAATCTATCCTGGTGTGGCTAGCGATTATGTGCCTCTTGGAAGGGCAAACGACGGAAGCCCTACCGCAGAGTACAACATGGTACAGCTCGAGGAGCTTGGCCTTTTAAAGATGGATTTTCTGGGGCTTCGTACACTCACGGTGCTAAAGGATTCTGTGAAGAATATCAAGGCATCAAGGGGCATTGATGTGGATATCGACCATATTGATTTCAATGACAAGGGCACACTTGACTTTATCGGAACAGGAAAGACGGAAGGTGTATTTCAGCTAGAGTCTGCCGGTATGCAAAGCTTCATGAAGGAACTCAGTCCACAGAGCTTTGAGGACATCGTGGCCGGTATTTCACTCTACCGTCCGGGACCTATGGATTTTATTCCCAACTATATAAAGGGCAAGAACAATCCAAAGGAGATAAGTTATGTGACACCTGAGCTTGAGAGTATTTTAGAGCCGACCTACGGCTGTATAGTATACCAGGAACAGGTTATGCAGATAGTGCAGAAGCTCGCAGGCTATACAATGGGTCAGGCGGACAACATCCGCCGTGCCATGAGCAAGAAGAAGCAGTATGTCATTGACGCAGAGCGCCAGAGCTTTGTGTACGGAGACAAGGAGCGCGGCATAAAGGGCTGTGTGGCAAACGGCATAGATGAAAAAGCCGCCAACAGCATATACGATTCGATGGTTGATTTTGCTAAGTATGCGTTCAACAAATCACATGCAGCCGCGTATGCGAAAATCAGTGTTCAGACTGCATGGCTCAAAAACTACTATCCGGTCGAATTTATGGCAGCGCTCATGACTTCTGTTATAGACAATTCAGCCAAGGCGGCGCAGTATCTTTACAGCTGTCGTGATATGGGTATTAAGGTGCTTCCACCGGATATCAACTGTGGACAGGGTGAGTTTACCGCAGAGGGCGACCATGTCAGATATGGCATGTATGCCATCAAATCACTCGGCAGGCCGGTCATAGACCAGATAATCGAGGAGCGGGAAAGCGGCGGCAGATACCGCACACTTTCAGATTTTATCGAGAGAACCTGCCAGAAGGAGCTTATCAACAAGCGTGCGATTGAGAATCTGATAAAGGCGGGAGCCTGCGATTCACTTGACGGCACGAGAAAGCAGATGGCAATGGTGTATGCATCGATTGTGGACAGGGTGCAGCATGACAAAAAGTCAACAATGGCAGGGCAGATGAGCCTGTTTGACCTGGTCTCAGATGAGGACAGGCAGTCATTTGAGCTTAAGTATCCAAATGTTGGTGAATATGACGCTGAGGAAGCCCTGGCCTATGAAAAAGAGGTGCTTGGCATCTATTTAAGCGGACACCCTCTGGAAAAATATGCAGCTTCCCTAAAGAAAAATATCACAGCAAATGCGATAGATTTTGTGCTTGAAGAGGAGAGCGGTGCCGTAAAGATAAAGGACAATGCTCACGTGGTAATCGGAGGCATGATAGCCACAAAGACGATTAAGTTTACCAAGTACAATCAGGCCATGGCTTTTATCACGATAGAGGACCTGACAGGAACTGTTGAGGTAATTATTTTTCCGAGAGATTACGAGCGCTACCAGAGATATTTACAGGACGATGCTAAAATATTTGTTATCGGACATGCGACAGTTGAGGATGAGCAGAACGGCAAGATAATCTGCGAGAAAATCATACCGTTTGATGAGCTTCCGAAGCAGCTATGGCTCAGGTTTGATACGATGGAGGACTATAAGAAAAATGAGAGCAGGCTTCTTGAGACAATCCGTGAATCTGACGGAGGAGATGAAGTCATAATTTACATCGCAGATACAAAGCAGATGAAAAAACTTGGCAGAAATTATTCCGTAAATGCAAATAATGAGCTCATGGAGCAGCTTTTGGAATTTTTAGACAAAGAAAATGCGAAAATTGTTGAAAAGAATATTGAAAAAATGTGCTAAAACAAGTACAATAGATTGGGATTAGAATAAATGATAATTTTTTAACATATGGAGGTTATACCAATGGCAAAAGAGATTAACACAATAGGTGTACTTACAAGTGGTGGTGACGCACCGGGAATGAACGCAGCAATTCGTGCCGTTGTTCGTCAGGCTCTCTCAAAGGGCAAGAAGGTTAAAGGAATCAAGAGAGGATACGCAGGTCTGTTAAATGAAGAAATCGTGGATATGGATTCAAAGAGCGTTTCAGACACAATCTCACGCGGTGGTACAATCTTACAGACAGCCAGATGTAAGGAGTTCGTTACAGCAGAGGGACAGCAGAAGGGTGCTGAAATCTGTAAGAAGCATGGTATCGATGCTATCGTAGTTATCGGTGGTGACGGATCTTTCCAGGGTGCGCAGAAGCTTGCAGCACTTGGCATCAATACAATCGGTCTTCCGGGCACAATCGACCTTGATATCGCATGTACAGATTACACAATCGGTTTTGATACAGCCTGCAACACAGCTATGGAGGCTATTGACAAGGTACGTGATACATCTACATCACACGAGAGATGCTCAATAATTGAGGTTATGGGACGTGGAGCAGGATACATTGCATTATGGTGTGGTCTTGCAAACGGCGCTGAGGAAGTATTACTTCCTGAGAAGTATGACAACAACCTTGAGGCACTCATCGAGAGAGTAGCTCACGCAAGAGAGCTCGGCAAGCAGCATTACATCATCATCAATGCTGAGGGCGTAGGACATTCACAGGAGATGGCTAAGGAAATCGAGGCTGCTACAGGCATCGAGACTCGAGCAACTATCCTTGGACATATGCAAAGAGGTGGAAGCCCTTCATGCAAGGACCGTGTATACGCTACAATCATGGGCGCTATGGCAGTTGATTTACTCTGCGAGGGCAAGTCAAACAGAGTTATTGCCCACAAGGATGGCAATTTCGTAGATTTCGATATCGACGAGGCACTTGCTATGAAGAAGAGTGTAGACGAGTACATGTACGATATCTCTAAATCTCTGGTTTAGTATCTAAGTATAGTTACGATAATTATGAATGCCCTTGTATCCGGCACATCAAATGCAGGTAATTGCGTGCATGTGCCGGTGCAGGGGCATTTATGCATTCGGAGAACGATGAATGCGTATAGGTATCAGCCGCAGGTCTATCATATGTGTAAGCATATGATGTAGTGAAAATCACTGGCAGTAGGATAATATACATCGATATAGGAAGAGAAGAAAATGATTACAAGTGCATCAAACAAAAATATAAAAAATGTGCAGGCTCTTTTAAGCAAGGCAAAGGAGCGGAAAAAGCAGGGCGTATTCGTGGTCGAGGGCCCAAAGATGAGCTTTGAGGCGCCATATGACTGGGTAAGTGCCGTATATATGTCTGAGTCATTTTTTAATGATGACAGGTTTAAGGAAGAGAAGAAGCGTTTCCTTGACAAAACAGAAATAGTGAGTGACTCGGTGTTTAAGAGCATGTCTGACACGCAGACTCCGCAGGGTGTGCTTGCTATAGTAAAGATGCCGCACTATGAGATAGATGAACTTTTTAAGGGCGACAAGACAGAGCTTCTTGTGCTTGAGAGTATACAGGATCCGGGAAACTTAGGCACTATGATCCGTACCGGTGAGGGCGCAGGTGTAAGCGGTATTATAATGAATCGCACAACAGTGGACATTTTTAATCCAAAGACTGTGCGCTCAACCATGGGCTCACTCTACCGTGTGCCGTTTTACATTACAGATGACCTTCCGGAGACTATAGAGTATGCAAAGTCAAAGGGAGTTTCTCTCTACGCAGCTCATTTAAAGGGTAAGTGCTCTTATGACAGACCGGACTACACCGGAGCCTGTGGCTTTATGATAGGAAATGAGGGCAATGGATTATCAGATGAGATAGCTGACATGGCGGACACATATATCCGCATCCCTATGGAGGGAGCTGTGGAGTCGCTTAATGCCGCAATATCAGCCACTTTGCTCATGTATGAGTGCAATCGTCAGAGAAGACTTTTGGGAGAATAATATGCGTATTTGGTTTAAGATTTATACTGACACGCACCTGATGCGTGATATTACAATAGAAAATGACAGTGGCGACACACGTACACACAAGATCTTTAAGGCACTTGAGGATGCCTGCCTTGATTTTGACCTGGGAAAGCCCATCTGGCTTGACAGCAATGTAAGTGATTTCAAGAGGCATGGAAAGACACGCTTTACGAAGGATAATTTTGTGGAGGACATCGACTTTGATTTTCTCGAGATGCACATCATCGAGGAGGATTGATGTCTTATTTGAATAAAAAATATATAAAGAATGGGTATAATTTGCCAATTATGCGAATATATATGCTATAATTGATTAGGAGAGTCTGATAAATATACAGGTGAATAGATCACAGGGAGGTTTTTAATGGAACAAGAGTTTGCGGAGGGCATTGATAGCTGGGAGACTATGATGTTTCTATACAATTCTGCACTGAAAGAGGTCAATACTAAGCTCGAGATACTAAATGACGAGTTTGTTCACATACATAATTACAATCCGATAGAGTATATAAAGTCGCGTATCAAGACTCCTGAAAGCATAGTTAAGAAGCTCAAAAAGGGAGGCTACGAGAGCACCATAGAGAATATGGTCACATATGTAAAGGACATAGCGGGCATCAGAATCGTGTGCTCGTTCACATCTGATATATACAGGCTTGCTGAGATGATTGGCAGGCAGAATGATTTGACTGTCATATCGGTAAAGGACTATATGAAGCATCCGAAGGCGAGCGGCTACAAGAGCTACCACATGATTGTTTCGGTGCCTATTTTTCTTTCAAACAAGGTGGTAGACACAAAGGTTGAGATACAGATTCGTACAATAGCTATGGATTTCTGGGCAAGCCTTGAGCACAAGATATATTACAAGTTCGAGGGCAATGCACCTGAGTATATCAGCCGCGATCTGCGCGAGTGTGCAGGTATCGTAGGACAGCTTGATGCAAAGATGCTTTCGCTCAATGAGGCAATCCTTGAGGCCAAGGAGAAGCAGGAGCATGAGAGGGAGGAGAAAATACGAGAAGATGAACATCATTAATGTCGAAAATATAACAAAGTCATATACTGGAAGGAAGCTTTTTTCTAAAGCTTCCTTTTATGTGCAGGAAAACGAAAAAATCGGTATCATCGGTATAAATGGTACAGGAAAGTCTACACTTTTAAAGATTGTGGCTGGTGATGAAGAGCCGGATGAGGGAACTGTCACCACAGCAAATCATATAGTGATAAACTATCTGCCGCAGAATCCGGAGTTTGACCCGGACGAGACAGCACTTGAACATGTGATGAGCCGTGTGGTTACCTCGCAGCTGGATGAGGACATGCGCTGGAGTATAGAAAGTGATGCAAAGTCACTTCTTATGAAGCTTGATATCACAGATATGACGCAAAAGACCGGTGAGCTCTCAGGAGGACAGAGAAAGAGGCTTGCGCTTGCAACAGTCGTACTTAAGCCGTGTGATGTGCTCATATTGGACGAGCCGACCAACCACTTAGACTACGAGATGGTGGAGTGGCTTGAGGATTATCTGCGCCGTTTCAGGGGTGCAATCATCATGATCACGCATGACCGCTATTTTCTAGACAGTGTCTGCAACAGAATCGTGGAGGTGGACAAGGGACAGACCTACAGCTATGATACAAACTACTCGGGCTTTCTTGAGCTTAAGGCAGCCAGGGAGGAGAGTGAGAGGGCAAGTGAGCGCAAGCGTCAGTCCATCCTTAGAAAAGAAATAGAGTGGATGCAGCGCGGCGCAAGAGCTCGTTCCACAAAGCAGAAGGCACACATCCAAAGATATGAGGCTTTACGCGATCAGAAAGGACCACAGACAGACGCAAGGGTTGAGCTTTCATCGGTTTCATCGCGTATGGGAAGGACAACCATAGAGCTTCATGATATTTCAAAGGCGTACGGAGATATCGTCTGTGTAAAGGATTTCACGTATATTTTCCTGAAAAATGACCGTATCGGCTTTGTCGGCAAAAACGGCTGTGGAAAGTCCACACTCATGAAGATAATTGCCGGTTTTATTGAGCCTGATTCAGGCGAGGTGGAGATAGGACAGACGATAAAGATAGGATATTTTGGTCAGGAAGTGGATATAGAGCCTGAGCTTCGAGTGATAGACTACGTGAAAGAAGCTGCAGAGTTTGTGCGCACGGCAGACGGACTTGTGTCAGCATCTGCCATGCTTGAGAGGTTTTTATTCCCACCGGAGCAGCAGTACAGCCCGGTAGGCAAGCTCTCGGGGGGAGAAAAGAGAAGACTCTATCTGCTTCGTGTGCTGATGAGCGCACCGAATGTATTGATACTTGACGAGCCGACCAATGACCTGGATGTCGAGACACTGGCTATTTTAGAGGATTATCTGGATGGCTATGACGGAATAGTCATCACGGTATCCCATGACAGGTATTTCCTTGACAGGATTGCAAAGCGTATTTTTGCATTTGAGGGAGCCGGAAAAATCGTACAGTATGAGGGCGGATACACCGACTATATGAATAAACGCCCACAGCATGCATCAGGAAAAACCGTATCAGAAAATGCAGCATCCACAGGAGCATCCGCTTCAGGAGCACAGGGAAATACTGCATCAGATGGTACAGACTCAAAAGAAGCCAGGAAGAAGAAATCCATGGAAACCTGGGGGCATGAGAAAAAGCTCAAATTTACCTACAAAGAGCAAAAAGAGTACGAGACGATAGAGGCTGACATAGAAAAGCTCGAAACACGTCTTTCTGAGATAGATGATGAGATGGTAAAGAATGCCACTAACTTTGGTAAGTTAAACGAACTCACAAAGGAAAAGGAAGACCTCGAGGGACAGTTGATGGAGAAAATGGAGCGTTGGGAGTATCTCGAGGATCTGGCGCAGAAAATTGCAAATTTGACAACTTCTTGACTTTTATTCCTTACACTATACCCTGTAAGGAGGAATTACAATGGCATACAAAATATTAATAGTAGATGATGAAAAAATGATGACGGAGCTGCTTTCGGATCACCTGAGGGATTGTGGTTATGATACGATAACAGCAAATTGCAGCAGACAGGCTGTGGAAATGTTACCTAAGCAGCCCGATCTTATCATTTTGGATATTAACATGCCGGATATGAACGGTTTAGAACTGTGTAAAAATATACGAAGCCACATTAATTGTCCGATAATATTTGTTACTGCGCGGATCAGTGAGCAGGATAAAATAAACGGACTGCAATATGGTGGTGATGATTACATCACAAAACCCTTCAGTCTGAATGAGCTGACTGCAAGAGTCGCAGCACATTTGCGACGTGATGAGCGAAACAAAGGACGTACTGCGGTTCTTACATCTAATAATCTGATAGTCAATCTTTCGGAGAGAGCGGTATTTTATGGTGATACTGTCGTTCCATTTTCAAAGAGGGAATTTGATATTATAGAATTTCTTATGACAAATGCGAATCAGGTGTTTGACAAAGAGCGTATCTATGAAGCTGTGTGGGGATATGATGCCGAGGGAGACAGCAATGTCATAAAGGAGCACATACGCAAGATACGTGGAAAATTAAATGAGATAACAGGGCAGGATTATATAGAAACGATCTGGGGTGTGGGTTACAAATGGAAACGCTTATAAAAAAATTAAACAATTTATCTCTGCGCAAATATTTTGTGGTAAGTGTTCTTGCGACTCTTGTAATAATAGTCCTGCTCTCATTATTTACAATCTGGGGCTGCATGTCATTTCGAAAATATCTGCTGCCGGATTCAAACAATGTTTTTCTTAAGGTTTACCGGACATATGAGGATGGAAGTGAAGTGTCTTATTCCGTCAGGGTTAAGGTTGGAGAAGAGGGAGCAGAGTTGCCTGTTATTACGGCAGATGATAAGGCTGCAAAGAAACCTGTAGAAACAAGATATGCAATACAGCGCATTGAAAACAGCGTAGACTCATTATCTCCCAAAAGAAAAATGGCATATCATTTTTGTGGTGCTGCTATGGTAGTGATTCCCATTATATTCTCAATAGCTGGTATATTGTTATGCGGATTTTTCTTTTACAGGCGTAAGCTTCTACTGCCGCTTGGGATGTTGTCAGAAGCAACACAGCAGATATTAGATCAAAATCTGGATTTTAATTTGCGCTATGACAGTGAGGACGAAATGGGAGTGTTGTGCAGCTCATTTGAGAAGATGAGACTTAAGCTCAGTGAGAATTACAGCGAAATGTGGAATATGCTTGAGGAAAGAAGACTATTGCAGGCGTCAATAGCTCATGATCTGCGAAATCCTATAGCTGTTATAGAGGGATATACTGAATATCTGCAGCTAAACCTTAAAAAAGGAAGGCTTAGTGAGCAGAGAATATTAAAAATTGCAGAAAACATAAATATGTCAGCTAAACGGCTGGATAATTATACTGAGTCGGTGCGCACCTTAAACCAAATGGAGGATATAGAGTTAAAAAGGCAAAAAATAAGTGTTTCGGATCTGCTTAGCGATATAGAGGATGACTTTAAAATCATAGCGCAAAAGAAAAATATTGATTTCAGGATAAGTACGTTACTTTCCAATGAAGAAATATGCATTGATACCTCTGTATTGTATCGTGTGCTTGAGAATGTTTTTAATAATGCAATGAGATATGCAAAGCAGTGTATAAATCTGGATGTTTCATTGAATGGTCAGAAGTTATTATTTGCTATTGTCGATGATGGGGATGGATTTTCGGATGAAACTCTTTTGGAACAAAGGAAGCTGCTTCTTGCAAAAGCTTCGGAGGATGGTCATCTGGGTATGGGACTTGCGATAAGCAGGATACTATGCAAAAAGCATGGCGGCAGTCTTGAAATAGGCAATAATGAAATGCATAATGCCGTTGTGAAAATAATATTTTTGGTTTGACTGATTTTTGACTTTTATATGATAAGGTCTCCTTGATAAAAACAAGGAGGTCTTTTTTTAATGAGAAAAATAGCAGATATGGTTTTGATATTTACTCTGTGCTGTTCATTTTGTGCCTGCAGCACGGGTACAAATTATAATAGCGCAACTGAGAAAGATAATGTACTGCACAAGGTAAAAAATGCAGAGCCAGGCAATTCGGGGAAAAGCGTAAATCCGCAGAGAGCAGGACTTAAAATATTAAATGATACAGAAACCCTTGCAAGCTGTTATACAGATGCCGGATATTATTATCTGACAGAGGATGTTGAAGAACTTGAAAACGGTGAGTACGGTGCACACCTAATGTATATGGATTTTGCCACAAAACAGGAAATCTATTTGTGCAGCAATACAGGCTGTAAACACAATACACCGGACTGTCCGGCAGTATTTGTAATGGATGAATTTCCGATATGTACGAGTGGTATTTTTTCTTATGGGAATAAAATTTATGTGCTGAGCAAGGGAATGGATAATGAAGGCGCGGTTACGCAGGATTTTTATGATCCGGATGGACAGTTGGCTGAAACAGAAGCGTCACAGGCAGCACTTTATGAGATGGATACTGACGGAACAAACCGACATAAGGTTTATAGCTTTGATGTGGGACTTACTGTGGAGGATACAGTACTCGGAAACAGTGAAGGGCTTTATTTTGTCACCAAAAAGCTGTCTGAGTCTACAGCGGAGGATAGCAGAAGTGTCACGACTTCATCGGGGAAAACTCTTTTATTCTGGGATGCGGATACCAAAAGAGCTAAGGAGATATGTAAGCTGGATTTTGATGATGGTATTACCAGAAAGATTATGGGCTGCCTTGATAATGCACTGGTATTAAGTGGTGTTGACTATGGAAAAGAGCTTACAACAGATGACTATACAATGAGTGATGATGACTGGAATGATATGTATAAAAATTCCACGGAGGTAATATCCACACTGGATCTAAGCAATCAAAAGCTAAGTGAAAAATATAGCATAGACAATCAGACATTGCATAGCATGGCAGTTGTGGACAATACACTATACGTGTCATATAAAGATACAGGAGAGATAAAAGCTGTAAATCTGGAAAATGGCGAAGAAAAACTGCTGTGTTCCTTTACACAGAATTATATCATGAATAAATTGGGTGATATTTTGTGCTGTCAGACATGGGATGCATCAGATGATCATACTTTTTATTTTGTTAATACAAAAACCGGTGAGATACAAAATTCACCGCTTGTAAATAAGGCTCTCGGATGGAATCTGGAATTTAAGGCAGAGAGCGGATCAAAAATTCTTGTCATATATGATTATGAATACACACCTTTGGGAGATGACTCTTATGATATTACCCAATACCGGTATGCACTTATAGAAAAGTCAGATCTGTATGCAGGAAACGGAATTTATGAGCCGATTAAAATGATTGGAAAGGGGTGTTAAAGGATGCTTTGTCTTAACAATATAGCTAAAAAGTATAAAGATAAAATTGCATTGGAGCATGTATCACTGAAACTTGACAACGGCATATATGGTCTGCTTGGTCCAAATGGAGCGGGAAAGTCCACACTCATGAACATAATAACCGGAAATATCAAGCCAAGTGACGGACAAGTACTATGGGATGGACATGACATAAAAATACTTGGCTCAAAATATCGAAGTATTATTGGCTATGCACCTCAGCAGCAGGGATTGTATGACACGTTTACAGGGAAACGATTTTTATCTTATATGGCGACATTAAAAGGAATACCTAAAAAGGATATGTCACGGGAAATAGACAGGGTATTGGAGTATGTGAACATGACAGAAGACGCTGACCGTGCGATAGGTACATATTCGGGTGGAATGAAGCAGCGTATCCTTATAGCGCAGGCTGTATTAGGAAATCCAAAGCTCATCGTACTGGATGAGCCGACAGTGGGGCTTGATCCAAAAGAACGGGTAAGGATAAGAGAGAGGATATCTGAGCTGGCAGGGGATAAAGTGATACTGGTTTCGACTCATGTTGTTTCGGATATTGAGCCGATTGCTGGTGAGGTCATATTGATAAAGTCAGGAAGTATCATTGACAAAGATACAGTCGGAAATCTTTGCAGTAAATATGGAAATGTAAATGGTCTTGAAGAACTTTATATGACGATATTTGAGGAGGCAAAGCCGGATGCATAGATTGATATTTTATGAGCTGGATAAAATATGGCGAAAACGCAGTTTTATTCTGTCTATTTGTGTGCTTATGATCATAAACCTGTTCCTTCTATGGTATATTAATACACCTGAACTTAAAGGAACTACAGAAGAAAACTATATTGATGAGCTTTATGAAGAACAGCAGAAGGTAGCCGGTTATAAGGAATACCTGAGATTAGTGCAGGAGAGTAAAGATAATTTAAGTAGTATATCCATATTCAAAAAGCAGGGACAAAACGATTACGCAGCAAGAAATATTGAAAAAAGTGCAAAAGATTATTCCGGGCTGTCGGGAAAAAATATACGATGGATGCCGTCAAAGGCTCTTAAAATTTCAATGGAGAGTGTATGGACGGATCTGCTTTTGATATTGTCGGTTTTTCTTTTTACCGGAAACCTAATATTTGCGGAAAAAGATAAAAAGCTTTTTTATATAACAAGAAGTACGAAAAACGGTCGCTTGCAGAGTGGGATTGCAAAGATTGTGGCTTTATTTGTCCACTGCACAATTATAACTATCCTGTTTTACGGAATGAATCTGATTTATGCCAAAATTACTATAGGCTTTGGGGATCTGACGGCAGATATCCAGTCAGTTGCAATTTATATGGAAAGCAATCTGCAGATCAGCATCTTAGAATATATAATTTATTCTGTTCTGACAAAAGGTTTTGTTTTTTTTGCCACGGGCACTGTCATTATGGCATTTTGCATATTCGCAGACAGAATCGTCCTGCCGTATATCACTGCTTTTTTACTCTATGGGATCAGCTATATAGCATATTTGACAATTCCGGCAGTGGAAAAATGGTCTGTATTCAAATACATTAATCTGATAGGAATACTGGAAACTCAAAAGCTTTATGGAAGTTATCTGAATTTTAATATAGGAGGGTATCCGGTTTCAAGACTGGTTTTAACCCGGTCAATAATCATTGATCTGGCAATATCCGGAATTACGCTATCCATTTTACTTTTTATCTATGGAAGAAATTTTGAACTGGTAAAAAGCCGATCAAAGCATAAAAAACATTTTCATCCGCATATTTCATTGCTTTACCATGAGGGATATAAAATAATGATCACCAATAGAGCAGTAGTGGTGATCCTGCTGTTTGCAATATTGATTGGCTGGCAAATTATCGGAAAAGAATATAATCCGTCCGCGCAGGAGCAGTATTACAGGGACATTATGCTGCAGCTAGAAGGAAAAATGACAGATGAAAAGGAAGCACTCATTATATCAGAACAGGAAAAATATGATAAGGCATTTTCTGAAATCGAACGCATTGACAATATGACTGCAAATGGAAAAATCAGTGAAAATGCAGCAGATGGCTTAAAGGCAGAATTGTACGCGGTAACATTTTTCTATCCTGCTTTTGAGCGTGTGCAGCATCAATATCAGAGAATATGTGAAAAGGGAGGCAGTTTTATTTATGATACAGGTTATCTGTACCTGTTTGGACTAAAGAATAACGATCAGCTTATAAATCTATTTTTACTTTCATTGTGCGTGGTCACGGCATTTGGCAATGTTATCCCTATGGAATATCAGTGTGGAGTGTGGTATTTACTTGGTGCGACAAAGGCGGGAAAAAAGAAGATAATATATAGAAAGACCGCTGTATGTATCATGGCAGTAATGGGACTCTCGATCATCCCTGTAATATGCAGATTTATTAATATCTCAAAGGCATATCCGATGCATGGGGCAGGCTCTTCCATAACAGATATACCTTATTTTGAACAATTACCGCAGGCACTTTCCATCCGGACTTTTATTATATTATTGATTTTGGCACAGATGGGTGCGCTTATAGCTGTAGCGGCAGGAACGCTTGTTATATCATACTGGCGAAAAAATCATATCCAGTCGGTTTTCTTTTCGATACTTGTTTTTGTTGTACCACTTATCCTTAAAATATCAGGCATTGGATTTGCAGGATGGTTTTCTGTCTATCCATTGTATTCATGGACAACACTTATTGGTGCTTAGGCTTTAACAGATTAAACAAACTCTGCGGTATTCCAAACCCGAATATGATACCAAGCACGATGGCACCCGCCACCTCAAAGGTTTCAATACCCTTTGAGGAGGAAAGTGCTCTGTCATTCGTAAAAAGATAATATGCCGTGTAAAAAATTCCTGCTCCCGGCACGAGCGGAAAGATACCGGAAAGCAGATAAACTGTCACAGGCATAGAGCGTGCCGCAGCAAAAATGCGCGCCATTATCGTAAGGCACAGTGTCGCGATAAGCGATGGAAACACAACACCCATATCAAACTGAACCATTATATAGTAGATGATCCAGCCAAGCGCTCCTGTAAAGCCGCAGTAAAACAGCTCTTTCTTTGGAGCAGAAAAAATAACTGCAAACGATAATGTGGCAAAGAGAGCCACAATAAATTGTATTATAAACTCCATAGCTTAAAGCCCTCCAATATATTTCATCACAACAAACGGCAGACATGCTCCCACAGCAACACACACGGCTGTAATCAGTGCATCGAGCAGATGTATCGTACCGGACAGATAATCTCCGTTATAGATATCTCTGATAGATGTAGTAAATGCTATTCCCGGAACGAGCGGCATGATAGCACCTATAATGATTTTATCAGATAAAAGAGAAAGCCCTGTAAGTGTACTTGCAGTGGCAAGCAGTGTCACAAAAAGACTGGCAAGGATATTGGTTATAATCCTTGTGAACTTATATTTTTTAAGGCCAAACAAAAGCACCTGCTCCAGTGAGCCGATAACAAATGCAAAAACAAAGTCAAGCCAGCTTCCGCCAAAAAGATAGCAAAAGCAGGCACTTCCGAGCCCACAGAAGAAAATCTGTGCGCTTTTTTTGTAATTAGGGATATTTTTGCACTGCTCAAGCCTGTCCCATGAGTCGATCAGGGAGATTTTCTGGTCACATATGTCCCTTGCGAGCTGGTTTAACGCACTGATCTTTGCCAGATTGACAGCACCAAGCGGTACGTGGCGCACGATGCTGCAGGCATCCTCCTTGTTCTCATTTGCACTTGCAAATATTCCGTTTGACAGCACATATACGTCAAATTCCTCCACCTCATATGAACTTAGTATATGAACCACAGTGTCCTCCACTCTGTAGATTTCTGCACCGTTTCTGAGCATACAGTCGCCAATTTCCACGGCGAGAGTCAGTATTTCCTTAGTGTATGCCATTTGTTACCTCACTTTATAAATTGATAATAGTATACAATAAATATGAATTATTACGATATTTTACAGACCAAATAAGTCACTATGTGTACCTGTGCGTGCAAGTGTTAGTACTAAAACTTCGTTGTCAAAATAGTACACAAGCAGCCAATCAGGTTGTATATGGCATTCTCTGTGACCACTCCAGTTGCCGGAGAGAGGATGGTCTTTATATTTAGTATCAAGGATTTCTCCATTTGCAATTTTTGAAACAATATCTTTTAAAAGAGTGATATCAAGACCACGACGTTTTGCTAGTTTATAATCTTTTTTAAATTGTGTTGTGTATTTGATTTCATATTTACTCATGCATCAAGGTCTGCAAAAAGTTCATCCACATTTTTATAACCATCAATAGTTGAGTCTTTTGCAATCCTTTCTGCCTCAAGCATAGCTGAAACTGTCTCTTTGTTTGGAGAACCTTCTGTTATTTTAAATGGGATACCTCGTTCTCGTAAAGATTGACGAACAAAAATGTTGAATGCAGTGCTGATATTCATACCTAATTCTTCATATAAAGCTTCAGCAGCAGCTTTTAAATTGCTATCCATGCGAATGCTGATATTACTTGTTGTTGTTTTAGCCATGATAAAGTTCCTCCCTTAGATTATTTATATTTATTATATGATGTTTGCACGAAAAAAACAATATATCGCACGAAAAATATTGATTTAATTACATGTGTATCTTTTAGTAGTATCTTTTAGTGTATAAAATCAAAATAAATGGAAATTATATACATATGAATATTAATCGAAGGGAGCATGAAAATGCCGGAGCATACTGATACCCCAAAAGAAAAAATTCTCGTGTATATACGCGCAGAACAGCAGAAAACACTTCACCGCAGGCAGGTCTGCATCAATGACATAGCAAGTGTGTATTGCAAATATTCACGCTATGAGGGACAGATAAAGGGAATGATTGTGGATAAGATACGCGGGAAAAAGAGCGTGATATCTGTAATGAAAATAATAGAGCAAATCACGGAAATCTATGATGATGCACAGGTTATAAGCATTGGTGAGCCGGAGGTACTTGTAGAGTATGATGACAACAGCAAAAATAAGATTCTTGAAGCACTAAAGGTTGCAGCGGTGTGTATACTTATATTTTTTGGTTCAGCATTTACAATCATGGCTTTCAATAATGATATTTCGATATCCGGCGTTTTTGAGCATTTTTATAAGCAGATAATGGGTGTGGACAAGCCACAAGTGTCGGTGCTTGAGGTGTTTTACTGCGTTGGTCTGGCAGTCGGAATCATATTGTTTTTTAATCATATCGGTAAACGTAAGCTATCCGACGATGTCACGCCGATTCAGGTTGAGATGGATAAGCATAATAAGGATACGTGGAACACAATAATAGACAAGGTAAAGGAAAAGCAGGATGTTTGAATATATATTGCGTGAAATATTTTTGTCAGTGATAGCATTTTTAGCAGGGGCAGGAGTGTCAGCCGGTGTATTTGCATTCGTGCTCGTGATAGGAGTGGTGCCGCGTATACTTCGGTGCAGCAGGATAGAAAATATAATACTTATAGAAAATGTCATGATATGTGGTGTGGTGGCAGGGAATATATCGTCAGTGCTTGATACGGCATATAATCTGGGCTTTGCAAATATGCCAAAAGTACCTGTAAGCAATATCTGTGGGAATATAATTATTGCAATATATGGACTTTGTGTCGGCATATTTGTCGGATGTATTGCAGTGGCGCTCGCAGAAATACTGCATACATTCCCTATTATATATAAGCGCATGAAGCTTCGCGCCGGTCTTGGGATTATAGTGATTTCCATGGCAATAGGAAAGGCACTGGGAGCGCTTTATTATTTCCTGACGGGATTTGTTGCCACTTCATAGGACTCTCTTAAGTTATCTTTAGCTATATCATGTTATACTCTTGAAACAAAAAGCAAATAGGGTATAATGGAAATAACTTGGATTTAGAGGTATTCCAGCTAACTCGGAAAGGAATAATATGATTACATCAATAGCCAGACAAAGCATCATACTTAAATGCTTACGCCAAAAATCAGTGCTTGTAAGTAACTACGAGCTGTACTATACAGCAGGTCTTGCGAAGAAGTGCTTTGGAATCGCAGTCGATGCCGACATGGAGCCAAAGCAGCTTCTTGAGGAATTGCAAAAACACATTGATAAGGTTTCACCGGCAGATGAGCAGGAGAAGTATCTCGTACATCTTCTTGGCAACTATGAGCCTGATGATACTCATGATGAACAGACCAAAGAGCTGTTTCACATGGGAGAGATCGAGGAGCATATGTGGCAGGTCTCAATTACATAACAGCATCCATTAGAGAAGAAATAAAGACATGGGAATAGCATCACCAGCAGTCTAAATGCCGCCGTAGAGCTTGCTCTGCGGCGGCATTTTCGTATTCAAGGTCATATTTGAAGCAGTACAGAGGTCTGTCTGGTATCTCTAACCCATTGTAACCTCGACTGTAACATCGTGTCCGGTTCCGTTAATAGCAGGAATCATGTTTCCGTCCATAGTAGCACCATCCACGATGAGCTTTGTCACACCCTTTTGTACGTGAGCAGGATTTCTGACGGTAATGTGGTAAGTATTGCCACGGAACTTGCGCTTAGCTGTAAAGCCGTCCATAGTGTCAGGAATACAAGGATCTATGATAAGACCATCGTAGTCAGGACGTATACCGAGGATGTACTGTGAGACATCGAGGAAGGTCCATGCAGCAGTACCTGTCAGCCAGCTGTTCTTTGCTTCACCAAAGTTAGGCGCGTCTTTTCCGGCAATCATCTGGCTGTATACATAAGGCTCGGTGCGGTGAATCTCGCTGATATCCTCAATGTATGCAGGGCATGTTCTGGTGTATACCTGCCATGCTCTGTTTCCACGGCCGATAACAGTCTCTGCTATAGAAATCCAAGGATTGTTGTGGCAGAAGATGCCGGCATTCTCTTTGTATCCAGGTGGATAAGAAGAGATTTCACCAAGCTCCACATGATATCTGTGGTAAGGCGGCTGTAAAAGCACGATGCCATATTTGGTATCAAGATATTTCTCAACAGACTGCATTGCCTTAAGGCAGAGCCCTTCATCCTTTCCGATTTCAGCGATAACACAAAAGCCCTGTGGCTCAATAAAGATTTTTCCGTCTTCACATTCCTTGGAACCAATCTTGTGCTTGTAGTGGTCGTATGCACGAAGATACCATTCGCCATCCCAGCCTGCATCCATGACGGTTTTTTCCATCTGTTCAATAGCCTTCCTAGCTGTGTCGGCCTCGTCGCAAAGTCCCCTGTGTCTGCAGATTTCTACATAGTCTTTTCCGTATTTTACAAACATGCCTGCGATAAAAACTGACTCGGCATTTGGTCCCTCAGATGGTCCGAAGGTTTGGAAGGACTCGCCCGGCTCTTCAGAGAAGCAGTTTAGGTTCAGACAGTCATTCCAGTCAGCACGTCCAATCTGCGGCAGTCCGTGAGGTCCGAGATGATTGATCGTATAGTTGAACGAGCGGCGCAGGTGCTCCATAAAGTCGGTTGCCTTTGAAGGATCGCTGTCATATGGTGTTGACTCGTCAAGAATAGAGTAGTCGCCTGTCTCCTTGATGTAAGCAGCGGCAGCAGCGATAAGCCACAGAGGGTCATCGTTAAAGCCTGAGCCTATGTCGGCATTGCCCTTTTTGGTGAGAGGCTGGTACTGGTGGTAAGCAGAGCCATCCTCAAACTGTGTGGCTGCGATGTCGAGTATTCTCTCCCTGGCTCTATCAGGAATCAGATGCACAAAGCCAAGCAGATCCTGACAGGAATCTCTAAAACCCATGCCTCGTCCGATGCCTGATTCAAAATAAGAAGCAGAGCGGCTCATGTTAAAGGTAACCATGCACTGATACTGATGCCATATATTTACCATGCGGTCAAGCTTTTCCTCCGATGAAGAGATACTAAAGTGACCAAGCAGCTTATCCCAGTAAGCCTTAAGCTCTGCTAAAGCAGCGTCGGCTTTTTCAGTGGTGTCAAATCTTGCAAGGAGTGCATCGGCAGGAGCTCGGTTTATGATTCCATCCTCAGCGCGTCCAACCCATTTTTCGTTTACAGGGTTTTCCACATATCCAAGTACAAATATATATGTTTTTTCTTCGCCCGGCTCAAGAGCTACCTTCAGGTGATGAGAGCCGACAGGAGCCCAGCCGCTTGCAACAGAGTTCTTAGACTGATCATTTACTACAACTGATGGTGCGCTGTTTTCGCCGTAGGCACCTAGGAATGAATCCCTGTCTGTGTCAAAGCCGTCCACAGGGGCATTTACAGCATATACAGCATAGTGATTGCGGCGCTCCCTGTATTCTGTCTTGTGGAAGAGCTGGGAGCCACCGGCGTGAATCTCAACCTCTCCGGTAGAGAAGTTACGCTGGAAGTTGGTCATGTCATCCATGGCATTCCACAGACAAAACTCTACATATGAGAAAACCGAAAAGTCTTTCTTCTTATCAGATGTGTTTTTTAATGTGAGCTTATTAACCTCGCAGGTAGAGCCCATAGGAACGAAGTCGGTAAGCTGAGCCATTAAGCCGTTTTTTACTCCTGTGAAAACAGAATAGCCCATGCCATGACGGCATTCGTATGAGTCGAGCTCAGTTTTAGAAGGCATCCAGCCGGGATTCCAAATGGTGTCGCCATCCTTTATATAGTAGTAGTGTCCGTTGCTGTCGTAGGGGACGTTGTTGTAGCGGTATCTGGTGAGACGCAGAAGCTTTGCATCCTTATAGAAGCTGTAGCCACCGCAGGTATTTGATACCAGAGAAAAGAAATCCTCACATCCAAGGTAGTTGATCCATGGTAACGGGGTCCTTGGAGAGGTGATGACGTACTCTTTGTTTTGATCATCGAAGTGTCCAAATTTCATATATGTAATCTCCTTTTTATAAAATATGCGTAAACGTTTAAGTAGCTTATATATAGAAGTATATATTGGAAAAATTAAAAAATCAAGCGTAAAACAACAAAAAACAGTGGTTTTATGACATATATACAAAGAATGACGCATATTGTAGTAAAAAATGCTGGTGAGATAATATTACTTAAGCAACAATAGATACATATAATAAGATGAAAAACGCAAACGTTTTAAAAATACAGTATATAATTATACAAACTGCACAACAATATATAACTTAAAGTGTGAAATGTGTTGAAAATGTAAATTAGGGGTTGCAAAATCAATGGCTTGTGGTATAGTAAAGATACGAAAACGATTAAGCAAACAATTCGAAATGAGGAAACGATATGGTATCACTGAAAGACATAGCACAAAGATGTGGTGTTTCGACAGCAACGGTCAGCAAGGCATTACATGACCAGAAGGATATTGGCGCTGAGACCAAAAACAGAATAAAGAAGATAGCTAAGGAAATGGGATATCTTCCTAATGCTGCGGCCAGAGTTCTTAAGACAAACGAGTCGAACAACATCGGAGTACTGTATTTCGATGAGGCGGCGATGGGACTTACGCATGAGTATTTTGCCGGAGTGCTAAATGGAATCAAGGCACAGGCTGAGATGCTTGGATATGATATTACATTTATCAATACAAGTCCGGTTGGAAAAAAATTATCATACCTGGAGCACTGTAAGTACAGAAATTTCGATGGAGTCGTAATCGTATGTGCCAGGTTTCAGGACAATGAGGTGCAGGAGCTTATGAGCAGCGACATACCTGTGGTCACGATTGACTACGTACATTACAGCTGTTCGGCGGTCTGCTCCAACAATGTGAAGTGCATGGGCGACCTGCTTGATTATATCATTAGCATGGGACATAAGAAAATTGCCTACATACATGGACAGGATTTTTCGAGTGTTACACGCGACAGGCTGGCAGCATATTACAGAGCACTTGAGAAGCATGGAATAGATATTCCTGAGGAGTATGTCAGGGAAGCAAGGTATCTGGAAACAGAGGATGTTGCAAAGCAGACTGAGTACTTACTCGATTTACCTGAAAGACCTACATGTATCATCTATCCGGATGACACGGCGGCAATCGGAGGCATCAATGTCATAAGAAGCAGAGGCCTTAAGATACCGGATGATATATCAATAGCAGGATACGATGGCACAAGAGTTTCACAGATGCTAAGCCCGAAGCTCACCACTATCAGACAGGACACTGACAAGATAGGCAGGGAGGCAGCGGACAGACTGGTAAGCATCATTAAAAAGCCTAAAACAGCACTTGTAGAGAGAGCTGTTGTTGAAGGAATTTTGCTGGAGGGGGAGTCCGTAGGCAGAATTTAATATATTTTACTACTTTTTTACTAACATTTACTAACAGGTTTAAACCTGAAGCGAGAAGGAGGATTTTCTATGAAAAAGAAACTTGTAAGCGCATTACTTTGCGCAACAATGGCAGCATCGTTACTGGCAGGCTGTGGCAGCGGAAATGCATCCGACACAGGAAAGTCTGATAAGAATGGCGGCACAAAAACAGAAGCGACAAACGATGGCAAGACACTCAACATCTATTGCTGGAATGATGAATTCCAGAGCCGTATCACTGACCACTATTCTGATTACAAGAAGGTGGATGCAACACATGGCAAAATCGGAGATATTGATGTAGTCTGGAACATTACACCTAATGAGAACAATGCATACCAGAACAACCTGGATGAGACACTTTTGAAGCAGGCTGATGCATCGGCAGATGACAAGATTGATCTCTTCCTGGTAGAGGCTGATTACGCACCAAAGTATGTAGACTCTGATTACACAATGTCAATCAAGGATCTGGGAATTACAGACAGTGATATCTCTAAGCAGTACAAGTACACACAGGATGTTGTTACTGATTCTGATGGCAACCTGAAGGGTCTTTCATGGCAGGGCTGCCCAGGTGTTCTCTTCTATAACAGAGCAGCAGCAAAAGAGGTACTTGGAACAGATGATCCGGATGAGGTTCAGAAGTCAGTATCTGACTGGGATACCTTCAATGCTACAGCTGAGAAGATGAAAGCAGCAGGCTACAAGATGACATCTACAGCAAACGATACATACCGTGTATACTCTAACAACGTTTCTAAGAAATGGGTAAGCGATGACAAAAAGATCCAGATTGATGACAACATCATGAAGTGGGTTGATGATTCTAAGAAGCTTGTAGACGCAGGCGAGACAGGAACAGCAGATCTCTGGTCAGATGACTGGAAGAAGGGCTTCTATCCGGAAGGAAAAGTATTCTCATACTTTGGACCTGCATGGTTAGTAAACTTCTCAATGGCAGCAGATGAGTCAGGTTCTATCGGAAACCAGGGCGGCTGGGGTGCAGCTCAGGGACCACAGGGATTCTTCTGGGGCGGTACATGGATTTGTGCAGCAGAAGGAACAGACAATGCTGACCTTGTAAAGGACATCATGCTCAAGATGACAACAGACGATGATATCATGAAGGATATCGTTGTTAAGGATGATGATTTCGTAAACAACAGCACAGTTATGGATGGTCTTGCAGACGGAACAATCATGGGCAAGGACGACAAGCCTTACACAAGTACAGTACTTGGCGGACAGAATCCATTACCAATGTATATAGCCGGTGTTAAGACTCTCGACTTAAGCAACCTTTCAGCATATGACCAGGGCTGCAACGAGGAGTTCCAGAAGGCTATGAAGGATTACTTCGAAGGAAACTGCGATAAGGATACAGCTATTGAGACCTTCAAGAAGGCAGTTGTTGAGAAATATCCTGACATCTCAGAATAAGATAGTTTTTGAATTGACCATAGAACTAATAAGATAAACTAATAAATACCCTGTCTGCCATGCGTAAGCAGGCAGGCGGGGTATTATTTTTAAAATCAAGTAAATCAGTTAACAGCATTACATCACAATTGACTACAATACCAGTTGGGAGGTAGGTATTATGAAAAAGAGTGGAGGTAAAGCGGTCAGATATAACAAATGGGGCTATATCTTTCTGATTCCGTTTATCGTTGTATACGTAGTATTTCAGCTGGTACCGTTAATCACTACCATTTACAACAGTTTTTTTGAAAATTATATGTCGGGTCTTACACAGGTAGGCCCAAATTTCGTTGGATTTGAAAACTATGAAAAATTGTTCACATCCGGTGATATCTGGCAGTATTTTAAGAACACAATGGTTCTTTGGATCATGTGCTTCATACCGCAGATATTCTTATCACTGCTCCTTGGAGCATGGTTTTCGGATGTCAGCTTAAAGCTCAAGGGAACAAGATTTTTTAAAACAGTTATATATCTGCCAAATCTGATTATGGCTTCGGCGTTTTCACTGTTATTCTTTACATTGTTTGCTGATGGAGGACCTATAAACAATCTGCTTATGCAGATAGGCTTCATCTCAGAGCCGTACAAGTTCCTGTCGCATGTTGGCAGTACAAGAGGACTCATCGCATTGATGAACTGTCTGATGTGGTTTGGTAATACAACCATCCTGCTTATGGCAGGTATGCTTGGAATTGATACGTCACTGTTTGAGGCAGCAGAGGTGGACGGAGCAACATCCACACAGGTGTTCTTTAAGATAACACTTCCGCTCCTTAGACCGATACTGATATATGTAATCATTACTTCACTTATCGGTGGCTTACAGCTCTTTGATGTACCACAGATTTTGACAAACGGAACCGGTAATCCGGTCAGATCAAGCATGACACTTATCATGTACTTAAACAAACGTCTGTACAGTAAGGATTATGGAATGTCAGGCGCACTTTCAGTCATACTGTTTATCATCACGGCAATACTTAGTATAGCGGTATTCAAGCTCAGCGGCAACGATGATAAGAGAAAGGAGTAGGTCGATATGGCAGCAAATGTAAATAAAAAAAATAAAGGTATGGGAATCCATGCCAGACGTGCATTAGCATATATCGTGCTTGTAATAATTTCTTTCTTCTGTCTGTTCTGGTTTTACGTAATGATAATCAATGCAACCAGGTCAAACGGAGAGCTTCAGGCAGGATTTACTGCAATTCCGAGTACGCACCTGCTTGACAACTGGAATTCACTCTTACATGACACACTTCCGGTCATAAGAGGTATGTTTAACAGCCTTTTCGTAGCAGCCTGCAGTGCAGTATTGTGTGTATACTTTTCGACCATGACAGCATATGCTATACATGCATATGAGTTCAAGGCAAAGAAATTCATTTCCACCTTTATACTTATGGTTATGATGATTCCTACACAGGTTACAGCACTTGGATTTGTTAAATTGGTAACAGGCATGGGACTGATGGATTCATTTATTCCGCTTATAGTTCCGACAATTGCTTCACCTGTCACATATTTTTACATGAAGCAGTATATGGAGAGCTCGCTTCCACTGTCTCTCATTGAGGCAGCCAGAATTGACGGCTCCGGAGAGTTTAGGACATTTAATCATATCGTGCTTCCGTTGATGAAGCCGGCAATAGCAGTACAGGCAATTTTCTCCTTTGTAAGCAGCTGGAACAATTACTTCACTCCGGCACTTATATTACACGAAAACAATAAGAAGACACTTCCAATCCTGTTAGCACAGCTTAGAAGTGCAGACTTCTTGAAGTTTGATATGGGAAAGGTATACATGATGATTACATTCTCTATCCTTCCTGTAATAGTTGTTTACCTTATTCTTTCAAAGCACATCGTAGGTGGTGTTGCAATGGGAAGTGTGAAGGGCTGATACAGACCATTGATTAAAACTATTTTCTTTTTATATTTTTTCCCTTCATCTAAAAAGGACCGCTCACCCGGGCGGCCCTTTTTTACGAGCAAAATGGCAGGCTTTTTCTCCCGCCCTCTTGACAGAATACGTTATACTATAAGTATGAACGATAAGAAACAAGGAATAATATATATCATAATGGCAGGATTCTTTTTTGCCCTGATGACATTTTTTGTGCGGCTGTCGGGAGATTTGCCGACCATGCAGAAGGCCTTTTTCAGGAATGCGGTAGCAGCGGTAGCGGCTGTTATCTTGCTTGCAAAAAGTGATCAAGGCTTCAAAATAAAAAAGGATAGCTGGAAGGGACTTTTTCTGCGAAGCTTCTTTGGAACAACAGGGCTTATATGCAATTTCTATGCAGTTGACCATCTGGCCATCGCAGATGCCAATATTCTAAACAAATTGTCACCTTTTTTTGCCATAATCATGTCATATTTTGTGCTTAAGGAGAAAGCAAACAGGACAGAGTGGCTGTGCGTGGTGACGGCATTTATAGGTGCTGTTTTTGTGGTAAAGCCATCCATGAATATGCAGTTTTTAAATGCAATGATTGGCGTAATTGGAGGCTTTGGCGCAGGTGTTGCGTATACATTTGTACGAAAGCTTGGTAAGCAGGGCGAGAGAGGCCCTGTGATAGTCATGTGCTTTTCGGTATTTTCGTGTATAGTGACGGCTCCGTTTCTGTTTGTCGGAGCAAAGCCTATGAGTGTATATCAGATTGTCATGCTGCTTTTTGCAGGAGCTGCCGCTACAGGCGGACAGCTTTCAATCACAAAGGCATACACCAAGGCACCTGCAAAGGAGATATCGGTGTTCGACTATTCGCAGGTTATCTTTGCTGCCCTGCTGGGCTTTGTCTTTTTGCAACAGATACCGGACTATCTAAGTGTGATAGGATATGTTATAATAATAGGCAGTGCAATTTTTAAATGGAACTATAATCTCAGATACGAGGAAAAAGTATGAACTACGCAGGAATAAAATATTGTGACATAGCAAACGGACTGGGCTGTCGCACTGTGCTTTTTGTATCAGGCTGCAGAAATCACTGTGAGGGCTGTTTTCAGCCGCAGACATGGGGATTTGACTATGGAGAGCCGTTTGATGAACAGATACAAAACGAGATACTCGACTCGCTTGCGCCTGCCTATGTGCAGGGAATTACTCTTTTAGGCGGTGATCCTTTTGAGGAGGAGAATCAGGAGGCACTTGTGCCGTTTATGAGAAGAGTTAAGGAGCGCTATCCCAATAAGGATGTGTGGGCTTACACAGGCTATCTGTATGAGGAACTGTTGGGAAACGGACGCAAGCACACAGAGTATACGGATGAGCTTTTATCTATGATAGATGTCCTGGTAGATGGTCCGTTTATAGAGGAACAGAAGGATATCACGCTCAAATTCAAGGGCTCTGCAAACCAGCGTGTGATAGACATGGAAAAGACAAGAGCAACAGGAAAAGTGTCTATACTGGAATTTACGAAAATATGATTAGAGGATTTGAAATGAAGAAAAAATGCGACAAATTATTAGGAATACTGTGCTATGCGCTTGGCATTTTGGCAGCGCTTTATGTGGGAGGATATCTTATGCTGATTAAGCCTATTCATGTGATTATCATAGCATTTGGCAATGATATGCTGACACTTCCACTCTTGCTTAAGAGTATCATAAAGATAGCATTTTCTACGACATTTGCAGGGCTTGTGTGGTGCATCGGATACATAGGCTACAACTTTTTTAAGGGAAATGAGGACCCTGACTGGGCGGCTATAGAAGCGCGCTTCAGAAATAAGCACAGTGATACAACAAACGAAGATTTACTGAAGGAGAGAGAAGTATGATAGTCCGTGTACCTGATTATTTTTCAGAGTTTAGCTGTATAGCCGGAGACTGCAAGGATAGCTGCTGTCTGGGCTGGGAAATTGATATTGATGAGGATTCATATGAGTATTATCAGACACTGCCCGGAGAGGTCGGAGAGCGTCTGAGAAAGGGCATGTATGAGACGGAGGATGGCGGGCACGGCATCCGTACAAACAATTGCGGGCGCTGCATTATGCTAAATGACAAGAATCTGTGTGATTTGTACATAGCAGCCGGCGAGGCATCGCTTAGTGAGGTGTGTACCGATTTTCCAAGGTTTGGCATAGAGTACAGAAACGTGGAGCAGAAGTGTCTGAGCCTTGCATGCGAGGAGGTCTGCCGTATATTTTTCAGCAAAACAAAGCCTGTTAAGTTTGTAGAGCAGGAGCTTTTTGGCGACAGCGATGATGACCAGGGAGTCACAGAGGAAGAGGCAGCCTTTTTTGAGGAGGTGCAGCGCGAGCTGATTGCCATACTCCAGGACAGGACAAAGCCAATCGGAGTGCGCGTGGATGAGTACCTTGACAGGGCAAACGAGTACCAGAAGAAGCTGAGCCAAAACGATGTTGAAAAGCATATAGACTGGCTTTCGTTTAATGATTTTTCATTTGAGCATTTTGATATCCGCTTCGGTATCATCAATGAGATGGAATTATTGCGCCAGGTATGGCAGGATTTCAAGGATGATATGCAGACAGTCCTCACAGAGGCTGATTATGAAAAACGCATGAAGGAGTATATGGCTAGCGGCGATTACCGTGAAAACGATATTGAGCAGCTTCTTGTATACTTTACCTTCAGATATATCATGAATGCCATCTATGACTCAAATATCATGGTTTATGCATATTTAAGCGTCATGTTTACCATGATAGTCAGGGATATGAACGCCACTCGCTTCTACAAAAACGGTGGCAGCTTCACCATAGAGGACCAGATGGAGGTGGCAAGGATCTTCTCCAAGGAAGTGGAGCATTCCGAGGAAAATGTGGAGGCCGCCAAGGAGGAAATTATCTGGGGATAGTTGATTTAAAGATTAAATATATAATAAAATAACAATATAATTTTTTAGTTTTTGATTTTAGATTTTAGTTTTCAAAAGAAGCTTGCACAGAAATGTGCAGGCTCTTTTTTGTGAAATAACTAAAGGCTCAGGCTGGTTTTGGGGAGCTGTTTTAAAAGATTTAGTGATTACAGCTCCCCAAGGTCTGCCTACTATGCTATCAATCCCTTGTAAACCATAAATTGGTACCTTGAAAACTTCACATTTTCAAGGTACCAACCATTTTTTATAAGGTGGTTTTGACCCTTAAATCATGTCATATAGACTAAAAAAATAATTCACAAAATTTCAAATGAAAAATTATCTATTATATCTAGGACCTTTAGTACTAAAAAAATTTCGCATATGTTACATAAAAATGAATAAATAGTAAAATTTACCAAAATTTTGTAAAGTAATTCTCTATATATCCCAATAGTCGAAAACCAACGAAAATATTATAATATAAGTACGAAAACGTGCGAAAGGAAATTTTCGTACAAACAAAAAAGGAAAAGGAGAGGAAATATGAGAAAGTTAAAAGAACGCTTTCACAGGAAACATGGCATTGTAAGCTGTATCTTTAGTATGGTACTTGCACTTGCTATGATTGTGACCATGGTTCCGGCAATCGGTGGTGCAACCACTGCATATGCTGCGAGCCCGACAATCCGGTTGTATTTGGACAAACCAAGTACCTGGAATACACCGGTTGTCAATGTCTGGGCTTCCGGTGCTACGGTAAATAACCATGACGCAGGAAATGCCACCATTTCACAATGGGGGGATCAGGAAAAACCAAAGCTTGCATATGAGGAAAGCACAAGACTCTATTATGTAGATGTACAGAGCAGCGAGTGGACAGGTTTTCAGTTTGTTGATGCAGGTTCTGATGAGAAGGCTGCACCGGAGATAAAGACAGAAGGAGCTGCAATTGAGCAGATTAAGACTTTTACTTCTGATACTAGCATCTATTGTTTATTGGATGACAATGGAAAATATCAGTGGTATAAGGATGCTTCAAAGAAGGAAACATTGATTCCAGAGTCTGTACCAACAGAATGTGATCTGACTATTAATTATAAGAGCACATTAGGCAATGATGTTGCGGCATATGTATATAAGGAGACCAATAAGCCGGCAGGTGAATGGCCGGGAAAAACCATGACTGCAGCAGAAGGTCATGAAGGCTGGTATACAATGCATCTGACATTAGATAACAGTACAGATTATTCTCTTATCTTAAATGATGATGGACATGGAAACCAGTTAAAAGACGTAACACTTTCTACAAAAGGAAAGGCAGAAGCAGAGTACTGGTTTGATGGTTCATTGTCAGAGACAAAACCTGCTGATTGGAAATATGTAACAACCATTCATTATTTTGCATCAGGAATGGGAAGTACTATTTACAATCATGTATGGAATGTAGATGCCTCTGCAACAGGAGCAGGTGTTGGAAAAGAATGGCCAGGCGGACAGATTTCAGAAAATGCTGACCATTCCGGATGGTATGATGTAGTATATACACAGGATGTAAAACAGAATTTCAGCTGTATTTTTAATAATAACAGTGGGACACAGACGGATAATATTGATGTTTCTGTAACATCAACAAGTACTGAACTCTGGGTTACCGGAACCAAAGCTGGTGGTGATACAACTGTATATAAAACAGCACCGGACAGCTGGGAGGCACCGGTTCCAGACCATACATTTACAATGTATTATTACAATGAAGATTTATCAACAGACACAGACATGGGAAAAGTTGATTTGTGGATGTGGAATGCCGGATTAAACGGTTCCTATGTTTTTGACGGAACATATTATGATGCTGAAAATGATGTGACATGGTTTAAACAGACCATTACAGTTGCCGGCAGTAATGTGGGAAAAACAGTAGGATTAAAGGCACGATATGACATAACACAGGGATGGGATGGCGGCTCTGATACCGCAGACCGTTCTTTTACAATAAGCGGTGATGAGAATGAAGTATTATATTATGTGGATGGTTCAGATCCGGTTCATGAGAAACCGGTAATTAAACAAACGGAAAAGAGATACCTTGTATTGGATTATGAGAATCCGGGATTAAAAGAAAAAGGTATTACACCACAGTTCTATACATGGACATCAGGATATGCTTCAGTATTAACCAATTTTACATATGCAGGTGGAGATAAATGGACAGTAACAATTCCAGCAAAACCATCTTGTACAAAGGTTGATTTTTGTATTGCATTAGATTCAACAGGTGACCCATGGATTAAAGATGGTGGAGACCATTCAGTTACATTCCCTTCTGACCAGAAGGTTATATATGCCAGCATGAAAGCCGGCAGTGAGCCGGAAATTGCTATGCCATATAATGTTGGCTATGAAGTAGATGCAGAAAAACAGCAGGTATCATATTACTATCGTGATGATGCAGCATTTGTAGATGGTACTTTAAAGGATATGACTGTAGCTGTTGACGTAAACGGAACAGAGTATCCAATGACATACAATGATGCAACAAAGCGTTTTGAGTATGTAAAGAGCGGTTTAACAGATGGCAAAACATATTATCGTTATAAAGCAAATGGAACTTATGCTGTAGATGCATTCAATTCAAACAGCGAAAAGCACAATAATGCAGATTATTCATATTTTGAATACTATAAATTAAATGCAACAGTTACAGCAGAAGTTATGAATAAGTCATTTAACTACAATGAGAATAATGTTGTTAAGTTTAAGGTTGAACAGGATAGTTCAGATGCTAAAACATTAGAAGTAGCTAGTGCAAGTATCGATGTTTCTTCCCTTGGCGGAAGCAATGCAATGCCGATCGAACCGGAACTGCAGGCAGTTACCATTTCTGCAACAACAGATACAACATTAGGAATTAAGACATTACCAATTACTGTAACAGACCAGTATGGTAATAAATTCAGTACTACAGTGGATGTTGAAATTACAGACCGTGTGAAGGAAAACAAAAAAGATTTCGACTGGGATGAAGCTGTTGTTTACTTTATGATGACAGATCGTTTCTTTGATGGTAATGAATCTAACAATACAGCAAGTGGTGCAGATACATATGGAGACAATCCGGGACTGTATCATGGTGGAGATTTTGCAGGTGTAACAGCTAAGTTAGATTACTTACAGGATTTAGGTGTAAATACAATTTGGATTACACCAATTGTAGAGAATGTGAAAGGTGTAGCTGTAACAGATGAGGGTAAAGAAGATGTTCCTTATAATGCAGCATACCATGGATACTGGGCAAGTGATTTTACAAAATTGAATCCTACACTTGGTACAACAGAAGAATTTGAGACTATGATTAGCGAAGCGCACAAGCGTGGTATGCGTATTATGGTTGACATTGTTGTAAACCATGCCGGATATGGTACAGAATCAACATTTGCTGATATGCTAAGGGATAAGAGTGTCAGTGAAGGCGATATTAAATCATGGCAGTCTGGTTTACCGGATTTTGCAACAGAGAATGCAGATGTCAGAGCGAAATTAGTAGAATGGCAGACTGCATGGATGAAGGATTATGGAGTTGATTATTTCCGTGTAGATACTGTAAAGCATGTTGACAGCACAACATGGGCAGCACTTAAAAATTCTACAACAGAAGTAAATCCGTCTTTCAAGATGATTGGTGAATACTTTGGTGCAGGATATGCATCAAATGGTAGTTCCTTAGGTACTGGTCAGATGGATGCAGACCTTGATTTCGATTTTAATGACCAGGCAACAAGCTTTGTAAGTGGCAATATTTCTTCTGTAGAGAAATTCCTTTCTGCAAGAAATTCAGCACTTAATAACACATACATGACAGGTCAGTTCTTAAGCAGTCATGATGAAGATGGATTTAAGGCTGCCTTAATGAACGGAAAAAAATATACAGAGGATGAGGCAACATCAGCAGCGTTAGTTGCAGCTACCTTACAGCTTACTGCAAAGGGTATTCCGGTTATCTATTATGGTGAAGAAGTTGGTTTAAGTGGATTAAATAATTATCCATACCAGACTAATAGATATGACATGGATTTCTCCCTGGCAACAGAGGACAATGTCACATATCAGCATTATAAGAATCTGCTGAGCATCCGTAATGCATACACAGATGTATTTGCGAGAGGAAGCAGAACATCAATTCTTTCATCAGATGAAGATGGCTATGATGTAATTGCAAGAAGCTATGGTGATACTACATTATATGTTGGTATGAATATCAAGGATACCGCAAAAGAAGTAAAAGTTCCGGTTAGCTTAGCAGCAGGAACAGAGGTAAAGGATTTATACAGCGGTGCTACCTATACTGTAGGAAGTGACAAGGCAGTAACAGTTACAATTCCGGCAGCAAAGGACGGTGGAACAATCATTCTTGCTGAGGTGAAGAAAACAGAAGATCCGGGCAAGAAAGACCCAACACCAGAAGAGAAAGATGATAAGGATTCTGCTACAACACCGGCAGCAAAGGTTGACTGGTCTAAAGAGGTAGAAACAATCAAGAATGCTTCTGCAAAGGATACTATCGTTGTTAAGATGGATGAAACAGGAGTTGTTTCAAAGGATGCAATTGCAGCCATTAAGGGAACGCAAAAGAAGCTTGTTCTTGATATGGGAGGCGGAATCAAGTGGGTTATCAATGGTTCTGACGTGTCAAAGGTTCCTGCAAAGGATGTAAATATGTCAGTTACAGTTGACAGCAAAAAGATTCCTGAGGATGTTATTAAGGCAGCTAAGATTGAAAAGGATGCAAAGAAGGTAGTACAAATCAGTCTCGCACATGAAGGTGAGTTTGGATTCAAACCGGTTCTTTCAATCGACCTTGGAAAGACATATGCAGGAAAGTATGCTAACCTTTACTATTACAATACAAAGACAAAGGCTCTTGAGGGTCAGATGTCTGTAAAGATTGCAGATGATGGTTCAGCATTATTTACATTCACTCATGCGTCTGATTACGTTATTTCCGTAACAGATAAGGCTGCTATTGATACCAAAAAAGCAGCTCCAAAGAGTGGCGATGACAATGAAGCAGCTATATATGTATGCTTACTCGGACTTGCAGCAGTTGCAATCACAGCAGCTACATATCGCAAGAAGAAAGTATGCAAATAAAACAACTTTAAAACTAAACATTTTATAAACCTCTTAGATGCCGCACCTTCGGGTGCGGCATTTTGTCGTTCATAGTTTAGGGAGACCGGCAATGATAGTATTCACATAAAATATCACACAGTTTTTACATAGAGCAAGTATAAAGTTTACCCGGGCAATGTATAATCCTCTGTGGTTAAATGATTTACACATGGAGGAATAAAATGAAAAAGAGAAATCAGATCATTGCGGCATTTCTTGCAGCGACAATGATAATTACACCGGCAACATCAATATTTGCAAAGGCAGCAAAGGATGGAAATTCTAGTGCAGAGTCTTCTTATGGGGAAAGCTTTACAAGCTGGAAGACAAATGAATGGGAGAATAAGCTCAGCAAGGATTGGACAACTGTTTCTATGATACCGGGAGTTAATGAATCGACCATGAACTTTGCATGGTATTCAAAGACAACAGATACCGTCTCACTGACATATGGTTTAAAGGCTGATTTAAGCGATGGAAAGACTGTTCAGATTGCGACTAAGAGCACCGGACAAAAGGATAAAGACGGAAATGAATACAATAGCAATAAGGCAACTATTTCAGGACTTGCAGCCCAGACCACATATTACTATAAGGTGGATGACAAGGAAATAAAGTCCTTTAAAACAGGAAATACAAGTAAATTCAGATTTGCTTTTGTTGGTGATCCACAGATTGGTTCATCCAATGAATTAAAGGGAGCTGATACAGAGGAGTTTTATAATGCACAGAGCAATGCGGTAGCAAATGACAGCTACAATTGGTCACAGACACTGAAAAAGATACAAAGTGCAGGAACTGATTTTATCGTGTCAGCAGGAGACCAGATTCAGACAACAAAGAAAAAAGCCCCGGGAAAGAGTTCTACAACAAGTGAGATAGAGTATGCAGGATATCTTTCACCGGATACACTTACGTCATTGCCGGTAGCAACGACTGTCGGTAATCATGATGCAGACAATGCCAACTATCAGTACCATTTTAATGTTCCAAATCTCAGCAATCTGGGAGATAATGGAAAAGTTGGTGGCGATTATTATTTCATATATGGTGATGTGCTTTTTATGATGCTTAATACGCAGGATACAAACTCAGCGGAGCATATTCAGTTTATCCAGGATACAGTTGCAAAAAATGCAGATTGCAAGTGGAAGGTAGTTACATTGCACCAGGATATTTATGGTTCAGCAGAGCATTCAAATGAGCCTGAGATTGTGAATTTACGTTATGCTCTTACACCGACATTTGAAAAATATGGTGTAGATGCCGTACTTACAGGACATGACCATGCTTATTCAAGAAGTAAATTCCTTTCAGGCAATCAGACTGAAAAGACAGTTACATATACTGATGATGAGTTTGATGAAATGCTTGATAAGGATATTGACTATACAGGTGAGGGTACTTTGACTGTAGCACCGGGAAATATCAAAGCAGACACAACAGATGAATCAGAAAAGGCATACTTATCTTATCTTACATCCGTAATGGATGCAGACAGAATTACGGAGACAGGAGAGTATGTGGTAGATCCTAAGGGAATTCTTTATCTTACAGCCAGCAGTTCATCAGGAAGTAAGTATTATGACCTTGTATCACGTCAGCAGTCATATATAGCAAGTAGATGGCAGGAAGATGTCCCTACATATTCACTTATTGATGTGACAGAGACAACCATGACAATTAACACTTATCGTACTGACAATGACAGTGCAATTGATAATACTGTTACTATTGTAAAATCAGCAGACAAATCAGCAGTTGATGCTAAGCTTGCAGAGATAAATAAAGAGCTTACTGATAATACACTGGTAGAGAAGGACTACACCGCTGGTAGCTGGAAGGCTTTAAAGGATGCGATGGATGCCGCAAACAGTATCAGCCCTGAGACTGAGCAGGCACAGATTAACAAGGTGCTTGAAAACCTGACAACAGCCAGAAACGGTCTGGTAAAGGTGACTACACAGGAACCGCCAAAATCATCAGAGCAGTCAACAGAAAAGACATCTGAATCAGAGAAAGCATCAGAGCAGACAACAGAAAAAACATCTGAATCAGAGAAAGCATCAGAAAAGGATGCAAAGAAGACTTCAGAAAAGTCAAACAATAAATCAGCCTCTAAGGTTAAGACCGGTGATGAGTCACAGGCAATGCTTTGGACAATTGTTTGTGTGATTGGGCTTGGAGCAGCAGGAACAGCAGTGGTATTTGCCGGAAAAGAGAGAAAATAGTGAAGAAAATCTGTATTGCAATAATAAGTATTGCTCTGATAATTGCGTTTGGAATATCACTGAACAATGTGGAAAAGACAGAACTTCAATCAACTGATGGCCGTGATTTTGAAAAAGCGACGGTGACAGAGATTGTCAGCTCGGATTATTCGGATAGCACTTCAAAGGCTTCTGATGGCTCTACGGGTGAAGATGACAATGTCAGGGCAGGGCAGCAGCAGATAAAGGTCAAAATAAGAACTGGTGAGCATAAGGGAGAAATCCTGGATGCCACCAGTTCTTCATCGTATCTGTATGGTGCCAGATGTAGAATAGGAACAAAGGTAATAGTAATAATCAGTGAGTCGGATGAGCTTACAACGGTAAGTGTCTATAATTATGACAGAGGAAATCAACTGTATATGATAATTGCCTTTTTCCTTATAGTTTTAGTTTTAATTGGAGGACTCAAGGGCTTTAAATCAGCTGTAGGGCTTGTGTTTACCTTTTGCTGTATTTTATTTGTATTTATGCCGCTTATCTACAGAGGCGTGTCTCCTATTTTTGCGGCGGCATTTGTGGTAATTATAACAACAGTTGTTGTTATGTATCTGATAGATGGATTTACTGCAAAATCAATCTGTGCAATCGTTGGCACGATAATAGGCGTTGTGCTGGCAGCTGTTTTTGCATTTATATTTGGAAAAATATGCCATATATCCGGCTATAATGTGGATGATATCGAAAGTCTTATTTATATTGGTGAGATGACAGATATAAAGGTGGGAGAGCTGATGTTTGCAGGGATACTGATATCAGCTCTTGGTGCTGTGATGGATGTTGCCATGTCTGTAGCAAGCACTATTAATGAGATTCATGATAAAAATCCAAAGCTTGACACCAAAGAACTGTTTAAATCAGGCATAAATGTCGGAAAGGACATGATGGGAACCATGTCCAATACGCTGATTCTGGCTTTTGCAGGTGGTTCGATTAATACCTTTGTATATATTTACAGCTATAACTATCAGTATTATCAGGTGCTTGATATGTATTCAATCGGAATTGAAATAATTCAGGGAATTTCTGCAACGCTTGGAGTGATACTCACGGTGCCTATAGTGTCTGCAATATCTGCTGTAGCACTAAAGAAAAACATATAATAAATTGGGAAAGAAGTCATATTGCTATCATCGCTTTAAATACATTATAATAAGAATAAAACAGCTAAGGCTGTCAAGGAGAACAATATGAAAAGTACAGCGTTTGATATGGCTATGATGGCATACAGACAAAATGATATGGAGGGAGCATTCCGTCAATTTCTGCCACTGGCAGAGGCGCAAGATGCAGATGCCATGAATATGGCAGCAAATATGTTTGAAAGAGGTCAGGGCACATACCGGGATCCCGGGCGCGCAGTGTTTTGGTGGAAGAAGGCAGTGGAGCTTGGAAATGTGGATGCACTTGCCGATTATGGTCATTATCTGGTCACAACCTTTTTTGATGGCAAGGAGCAGAAGCTTGGTGCAGGGTATCTGGTTACTGCAACAGAGCGTGGCAACAACAGAGCAGGAGAGAGCCTAGTGGAGTTTGCTCTTAAAAATAACGATGCCGGAGTCAAAGTATACAGGACAGCAGCAGATTACTGCGACAGGGCTATTGCCTCTGCGACAGATTCTTATCTGCGTACACAGTATGTGCAGAAAAAGGGTATGCTTAAATATAAGCTCAGACAGCACAGACTTGGAAACAATTATGTATATCTGGCAGCGGTATTTTCGGCGATAGGAGCAGTATTTCTCATGATTGCATCAGTGGATTTGTTTCTTGAGCTGCATATGGAGTATTGCGATATGTTTAAGCTGTTTTCGTATAGTAAAATGATACCGTGGGAGACAGATATAGCGATGTTCTTTGGTGCGATGCTTTTATTTACGCTTGGCAAGGTGACAAATAAGCTTCATGTGGCGAGCTTTTTGCAGCTTCTTGCATCTGTATTTGCGGTGGCAGTTGTTGCCATGCACTTTATCTGTGTGATAAATGATGGCAGAGCTTGGTATGACAAGTTGCTTTGGTATGTGGTACTTGTTGTCATTCCGCTTATGCTTGGAAAGCTGTTGGGTGAGATACTGAGGAAGATTATTGGTATACAGTAATAGTTTCGAGATGACTTAAGCGATGTAAGGCATTTAATGTGTAAAATAATATTTCGATATGTAACCGGAGGAGGATGAACATGACTCTGCAACAACTAAAATACGTGGTGACGGTGGCAGAATGCGGCAATATAACGGAGGCTGCAAAGCAGCTTTTTGTATCGCAGCCCACTGTGACCAGCGCTATACATGACCTGGAAAAAGAGATGCAGATAGTTATTTTCATCAGGACAAACAAGGGAGTGATACTATCAGAAGATGGTGAGAGATTTCTCGGTCATGCCAGACAGGTGCTCGAGCAGGTGGATCTCATAGAGGGGATCTACAAGGATGATGTGGTGAGTAAACCGCACTTTGCGGTATCGTGTCAGCACTATTCCTTTGCGGTGAATGCATTTGTGGATGTAATCAGAAGGTTTGATGCATATCAGTATGATTTTACCATCAGGGAGGAGCAGACTCACGAAATTATTGAGGATGTCACGAATTTAAAGAGTGAGCTGGGAGTCATATATCTAAGCTCCAAGAATACGGAGGTGCTTTCAAAGATGCTAAAGCGTAATGAACTCGAGTTCACAGAGCTTTTTACAGCCACACCGCATGTATTCATATGTGACAGTCACCCGCTTGCTTCAAAAAATAGCATCACGATGGATGATCTGCAGGACTATCCGTACCTGACGTATGAGCAGGGAGAGTACAATTCACAGTACTTTTCGGAGGAGTTTGTCAGTACTCTTGACAGCAGAAAGAATATCAGGGTCAGAGACAGAGCTACACTTTTTAATCTGATAATTGGCTTAAATGGCTACACAGTGTGCTCAGGAGTGATTTCCGCAGAGCTGAATGGAAGGAATATTATATCAAAGCCACTTGATGTGGATGAGTATATGAGGATAGGCATTATCAGCAGAAAGGGTGTGGTACTCTCGCGATATGCAAGGGAGTATATTGAAGCATTGAAGGCGCACTGTATGTGACCCACACTACACCGAGAAAGTAGCAATTTGCTGCCGGAATGCAGCAAATTAGCGGATTTCGAGGTGGAGTCAGATTACGGGAATGCGTAGCATGTAGTAATCTGATTAATCATAAATGAGGGTCAAAATACCTTTTGCCCCTTTAATTATAATATATAAGGTCTAAATATATACAAACATTTGATACAAGGAGTACAGCATGTACGATAGTATAATAATAGGAACAGGTCCTGCCGGACTGTCGGCAGCCCTGAATTTAAAAACATATAAAAAGGATTTTATCTGGTTTGGTTCGAAGAACCTAAGCGAAAAGGTGCAAAAGGCAGAGAAAATCACAAACTATCCCGGATTTCCACAGATAAGCGGACAGGAGCTGTTTGAACGCTTTGACGCTCACAGGAGGGCAGTGGGGATTGAGATAACAGAAAAGACCGTGACCAATATCATGCCTGCAGGAAACGGCTTTATGGTGCTTGCAGACAATGAGATGTATGAGGCAAGGACTCTCATACTTTGCATGGGTGTGATGTCTGCAAAGCAGCTGGACAGGGAGGATGAGCTGCTTGGAAAAAGGCTCAGCTACTGTGCCACCTGTGATGGCATGTTTTACAAGGATAAGAGGATAGCTGTCATATGTAATGACAAAAAGTATGAGCATGAGGTAAAATATCTTGCAGATCTTGCGGCAGAGGTATTGTATTTCCCAGCCTATAATGACAGCGAAATAGAGCTTCCAAATGTAAAGATATCAAAGGATGCACCTATAGCATTAATCGGAGACTCATTTGTGGAAGGAATTACGCTTCGAAGCGGAAAGACTGAGAGCGTAGACGGAGTATTCTGCCTCAGGAACGCCATCGCACCATCAAAGCTTATGCCGCAGCTTGAAATAGAAAACGGACATATATTGGTGGATAGAGCCCAGCAGACAAATGTGACAGGCTGTTTTGCAGCAGGAGACTGCACAGGCAGGCCATACCAGTATACGAAGGCTGTCGGAGAAGGAAATGTGGCAGCACATTCGTGTATACAATATCTTAGTAAATCAGAAAAATAATATGGCAATGGCATAGAGGTTGGTTAAAGCATGTTAAAGGCAATTACAGCTAATTATAGCCACTTACCGTTGAGAAGATACTGATTTCTCTCAGCTCCCACTGAGACAAACTGTATTTCATGTCTTAGCATGTCCTCAAGGAAGCTTATGTAGCGCTTAGCATTTACCGGCAGCTCATCATAAGACCTGCAATTTGATATATTGGTTTTCCACCCCGGCAGCATTTTGACTACTGGGGTATATTTTTCCAGATTTTCGGTGGGGTCAAAGACGTTTGTTACAGCATTTTTATACTGATATCCTGTGATAACAGGAATCTGATCCATGATGCTCAGGACATCTAGCTTGGTCAGTGCAATTTTGTCGGCATGCTGGCATTTTAGACCATAGCGGCTTGCAACGGCATCAAACGGACCCACACGACGGGGTCTTCCAGTGGCAGCACCATATTCGCCACCATATTTGCGGACCATTTCAGTCCATTCACCATTCATGGCTTTTTCTGCGACAAATGGTCCGGCTCCGACACAGGTAGAGTATGCCTTTAACACACCGACCACATGGTCTAATGAGGCACCGGGGATACCGGCACCTATAGGACCGTAAGCTGAGATGGTGGAGGAGCTTGAGGTATATGGGAAAATACCATAGTCGATATCCCTCATTGCACCAAGCTGTGCTTCAAGGACAACTCGTTTTCCCTTTGATAGTGCATCCTCAAGGAATGCACCGGTATCTGTGATATAAGGTGCATATTTTGCAGCCTTCTGCCTGCACCATGACAAAAGAGCTGACAGAGACATAGGCTCCTGATGATAGCAGCCTGCAAGTTCAAGGTTTTTAGCCTCAAGCATGGTCTTAAGTCTGGCCTGTACATTCTCGTCATCTAAGTGGAGTAAATCACCGAGACGTATTGTTTTCTTGCGGTATTTATCACTGTATGCATAGGCAATACCGCGCTTGGTAGAGCCGAAGGCTGCTCCTGATTTTGAAAGGCGGGCTTCCTCAAGCTCATCCTGTATTTTATGCCACGGCATTGAAATTGTGGCTCTTGTTGATAATTTCAGGTTTTTTGGTGAAACAGATACATTTTGTGTTCTTATCTGTGCAATTTCATTGGACAGATGGTTTAGGTCAATAACCATTCCGTCACCGAGCACACATACTACATCTGGGTGAAGTATTCCGGATGGAAGCAGATTTAAGACAAATTTTCCCTGTTTATTGACAACTGTGTGTCCGGCGTTATTACCTCCCTGATAGCGGACTACGATATCCGCATGTTCTGCGAGCAGGTCGATGACACGGCCCTTTCCCTCGTCTCCCCAGTTTATTCCTGTAACTGCTGTAAGCATGATGAATGCCTCCTTGTTTTTTGAGTTTAATATTTGGATGTTGGTGCAGAGCTTGTGCTGTCCGAAATTTGAATGGTATAAAACAAGTCTGCTTATAATGTGTATGATTCTGTTACGTGCAATACCTAAACGTCTTATCAGTTAGTATTCTTGCAAAGATAAGCCCAAGCGGCAGTGCAATGATAATCATGATTGCTGATGCAAACCATGAGACTGCATCCGAAAGTGCCATAATGCCGAAATTGTATATTGCCCGGTACAGATAAAGCCCCGGAACCATTATGACGATGGATGGAACAGTGAGGGATATTCTCGGATATCCGTTGTTTTCCTTGATAAATGATGCGAGAAGCCCTGCTGTGAGAGCTCCGGCAAATGCGGCAGCAGGAGCAGGCATACCTGTCAGGTCTACCAGCTCAAGCCGCAGTGAATTTGCTATGGCACCGATAAGTGCGGCTGTTGCAGCCATGGGGGCAGGACTGTTGAACATGATTGAGAATCCAAACACACCGAAGAAGCTCATTATAAGCCTCAGGATTAGATGTAGTACGGGGGTCAGATTCAAGTCTTCAAAGTCCATAGGCTGCAGTCGCAGAAGCAGTGCCATAATCCATGCAAACATCGTGGCTACCATGACTATTATTATTGCATAGGCAAGGCGTTCAAGACCGGAGCGCAGATCCAGCTTTGCCAGATCGATTCCGCTTGTGATAAACGGAAATCCCGGAATGATAAAGAGCATGGAACAGATGTATCCGGCTTCATGAATTGATGGTACATTGAAAGCCATCTCTGCAATTTTTAAAAATGCCGCATATATGAAGCATGAGGCAGAAATTGATACCGCTATATTAAGGAACAAGGTAAAATGATGCTTTATAAGCTTTGTTCGGATGAGATTTCCAATGCCGGCTGCTATAAATGCCAGCATCATCTCGATAGGACCTCCTCCGAGCAGAAACGTGAAGGCACAGCATGCTATAGCTGCTGCAAGTCCAAGCCTTGCAGGGGAGTAAATGGCATGAATCTGCTCTATCTCATCGAGACGGCGGTGGATTTCTTCACCGGTCAGGTGCGCTTCTTCCTTAGGAAAATTGTCGACAAACTGCTCCATGCGATAGAGCTTTGATGTGTTTACACCTGTGTTTGCTATGCTGAGTGACTGTGATATACAGTCATTTCCGTCAAAGCAGTTAAACTCGATTGACATAAGTCCGACATCCACTGTACATGTGACACCAAGCTCCCTTGAGAGCCGGTTCATGGAGGTTCTCACACGCCAGGCTCCTGTGCCGCAGGAGAGCATGATGAGTCCGACACGTCCGATTACAGAGGCTTTTTCAATCAGTCCCGCCCTATCTATGAGTATATTTCCATCCTGTCTGGCATAATCATGCCATGGGATTTCCATATGATTTTTTTCCATGATATCTGTGTAGCTGTTATCTGCCATAAATTATCGCCTCGGCCTTTTGTACATGTTTTTCAAGATTTTTTAGGAAATGAGAGCTTCGAAGGAAAATACCAATTTCATCATACCGCTTGTCATTTTCCACAAGCGAGTCCTGACCGTAAAAAACATATGCCATAGGAAGCTCCTTTTCAATCTGTATCATCAGATCCCATACGGCAGAGTAAGCCTCAGCCTCAGTCTCCTTGAGTTTTACGGTATCGGGAAGCTCTCGTATCAGGAGTATTCCGTCATGCTTTACAATGACCTGCTGTGTGGGAGTCATATGTTCGGAATCATATGTGTGGCTGTAGCGGTAAGCCTGTGCGTAGTAGATATCCTTTTTGTCTGGCATATCGTTGTATATTTCGTGAAAATGTATATAGTTCTTGTCGTGAGATATGTGTTTATACTCGGGCAGCGGATTTCCGTGCTCATCGGTCATGATTATCGGATTTTGATGTCCGTCGGCATTGAACCTGTACGGTATGATATATGAATTGCGCAGCAGATCAAATACTGTGTTGTTGCACAGGCACATAAGCAGTGCGGAAAGATCGCGGTTGGTATATGCATTGAAGAGAGCTTTAGCAAATTTTTCTGCCGGAAGAGATACATCAAATTCATCGTTGTAAACCAGATTTTCATTGAAGGTTTCCATAAGCCTGTCACAGGCCCATGGATCATTTAATATCTTCTGAAACAGAATGTCTGCATGATCTTCTCTTGGAAACATTGTCTTTTCACTCATTTGAAACACGTCCTTTTCTTATATAATCAATATTTCTCTTTTGAGCATTTATGATTATACAATTATGATTGCAATAAGTAAAAAGTATAATTGATATAATTGAAATATCACATTATTATATCTGCGAGAAGACACGACCGAAAAATTTTTATCTATAGGAAAAATCTATATCAAACGCATGATTTTATGTATTTTACAATGGACAAAAGGAAATATATAATAGCCTCAACTTTTGAAAGCAATAAAACACAAAAATAAAGCAGGAGGTTTAATAATGCAGACATCGGTAATCGGTTATCCGAGAATAGGAACACTCAGGGAATTGAAATTTGCCCTGGAAAAATATTTTAGAAACGAAATCACAGCCACAGAGCTTCAGACAACAGCAAAAGAGCTTCGTGCGATACACTGGCAGTCGCAGAAGGAGGCTGGGGTAGATTTCATCCCATCAAACGATTTTTCGTTTTATGATATAGTGCTGGACAGCGCTTTTCTCTTTAATATAGTACCTAAGAGATACAAAAAGCTTAACCTGTCAGAGTTGGATACATATATTGCGATGGCGCGAGGCTATCAGGGTGCCGGTGGTGACGTGAAGGCTCTTGCAATGAAAAAATGGTTCAACACCAATTATCATTATATCGTGCCGGAGATAGAGGACGATACAGAGATTAAGCTGACAGGTGACAAGCTTATACGGGAATACAAAGAAGCAAAGGAAAGAGGAATAGAGACAAAGCCTATTATCACAGGGGCATATACACTGCTTAAGCTTTGCCGTTATACAGGTCAAAAGACTGCAGACGATTTTGTGGATGTATTTGCAGCAGCTTATAAAGAGCTTCTTACAAAATGTGAGGGCAAAAATGTAAAGTGGATACAGTTTGATGAGCCTGCACTTGTGTGGGATATGACGGTGGAGGACATCGAGGTATTCAAGCGTTTATATAAGGAAATACTTTCCGTAAAGTCAGATTGCAAAGTATTGCTCCAGACATATTTCGGGGACGTAAGGGATGTGTATGAGGAGCTTGTCGCATTACCGTTTGACGGAATCGGATTGGATTTTATCGAGGGCAAACAGACCTCACAGGTTATAGAAAAATATGGTTTTCCAAAGGATAAGCTGCTTTTTGCAGGACTTGTAAACGGAAAAAATATCTGGAAAAATCATTATGCAAGGACTCTTAAGGTGCTTGATGATCTTAAGAAAAAGAGCATAAATACAGTGCTTTCCACATCCTGCTCTCTGCTTCATGTGCCATACACGCTTGCGCATGAAAAAAAACTTGGCGAAGAATATTTGAGATACTTTGCATTTGCAGAGGAAAAGCTTATAGAGCTATCGGAGCTTAAACAGCTTGCAGAGCTTGATATTAAAGTGAATAATTTTAGTGGCAACGAAAAGAATGCATCTGATAGTGAAATATTGGATAGCTATAAGGCTAATGTGGAGCTATTCTCAGGTAGCAGAGATTGTCATAATGATGCTGTAGCAAAGAGGCTTGCAAGGGTGACGGATGCTGATTATGTAAGGCTTCCGGAGAGAGCTAAGAGACAGAAGCTGCAGAAGGAGCTTTTCCAACTGCCGGAGTTTCCAACCACCACTATAGGTTCTTTCCCACAGACAAAGGATGTAAAGGCAAACCGCTCTGCTTTTAAAAAGGGTGAGATCACGAAGGAGCAGTATGTCAATTTTAATAAGAAGAAGATTGAAGAGTGCGTGAAATGGCAGGAGGAGATTGGACTTGATGTGCTCGTACATGGAGAGTATGAGAGAAATGACATGGTAGAGTACTTTGGAGAGGCACTTGGAGGCTTCCTCTTTACAGAGAAGGCGTGGGTACAGTCATACGGTACAAGATGTGTAAAGCCGCCTGTCATCTGGGGTGATGTATACCGTAAAAAGCCTATTACAGTGGACTGGTCAGTTTTTGCACAGTCACAGACATCGCACATCATGAAGGGAATGCTTACAGGCCCTGTTACGATACTTAACTGGTCATTTCCGAGAGAGGATATCTCAATAAAGGATTCCATCGCACAGATTGCACTAGCAATCCGTGATGAGGTGCTTGACCTTGAGGCAAACGGCATCAAAATGATACAGATTGACGAGGCTGCGCTTAGAGAGAAGCTTCCGCTTAGAAAATCAGACTGGTACAGCGAGTATCTTGATTTTGCAATCCCGGCATTCAGGCTGACACACAGCGGAGTGAAGCCTGAAACCCAGATTCATACACATATGTGCTATAGTGAGTTTACAGACATTATTCCTGCAATCGATGACATGGATGCGGATGTTATCACATTTGAGGCATCACGCTCGGATCTTGTGATACTTGATTCCTTAAGGGAGAACAACTTCGAGACGGAGGTGGGACCCGGAGTATACGATATACATTCTCCAAGAGTGCCTTCTGTTGAAGAGATAGTCACAGTGCTTAAAAAGATGCTTGCAAAGATAGACAGAAGAAAGCTCTGGGTAAATCCTGATTGTGGACTTAAGACACGAGGAGTGCCGGAGACGCAGGCGAGCCTTAAGAACATGGTAGAGGCTGCAAGGATACTTAGAGAGACAGTTTAATATTCAAAGCTTAAAAATAAAAATCCGAAGACAATAGGGGGTGTCTTCGGATTTTTCTGGGTTTTTGCATTTTTAGTTGAGAGAAATGCTTTTGGAGTAGGTTTAATCTGTTCTTGTATTCAAGAACATTTGATATTATAATGTATAATCATAAATAAGTAAAAAATATAATTGATATATCAGATATATCAAAATTATATCATGAATTTTTGCGTATCAAAAGGAAAATGACAAGTAAAACGCTAATAAAAAGGAGACTGTGAACATGGATATTAATTTTGAGTACTATAAGATATTTTATTATGTGGCAAAATACTGTAATTTCACAAAGGCTGCGAGGGCGCTCGGAAACAGCCAGCCGAATGTAACCCGCGCCATGAACAATTTAGAGCAGCAGATAAACAGCATACTTTTTATCAGAAATAACAGAGGTGTGCAGCTTACACCGGAGGGCGAGCGTCTGTATGCGCATGTGTCTGCTGCGATGTCACAGATACTTGCGGCGGAGGAGGAGCTGGCAGACAGCACAGGCCTGTCACATGGAAGCGTATCCATAGGAGCCAGTGAGACAGCGCTCAACATATATCTGCTTGACAGGCTAAAGACCTTCCATATGGCATATCCGGGTATCAGGCTTAAGATATACAATCACTCCACCCCACAGGCTATAAATGCGGTAAAAAACGGCATGATAGATTTTGCAGTGGTATCGACACCTGCTGAGGTGGAGGCACCTCTTAAGATGATAAAGCTTGGTTCGTTTCAGGAGATTCTCGTGGGAGGCACCACCTTTACCGCGCTCGGAAGCCAGACTCTGTCATTAAAGGAGCTGCATAATTATCCGCTTATCGGACTGGGGCGGGAGACCATGACATTTCAGTTTTTTAACAGATTTTTTATGTCACACGGACTTGAATTTGCACCTGATACAGAGACTGCAACGACAGACCAGATACTGCCGCTAGTAAAGAGTGAGCTTGGTCTTGCCTTTATGCCAAAGCCGATGGCAGAGGCTGCGATAGCAAATCGCGAGATTGTAGAGATAGCTCTGGAGGAGGAGATACCACAGAGAAATATATGTATGGTATACGATATTCATCACCCGATCAGTGCGGCGGCAAGAGAACTGAAGAAGGTCATAACAGACTATGTTACACATTGATGAGTTTGTAACTTACATCTCGTTTAATACTTTGTTAAAATATAGTCAGGCAGATAAGTTATAAGAATTTATCGGCAGAGTCTTTTAGGATTTTTTTATTGGAAGGAGATTTTACACTATGGCAAACAGAATCATGTTAAACGAGACATCTTATCACGGATCTGGTGCAATCGAGGAGATTGCTGCAGAGGCAAAGGCGCATGGCTTTAAAAAGGCACTGGTATGCTCTGACCCTGACTTAATCAAATTTGGAGTTACAGCAAAGGTAACAGATATCCTTGATAAGAACGGATTGGAATATGAGATTTACTCAGAGATTAAGCCAAATCCAACAATCGACAACGTAAAGCATGGCGTGGAGACATTTAAGAAATCAGGAGCTGATTATCTCATTGCAATCGGAGGCGGCTCTTCTATGGATACATCAAAGGCAATCGGTATCATCATCGCAAACCCTGAGTTTGAGGATGTAAGAAGCTTAGAGGGTGTTGCACCTACAAAGAAGCCTTGTGTTCCTATCATTGCAGTACCTACAACAGCAGGAACAGCAGCCGAGGTTACTATAAACTATGTCATCACAGATGTAGAGAGAAAGAGAAAGTTTGTATGTGTGGACCCACATGACATGCCAATCATTGCAATCGTAGACCCTGACATGATGTCATCAATGCCAAAGGGACTTACAGCATCAACAGGTATGGATGCACTCACACATGCTATCGAGGGATACACAACAAAGGCAGCATGGGAGATGACAGATATGTTCCATCTCAAAGCAATCGAGATTATTGCAAGATCATTAAGAAGTGCAGTTGCCAATGAAAAAGAGGGACGTGAGGGCATGGCTCTCGGTGAGTACATTGCCGGAATGGGATTCTCAAATGTAGGACTTGGAATCGCTCATTCAATGGCTCATACACTTGGAGCAGTTTATGATACACCACACGGAGTAGCATGTGCTATGATGCTTCCAATCGTAATGGAGTACAATGCAGACTGCACAGGCGAGAAATATCGTGAAATCGCCCGCGCAATGGGAGTAAAGGGCGTAGATGATATGTCTGTAGAGGAGTACAGAAAGGCTGCAATCGATGCTGTAGCGCAGCTCTCTGTAGATGTAGGAATCCCAACAAAGCTTGAAGCTATTAAGGAGGATGACTTAGACTTCCTTGCAGAGTCTGCTCACGCGGATGCATGTGCACCTGGAAATCCAAAGGATGCAAGTGTTGAGGATTTGAAGGCTCTTTTCCGTAAGATTATGTAATTCTGCAACAGCTTACAGGGATGTATAGTTTGACATCTTGGTGAAAGCATGAGTATCGTGAGGTTTTGCGAATGCATATGGGATGTTTGTGAATAGTTACGATTAAGAATGAAATAAAATAGAAAATCCGGGAACTGTCAATTGACAGCATTCCCGGATTTTTACTCTGTTATAAATTGGTGGCGGAAACCACATATTTTACTTGAATTATATCAGGTTTACCTCGCGAAATACGTCGGCAAGCTCCTTTGGCATAGCATCAGCGAGCAGTCCGGCAAGCTCCTGAGGGGTGAAGTTTTTATTGCCAAGCACCCACTGTGTTGTCATAAAGACAGAGCCCTGACAGTACATCTCAAGCTGGAACAATAGCTTGTCGGATATTTTCCGGTGGCTTTTTACTTCGATCTGGTCAATATAAAACTGACGAATCAGCTCAAAATCATGCTCCTTTAGATTGTTCTGCTCATCATTTTTAAAAGCAGCCTTAAAGAAAAGTTGCTCCATCCGGATATATTCAAATTTTTTAACAAGGCTTTCGTACACGGTACTGCCCTCACCCATCTGGTGAAAGGATTCAATCAGTATCTTATCAAAATACCAGTTTATCAGGTCATATTTGTCCTGAAAATTTCTGTAAAAGGTTTGTCTGGTCACACCACATGTATCGCAGATTTCCTTAACCGTAATTTTCTCGACAGGAGAGGAAACCATGCATTCCTTCATGGCATTGGCCAGCTTGTATTTTATATCGTTGTTCATAATGTCTCCGAATTATAATGCAGATATCTAATGAGCCTTAAGCTTTGACATAAGTGCTTCCTGCAGTGTTTTTGAAAAATTAATTCCCTCTTCCTGCGCAGCAGTATTTAGCCAAGCCGGAATGGTAAGGGTTTTTCGGACCGATTTATCGAAATGCTCTTTGGCATATGCCTTAACATCTACTGAAACCATATTGGTAAATGCATCGGTATATGTTCCTGTTATGTCTAATTCGTCAGATAGTCTGTCAATATTGATATCAGATAATTTGGATGCTTTAGGAAATTTTTCATTATCCATCTTAGCCGTATACAGATATCCTGCAAGACAATCAACAGCCATGGCCACAGCATCTTCAAGGGTATCTCCTTGTGTTGCAAGATAATTTAAATCAGGAAAGATTACAGAGTATCCATTATCTTCCTTAAAAAAACATGCCGGATATATTGATAACATGATGAGTATACCTCCTTATGATTATTTGATTCCCGCTTGCTTACGGATAGAATTTTCAGTGATTTTGTTCAGTTCTTTGCCTTTATGAAAAGGAATAGTTACTTTTCCGGGCTTTGAAGGATGAATATAATGCCGATGTGATCCGGTTTGGTTTTTGAAAATCCACCCATCGGCAAGTATTATACGTTCCATTTCAGTTGGTTTGATCGGCATATTTTTATCCACCTTTCTTTAGTATATATATAATATAACATATGATACGTATAAATTCAATGCGTGTAAATATAATATATATAAATTTAATATGTATAATTATTGCGTATATAAACTATATATTGTTGTTTATATTTTAGTATGATCAGAAATGATTATATTACCGATTAAAAAGATTGAATTTTAAAATTTATCTGCTAATATATTGATGAAAATATTTTGAAATATACGAGGATACACATATATGAAAGACCTTACAAAAGGAAAACCATCAAGACTCATACTGGCATTTGCCATTCCAATATTTATGGCAAATATACTCCAGCTCACATACAGTATAGTTGACACGAGAATAATATGACACCTGAAGTAATAGCCGTGATGAAAATGACGATGCTTAAGGCAGGTCTTTCCATGGCATTTATCGCAAGCTACACTATAGGCCCGTGGCTGGTGAAGCTTGTAACAGGCACTAATAATCCTATTGTCATAAAAAATGCCACAAATTATCTCAAATTTGACACTCTGTTTTATTATGTGACCGCTGTTATATGTATAGTGCGAAATGCAATGCAGGGGCTTGGAGAGCAGATTACGCCGCTTGTATCAAGCTCACTTGAGATTGTGGGAAAGATTGTCATTGCATTCACACTTGTGCCACTGCTTGGCTATACAGGAGTGATAGTGGCAGAGCCTATTGTATGGTTCATCATGGTGATACCGCTTTTGGTGAAGATATACAACATGCCGGTGCTTAGGAAGCAGGGGCATGGGATTTGAAAAAAGAGTGAAGCAGGCTTTACTCTAACACCAGAAGCAGTCCCATTTTGAACCTTCCGTCAGCGGTTACGCTGTGCAGTCCGTTTTTGTCAAAGCGGAAATTCTCGCCTGCTGAGATTGTGTAATCTTTGCCCTCGTAGCCTATTACAGCCTTGCCCTCAAGGGCGAAAATTATTGCATTTCCAGGAGCGCGATGCGGGGTGAGACCGGTGCCCTCATCGAATGCCATAAGCACGAATTTCATTGTGTCGTTGCTTACCACATCAATGTTCGTGATACTGCCATCCTCATATGAGATAAGATCCTTAAGCTTCATGACCTCGCCTGATTTGATAATTTTGTTCATATTGTTGTTCTCCTTTTTTATGATGATTTCGGTGTAAATGCAGCCGGTTTCCGTTGTTACTCCACAGAGTGTTAGCGAAGGAACTACCAGCATATCACCTTCTGATACGGTATGTTTTGCAGCATCAGCTCCGATAAGAAAATCAGCGCATCCTTTTGCACCGATGTATACCGTGGTATTATCGTAGGATTCCTGAGAGATTGATGTGCCCTTTCCGAGAGAAAAATAGGTTATGGGTGTTTTGGCACTAAGCCTTGAATTTCGTGAGATGGTCATCTCGTCGCGGATAGGGCGTAAATCTTCTATTTTGAAAACCTTGTCCATAGGATTTCTTGTCCTTCTTTCTTGAATGTTGATTTCATTATTTATAATACAATATTACTATAATTTTGTCCAAAAATATGTTGCATATACAACAAAAACAATATAATAAAATATAAACCGCTTGCTATTTCTTTCACATATGTTAAAATATAGTCAAAGCAGTTTTTCTATAGCAACCTGTGCGGTCGTTGGCACATTTATTACAGATATGACTATATGTTCTGTAAAGATGTGAGGCATAATAAGATGTCGTCCGGCGATAAGGGCGTGCAGGGTCTTCAATACCTTAATTATTTTTCATATTCCCTGAAATTCTTGCTTTTAAATGTTTCATTATTTTATTTAAAGCAGGATAAGAGGGCTTTTACCACACAGATATTTCCTGCTTTAGTGTTTTCAAATGAAGGAGGATTTTATATGAGTGGTAACAGAGAGTACAAAAGTGATGTTTTCAGTATGCTGATGCAGGATAAGCAAAGAGCCCTGCAGCTGTATAACGCAATGAATGGGTCTAGCTATGACAATCCGGAGGATGTTGAGATAGTGATTCACGATGGCGGCATTTCACTTTCGGTCAGAAATGATGCATCGTTTATCGTGGATGCGAGATTGAGCATATATGAGCATCAGTCCACAGTTTGTCCAAATATGCCGGTGAGAAGTCTTATTTATTTCAGCGTGATATTATCAGATATGCTCAGCGACAAGAAAAAGGGAACAAAAAAGGGCAAGAATATCTATGGCAGAAGACTGGTAAAGATACCGACACCACATTTTGTGGTATTTTACAATGGTGAGGAGGAACAGCCGGAGGTTCAGGAACTTAAGCTGTCCGATGCGTTTGAGAAGCCGACCGACGAGCCGAACCTTGAGCTTAAATGTAAGGTGTACAATATAAACGACGGAAAGAACAAGGCTATTATGGAGTCCTGTGGCTGGCTGAATGACTATATGACATTTGTAAATAAGGTCAGAGAGTACCACGCAGACGGAGCATTTGATGATCTTGCTATAGATATTGAGAAGGCTATAGACTATTGTATTGACAATGATATTCTGAAGGAGTTTCTAAAGACTTACAGAAGTGAGGTGACGAAGAGTATGCAGTTAAATTATGAATTTGACAGGCAGCTTGAGCTTGAAAGAGCTGATGCTATCGAGGAAGGGATGGAAATAGGAGAAAATAAGATGCTGTTTACTTTAGTAACAAAGGGTAAGCTCGATATTGATACTGCAGCAGAGGAAGCAGGTGTCAGTGTCAGTGAGTTTGAGAAGCTAATGAGTGAAGCAGGCTATAAGGTACCTGAGACTGTGTAGCATCAGGTATGAATAATTTATCAAAATGTAAATAGTAAAAATCCGCTAACCATTGTATTTGGTATAGCGGATTTTTTGTGCTAAAAAGTATCACATCCGACTGTTATTGTACTGCTCTATTGCATCGACACCGCCTAACAGCACTATGATAAGTATAGCTCCAATCCATGGAAACAACACCGTAAAAATTCCAAACCATGCGCCGAGTGAATCGCTGCTATAGTCCCAGAAAGGCTTGTTCGGGTCATCAAGCCAGTACACATTTATGATAGTCCTAAGCTTAGAACGTGTGCTATGTCTGTTATCGCATGAAAAACGCTTGCGGTACTCCTTTCCGTCTACAGTATATGTGTACCTGGCAGCCCAGTAGCTGTAAGCGGATTGTGAATTATTGACAACGAGCCTCTTTGCATCCTCCTTCACAATCATGCCTCTCGCCACATGTCAGCGCTCCTTTGCAAGTGCTATCTTGCGCTGTAAACCAATATTTAGTTTGTCGAAAAACTTAAAATCTATGATGTACAGTGGTATTAGTGAAAGCACACCTACATTTACCTGCCACGGGTAGCTTGCGATAGCCTTAAAAACTTCTGAAAAAGTGTCCATTGAAAATCCCCTTTCTTTATATGCTGCATTTGAATATATGGTATGAGAATATTATAGAAATAAGTAAGGGGATTGGCAATGGAAAATTATTTTTTATTTATATTGTCTTTGATTTTATCATCATCTTTTGTCATTTCAAGGTAAAACTCAGCTAGTTTCATAGCTCTTTCAAGTTGTCTGTTTTCATAACTGTCATTTAGTCGGTTAAATGTCATTTGCAAAGGATCACAATTAGGATCATCCCCGAAAACAAGATAATCGAGAGTGACATCTGTGAATTTTGCTATATGGATAAGTAAGTCAAGATTAGGAACTCGCTTTCCAGACTCTATAAGGGCCAGATATGAAGAAGAAATATAGAGCATATCTGCAAAGTATGATTGTGTTTTATTCCTTTTTAATCTTAATTTTCGTATTCGTTCACCTAACTCCTGTGGGTTTAAAATAATGTTGTTCATGTAAAATCCTCCATAACAAATATGTTGCTATAAGTAAAAAATATTATGACTTATTGTATATGATATTAAAATTATTAACTTTCATTATGAAAAAAGACATTTTACAATGTGTAAAAAACGTGAGTCTTACAAATAATATTGAAAATATTAACAAGCAGTAAATAATATATTGACATATAGAAAAAATAGTGGCACAATGTAAGTAATAAGGACTATAAGGAGGTCAAAAGATGAAAAAAAGTATGTGGAAAAAGCTGATGTCCACAATACTGGCATTAGTCATGGTATTGGGATTATCGGGTACACTAGGTTTTCAGCATGTAGATGCATCTGAGAAGGCTAAACTTTCAGTATCTGTTGATAAAACAGAGGTTAAAAGGGGTGATATAATCACTTATTCAATTGATTTGGCAGGAAATGAAACGGGAGTTGGATTAACATTAAGGATGTTGTTTGATAAAAACGTTTTAGAACCCGTAGAAGGAAATGACGGCATAATAAAAGGTAATGTCATTGCAAGTGCTTTTATGGGGGATCCGTATGCATTAAAAGAAAACGGTAGATTTGGAGTGACTGTAGGAGCAAATGATCCTCTTGAAAATGGTAATATTTTTAAAGCAAAATTCAAAGTAAAAGATTCTGCAAGTGGAGACTTTAAATTACAGACTTTAGTACATGATCTGACAAATTATAAAGGGGATTTGCTTGATTTTAATTATGATGAGGCTCCAAGCGTAAAGGTTGTAGTTCCGGCAACAGGTATTACAGTTGATAAAACTGCAACAACAATCGTGAAGGGCGCTACAGACAAACTTACAGCTACATTAGTTCCGGCAGATGCAAATGGAACAATCACATGGTCAACAAGTGATTCATCAGTAGCAACTGTTTCAAGTGATGGAACGGTAACAGCAGTTAAGAATGGTACAGCTACAGTAACAGCAAAATGCGGTGATTTATCTGCACAGACAAAAGTTACTGTTATTAATCCTTTAAAGGCAATTACAATTACAGGAACAACACATAGCATTAAAAAGGGACAGACAACACAGCTTGGACTTACATATGATCCGGCAGATACAACAGATAGTGTAGCTGCAACATGGACATCAAGCAATACATCTGTAGCAACAGTCAGCAAGACAGGTCTTGTAACAGCATTAAAGGACGGCTCAACAACCATTAAAGCAACAGTAGGAAATGTGAGCAGTACATATGATATTGCTGTAAAGGAAGTAAAGCTTACAGAAATTAAAATGGAAGAAAAGGCTCTTATTCATAAGGGCGACACAAAAGCTCTTACAGTAGAGTACACTCCGGCAGATACAACAGATGATAAGACTGTAGCATGGTCATCAAGTGATAGTACAGTAGCATCAGTTGACAACAATGGAATCGTAACAGCAGTTAAACCAGGTTCAGCAGTAATTACTGCGAAGGTAGGAAACTATCAGGCAATATGTGCAGTAACAGTTGATGCTCCTTTAAAAGAAATTGTGCCTGAAAAAGCTATAATTGATATGGTAAAGAAGCAGACAGCAAATATTGCGTACTCAGTAGTACCGGCTGATACAACAGACAGCAAAGATGTAACATATACATCTTCTGATGAAACGGTAGCTACAGTTAATTCAGATGGAAAGGTTACAGCAAAGAAAGCAGGACAGGCGACAGTTACTATTACAGGAGCTAATAGTATTAAAGCAACAGTAACAGTAAACGTAACTGAGATTCCTGTAAATGAAGTAGTGCTGAGTGCACAGGATGAAGTCGTTGAGGCTGGAGCTAAGAAAACTATTACAGCTACACTTAAACCGGAAAACAATACAGATGATAATCAGAGTGTGACATGGACAACATCTGATGAAAAAATCGCAAATGTAGTTGTTGATAAGGAAGATAGCCATAAGGCAACTATTGAAGGCGTTGCAGCTGGTTCGGCAGTTATCACAGCAACAGCAGCAAACGGAACAAAAGCTGAATGTACAGTAAAGGTTCCTAAGCATATTACAAGCATTACATTACCGGGGGCAGTTGAGCTTACCAGAGGTACATCAACGACTCTTAATGTAACAATTACACCGGCAGACACAGATGATGACACAACAGTTACATGGAAGTCATCAGATAGTGATGTTGTAAAGGTAGATGAGAAAACAGGTATGGTTTATGCAGTAAAGGCAGGAAAGGCAGATGTTACAGCAACAACAAAGGCTGTAGATAATGCAACAGCTAAGCCATTTACAGCAACAACAACTGTAACTGTAAAAGAAAACAATATGACAGATGAAATCGGAAAGAAACTTGCATTTGATGAGTTTGATGATTTATTAATCGGTCAAAAAGATAATGCAAACAATTACTTTAATCTTAGTGATTTAATCAAGGAAAACAATATCACAGATAATATTAATGTCGAGTTTGCATCAAGTGATAAGACAGTAGCAACAATTGATAATGATGGAAATGTGTTTGGTCTCAAAGCTGGAAAAACAACAATAACAGCAACTGTTATCGCAACAGCCGGAGATGGTTCTAAGAATGTTTATACAGCAGAAGGAGAGCTTACAGTAAAGACCATTCCACTTAATTCAATTGCATTTGATAAAGTAATCAAGGAAATGAAGCTTGGTGCTACAGATACACTTAGCATCATATATAATCCACAGAATACAACTGATGCAAAGGATGTAACATGGACAAGCTCAAATCCTAGTGTGATTTCAGTTGAGAATGGAAAATTAACAGCTAATGCTGTTGGTACAGCAGATATCACAGCAAAAGTTGGTGATAAGACAGTAACATGCACAATCACTGTTAAGGAAGAAAAGAAAGCTGAGCAGCCAAAGCCGGTTATCACAAATAAAAAATCAGACAATAAGCCGGCAGCAAAATCAGTTTCAAAAGCAAATGATGCAAAGAAAGCAAAAACAGGAGACAATAATAATGTTGTTCTGTTCCTGGTAATGTTTGCAGCAGCAGTAGCAATGATTGGAGTAATTACAGGAAAATCATTAAGAAGAAATAGAAGATAGAAAATAGGTCAGAAATACAAGTATGAAGAAAATAATTAAAAAGGCCATATGTTTTATCTGTGCTATATTATTTTTTCAATCTGGGTCAATACCTACATATGCTGATGAGAGTGCCGCCTTTTATGTTCAGACAGCGGCGGCACTGTCTGATGGCATGATCAGGGTATCTGTTTATTTGAAAGATGCAGATAATCTGGCTGGTATTGACGCAGAGCTTTTTTTTGATTCTACAAAGGTTTCATTTGAAGGAAGCAGCCTTGGAGATTCATATTCCAGCTCGTATTCAGATATAAATTATGACAATGAAAACTCTAAAGTTCACTATGTGATGCTCTATCCTGATGGAAATAATAATAATGGTATTTTGTTTACTGTTGACTTTAAGGTAACAGGAGAAAAATCATATCAGCCGGAATTAAAAATAAATAGTTTGATTGACAGCAGTGATGAAATGAATGAAATACCGTATAGTATTGAGTATCAACAGGCTGACGGAAGCTGGAGTGATAATATAGATCGAAGCGGAAAAATAGCAGAAAAAAAAGTCATTGATAACACATTAAAAAAATATGGCTCAGAAGCAGATATTAAATCAAACGGAAATCCCTCTAATGATTCGGTTAGCATAGATAGTAATAATAAATCAAACGGAGTCATTACTGATGATGCTGCTGACGGAAATGAGGTGTTTAAAGCCTCTGATGATAATTACAAAGATAGCACAGAGCAGATTAGTGACAAGAATAGTACAGAAGGTACTGAGTTGGTCGACAACTCTGAAATAAATGAAAATAAAGATAAACAACGAGAACTGACTATAGATAGAAAATATCTAATCGTTGGTTTCGTTAGTACATTTTTTATTATCTTTGTTGTATTTTACATAGTGTTTAAACGGAGAAACAATAGAAAAAATTAAGGAGATAGCATATATGAGAAAACGATCAAGGCAATTAATAGGTGTATTAATGGCATCAGCAATGGTTATATCCACCAATGTTGTTATTCCAAATGAGTATACATATGCACAGGAAGATACTTCTAGTATAAAGAGTAGTGGTACATATGGAAATAATATAACTTGGACATTACAGGATGGTACGTTAACAGTTAGTGGATTTGGAAAATTAGAGAAGATTGATGATAGTGATTTTCCATGGACTGGGAATGATGAAATTAAGAAATTGAATATAAATAAAGGAATAACAGATATCGGGAATCAGGTTTTCTATAATTTAGGTAATCTGCAGGATGTAAATTTTTCGGATGGACTTAAAAGTATAGGGGATTGGGCATTTACAAACTGTGATATAAGAAGACTACGTATACCTGATAGCGTAGAAAGCATAGGAGAATTTGCATTTAGTGGTAATAGTTATTTAAAAAAACTAGTATTGCCTAATAATTTAAAAGAAATAGGAGTTTTTGCATTTTCAATTTCAAATGGTGGGTGTATGTATTTAACAGGAAATGCACCTAAAATTGAGGATGAAAATTATGTGGATATTCCGGGTGCAGTATCGGGAAGAAAATTGACTATTATATATCCTAAAGATAATAAGACTTATACAGAACAATTTAAAAATCATTTTACGCAGTCAGAAGTAAATTGGGTGGAAGAAGATGTAAAAGACATGAGTCTTGATATTGATGAAGGAGATGATAAGGTTGAGTCAGTAACTTTAGATGTGCAAGGAACAACAATAGAGACGAATGATGAAAATAGGGGAAAGTGCAATATTTCTATAAATATAAAAAATTATTCGGGTCCAGTACTATCAACTTCATATGTATATGTATATTTAAAATCTGAAAGAGATGATTCTGAATCCAAGCTGATGGCATCGTATAATGACAAGACTGGTTCGTATGAATTAAATATGTCAGACTTATATGGAACTATTGGAGCATTTACTTGGACATATTTTAGCGGAAAAACATGGATTGAAAAAATCGAAATTCAATCTGATTCAGGAAAAAGGGAACCAGCAGGGAATAATAGTTGGTCTGTAATTCCAGTTTCGTCATATGGAGTTGTATCTAATGGAAGTAATCCATATGTAGCAGAAAAACCTGAAGATGCTAAGTATTGGTTTAATGTTCACAGAACATATAGTATGACATTCTATGAGCCTGATTTATCGGTTAAGTCATTGAAAGATAATGGTGGTGAGATATATAAAGAAGTAAAGACTATTGCTGTTGAAGATGGGATATCAGCCATTGGAATGAATGATGTTTACAAGGCAAAAGATTTAGGAAATTTAAAGTTTAAAAGGTGGTATTGTCCATTTTTTGATTATATGGAGGATGATGAGTTATACGATTGTTCATGTGTTCTTTATTCTGAATATGACAAAGATATTTTGGTTTTTGATGTGAAATTTGATGATGGAAACGATGAAGTAGTAGACATAAAAACAATAAATTATGATGAACTTGATGAGGATGATTTACCTGTAGTTGAGGGATACGAGAATTATAAATGGCGTGTAGTTAGAGATACTGGTGCAATTTATTATATTATGGATGTTGATGGGAATAAACCTGATAAACCATTAAAAATTAAAAACGCGTCAACTTTATCAAAAGATAAGATTGAAGCTGCTGTTAAAGATATTTCTAATGCGGCAGAAAAAACTAATGTGTCTGTAGAAATGAATAATGCCACAGTTATTCCTAATGAAATTTTAAAAGCTGAGCAGGGAAAAAATGTTAATGTGACATTTAATACAGCAAATAGTGCTTGGACGATTAATGGTAAAACTATTGTATCTGATAATATAGAGGATGCAAATATTTCTCTTACGAAAGAGGCAGGAAGTGTTTCAGATTCAAATCTTAGTGATTTAATTGGTAAACGAAGTGCAGAGAAAATCATATTTGGAAACAATGATTCATTTGGATTTAAAGCAGATATAAATTTAAAACCAGAGAATGATATTACTAATAACAAAGCTGTTTTGATCCAGAAAAATGCAACTGGTTATGTGTATAGAAGTTCATCAAGTGTATATAACAATAACTATAGTATCAACGTTGATAACGGAAATGAAAGTTATGTTATCTATGGTGATAATGGAGATTTGAATTCTGATAGTAAGATAGATATCAGAGATGCAATGAGTTGCTTAAGGCATGTCAGTGGAAGAGAAGATTTGGACTGTGTAAGAGAAGGTCTTGCAGATGTCAATTTTGATGGAAAGGTAAATATTCAGGATCTCATAAAAGAAATACATGTTGTAAGCGGAAGAGAAGACAATTTTTAAATGACAGTATGATTAAAGCAGCACGCGGTAAAAGGACGCGTGCTGTCATACTATATGGAGGGTAAAGAATGAAAAATGCAAAAAAAATATGGAAAGTAATGATAGCAATATGTCTAATAGGTATAATTCTATTGGAAAATTTATATACATATAAAACTGTGACATATGCTAATGATACGAAAAAATATATTGGCAGCTTTAATTTGTATACTTATAGGGCTGATAAGTATTTAGAACAGAATTCAGTGTGTAGAACAGTTATCAATAATATGATGAATGCATCATTTCCAGCGCAGAGAATTGTAGACTCACTAAGTAAAGATAATTCATTTCAGAAAAAAGTTGATGCGTGGAAATATATTCATTATACGGATTCCCCATCAAAATTGGCAGATGATGTAATGAAAGAGAAGGATTTATATTCTGCAATAATAATCAGTGTGTTTATATCTGAGGCTACAAACGATAATACTGTTATGGATTATACGAAACTAATTTCAAAAGAGGCCGATGATGTTATATCGAGTGTTAAGAAATACATTTCAGTAGATGAAACACAGAATCTTACAGCTTTTTCTAAAAATGATATTGAGAAAATTTTAGAAAAAGCATCAGAATCTTTTGAGAATAATCACCCGAAACTTGATGCTTTATCAGATTATAGTGAAAATATATCAAACCTGTTTGAAGCGGGAGGAACTCTGATAGAGGCTATACAGAGAATGGCAGAGTATACGCGAATTTGTGAATTATCTGTAGAGATAAAAAGCGTTTTGCAAGATATGTATAATAATTGTCAGGCAGATAATGGGCAACTTAAGTCGGCATTGAGTGAAGTGATTGAAAGTATGAAGAGCTTTGATTCAGGAATATGTGCTAATATCATAAATGCGACGGAGAAAACACTATTTGATGTGGTAGGAACCATTTTGGATGAATGCTGGAAAGATTTTTTGAAGGATATGCCAGTGGTATATTATTTTTGTGTTGGAGCAGATATTGGTATTAAATTTGGGGATCTAGTGTGTACACATCTGTTTTCAACGGATAAAACAATTGAGCAATATGAAAAAATGAGATGTTTATCTGAATTTACAAATTTGTTAAAATTATCAATTCATAATATGGAAAAGGAATATGTAAAAAATAGAACATCAGATAATGCAAGAAATTATTTCGCTTCAGTAGATGCATTATTTTCAATAGCAAATTTAAGTTGTAAATATGCTGTAGAATATGCAGATATCATCTATACAGATTCAGTAATTGGAAATGTAAAGTACTTTTTTAGTAAGAAAAGCCGAGAAAATTGTGATAGTTTTATAGCAGCAATTAATGACATGAAACGTAGCTATAATGGTGAATCACAAAGTCTGATTAATAATTATTTGAATAGGTTAGATGCTGAGCACCATGATATATACAATATTCTTATGGGTGAAAGTGATCCTGTAGGTGTTACGGGAATATCATTTGTGAATAAGAATATTACAATAGGCATTAAGGATGAATATATTTACAGTGCTGGAATTGTGAACGTAGAACCAAAGAATGCAACTAATAAAATTTTAAGTTATAGTTCATCAGATGAAAGTATATGTGGTGTTGAAAATAGTGCAGGATGGCTTATTCCTAAAAAGGCTGGTGATGTAACAATAACAGCTTCGTCTGTTGATGGAAATTATACTGATAGTGTACATGTTCATGTAATAGATGGGTATAGTGATGCATGGCAGGATATGGGAATGTTTAATTGTGTATCCAGTGGTAATTGTGGTGACAATGTTAGTTGGCAGCTTTGGAGTAATGGTAGATTGTTAATTAATGGTCATGGAAATATGACTGATTATGGCTATAATGAATCACCATGGTACAATAATACATTTATAAACTATGTTGAAATTGGTTCCGGAGTGAAGAGTATAGGTGATTGTGCTTTCTCCGGATGTACTAATCTTCAAAATATATATTTTGTGGGAACACCCGAAAAAATAGGAAAAAGTGCATTTTATAATACAGGACTTACGGATGTTAGTCTGCCAGATGGAATGAAATCTATAGATAATTATGCTTTTGCTAATTGTAAAAATCTAAAATCAATCCAAATAGCTGATTCAGTTGATACAATGGGACTTGCTGTGTTTTTAAATTGCAAATCGCTTGAAAAGATTACACTATCCAAAAAGATGAACTGTATTACGCAGGGGTTATTTATGAATTGCACAAAATTATCTGAAATTTCAATGACTGATAATATTATAGAAATTGATGATAATGCATTTTATAAATGCGGTAGTTTAGAAAAAGTTGAAATATATAATGATAATGTTGATATCTGGGATGATGCGTTTACAAACTGCGAATCCAAATTAATCTTATACGGAAATGCAGGTTCTAATGCAGAAACATTTGCAAAGAATCATGGTATTTCATTTGTAGCGTTTGATGATATAGATAGAGATTTATATGTAAAAGATTTTACATTTGATAATTCTAATACATACAAAACATTTGAGAAGATTAATATTATAGGGCAGGCAGCAGGAGGTACAGCTCCATATCAATACAAATTTTATTACATTATTGATGGAATAAGACACAGTATTAGAGATTATACTTCTAGTGGAACTACATCATTTATTCCTATGAAAGGTGGGATTTATTCATTTGGGGTTGAGGTGAAAGATGATAATGGAAAAATAGCTTCAAAACAAATAAATGAAATAAGAGTTAAGGGATTTGAAGGTTTTGCAGGAGGAGATGGAACAAAAAATAATCCATATCAAATTAGCAATGTACAAATGTTTGAAGAAATAGAAAATAGACAAAATGATAATTATATTCTTATAAATGATATAGATTTATCGTGTGCACCGAGAATATCAAAATTTAATGGAACTCTTGATGGACAGGGATATACTATTAGATGCACTTTTTCGCAGAATAATGGATTGTTTAATTATTTATCGGAATCATCTTATATTCAGAATTGTAATGTCGTTATTATTGATAACCACAATTCTTTTCCAGAGCAGTTCGGTTCAATTGCTATTGAAAATTATGGAACTATAGAGGGCTGTATATCTCAAGGAGATATTGCTGTAGTTGGATGTGGCAATGATTGGTTTTGTTATGGTGGAATTTGTAGTTTTAACCGTGGAACTGTAAAAAGGTGTAGGAATGATTTAAACTTTGCATTAAAGGATTGTAGCAGTGGATTTAAAGGAGCAGCGTGGATTGGTGGAATATGTGGACAAGGCGGTGCTGATAAATGTCTTAATACTGGAAATATTAGTGTAGATGTTTATTATTTGGGAACATATTCTGTAAATGCAGGCGGAATTAATGCTGTTGAAGTAAGTAATAATTGTGCTAATGTTGGAAATGTTTCAGTAAAATGTTTAGCCGATTCATATTTTTCAGAGGCACACGTTGGCGCGATTAATGGTGCAGCTGCTCACTATTATGATACAATTATGAAAGAATACGGTAAGAATAATATGGTATCTAATGATGCAAAATTTAATCTTGATGTAGAATTTACTAATGTTAATTATGAGATTGTACATAGTAGTAAAATTTATGAATCAAGTGAAATAGAAGGTATTGCGGTAAAATCAAAGGATTATATCATGAACTGGTGGGATGAGAAAGTGATTGGTGATAACGCTACTGACATATGTAATAAAATAAAAAATGCAAAAGAAGGAGATTCAATTACTTTAAAATTAAAGAATGGGATTCTTGATAAAAAAATAGCGAATGCATTGGTGGACAAAAATGTAAATTTGTTGATAGATATGCAGAATGGACTAAAGTGGAGCATTAACGGAAAAAATGTTAAGGAAAATATCAATCAAAATATAAACTTAAATGTTTTGCGTTCTGATGTAAGAATATCTGATATTTCAATAGACAATGCACAGAAAATTATTGGAAATAGAACGGTAGAACAAATAATATTTTCAGAAAACGGAGCGTTGAAATTTGATAGTACCTTAATGGTTAGTGGTGTAAAGGACAATGTGAATAAAGTAGTACAAGTGGATATAGGGAGTATGGTATATACCGATGCAGAGGTAGTGAAAAGTAATACGTTTACCATAAATATAACTAATAGGGAAAATCGTCTGTTAATATATGGGATAAATGGAGATTTAAATTCTGATAGTAAAATAGATATCAGAGATGCAATGAGCTGCTTAAGGCATGTGAGTGGAAGAGAAGATTTGGACTGTGTAAGAGAAGGCTTTGCAGATGTTAATTTTGATGAAAAGGTAAATATACAGGATCTTATAAAAGAAATACATGTTGTAAGCGGAAGAGAAGACAATTTTTAAATGATGAAACATAACGGTGCTCGGTTAATATCAAACTAAGTGCCGTTTTGTTTTATTAATATTCACTAATGGAAAAAATATAATTGACAAATAGTAACATAAGAAGTATGATATAAGAAAAAGGTACTAAGGAGGGGAACGATGAAAAATGCAGTACGCAAAATGATGACATTATTACTTGTAGGCGTTACAACCGTTTCTGGTTTAAATTATTCTACAGTGTATGCAAATGAAACAGTAAATGATAAAGCTCCGATAATTGATGATATTTCAATTGATAAACAGGGTCAGACAGTAAAAGTATATGATAGCGTGGGAGAATATTACAATAACCCACAGGATTTATTTACAGTGTCTGTAAAGGCTCATGATGATCAGTCCATTAGAAAAGTCGAAGTGAAAATAATATCTCCATCAGATACTAAAGGATATCAAACATCAACATATGAATTAAAGTGGAATGAGGAAACTGAAAGTTATCAATGTGTTGTAAGAGGTTTGTATACATACAGACCTTCAATGAAAAAAGCATATGTTTCATCAGTTGATGTTACAGATAATGAGGGAAATACTACCAAAGCATCAGATACACAATTATACACAGAAACAACTACGGTATTAAATCCTAAATATTGGGTAGACCTTGATATGTATCATCATATTTCACTTAGAGAATGGAATGAAACAACTGGGGAAATGGATTATAGATCGTATTTTGTCAAAGATGGAACTACATTAGCTCAAATAAAAGAAATATATCCACCACAAAATAATAATCGTGGATTGAATTTTAAAGAGTGGAGGGCTATATATAACGCATATATGGGACAGAATGATTCAATTAGATGCGGATATGCATTAATAGCGTCATATGACAAAAGTATTATAGTCTATAGAACTTTAAATAATAAAGATGGAAAATATATTTATACATATCTACAATCACAATATATTAACACTAAAGATGAAATAAAGTTTCCAAAAGTTTCCGGATATACAGACAGTGATTGGCAAGAAGGTGAAACAGCACCAGATGAACCATATGGGGTATTCGAATTACCTACAGATAGGACATTGATTATGCCGGATGATGAGATAAACAGCATTGTCGATGATGTAAATTGCGGCAAGGTAACAGGAAATATAATAATTGATATGGGAGATGCAGTGTATGCACCAAAAGAAATTCTTGAAGCAATAAAAGGCAAAGATATTAATGCTGTTTTTAAAATGAATGATGGTACATGGACTATAAATGGAAAAAATCTCTCTGGTGTAAATGATGAAACAGATATTAATCTATCATTATTGAAGGAAGTGTATGATCAGAATGATACAGAGATTTCAGATATTGTTGGTAAATTTAATGTAGAAAGATTGACGTTTGGAGAAAAAAACTATGGTTTTAATGCAAACATCCTGACTACTTCAGCATTGGCAGATAATGAGGAGAAGGTTGTTATTATTGGTAAAAATGAAAATGGATATAAATTGGATAAGTCCGAAATTATAGAAAACTCTAGCTACAATGTTAATAATGACTTTTTAGAACTTTATGCTGTGTATGGTAAAAATGGAGATTGTACCGGTGATGGTAAAGTTGATATTAGAGATTTGATTATGTCTATGCATCAAGTAAGTGGAAGGCAGGATATAAATCCAGTACAGCAAGGGTTTGCAGATATAGACATGAATAATAATGTTAATATACAAGATCTCATAAAAGTTATCCATTATGTAAGCGGAAGATCCGATGAACTCTAATGAAGGATGGTGAGGTATACATATGACAAAACAAATCACAAGAAAAACTCTAATACTCTTTATGGTACTGACTGTTTTTATGACAACAATATGTAGTCAGACAAGTGTAAAAGCAGCAAATAAAGTATACAAAAATGTTAAGCTGATATTTGAGGACAATCAGGGAAATACGATAAAAACATTTACGAAAGATATTGCTCAAGGAGAAACATTAGGTCAGATTTTGGGTGATCAATACCCAACAATGAAAGCTGACTCTAAACTTGGCAATTTTACCGGCTGGTATAGCAGTGATTGTCTTTACGGATTGTATTCCGGAAAAAGATATGAAAAAAATACACCGGTAAATATTGAGTATGATTATGAGGAGGGTGATTACATACAAATTTCCTTCAAGGCAGCATATGAAAAAAAGTCTGTTCGTATAACGTATTATTATATGGATAATACTGGTTGGCACGAAAAAGATGAAGAAAGTATTTTAACTCCTGGAACAGGTAAGAATGCAATATTGAGTTGCGCTCCGGCTGTTGGTGATGTAAAGCCATATTGTCATTTTGAAAACTGGAATATTATATACGGTGAGGATGTAATAGATGATAATCCGGATCAGTATTACCTTGTAAAGGCTGCATATGATAATTACCCGGTTGGAGTTAAGAAAAGCTATATTGATAATACAGGAAATGTAAAAACCGTTGAGGAGACAAAATACTATCCGGCCGGAAGCAAATATGAGGATATATTGGTTGAATTGAAGGCAACACCGGATGATGCCTCAACAGATACTACAATTACAGGCTGGAACATTTTTGATCCATATGGTTATACTGATGAAGAGGGAACAATAGGAGTTCACATTGACGAGAGAGGTGCTTGTGAAAATGATTTTGATTTGATTGCCGAGTATCAGAATGTGGAACTTAATAAAGTATTTTATAAGATTGTCGGTGAAGATCAGAAGATTCATGAAACAGATAAAGTGGTAAGCAACGCAAAAAACAGCAGCGATCAGGATGTTTATAATGAGGCTATAAAGTATGTACCTGATGGTCATATGAAAGCTTTAGAGTATACAGGAAATTGGCATATAACAAAAATTACATCAGATATGAATGATGATGTGTATTATTCTATGATGCCAAAATATAATAAAATTCTTGTAGAAGTGGATATGGTAAATTATGATCATAGTGTAGATACAATAATATATGCAGCAGCTCCGGGAGATACACTGGACATTCCGGATGGATATTTTATGGCTGCATATGATGAGGCGGGGAATACTTCATACGTTACTAAATATACAGTTCCAAAGGATGCAAAGGAAAGTGTTTATGTTACATGGTTTTCAAAGAAATCCTTAGAAGATAATTCATTAGCAGATAAGATAAATAATGCCAAAGACGGAGAAAATGTAGAGGATACTCTTTCAAAGGATGGTATTGTTTCAAAAGCTGCATTAAATGCACTTAAAGGCAGAGATGTTTCATTGGTATTATCCATAGCAGATCAGAACGCTAAGTGGATTATCAATGGTGCATCAGTTAATGATGTTAGTGATGATATAAATTTATCAGTCACAAGAAGCAGCATTGATACCGGAAACATATCATATGATAAGATAAGTAAACTGTTAAGCAAAAGACAGGCTGAGCAGATTGCTTTTGGAAATAGTGATAAGTTTAATTTTACCGGAAAGCTTGAAGTTAGTACATCTGGTCTAGGTGGACAGGATAAAGCAGTTTTGATTCAGAAATCAGATTCTGATAACATGGAATACACAAATTCAGCTAAAATTAATGATGCATCCACTACATTTACAGTTGATAACGGACATGATGGAGTCATCATTTATGGAATGAATGGTGATACAAATGCAGACAGCAAGATTGATATCAGAGACGCGATGGAATGTCTCAGGCATGTAAGTGGAAGAGAAGATATTGATGTTGTTAAGCAGGGATTTGCAGATGTGAATTTTGATGACAAAGTAAATGTACAGGATTTAATTAAAGAAATTCATGTTGTAAGTGGGCGTGAAGACACTTTTTAAATGAACCTTTATGAAGCTTGATTAAATTAAATGTGGACTATTCATTAGGCAAGGTGATAAACATGGCATTATTAAATTATGAATTCGACAGGCAACTTGAGCTCGAGAGAGCCGATGCGTATGCAGAGGGCTTCCTGAGAGGGTATAAAAAGGGCTTTGAAAAAGAAATGCGTAAACAAATGGTTTTTAACATGTATGAAGAGGGATATTCGGTCGATCTGATAGCAGATATTGTGGTGGAATTGACTAAAGAAGAAATAGAAGATGCTATAAAAATAAGAAAGAAATGATTTTGAGAAAAAATATCAGTTATTAGATATATTTAATCTTTACCCCCAATTTACCTCCACACCCCTTTCAACTTTACAACTTTAGGTTATAGTAATTTCAGCAGCTGTGAAATACACTAACTTAATTTTGTGGAGGAAAATATGAGAAAGAACAAGAACATACTGAAGAAGGGCATGATCCTTGCAGCAGTTTCAACAATGGTAGTTACCATGGCACCGGCAATTCCGGCTTATGCTTATGGTGAAGCAGATTCAAAAACAGGTCAGGCGGCTTTTAATGCGGCAACAACAGGCTCAGCGGATTATCAGAGCTGGTTAACCGGTACATGGCAGGGCGGGACAAAAGACTTTGCCAATACCAATCAGATTGCGCTTACACCGGGCTCTACAGCCAAGAATCTGGGCTTTGCATGGTATTCAAAGACCAAGGGAACACCGGCTGTGATGGTATGGAAGGATGGTTCAAAGGCAGGTGCACAGATTGTAAAGGGTACTGCAACAGATATAAGTGCCACAAACTGGCAGCAAGAAGCCTATGCTGCTTCAAATAAAGTAAGCATCAATGGCTTTTTTGAACCAAATACAAAGTATGTTTATCAGTATACAGACAATTATTCGGACAATAGTGATACAGTATGGTCAGATGAGTATACATACACCACACACGCTACAGATACATTTTCTGTAATCCTGACAGGAGATCCTCAGATTGGAGCATCCGGCAGTAAAAGTGATAAAGAGGCAAACGATATGAGTGTTGCACAGGATGCCTACAACTGGAACAAGACAATGCAGAAGGCTATGGAGATTGATCCGAATGCGTCATTTCTTTTATCGGCCGGAGACCAGATAAATGAGTCAAATGCAGAATCGGAAGAGACGAAGAAGACCAGAGAGAGTGAGTATGCAGGATATCTTTATCCGTCAGTATTCAGAAGTCTTCCTATTGCAGCCACAATCGGAAACCATGATAAGGACGGCTCTGACTACACTGCACATTTCAATAATCCGAACTCAGAGGATAATCTGGGAAGCACTGGTGCAGGCTGTGATTTCTACTTCAATAACGGAAATGTATTGTTCATTTCTTTAAACAGTAATAACCGTAATCAGGCAGAGCACAGAGAGTTTATGAAAAAGGCTGTTGCAAGCAATCCGGATGCAGCCTGGAAGGTAGTGGTATTCCACAGTGATATCTATGGCTCAGGACAGCCGCATGCAGATACAGATGCTACTACAAACAGAATTATCTTTGCACCGCTCATGGACGAGTTTGATATCGATGTGTGTCTTACAGGTCATGATCATACATATTCAAGAAGCTACCAGGTACAGGACGGAAATGTTATCGACTATGATTTGAGCAAAGGTTCAGTTAACAATCCTGAGGGAACTCTTTATATCACAACAGGCTCAGGTTCAGGTTCAAAATACTATAATCTGTTAAATTACACTCCATACTATATCGCAGAGAGAACCAATGCATGTCTGCCTTCATTCTCTACTATAGATTTTTCAAGTGGAGCCATGACAATAAAGACATATGACTACAACGGAAATAAATATGCTGACGATTTCACAATCACAAAGACAACAGATGCGCAGAGTGCCGATGAGGTGATTGCGGCAGCAGATGCTCTTGTAAACAGCACAGACGTAGCATACACAGATGAGAGCATGGAAGCATTAAAATCAGCACTTGCCTCTCTTAAGGAGCTTAAGGCTTCCGGCACAACAGCAGATGATCCGATGGTAAGTGATATCACAACAAACTATGGAACAGCAAATGACCGTGTTAAGGGATATGGCTCTATAGCAAAGAATGATGATAAAGATGGTGCAAAAAATCGTTTCAAGAAGGGAATTTCTACACTTCTTGACAAGACAATCTATACTCAGGTAGCTGAAGGCAGGGAGGAAAACCTTTCTGATTATAGTGCTGATAAGGCTCCGGTTGTAAAGGGTATTGATGAGGCAAAGAAAGCAGTTGTAAATGCAATAAATGCTTTACAGGTTAAACAGACTGCTCCAAGTGGAAACCAGAACGGAAATGCAGACCAGAGTGGAAACGGAGCACAGGACAGCGCAAATCAGAACGGAAACGGGGCACAGGGTGGCGCAGGCCAGCAGATTGCCGGAAACAATGCAGGCGGATCAGGAAACCAGAATGTCAGCTCGGTAAATACAGGTACAGGCAAGTCGGCTTCTAATAGCGCAAGTACTTCAAAGAGCGCTAAGGTAAAGACAGGAGATGTTAACCATGGCGGCATGTATGCAGCACTTGGAGTATTAGGTGCAGCAATCCTTGCAGCAGTGCTTGGAATGAGAAAGAAGGGGAAATTTTGGCAAAAATAATTGACACATTTGGCAAATACCTGATTGTGGCTCTTATTACACTGGCAATGTTTATATTCTTTCGAAGCGTTGAAAGAAAACCGCTTCTTGCAGATGACAATACGTCGTTTGTGAGGGCGGTGGTTACGCAAAACGACAATGAAGACCTTCAGGCTGAAGCCTCACTAGACAGTGGCGACAGCCAGAAGGTTGTTTTGCTTATCAAGTCAGGAAGCCACAAAGGTGAGACTGTTGATGCGTACAGCTTAAACGGATATTTATATGGTGCCAACTGTAAGGTGGGCACACGAGTTATTGCTAGCTTATCGGAATACTACGGCAGTCTGTCAGCAAATGTTTATAACTACGACAGGGAAAATGAGATATGGGTGCTTTTAGCTGCATTTTTTGGACTTATGTGGCTGGTTGGCGGAAAGAAGGGCTTTAATTCCATTCTTGCGCTTATATTTACCTTTGCTACGGTAATATTTTTGTACATTCCGCTCATGTATATCGGAGCTTCTCCGTTTATTGCGGCAACAGCTTCGGTCGTTATTATCACGGTCGTCACGTTCACACTTATAGCAGACTGGCAGATGAAATCCATAGGAGCCATGCTTGGAACTGTTTTTGGAGTTGTAGTTTCGGGAATAATCGCGCTGCTTTTCGGACACTTCGGACATGTGACAGGCTACAATGTGGATGATATTGAAAATCTGATTTATGTTGGACAGAATTCAAAGCTTGATATCGGTGGCATGCTGTTTTCCGGCATACTCATTGCATCACTTGGAGCTGTGATGGATGTGGCAATGTCTGTAGCCACATCGCTTCATGAGATAAAAGAAAAAAGCCCTGATATATCTGCAAAGGAGATATTTAAGTCGGGCATAAATATAGGCCGTGATATGATTGGAACCATGTCAAATACGCTGATTCTTGCCTATGTGGGCGGAAGCCTCGGGCTTGTGATGGTTATATATGCATACTCGTATCAGATGCACCAGATACTTAATATGTATTCTATGGCAATCGAGATAATGCGAGGCATATCAGGCACAATGGGAATTATCCTGACTGTGCCGATTACATCGCTTATTATGTCTTTTCTTCTGACAAGGAAAAAACAAGTGACTGAGTAGCTGAAAATGCTAATCAATCACAAGCCCGTTACAACAAGATATATCACACCAAGCCCCCAGCTTGAAAATATGCCGTACAGTATCACAGGACCGGCAATCCTGAATATCTGACAGCCTATGCCAAATACCTGCCCTTCCACCTGAAATTCACATGCGGATGAGCATACTCCGTTTGCAAAGCCTGTTATAGGAACGAGAGCGCCTGCGCCTCCCCAGTTTGCGAGTGGTGCATACAGGTTTAGCGCTGTCAGTATGCAGCTTATGAGAATCAAAATCATGCTGCACCAGGCAGATGCTTCATCGTTGCTTAACCCAAAGTATTGTGTGCAGGTATTTACTATGAGCTGTCCGATAGTGCATATGATGCCGCCGAGTATAAATGCCTTTAGCATGTTTGCAGAAAGGCAGTGAGTAGGTGTGACGCGCTTTACATATTTGTTATATTCATCATTTCGTTTTTCTTTTTGATCAGTAGTCATGTTTTCAGACCTCCTTTTTTATAGGATGACCGTATTTTTTAAATGTATTCATATATGTGATTTTAGTTATTTGATTTGGGTATAGTTACTTATTAGAATTAAATATGAAGGATATATCAAATAATCCTTGCTACTTTCTGCTTTAAATAGTAGAATTGTAGCAAGGATTATTTTTATGCGGTAGCGCATCAAAGTAATAAATCACAGCAAAGCATATAATTGCGATAAATAATGCAAGTATTTTGCAATAAAGAAAAGGAGACACATATATGTATACACTTGACGACATCAAGAAAGAAGATCAGGAGATTGCAAGCGCCATCACAGACGAATTTGAGCGCCAGAACAGCCACATCGAGCTTATTGCCTCTGAGAACTGGGTAAGCCCTGCTGTTATGTCAGCTATGGGAAGCATCCTCACCAATAAGTATGCTGAGGGATATCCGGGAAGAAGATACTATGGAGGCTGCGAGTGCGTGGACGAGGTAGAGGAGCTTGCCAGAGAAAGAGCCAAGGAGCTTTTCGGCGCAGAGTATGTAAATGTACAGCCACACTCAGGTGCTCAGGCCAACATGGCAGTACAGTTCGCCATCTTAAAGCCGGGCGATACCATCATGGGAATGAATCTTGACCATGGCGGACACCTCACACATGGTTCACCGGTCAACTTCTCAGGCTCATATTTCCATGTAGTGCCTTATGGAGTAAATGACGAGGGCTTCATCGATTACGACAAGGTAGAGGAGATCGCCCTTGAGTGCAAGCCAAAGATGATTATCGCAGGTGCATCTGCATATGCGAGAACTATAGATTTCAAGCGTTTCAGAGAGATTGCAGACAAGGTAGACGCAGTGCTCATGGTTGATATGGCTCATATCGCAGGACTTGTAGCCGCAGGACTTCATCCAAGCCCAATCCCATATGCACATGTCACCACAACCACTACACACAAGACTCTCCGCGGACCTCGTGGAGGAATGATTCTCTGCAGCCAGGAGATGCAGGATAAGTACAATTTCAACAAGGCTATTTTCCCGGGAATCCAGGGTGGACCTCTCATGCACGTTATCGCTGCAAAGGCAGTCTGCTTCAAGGAGGCATTACAGCCTGAGTTCAAGGAGTATCAGAAGCAGATTGTAAAGAATGCACAGGCACTTTGCAAGGGTCTTCAGAGCCGCGGCATCAAGATTGTATCAGACGGCACAGACAACCACCTCATGCTCGTAGACTTAACTCCGTTTGGTCTTACTGGAAAGTCTATCGAGAAGCTTCTCGATGCGGCTCATATCACAGCCAACAAGAATACTATTCCTAACGACCCACAGAAGCCATTTGTCACAAGCGGTATCCGCCTCGGAACACCTGCTGCTACATCAAGAGGCTTAAAGGAGGATGATTTCGACAAGGTTGCAGAGGCGATCGCCATGATCATCAAAGAGGGCGAGAGTGCAGTTGAGCCTGCAAAGGCTATCATCAAGACACTTACTGACAAGTATCCTCTTGCATTTTAAGGGTTTTCAGAGTAAAATGTTATAAGTTATAAAAACATAATACTTTGGAGGAATTATGATAGACTTAAAGTTTTTAAGAGAGAATCCGGATCTCGTAAAAGAAAATATTAAAAAGAAATTCCAGGACCACAAGCTTGTGCTCGTCGATGAAGTAATCGAGTATGACAAGAAGGCCAGAGAAGCACAGCAGGAGGCTGATGATCTTCGTGCAAAGAAGAATCAGGTTTCTAAGCAGATTGGTGCTCTTATGGCACAGGGCAAGAAGGAAGAGGCTGAGGCTGTAAAGGCTGAGGTAGCACAGATTTCAAAGCGCCTCACAGAGCTTGAGCCGCTCGAGAAGGAGTATCAGGACAAGGTGCTTGAGGATATGATGAAGATTCCAAACATCATCGATCCATCAGTTCCAATCGGAAAGGATGATACCTTCAACGTGGAGAACGAGAAGTTTGGTGAGCCTGTTGTTCCTGATTTCGAGATTCCTTATCATACAGATATCATGGAGAGATTTGACGGAATAGACCTCGATGCAGCAGGAAAGGTTGCAGGAAACGGTTTCTATTATCTGATGGGAGATATCGCACGTCTTCACTCAGCCATGACAGCATATGCGCGTGACTTCATGATTGGAAAGGGCTTTACATACTGTATCCCGCCATTTATGATCCGTTCAAATGTCGTAACAGGTGTTATGAGCTTTGAGGAGATGGATGCCATGATGTACAAGATTGAGGGAGAGGATCTCTACCTTATCGGCACATCTGAGCACTCAATGATCGGTAAGTTCATCGATACAATAAACGATGAGTCAAAGCTTCCATACACACTCACAAGCTACTCACCTTGCTTCCGTAAGGAAAAGGGTGCACACGGCATTGAGGAGAGAGGTGTTTACCGTATCCACCAGTTTGAGAAGCAGGAGATGATTGTTGTCTGCAAGCCACAGGATTCAAAGGAATGGTATGAGAAGATGTGGAAGTACACAGTAGAGCTTTTCAGAAGTCTCGATGTGCCTGTCCGTACTCTCGAGTGCTGTTCAGGAGACCTCGCAGATCTTAAGGTTAAATCATGCGACGTAGAGGCATGGTCACCAAGACAGAAGAAGTACTTCGAGGTTGGAAGCTGCTCTAACTTAGGCGATGCACAGGCAAGACGTCTCAAAATTCGTGTAAAGGGCGAGGATGGCAAGAAATACTTTGCACATACTCTTAACAACACAGTTGTTGCTCCACCACGTATGCTTATCGCATTCCTTGAGAACAACCTGAATGCAGATGGCTCTGTAAATATCCCTAAGGCACTTCAGCCATACATGGGTGGTACAGAGAAGCTTATTCCGAAGCACTAGAATAGCGTTCTGGTTTTTGAAATAAACTGGTTCATGTATATAGTTAATACATGTATATAACAGCCGTAGCTGCGATTGAAAGATAAATCGCGGCTACGGCTGTTTTTGTGGTTAATGACCTTATCAATATTTATGTCATAGATCATAAGCAAATACATAAGGCTTTTGACAAAAACGGTCATGCAAAATTCTTTTAATAAACGTCATTGACACCAAATGTGATACCACGTATAATATAGATAGGAGGTATTCAAAATGTCAAAATGGGATAAACTATTAAAGAGAATATGTGCTTTGTCAAAAGACCTCCGGTTTGATGAATTGCGTAAGGTATTGGAAAGCTATGGATATGTAATGAATGCCCCAAAGGGCGGAAGCAGTCATTACACGTTCAGAAAAGCCGGATGTCAACCGATTACGATACCGAAGCATGAACCTATCAAAAAAGTGTATGTTGAGATGGTAAAACAGATTGTGGAAAGTGAGGCGGTGAATGATGAAAACGCTGAATGATTATTTTACAATGAATTATCGTATGGAAATTGTAGAGGATAAGGATGAGGGTGGTTTTGTGGTTTCATTTCCGGAGCTCCCGGGATGTATTACCTGCGGAGAAACAGTAGAATCCGCTGTCGCAAACGCTTTAGATGCCAAGAAAGCATGGTTAGAAGCTGCTATGGAAGAAGGTATTGAAATCCATGAGCCGGACAGCTTAGAGGATTATTCTGGACAGTTTAAACTTAGAATTCCACGAAGTCTTCATCGTTCCCTTGCAGAACATTCTAAGAGGGAAGGTATCAGTATGAATCAGTATTGTGTATATCTTCTTTCCAGAAACGATGCAGCTTATTCGAAATTATAGACTAAATGAAAAAGTCCAGCTAATAAATGTCAATAGTTAAATGAGAAAAAATCTATTTTATTTTCTGACTAAAAAAGGGCGGACTTTCCCCTTGGTGAAAATATCGTTTTTTGAAAGATATTGATTCATTGGGTTCATAGTATTTTATGCAGCTATGTCGCATTTAGCAGAATTGTATTGTTTGATATGCTCCTGAGGAGCAATGATTTTGAATGGTTTGTTATCTCTGAGTATTGCAAATATCATATTGCATACCTTATGTGAAACAGCTCCCATTGCTACGAGCTTTGGTTTTGAGTCACATTTTTTGAGGTAGTACTCACGAAGAACTGGATTTTTAGCTTCTCTATTACGGGAGATACTGATACTTTGTAATGTTAACGTGTGAATAACACGTCTAGCTATGGCAGAACCACGCTTAGACATTTGAACCTTGGTGCCTTCAAATTTACCGGATTGCTTTACTGCTGGATCAAGACCAAAATAAGCGAAAAGTTGTTTGGGCTTTGAAAATGCTGAAAAGTCACCGATCTCACCCATAATGGATACAGCAGACAAGAAACCAGCACCTTTGAAAGTTTCAATCAAATGAATCTGCTTGACAAAGTCAGAATCTTCATTAGCATCAACAAGCTCGTGGAGTGATTCAAGAATGCTGTTGATTTCTTCATCATATTTACGTATGAAGCTGATATAAAGGCGAATACGCTTGATGTTGCTGTCTATGATGTAACCAAACTGATTTGCATCAGTTGCCGCCTGAATTATGGCATTATACTTATTTTGAGCATATGTAAGCCCAAATCGAGCTGTGGATTTGATGATATCAATAATCTCTTGCTTGTCTGCTTTAAGAAAAGCTGATGGAGAGGTATAAGTCTCCAATAATGTAAGAGAAGTGTTGATAGTAACCTTGGAAAAGATGCCAAGATACTGTGGAAACGCCATGCGTAATTCACCCTGAAGCTTATTCACATAGGCACTGCGATTATCCATTAAATCGTAGTATTCACGGCATAGGTTACGGCAGTTTAGAGCAAGATCTGAAGGCATAAGTGAAACCTTTAAATCAGGTTTCAAACCAACCAAAGCAGCTTTTTTAGAATCAAAACGATCATTATGTACTTTTCGTATGTTGATATTTGTGCTATTCTTAGTGATGATAGGATTAATAACCGAGCAGTTAAAACCCTTATCACGAAGATAGCAGAAGAGTGGGTAATGATAAATTCCCGTGGATTCGAGGAAAATGCGACTTTCCAAAGAATACAACTCTTCTGCTTCTTTTATTTTAGAAACAGCGGTTGTAAGGGAATCAATACTGTTATGTAGGATTTTGTAAGGTTTTCCTACGAATTGTTGGTTTGGAAGTGCTATAGACATCCATGAGAAATCAGCACCGACATCAATACCAACAGAGATGAATAGTTCATCAAGATTAAAAATAACTTTGTTTGACATGAGCAATAGCCCCTTTCTGATAGGAATCCATTTCCAATCTGGCAGGTACACAACCTAGCGTGTTATTCGGGTATGGCCTTCAGGCTCCCAACCAGCTAAAACATAAAACCCTGTCGAATGGACTAATTGACTTTATTGCAGGTATCAGTCACAGAAGTGACTTCCCAAGGAGGTGAACATTCTTTGTCCTATCCTAAGAGATAATACCTTATGTTTTATCTGGTGTCTATCAGGAACCGTCAGACATGATAATTATTATGGATAACATCTGATGAAGGAAGAATCCCTTCTTTTGTTATCTGATTTACAGAAACTTATTAACCAAGTAGTCTTGATTGACTACACCATTATTATACTAGGAGGTGTTCTGTTATGTTTTTTCTTATAGCGAAGGATAATGAATGGACTGGATTGCTTAGTAGTCTGGATATGTTTTCAGATGATTTTATGGAAGAAGGACGGATACAGCCTGAAGTTCAGGTAAGGGAAGATTTCTAATGAATCTACAGGGAAGAAAATCCCTTACCAAATACTTCACTGGTGCTCATCACAGACATAAAAGCATGCAGCTTATTCTGATGTATGAAGCTTCTAAGCTCTATGGCCTGCTTCTTTGTGAGAGTGCTGAAAACGATATAGTTTGGTTCTCCGGTGTAGGCGCCTCGTGCCTCCACATAGGTGGCACTTTTTCCGAGAACATTTATAATATAATCACATATCACATTTTTGTCATCGCAGATAAGCATTATGGATTTTCTGAGCATAATGTTTTCGATGATTGCATCAATCATAAATGATTTCACAACAAGTCCGACAAATGAATACAGAGCAGTCTTTATGTCAAACACAAAGCAGGCAATGATAATCATGACGAGGTCAGTGAGAAATAAAGCCATGCCGATATTTTCAACATGGGCATATTTTTTTACAATCATGGCGATGACATCGGTTCCGCCACTTGAAGCACCTACATAGAAAAGCAGTGCAGATGCGATTGCAGGAAGAGCGATGGCAAAAATCAGCTCAAGCATTGGCTCGTTTGAGAGAGGATGAGTGAGCGGGTCAAGCTTTTCAAGCACCAGAAGCTCAACAGATAAAAGTATTGTGGCATAGGTGGTCTTAATAGCAAAGCCTTTGCCAAGGAAGAAAAAGCCCACTACAAGCAGAAGCATGTTCACAATAGTAGAAAACATACTTGCCGAGAGCGGCGTTATCTTTGCAAAAACAACTGCGGCACCGGTCACACCACCGAAGGTGAAGTTGTTTGGAAACTTGAAATAGTATACACCGATTGCCATGATGGTGATACTGAGTGTCATTATCAGAAAATTTTTTATCTGTTTAAGCATTTGTAGTTCTCCTTTATGATTTGACAGCTTGTCAGGTATTTATTGCAGTGCTGTGTATCATAGCTTTCTTTTGTATTATTAATTGTATTATTAATCGTTCAAATCTAAATATTTATTTGCATGGATAGTGTAGGACGATGGATGTCTGATGTCAATATAATCCGTGAAATAAATTATAAGTATTATTTCTATAAAAGATATATTATATTAGTAAAACTAATAAGAATAATTACAATATATAATTGGAAAATTTAGCACTATGAAGGTATACTATAGGTATTGAACGAATTGCAGATTATTAGGAGGAACAATAATGGATTACAAGAATTCAGGTGTTGATATCGAGGCAGGTTACAAGTCAGTAGAGCTTATGAAAAAGCATGTAAAGGAGACTATGAGACCGGAGGTGTTAGGTGGTCTCGGAGGCTTCTCAGGAGCGTTCTCACTTGCTTCCATCAAGGATATGGAGGATCCGGTGCTTTTATCGGGAACAGATGGCTGCGGAACCAAGGTAAAGCTTGCTTTCATCATGGACAAGCATGATACAATCGGAATCGATGCAGTTGCTATGTGCGTAAATGATGTGGCATGTGCAGGCGGTGAGCCATTATTTTTCCTTGATTATATAGCATGTGGCAAGAACTATCCGGAGAAGATTGCTACAATCGTAAGCGGTGTGGCAGAGGGCTGTAAGCAGTCAGGCTGTGCACTTGTTGGCGGCGAGACAGCAGAGCATCCGGGTCTTATGCCTGAGGATGAGTACGACCTTGCAGGCTTTGCAGTTGGTGTGGTTGACAGAAAGGATATCATCACAGGCGAGGGCTTAAAGGATGGCGATGTACTTATCGGAATGGCATCAACAGGCGTACACTCAAATGGATTTTCACTTGTCAGAAAGATTTTCAAGATGGACAAGGAGACATTAAATACATATCATGAGGAGCTTGGCACTACACTTGGAGAGGCACTTCTTGCCCCTACAAGAATCTATGTAAAGGCTCTTAAGGCTGTAAAGGACGCAGGAGTCACAGTAAAGGCCTGCAGTCATATCACAGGCGGCGGCTTCTATGAGAATATCCCACGTATGCTCATCGATGGCAAACGTGCCGTAGTTGAGAAAAACAGCTACCCTGTTCCACCAATCTTTAAAATGATGGCTAGAGAGGGAAATGTTGAGGAGCAGATGATGTACAATACCTACAACATGGGACTTGGAATGATTGTCGCAGTTGACCCTGCAGACGTGGACAAGACTATGGAGGCTATGAAGTCTGCCGGAGATACACCATACGTAGTCGGAAAGATTATTGATGGCGAGAAGGGTGTAGATCTCGTATAATAACATTCAATATATTGTTAATAATTGTATACATCGTTGCGAGGAAAAAGAATGAAAATTGCAGTATGTGTATCTGGTGGCGGCACCAATCTTCAGGCCATCATAGATGCAATAGATAACGGAACAATTACAAACACACAGATAGAGGTTGTTATCAGCAACAACGCAGATGCATATGCACTTGAGAGAGCAAAAAAAGCAGGAATAAAGGCAGTATGCATCTCGCCAAAGAGCTATGAAAGCAGAGCTGCCTTCAATGAAGATTTCTTAAAGCAGCTTAACTCATATCATGTGGATTTAGTCGTACTGGCAGGCTTTCTGGTAGTGATTCCACCGGAGATGATAAAGCAGTACAGAAACAGAATCATAAATATCCATCCATCGCTCATACCATCCTTCTGCGGCACAGGCTACTATGGTCTTAAGGTGCATGAGGGAGTGCTTGCACGCGGTGTGAAGGTGACAGGTGCCACCTGCCACTTTGTGGATGAAGGCACAGACACAGGCCCTATTATTTTACAGAAGGCAGTCGAGGTAAAGCAGGGTGATACACCTGAGGTGCTTCAGCGCAGGGTTATGGAGCAGGCTGAGTGGAAAATCATGCCACACGCTATCGACCTGATAGCAAATGGCAGGGTGTCAGTAGAAGACGGACATGTTATTATAGATGGGAAGTAATGACAGTGCTGTAAGTAATTAGTATGTAAACACAGATAGATTATGATTACCGGACAATGAAAAGCTTATATATAGCTTAGGTATAGGAGGCAAAAATGAAGGTATTAGTAGTAGGAAGCGGCGGAAGAGAGCATGCAATATGCAGGGCTGTTGCAAAGAGTCCACGCGTTGATAAGATATACTGTGCACCGGGCAATGCAGGTATCGCAGCACTTGCAGAGTGTGTGCCAATCGGTGCGATGGAATTTGATAAGCTCGTATCATTTGCAAAGGATAATGCCATTGATTTTACAATCATCGGCATGGATGATCCGCTTGTAGGTGGTATCGTTGACGAGTTTGAAAAGGCAGGGCTCAAGTGCTTCGGACCAAAGAAGAATGCAGCTATTCTTGAGGGCTCAAAGGCATTTTCAAAGGATCTCATGAAAAAGTATAATATCCCTACTGCGGCATATGAGAATTTTACTGATGCCAAGGAGGCTCTTAAATATTTAGAGACAGCAAAGTTCCCTATTGTGTTAAAGGCAGACGGACTTGCTCTCGGAAAGGGTGTGCTTATCTGCAATACTCTTGAGGAGGCAAAAGAGGGTGTCAGAACCATCATGGAGGATAAGAAGTTCGGAACAGCCGGAAATACCATGGTAGTTGAGGAGTTCATGACAGGCCGTGAGGTTTCTGTGCTTTCATTTGTAGACGGAAAGACTATCAAGATTATGTCATCTGCGCAGGATCATAAGCGTGCAGGCGATGGAGATACTGGTCTTAATACAGGTGGCATGGGCAATTTCTCACCTAGTCCGTTCTATACAAAAGAGGTAGATGATTTCTGCAAGAAGTATATTTATCAGGCAACTGTAGATGCTATGGCTAAAGAGGGCAGACCTTTTACAGGAGTTATCTTCTTCGGACTCATGCTCACCGAGGATGGACCAAAGGTGCTTGAGTACAATGCAAGATTCGGAGATCCTGAGGCTCAGGTTGTGCTCCCTCGTATGAAGAATGATATCATCGATGTGATGGAGGCTTGTGTAGACGGAACTCTTGACACAATAGATTTGCAGTTTGAGGATAATGCATGCGTATGCGTAGTTCTGGCATCAGACGGATATCCTGTCAAGTATGAGAAGGGCTTTAAGATAACTGGCTTTGAGAAGTTTGACGGCAAAGATGATTATTACTGCTATCATGCCGGCACCAAATTTGATGATGACGGAAATATCGTCACGAACGGTGGTCGTGTGCTTGGTATCACTGCAACAGGCGCCACACTCAAGGAGGCCAGAGCCAAGGCTTACGAGGCAACAGAGTGGGTACAGTTTGATAATAAATACATGAGACATGATATCGGAAAGGCAATAGATGAAGCATAAGGGTATTATTTTTGATATGGATGGAACTCTCTGGGATTCAGCAGAGAATGTGGCAAAATCATGGAATAAGGCCATAGCAGATTATGGCTATGAGAGGGCACCTATCACAAAAGAAGACATGTATTCAGTAATGGGAAAGACAATGGATGTACTGGCATCCATTATCTTTCCTAATTGTACTTGCAGAGATGAGTTAATTAATGTATGCTATAGAGAAGAAAACGATTACCTGACCGCTCATGGGGGAGAGCTTTATCCTGATGTTGAAAAGACGCTTGATGAGCTGTCAGAAAGCTATGACCTTTATATAGTCAGCAATTGCCAGCGTGGTTATATAGAGTCTTTTTTTGCGTACCACGGACTTGGCAGGTATTTTAAGGATACTGAGTGCTACGGCAACAATGAGCTCGAAAAGTCAGAAAACATAAAGCTTATTGTAGAACGCAATAATATAGATGAGGCAGTGTATGTAGGTGACATACAGGGAGACTACGATTCCAGCAAAAAGGCAGGAGTAAAGTTCATCCATGCAGCATACGGGTTTGGCACAATAGATGACGATGTGCCTGCTATTCGCAAATTCTCTGAGCTGCCGCAGGTGGCTGACAGAGTATTTGAGGAAATTGAAAAGCTCTGATGAGAATTTAATTTGAAGTAAAGTTTATGAATATGTAGATAATGGGGTTTCCACATGGCAGATAAGCGTAACAGAGGGAGAAGAATTACAGATAGAATAACAGAGGCTTACTATGAGCTGATGAAGATTGTTGCAGAAAACAATCATGAGCGCGTGTTTGAGTACTATGTGGAAGATGATGAGGCATATATTTTCAAAATAGTCAACTCTTCTCCGGCTCAGGAGACAGTATATCCGGTTTTTAAACAAAATATTGACACATACATGTCAGAGTGTCCGGAAGACAGCATCGAATGCTTCAAAAAGCAGCTTGATAAATGTCTGCTTCGGCCTATGCGTACTGCATTCCAGCTTAGTTTTATATCAGAGGATGGCAAGAGCAAGCCGGTTGAGATGTACATGGTCAGCATACCTGATTTGGATAAAAAGGTATGTATGGTAGTTGGAGTAATGTTTGATATCAGAGATGAAAAGGGGCTTTTGGACTCGCTGACAGGCACATACAATCACCTTGCATTTGAGAATAAATGTACATCACTTATCAGGCAAAATGGAACAAAGCTTTTATTTGTGATGCTTGATGTGGATGATTTCAAGATAGTAAATGACACCTTGGGACACAATGTAGGGGATAGGGTATTAAGCCAGACAGGACAGGTTCTTAAGGAAGCAGTTGGAGCCAATGGTATAGTTGGCAGGCTTGGCGGTGATGAGTTTGCAGCGATTGTATTTGGATTAGAGGACAGTGATGCTGTGGACGAGTTCTGCGTAAAGCTGTCAGGCAGACTGAAGAATATTATCTTTGATATGGAGTATTCTGCATCAATCGGCATGACTACCGGCGATGACAGAGAGCTGACCTTTAAGGATCTGTACTATGAGGCGGATCAGGCTATGTATTACTCAAAGAGGCAGGGAAAGAATCGCATATCGTTTTTCGATTCTATCAGGAAAAATGATATAACCGTTTCGCATAATTCCTGCGCTCCTTCCAATACAGATGTATCCTGCAGGATGTCAGATATGGAGATATTCTCGTATGATGAAATGCCGGACTATATACTTGCAGTAGATGAGGAGAGCCGTAGAATAGTATTTGTCAATAAGGCTATCAGAAATTCAAGCGTTATGACAGAATCTCAGATTGATGAATTTATTTCAAAGCCGTTTGAGGATGGGTTTATTGATTTGTTTTTACGGAAAAAAGAGCAGGGAAACAGAGTATCGGTTTTTTCAGGAAAGGATCATCCCGACAATATAGTTGCAAAGCTGTTAGGCGAAAAGAAGCTCATAATCAAGCTGAATCATAAGGATTATAATGGCTATAGACTGCTCATGATGATAGATTTGAGTGATGAGTCAAAGCTGAATGCTGTTATGAGACGGATAATCAACTACAGGTCGTTTATGCAGAATTTCATTGATGCTATTAATGATACCACCGAAGGCTTGGGGTATAGGAACTATTTACGGCTGCTTAGAGAGTTTTACAATGCAGATTGTGTGGCTGTCATTTATAATGGAGAGAGTGCGTGGGACACAATTGAGGAGATACATATACCAAGTGCTAAGATTATGGCAAAGGTGGTTAATGAATCTGTTTCAAGAGGTGCAATTACAGATTTTCTCGCTCTGTTTAATGACGCTGGCCGTGTGTTTATAAGTGATATTAAGTCAATTGAGGGTGAATACAGGGATTTATTCAAGCGTATGGCTGATGTCAGAATATGGTCTACATCTGCTGTTCTTTTAAACAAGAGGGAACAATGCTTTGGTGCCATCGTGGTTATGAATCCAAGAGCCAATTCAGGAAGTCTGGATTTGATTGATATGGTTGGTATTTCAATATCGAACAGTCTGTTTTATGAGAAGGCGAGGGCAGAGTATGAGTACAGGCTCAATTTTGACCAGGTCACAGGATTAAGAAAGAGAGAGACCTTTAATAATTTGGGAGAGAGCTATGTGGAGTATGACTGCAGCTTTATGGGAGTATTTGCATCAGATATCATAAGGCTTTCAGATATAAATGATAAGTTTGGATATGCGGCAGGGAATGCGCGTCTTAGGATGGTTGCAGATGTGATCAGGGGCGTTTTTACAGGCTACGATATATACAGGTACGAGCAGGATGAGATAGTTGTTTTTTGCAAGGATATTGATAAAAAATCATTTATGGGACTTGTCAGGATAGTAAGGGAAAGCCTTGATGATCTGGATGTCTCAGTATCGACAGGCTTTAGTTGGACGGACAAGCCCGACATAGCAAGGCAGCTCTCTGAGGTTCGCTTAATGTATGATATTGAAAAGGACGCAAAGCTTAAGAGTCTTGACAGTATAATGAGAAATAAGGTATTTAAGGATGTGGTTTCTGAGATTGAAAAGGGAAGCTTCATGGTGTATTATCAGCCGAAGGTTGATTCAAGAACAGGCATCACAGTCGGGGCGGAGGCCCTTATCAGATTTTTTGATGAGGCTCATGGTGTTGTAGGACCAATTCATTTTATCGAGATTTTAGAAGAAAACAGATGCTCGCATCTTATTGATTTATTTGTACTTGATGAGGTATGCAAGGCGCAGAAGCTTCGCTGTATAAGTGACAGGAGAGTGGTTCCGGTATCTGTGAATTTTTCAAAAAATTCACTGGAATATGCAGACCTCTTGGATCAGGTGAAGGAGATAATGAACAGGTATGAGCTCCCGGAGGGGCTCGTTCAGATAGAGATAACAGAGTCTGTTGGTGATATGGATATTGTATTGATAAATAATATCGCGCAGTCGCTGATTTCAATGGGCTTTCGTCTTTCGATGGATGACTTTGGCACGAAGTACTCAAATCTTGAGATGCTCTTTAAGTTTCCGTTCAGCATTGCTAAAATTGACCGTTCCCTGGTCAAGAATCTAGAGAGCAATGAAAAGAGCAGGATTATGTTAAAGCACCTCATATCCATGATTATGGAGCTTGGCATAGAGTGTGTTGCCGAGGGAGCAGAGAATGAGGAGCAGGTAAGGCTATTACAGCAGTTTGGCTGTAATATTATTCAGGGCTATTTCTATTCAAAGCCGGTTACACTTGATGTTTTCACGAGTGAGTTCGTGGAAAAAACAAGGAATCAATTGTGATTCACAATTTTATATATAATGCAGCTATTAACAGGTGCCTGTAGCAGGAAAGCGGATAACAGCTGCAAAAAAGATAATAGGAAAGGAAGAAAAATGTTAGAAAAAATCTTCAAACTCAAACAAAACAACACAACGGTCAAGACAGAGATTCTTGCCGGTCTGACAACATTCATGACCATGGCATACATCATTGCTCTTAACCCAAACCTCCTCACCGGATTTGGTGCTGAGGGAACAAAAGCACTATGGAACGGAGTGTTCCTGGCAACATGTATTGCTTCGGCAGTCGGTATGTTTGTCATGGCATTTCTTGCCAACAAGCCATTTGCACTGGCTCCGGGTATGGGACTTAACAGCTTCTTTGCTGTAGTAGTTGCCAATATCGTAAGCATCACAGGCCTGTCATATGTTGATTCATTCCAGGCTGCACTGTGTATCATCCTTATTGAGGGTATTTTATTCTTCATACTTTCAATATTCAATATCCGTGACAAGATAGTAGATGCCATTCCTTATGGTGTCCGCATGGGTATTTCACCGGCTATCGGTCTTATGCTTTTAAATATCGGCTTTGGCTCAAATGCCGGTGTTTACTCAAAGGATGGTGGACCATTTTATGTGATGAAGGATTTCTTCGGTGCACTCACACCGGGACTTGCCAAAACAAATATGACAGATGGATATTCTTCAATGGTGCTCACTGTTGTGACTATGTTCATCGGACTTTTTGTTATCATTATTTTAGCTCATAAGGGCGTCAACGGAGCAGTACTTTTTGGTATGCTTGCAGCCTGCGTAGTTTACTGGGCAGGAGAGGCTATATTCTTTGGAACAAATCCTTTTGCATCACTTGCAACAGCTTCATTTGTGCCACAGTTTAAGGATATGGCAGATACAACACTGTTCAAGTTCGATTTCAAGGATTTCATCAGTATTGGATGGTTTACAGCAATTTCACTCATCATCACATTCTGTATCATAGATATGTTTGATACCATCGGAACACTTGTTGGTACTGCATCACGAGCAGGAATGGTTGATAAAGAGGGAAATATGCCAAACATGAAGGAGGCTTTGGTTTCCGATTCAGTTGCCACAATGGTTGGTGCCGTAACAGGTACATCTACAGTAACAACTTTTGTTGAGTCTGCATCAGGTGTAGAGGCCGGTGGACGAACAGGTCTTACAGCTTTCACAACAGGTATCCTGTTCCTTGCATGCATCTTTATAGCACCGCTTGCAGCAATCATTCCTGCCGCAGCAACATCATCAGCACTTATCTATGTTGGTATCCTGATGCTTGGCGGTCTTAAGAAGGTGGATTTCGAGGATCTCTCACAGGTTGCTCCGGTAGCACTCATGCTTATTGCAATGCCTATCTCCGGATCTATCGGACATGGTATAGGTCTTGGACTTATCACATATACTGTACTCAAGGTCTTTACAGGAAAAGCAAAGGAGGTTTCTATCCTTACTTATGCTATTTCGCTTCTCTTCCTTGTGAAGTTCTTCCTTGTAGTGTAGTGTTTTGAAGCTTCTTGAGTCATATTTGTTATGGTACGAAAATGCCGCTACAGTACAGTTTAATGCATCCGTAAGCCGGTACTGCGTCACTAAGAGGCTGTAAGAATTATATATTCAGTTTGTTATAGACCATGACACAACCGGCTTTTATGTGCCGTCCATGGCACATAACGCCTTGCCCCGCCATCCTTGGCGGGGTATTGTTGTGTGCGGATATAATTCTAACAGCCACTAAGTGACTGCGTAAGGCTTGCAGATACATTAAACTGTACTGTAGCGGCATTTTCTTACGTGGTGACAATAATTCATATATACAAACATATGTTCTTGACAATTAAGCGTAATCAATGTAGAATTGCAGTATGGACAAGCATAATGAAGAGCACATTTATGTGGCAATAGATTTAAAATCATTTTACGCATCAGTAGAGTGCAGAGAGAGGGGAAAGGATGCTCTGACCACTAATCTGGTCGTGGCAGATCCAACCCGCACGGAGAAGACTATCTGTCTTGCAGTATCGCCGGCTCTTAAGGCATATGGCATACCGGGCAGGGCGCGCCTTTTTGAGGTGGTACAGCGTGTGAAGGAGGTAAACAAGCTGCGTCTGTCGAAGCTTATGGCGAGTGGACATGCTGCCGGGACAGTGGAGAGAAGCCGACAAATTGAGGGCGAACAATCTGATAGAAAACAATCAGCAGGTGAACAGCAAAAAAGACTCCAGGCTGAAGGCAATCCGGATGAAAGAAAAAAATATGTAACAGAAATTGATATAGCAGAAAATGATATAACAGAAAGCACAATGGCAGGCTTTGAGTATGCATCATATAATGCGAATCTGCTTGACGCACATCCTGAGTATGAGCTGACATACATTGTCGCACCACCGCGTATGGCTTTGTATATGGATTACAGTACACGCATATACAATATTTATCTTAAGTATATCGCACCTGAGGATATCAGTGTTTACTCGATAGATGAGGTTTTTATGGATGTGACACACTATCTTCGCACTTATCACATGACGGCAAGGGAGCTTGCGTCTAAGATGATAGACGATGTCCTTAAGGATACCGGTATCACAGCAACCTGCGGCATTGGTACCAATCTGTATCTGTGCAAGATAGCCATGGATATTATGGCAAAGCATGCCATGCCTGATGAGCGAGGAGTGCGTATAGCAGAGCTTAATGAGAATAGCTATAGGCGAAAGCTATGGGACCACAGGCCGATTACCGATTTCTGGAGAGTGGGAGCAGGTTATGCCAAAAAGCTCGAGGCAGCCGGCATGTATACAATGGGAGATGTGGCCAGGTGCTCAACAGGCGGTTCGAATGATTTTTATAATGAGGAAAAGCTGTATAAGATGTTTGGCATCAATGCAGAGCTTCTTATAGACCATGCATGGGGGTACGAGCCTGTTACAATAGCTGATATCAAGGCATACAGACCGCAGACCAACAGCATCAGTTCAGGGCAGGTGCTTCAGGAGCCGTATGATTATGAGAAGACAAAGCTTATTGTGCGTGAGATGACGGACCTTCTTGTGCTTGATCTGGTAGATAAGAGGCTGGTTACAGACCAGATAGTACTCACTATAGGGTATGATATTGCAAATCTGTCTAATAAGGCTGATAGCTGTTTGGGCAATAATTATGACCACGCAGTAAATAATAAAGGCAGAGACAGTATTGGCGGTAAGAAAGGTACACACAGAGATTATACAGGTGAGATTACCATAGACCGATACGGCAGAAAGGTTCCAAAGCATGCACATGGTACAGCAAATTTAGGGCGTTATACGTCATCCACGCGCATCATCATGGATGCTGTGATGGAGCTTTATGACCGTATCATAGATCCTTCTCTTCTGACACGAAGGATTACTGTGGTGGCAAACAGGGTCTGTGATGAGAGCAAGGTGCAGGAAAGTGAGCAGTTTGAGCAGCTTGATTTATTTACAGATTATCAGGAGAGGGCTAAGGAAAAGCAGAAAGAGGATGAGGCGCTTTCCAGGGAGAGAAAGCTTCAGGAGGCTATGATTTCCGTCAAGAAGAAATATGGAAAGAATGCCATGCTAAAGGGCATGAATCTTGAGGAGGGTGCCACAACTATTTCAAGGAACAATCAGATTGGCGGACACAAGGCATAGCAGCAACCGCTGTGGTTCTTAATCGGATTTTTCTTAGTGGTTTAAAATAGTTACGAAAAAGTATATAAGGAGCATGGCATGGGAAAATATGATGATATTATAGATTTACCACATCATGTGTCAAAGGTACATCCGCAGATGTCTATATGGGACCGCTCAGCGCAGTTTGCACCTTTTGCGGCACTTACAGGTCATGAGGAGGCTATTGCAGAGACAGCGAGGCTGACAAACGAGTGGCATGAGCCTGATGAGGACAAAAAAAGAGAGCTTGATGAGAAAATGAATGAGCTCATGATGCTTTATAGAAAGCGTAATTTCAATTCAGAAAGTTTATATGACGAAAATGTCATAAACACCATGGCAGAGAATTATTTTGAGGTGACATATTTTGTGCCGGATGAGCACAAGGAGGGTGGCAGCTATGAGCATGTGACAGGGTATCTTAAAAAGCTTGATAGCATAGGGCACCTGATGATAGTTGTGGATGATAATGGTGCAGAGACGGTAATTGATACAAGAAGAATATATGATATCGATTTGAGATGATTTTGTTAGGAATTCATTACTTGTAAATGTGGTATAGAAAGCAGGAAATTATAAAGATGGACAAGCAGATAGAAAGAGCCGGGGATGACAATAAAAATAATATTGGTGTGTTATATGGCATCGGTGTAGGTCCGGGAGATCCCGAGCTTATGACTTTAAAGGCTATTAATATAATAAAAGCATGTGATATAATTGCAATCCCTGCAGTTTCAAAAGAGGAATGCTATGCGTACAGCATAGTACAGGCTGTTTTACCGGAGATGGAGAAAAAACAGATTATGTGCACTCCGTTTCCCATGATAAAGGACAAGGAAAAGCTTGCTGTATCACACAATAAGATATACTGTGACATAGTAAGTGAGCTTGAAGATGGCAAAAATGTGGCAATGCTTACAATCGGCGATCCAAGCGTGTATTCGACATATATGTATATCCATAAGCGTGTCATGCAGGCTGGTTTTACGGCAGTGATGATAAGCGGTGTGCCGTCGTTTTGTGCAGCTGCAGCGCGGCTTGGCATTTCGCTTGGTGAGATGAGGGATGAGATACATATCATACCGGCTTCGTATGATGTGAAGGATACCGTGGGTTATGGTGGCACCTGTGTATACATGAAATCGGGAAAGAAGCTTGCAGAACTGATAGAAGTGCTTCGCACAGAGTCCAAAGGCGAGGCAGGTGAAGGAGCTGATATGACAGTGTATGGTGTGACCAATTGTGGCATGGAGTCTGAGCGTGTGTACAGGGGGCTGGATGAGCTTACCAAAGCAAAGGGATATCTGACAATAGTTATAGTGAAATATAGCTAAAATGAAAGTTTACTTTTTGTGCACAATTGCTATAATAGTATAGTGAACCGGATATTTATATATATTTGAATATAGAAAAGGGCTGAAATATCACATGAGTATAGTGGATAAATTTGGAGAAAAAGTAGGCGAGATAACAGAAAACGATCCTGTCAAGGCGAGGAAGATTTTACTTGCAGGATATAGATTACAGGAAAAGAGATTAGCATTATTTCCGGATAGAAAGCTTCCAATGTCAGGGCAGTATGTGGCAAAGGTTGTCATGAATAATATCATACAGGCACTTGCAAAGCCTGAAAATGCCGCCATGGTCAGTATTTTTGTACCGGGCGAGCTTTTGACGGCGGCAGGTCTCACACCGTATTCGGTTGAGGCATTATCGTGCTTTATTGCAGGAACTAAATGCGAGCAGGCCTTTCTCAGGCAGACTGATAAGGAAGGCTTTCCGGAAACTATGTGCTCGTATCACAGGGTTTTTCTGGGCGCAGCATTAAACGGTATAGTGCCAAAGCCAAAATGCATGGTGTATACAAACCTGGCATGCGATGGCAATATGATGACATTTCCGTATCTCAAGGAGAGATATGAAATACCAAGCTTTTATATAGATGTTCCATATGAGAAGAATTATGACTCTGTTATGTATGTAGCAAAGCAGCTTAGGGAGCTTAAGAATTTTTTACAGGATGTCACCGGAAGAGAAATCACAGAGGAGTCTGTGAAAAAGGCTGTAGATAAGAGCAAAATTGCATCAAATAATTATTACAGGCAGCTTCACCTGAGAAAAGGACATGATATTGCGTCAACTCTCACCAATGAGCTGTATGCGCTTTTCATGTGTCATCTGCTTGCAGGAACTGATGAATCAGTCAGATATACACAGCTTCTGAGAGATGATGTGAGACGTGCACCGGCAGGCGATGGCTTTCATGTACTTTGGATGCACACCATGCCGTTTTTGCAGGATGCAGTGAAGGATGTGTTTAATTACAGTGATACAATCCATATCAGTGCAAGTGATTTTATAGCGGATGGTTTCAGAAGCATGGAGTCGGATGATCCTTACGAGGCACTTGCCGAAAAAATGGTTTACTGCATTTATAATGGCAGCGTGAACCAGAGAATAGAGGAGGCAAAGGAGCTTGCCGATACAGTTGGAGCAGACGGTGCTGTACTTTTTGCGCACTGGGGCTGTAAGAATACAATCGGTGCATCAAGCCTTATAAAGCGCTCACTCGAGAGGGAAGGGCTTCCAACTATGGTTTTAGACGGAGACGGCTGCAACCCGGCCAATGCCAGTGACGGACAGATTTCCACAAGGCTTCAGGCATTTGTGGAGATGCTTACAGAGCAGGAACGTAATTAGAAATAATGCACCGGTTATTGCGTGCGGTGTGTGGATATTTACTATAAACCAATTTCAGAAAGTGGAAAACAGATGATAAATTATGTTTGTAAATATGCTCCGGTAGAGCTGTTTAAGGGCTTTGGACAGGAATGTGCTGTGCTTGAGGAGATGCCGGAGAATTTTGATAAATCAGATAAGATAGCCCATGCGAATCTCTGCGGATTCGGCAAATCAGTCATACAGGCTGTGCTCGATGGCAAGGTAGAGGAACTTGTGCTAGTGAACTGCTGTGATTCAATGCGCAGAGTCTATGATATCATAGAGAATACAAAGAAATGCAAATTCCTGTATATGCTTGATCTGCCTCATGAGGATAACGAGTGTGAAAACATAAAATTTGCACAGTCAATTCTTCGTTTGAAGAAAGCATATGAGAGATATTCGCACAGGACATTCGACAGGGAGCTTTTTATAAAGTCGTTTGCAAAACCTGAATCTGAGCGCAAGCCATACATAGGTCTTATGGGTGTGCATGTGAGCAGTATTCTTGAGAAGACAATACGTGAAAATATGCAGATGGATGTGGAAAATATGACATGCACATCCGGCAGAAATCTCATTATTTTACAGAAGGATCTTAGAAATATGGATGATGAGACTCTCTTTTTAGCATATGCAGAGAGTCTGCTCGGACAGGTGCCATGTGCCAGAATGAACAATAATACAAGAAGAAACCAGCTCTTTTTAGACCCTAGCCTTAAGGGCATCATATATCACACGATAAAGTTCTGCGATTACTATGGCTTTGAGTATGCAAGCATAAAGAATAATATTAAGGTGCCTCTTTTAAAGCTTGAGACGGATTTTACAAGCCAGAGTGCCGGGCAGCTTCTGACAAGAATACAGGCATTTGCAGAGACAATAGAGGGCTCAGATGACATGGACCCTACAAAAGGCATAAGCGAGGAGGCAAGAAGAAGGATGGAATCAGGAGTCTACTATGTAGCAGGAATTGACAGCGGCTCAACAAGCACAGATGTGGTGATACTGGATCAGGACGGAAAAATTAAATCGACAATGATTATTCCGACAGGTGGCGGAGCTATGATGAGCGCCGAAAAGAGTCTGGAGAAGGCTGTTGAAAAGGCCGGTATATCAAAGGATGATATTGTAAGGATTGTAACAACAGGATATGGACGTGCATACATCAACAGCGGTGATGACAGCATCACAGAGATTACATGCCATGCAAAGGGCGCGCATTATCTGAATCCTAACGTGCGCACAGTTATTGACATAGGCGGACAGGATATAAAGGCAATCAGTATAGATGAAAATGGTGCTGTGAAGAATTTCCTGATGAACGATAAATGTGCGGCAGGAACCGGACGTTTTCTGGAGATGATGGCAAGGACACTCGGACTTTCACTTGAGGAGATGAGCACCATGGGACTTGAGTGGAAGGAAAACATTGTGATTTCAAGCATGTGTACAGTTTTTGCGGAGTCTGAGGTAGTATCGCTGGTGGCACAGAACAAGGCTGTTTCTGATATTATCCACGGACTAAACATGTCTGTAGCTTCAAAGGTAGGCGCACTTGCAGCAAGGCTTGGGCAGGATAATCCGGGTGAGTATATGATGACAGGCGGAGTGGCAAAGAACAAAGGCATCACAAATGCACTTGAAGAAAAGCTCGGCGCAAAGCTGTATATTTGCGATGAGGCACAGCTTTGCGGAGCGCTTGGTGCAGCACTTTTTGCATATGAGAAGTGCAGGGAGGCTTAATAGAGGGGCTATAGCAAACCACCAGTTGAACTGGTGGTTTGCTGACTTTACTCCATGATCTTCCCGTCAATACTTATTGTTACAACCTGTCATGGTATGAATTTTCCACTAGCTTGAAGAGCTTTTTTGGCCGCAATCTCCAGGCCGCCACAGCAAGGAACTTCCATTCGGACAATAGTTACACTTTGAATGTTGTTATTTTGAATAATAGCAGTCAGCTTTTCACTATAATCCACCTGATCTAATTTAGGACAACCAATTAAAGTTACCTTGTTTCGAATAAAATCCTGATGAAAGGCGGCATAAGCGTAAGCAGTACAATCAGCTGCGATTAAAAGCTTTGAGCCGTTAAAATATGGTGCATTAACAGGAGCCAGTTTAATCTGTACCGGCCAGTTTTGAAGCTTTGATTCTGAATCTGCGGTTGAAGTGGCTTTTACAGGCTCAGATGTTTCAGTTCGTCTGATCTGCATGATTTTAGATCCAGGACAGCCGGAGTGAGAGGATATTGCCCGGTTTTTTGCAGCTATTTTTTTCTGTGCTTCTTTTACGGCTTCTTCATCATATGCAGGTGCTTCTCTCTCCTCAAATGAGATGGCTCCGGTAGGGCATTCAGGGAGACAATCTCCTAGTCCGTCGCAGAAATGTTCTCTCACCAATTCTGCTTTTCCGTCAATGATATCAATGGCGCCTTCGTGGCAGGCAGATGCACAGGCACCACAGCCGTTACATTTTTCTTTATCAATCTTTATAATCTTTCTTATCATTTTTAACCTCCGTCAATAGTATTTAGCGTTTGTTTATGCTAGAATTATAGTATTATAAATACAACTAGTATGTTTGATTTCCAACAGGGAGGAACTATTTTGCAAAAATATTTATCAATCCTAAGAAACAGTCCATTTTTTAAAGGTCTAACTGATAACGAGATATTATCCATAATGAATTGTGTAAACGCAACAACAATTTCTAAAAAGCGAGATTCTTATATTTTCAGAGCAGGCGATATTACCGAAGTAATGGGGCTTGTGGTGTCCGGCTGCGTCCTCATTATTCAAGAAGACATCTGGGGACATCGGAATATTTTGTCAAAATGTCATGCAGGAGATTTCTTTGGTGAGCCGTATGCAGCAAGCCAGAGAGCTGTCTTAAATATCAGTGTGGTAGCAGATGAGGATTGTGAGATTATTCTCTTAAATGTCAAAAGACTTCTGATTACCTGTCCAACTGCATGTGAGCATCATCAGAAGCTGATCCGTAATCTGGTCAGTGTCCTGGCAAATAAGATACTGATTCTGAACGATAAGATCACACATGTTGGGAAGCGAACGACGAGAGATAAACTATTATCATATCTGTCGGCAGAATCTATCAGACATTCGTCGCTATCTTTTGATATTCCTTTTGATAGGCAGCAGCTGGCAGATTATCTTTGTATTGATCGTGCAGCAATGTCTACAGAGATATCAAAGTTACAAAAAGAGGGCTTTATAAAAACAAATCGAAATCATTTTGAATTAACTGTTTCTGATGATGCGGATTCACCCATTCCAGGACGGAAACGGTCGTGTGGGCAGATTGATTATGTTTAAGGAGTGCCTAAAATACAATATTATTCCGTTTATCATTGAGGACAATTTGAAGATGTTCTATTATCGTGGATTGAAGGAATGGGATAACGAAAAAGGATATCTGGATTATTTTATAATTGCATCATAACAAGTTCAATTTAGTCATTTGCGCTTAAATGACTAAATTGAACTTGATTTTGATTAAATTAAATGATATAATTCAATTAAGTCATTTTGTTTAAAAGACGAAATTAAATTCGAAATGAGGCAATTAAAATGAAACAATTTGATTACATGGAAAAATGGAAAAAATTGCTTACACCACAAATTGTAAGTTATCTTACAACAATTCATGAGTACAAAGGTAAACAGCACTTGATTGCTAAACGTCATGCTGATGTACTGGAAAATCTTGTTGAGATAGCAAAGATTCAAAGTACAGAAAGCTCTAATAAAATTGAGGGTATTTATACTTCTGATGAACGATTAAAAAAAATTGTTTTGGATAAGACAATGCCCAAGACAAGAAATGAACGAGAAATAGCGGGATATAGGGATGTGCTCAACACAATACATGAGAATTTTCAACATATTCCGATTCGTGATACATTTATATTACAATTACATAGAGATTTATATAAATTCGAGAATGCCTCTTATGGAGGAAGATTCAAGACAGCTGATAATATTATTGAGGAAGAAGATGAAAGGGGCAATAAGTTTGTTAGGTTCAGACCATTACCTGCATGGGAGACGCCAGACGCAATCATTAATTTATGTACAGCTTATAATGAGGCAATCAACAAAGGCGAAGCAGACTCACTTTTGTTAATTCCCATGTTTATTATAGACTTCTTGTGCATCCATCCGTTTAATGACGGAAATGGAAGAATGAGCAGATTATTGACCTTATTATTGTTATATCAAAATGACTATATTGTTGGAAGATATATAAGTTTGGAAAAACTAATAGAGCGAACAAAGGATAGTTATTATGATGCTTTACAGTCAAGCTCGCAAGGCTGGATAGAAGATGAAAACAATTACGAGCATTTTGTAAAATATATACTGGGAATTATTACGGCTGCGTACCGGGAGTTTTTTGACAGGGCACATATTGTAGAAGAAAAGAAAGTACCAAAACCAGACAGAATAGAAGAATTGATAAAGAATCATTTAGGTACAATCACTAAAGCGGAGATTGTTAAAGAAGCGTCAGGAATAAGTACAACGACAGTGCAGCGGACACTAACAGATTTAGTCAAGGCAGAGAAGATAATAAAGATTGGAAATGGCCGTTATACAAAGTATAAATGGAACTGGGATAAGGAGACTTAAAAAAGTGATAACAGGTGAATTAAAAAATAAAATAGACAGTTTGTGGGAGATTTTCTGGACGGGAGGTCTTACAAACCCGTTAGATGTAATTGAACAGATGACATATCTCATGTTCATTCATGATTTAGATGTGTCAGATAATACACATGCAAAAGAAAGTGCTATGCTTGGGCTTCCATACGAAAGTGTATTTGCAAAAGAGGTAAAAATTGGAGAGAGGACTATTGATGGAACACAGCTTAAGTGGTCTGTTTTCAGGGACTATCCAGCTGATAGAATGTATTCTGTAGTGCAGGAGATGGTATTTCCGTTTATCAAGAATCTGCATGCTGATAAAGATAGTGCTTTTTCAAAATATATGGATGATGCAATCTTCAAGCTGCCTACACCATTAATGCTTTCTAAAGTTGTGGATGCAATGGATGATTTATATACGCAGATGGCAAAGCTGAATGATTCAGATGCTAGGGGAGATGTGTATGAGTACCTTCTTTCAAAGCTGGCTACAGCAGGGGTAAATGGTCAGTTTAGGACACCTCGTCATATCATTAAAATGATGGTAGAACTAATGAATCCTAAAGCTGATGATGTAATCTGTGATCCAAGCTGTGGTACAGCAGGATTCCTTGTGGAGGCAGGAGAATATCTGTGGGCTAATAAGAAAGATGAAATTTTTTATGACAAGCAGAAAAAAGACCATTTTATGAATCATATGTTCTATGGTTATGATATGGACAGAACGATGCTCCGTATTGGCGCTATGAATATGATGAATCATAGAGTAGAAAGTCCGTTTATAGAATACAGAGATAGTTTATCAGACCAAAATACAGATAAGGATAAATATTCACTGATTCTGGCAAATCCTCCTTTTAAGGGAAGCCTTGATGCAGATATTGTATCAGCAGATTTGTTAAAGGTGTGTAAAACAAAGAAAACAGAACTTCTTTTCTTAGCATTATTTGTTCGAATGCTCAAAGTAGGTGGTAGATGTGCCTGCATCGTTCCTGACGGAGTATTATTTGGCTCTTCAAAGGCACATAAGGATATCCGAAAAGAAATTGTGGAAAATCAAAGACTCGAAGCAGTTATCTCAATGCCATCAGGAGTGTTCAAACCATATGCAGGAGTATCGACAGCTATCTTGATTTTTACAAAGACAGAGCATGGTGGAACAGATAATGTATGGTTCTATGATATGCAGGCAGATGGATTTAGTCTGGATGACAAGCGTTCTCCAATTGCTGATAATGATATTCCGGATATCATTGAAAGATTCCGTAACCGTGATGCTGAGTCAGACAGAAAACGTACAGATAAGTCATTTATGGTGCCTAAGCAGGAAATCGTTGATAATGCGTATGATCTTAGTATTAACAAGTATAAAGAAGTGGAGTATGTGCCTGTGGAGTATCCGCCTACATCTGAGATTATGGCTAATATTCGTGAGATTGAGATTGAGATTGGGAACGAGACGGAAGAGTTGGCAAGATTGTTAGGAGAATGATATTATGGCAAAAGTAAGTAAACGAGGTGGATTTTCCGATAGGAATAAAATCAAACCGGAAAATAGAGAGATTCAGTTAAAAGAGTTTGATAAGAGAACTAGAGTACAATTGCAAAATATGATTAGCCAGTTTTATCAGGAGATATATGGGGATGAATATTATGGTGGAGAAAACATACAAGAATTTTTAAGATATGTTATCGGAACCGTTTATTCAGAACCAGTGGATACTAGACGGACTTATTACGATGATGATGTGTTAAAAATGATTAATAAGACCATACAAGAAGATGATTATGATGATGTTTTGACTTTAATTGAAGCTATTATTCAATATTGGGAAGACTATCGGACTGATATGCAAAGAGTTATGTATTACAACACTTGTTTTGAACAATATCCGATTAAATCCCTGTATCAAGCTGCTAATGTTTTTTTAGAGATGAGTATATAGGATATCGGTTTGTGGATGATATAATTGTACCAATAAGTGATGAATATGAAGTTGCAGAAGTAAATCAAGCGTTAGAAAACCCATATAGCCCAGTATATGAGCATATATCTAAGGCAAACAAATTACTAGCAGACAGAAGCAAGCCTGATTACGAGAATTCTATCAAAGAAAGTATTAGTGCAGTTGAAGCGTTATGTGAAATACTTACTGGAATAACAGGGAAAGAGGCTTCATTGGGAAAACTGTTGAAAAAATTAGAAGATAATGGTGTAGTAATTCATGCAGGACTGAAAGCGGCTTTTAATATGCTATACGGATATACATCAGATGCTAATGGAATAAGACATGCTGGCAATATTGGTGGACCATCATCAACATTTGAAGAAGCAAAATTTATGTTGGTGTCGTGTAGTGCTTTTGTGAATTATTTGATTGCAGTTAGTGCGAAATGATAGAATAGAAAGGAAGACAAATTCGGATTTGTTGGGATGATGTAGATGAAGATTAAAGATATTTGCACTTCTGTAACAGATGGAAGTCATAATCCACCGCAAGGAATTGAGAAAAGCGAATATATGATGTTGAGCTCAAAAAATATTTTTGATGATGAAATAACATTTGATGAACCGCGTTTTCTCTCTGAAAAAGATTTTGAAAGAGAACACAAGCGAACTCAGATAGCAGTGGGCGATGTTTTGCTTACTATTGTTGGAACTGTTGGGCGAACAGCTGTTGTAGATGAAGATATGCCAGCATTTGCTTTACAGAGAAGCGTTGCTGTGCTTCATCCAAAGAATGATGTTTGTTTGCCTAGATTTTTAATGTATGCTTTGAGAGGAAAACGTACATATATTGAAAATAGAGCAAAGGGTGTAGCTCAAAAAGGAATATACCTCAAAGAAGTATCTGATATAGATATATATATTCCAGATATATCAAATCAAGAAATAATAATAAATAAATTAGATAAAGTTAATACGATTATTAAACTCAGACAAGAAGAATTACTTGCATTAGACAACCTCATCAAAGCCCGATTTGTCGAGATGTTTGGTGATCCTGTTTCGAACTCATATGAATTAGCAGAAGCTACATTACCTGAACTGGGAGAATTTGGTCGTGGAGTATCAAAACATAGACCTAGAAATGATTCAGTATTGTTAGATGGCAAATATCCATTGATTCAGACCGGTGATATTGCGAATGCCGGCTTATATATTACATCGTATAATACCACATATTCAGAACTAGGATTACAGCAGAGTAAGATGTGGAACAAAGGGACACTTTGTATCACTATTGCAGCTAATATTGCAAAGACGACGATATTGAAATTTGATGCTTGCTTTCCTGATAGTGTTGTTGGATTCATTGCTAATGAAAGGACTAACAATATATTTATTCATTATTGGTTTTCTTTTTTTCAAGAAATATTAGAATCTCAGGCACCTGAGTCAGCTCAAAAGAATATTAATTTGAAGATTCTTAGTGAATTAAAGGTAATTGTACCAGAAAAAGAAAAGCAAGATGAGTTCGCCGACTTTGTTAAACAAGTCGACAAATCAAAAGTTGCAGTTCAAAAAGCATTAGACGAAACACAAATGTTATTTGATAGTTTGATGCAAGAATATTTTAATTGATGAGGTGAAGTAAATGAATATAATTGATGAATTAAATTGTTTTTTTACAGGAGGTAGCCCATACAATATGGTTTCTTTTGCAATTGGAGTATTATCTTTGTTATTTAGTGTTATTAGTTTTTATTCGGCAAATAAAGCAAAAACTAATGCAGCGGAAGCAGCCGACAAGGCGAAGCATGCATCAGAAAAATTAGATATATTTGAAAGCCAATTAGCATATACCAATCAATTAAAAAATGAATATGAGAAATTGCTTAAATCGGCTCAAAACTATATAGGAAATAGCAAAGATAAAATTAAGATGTATATTTCATTATTAAATCGTATGAAAAATAGTAGAGCTTGTTTGCTTAATAGAGATGAAATAGAAGAAGCAATCAATAATTTAAATAAGTTGATGAAAAGTTCAATTATAGGTGATGATGAATCGGCAATTTGCATTGCAAATGGACTGGTCGAATCGTTTATTGAATCGTTGGGCTTTATGATAGTAGGTAAAGAGGTAAATGAGATATAGCTTTTGCTTATCAAAATTTTAGAAAGAAGAAAATGAAATAATAGGAGGCTGTTATGGAAAAATATAATCAGTTTAAGGCGCTTTATGATGAAATTGATATTTTAATTTCAAACCATGTTACTAGTTCGAATACAGAGTTTATTAAATGGCATAAAAAAGTAGAGAGATTTTTAAAATTATATTACAATGAAGGAGATGAGTATAATGATTTTGTCAAGACCTCATTTACTTTATCATTGTGGACCTTTAGTACACCTGATAGTGCTTGGGTAGAAGCTTGTGTAGATGCGCTTAGAAAAACAAAAGCAATTTTTGAAGTATATCTTGAAGAGATGCAAAGAGAAGATGGAGAGGATACTTTAGCAAATAATGAAAATAAAATTGAACCTGTAAATAATAAAGTTTTTGTTGTACATGGACATGATGGAGAATTAAAAAATGCGATTGCTAGAACACTTGAAAGACAAGGCATTGAACCAATAATTTTATCAGAGCAGGTGAATTTGGGAACAACAATTATAGAAAAATTTGAAAGAAATAGTGAGGTCAAAGCAGCAAGTTGTTTGTTTACTGAGGATGATATGGGAAAATCTAAAGCTGATGAAAGCTTGAAGGTTAGAGCGCGGCATAATGTTGTATTTGAAGCAGGGTATTTTATTGGTAAACTTGGAAGAGAGAATGTAGTTCTACTTGCAAATAAAGAAATTGAAATGCCAAGTGATTTATATGGAGTGGTTTATACTGATAATACCATGTGGGAAATTCAAGTATTAAAGGAATTACGAGAAATGGGGTTTGCAATTGATTTGAATAAAGCGATTTAAGACAAGCTAGGGTGAAATAACATAAAAAATATTGTAAAAAAAATCTGATGTTTGATTGATAGATGTAATAATATTTTGGACAAATTATTCTATATAAAAGTTGAATGGAGGCAGGGGATGGCATTGCTGACAGTATATCATGGCGGATATCAGGCGGTTGATAAGCCAAAGATAAGAGCAAGTAAAAACACAAAGGACTTTGGAACGGGCTTTTATTGTACAATAATAAAAGAACAGGCACAAAGATGGGCAAGACGTTACAATACAAAAATTGTATCAATATATGATGTGAAGATTTTCTCTGAATTAACAATTATGGAATTTAAAGAGATGACAGAGGAATGGCTTGATTTCATTGTAGCATGCAGAAGTGGACAGCCGCATGATTATGATATTGTGATTGGAGCTATGGCTGATGATCAGATTTATAACTATGTATCTGATTATATAGACGGAACTATTACCAGAGAACAGTTCTGGGTATTAGCGAAATTTAAATATCCCACATATCAGATAGTTTTCTGCACAGATGAGGCATTAAAATGTTTGAATTATAGAGGATTTGAGGAAGTGCGATAGTGGCTGACCAGAAAAGAGAAAATAAAAAGGATAATGATTTATTTTTTACTTGCAGTCTAATCGAATACATTTCTCGGAAAACGAAAAATATTCGTGGTGATGTAGTGAATAAACTTGGAAAGACTAGAATTAGCAAGATTTATGAACTTGCGGATGTATATCATTGCGATAATATTGACAGTGTTAGTGATTATTTTATCGATGACGCGAATATTCACATGGGAGAATTTGATAATTTATCTGATTGTGGCTACGCAGTGCCGTCATATTGGGATATAGGAAAAGTGTACAAACGCTTGATAAAAATGGTTGTAGAAGATGAAAAAATAGAAACTGTTGATGCGCTGATAGAAGCGTACAGTTCGTTTATTAGTCCTAAGATAGATGATTACAATAGCAGTGTTTATTATGAAAATCCTAACTACATTTTTGAATGCTATAAGGAAAATAAGATGTTATAAAGAATATGGTTGTAGGATGTTGGTATCAGATGAGGAGAAACCAACATGGAAGAAAAAATTGTAATAGTATTGAATGAAATGTCAGAGTATTTATCAATTACTCAGATGAAAAAACTGCAAGAGGTGATTATTAAAACATTTGCTGAAAATGAAGCGTCAAAAGTAAATATAAAGAATGAAGACTTTTTGAATATGTTTTTGGCGGCGAAGAGAATCGAAGGCTGTTCGGAAAGAACGATTAATTACTATAGGGTAACAGTACAACATTTATTGTCGTGTACTGAGAAAAATGTTCGAAAGATTTCAACTGAGGAAATGAGAGAGTATTTATCAAACTATCAGAAGCGTAATAATTGCTCTAATGTAACCATTGATAATGTTCGTAGAAATATTTCAAGTTTCTTTTCGTGGCTGGAAGAGGAAGATTATATCTTAAAAAGTCCTATGAAAAGAATACATAAAATTAAAACGAAAAAGATGGTAAAGAATACCATTTCGGATGAAGAAATAGAAAAACTACGTGACAACTGTAAGGAAAAAAGAGACTTGGCTATGATTGATTTATTGTATTCAACAGGAATCAGAGTGGGGGAACTGGTCAATCTTAATATAGATGATATAAATTTTGAAGGAAGAGAATGTGTTGTTTACGGAAAAGGAGACAAGGAGCGGAGAGTATATTTCGATGCAAAGACCAAGGTTCATTTAAAACAGTATCTTGAGAATAGATTTGATAATAATGAGGCTTTATTTGTGACTTTGGACGCACCATATGAAAGATTAAAAATCAGTGGTGTTGAGATAAGATTACGAAATATTGGAAGGACTTTAAACCTTGAAAGAATTCATCCACATAAGTTTCGAAGAACAATGGCGACAAGGGCAATTGATAAAGGAATGCCAATCGAGCAGGTGCAAAGGTTGTTAGGACATTCTCAAATAGATACTACTATGCAATATGCTATGGTGAATCAAAATAATGTTAAAACATCTCATCAAAAATATATAGCGTGATTGTAATATAAATTCGGATTTGTTGGGATGATGTAGATGGCAAAATTGATTGATATAACAGGTAAAGCTTTATCTGGCGAGTGGGGAAGCGATGATGAAACTGGCGATGGTATTCCAGTGCTTAGAACAACTAATTTTACCAATGAGGGTGTTGTAAATTACAATGATGTAGTAACAAGGTTAATTACAAAGAAAAACATAGATGAGAAATATTTGCGTAGAGGAGATATTATAATTGAAAAATCAGGAGGGAGTGATAAATTTCCGGTTGGACGGGTCATATATTTTGATGGAGATGAAAATACATATTTATTTAATAATTTTACGGGATTACTTCGTGTGAAAAATCATGAAGTATGGTATCCCAAATATGTATTTTATTCATTGTTTGCCAATTATAAACGTGGGGGTACAAGGACTTTTGAAAATAAAACCACGGGGCTTCATAATTTGAAGACAGATGATTTTGTTTCTAGGTATGAAGTGTCAGAAATTGGTATAAATGAGCAAATCTCAATCTGTAATAAACTTGATAAGTTGTTTGGTATTATTAAGTTACGAGAACATGAGTTACAGATATTAGAGGACCTCATAAAAGCCCGATTTGTCGAGATGTTTGGTGATCCTGTTTCGAACTCATATGAATTAGCAGAAGCTACATTACCTGAACTGGGAGAATTTGGTCGTGGAGTATCAAAACATAGACCTAGAAATGATTCAGTATTGTTAGATGGCAAATATCCATTGATTCAGACCGGTGATATTGCGAATGCCGGCTTATATATTACATCGTATAATACCACATATTCAGAACTAGGATTACAGCAGAGTAAGATGTGGAACAAAGGGACACTTTGTATCACTATTGCAGCTAATATTGCAAAGACGACGATATTGAAATTTGATGCTTGCTTTCCTGATAGTGTTGTTGGATTCATTGCTAATGAAAGGACTAACAATATATTTATTCATTATTGGTTTTCTTTTTTTCAAGAAATATTAGAATCTCAGGCACCTGAGTCAGCTCAAAAGAATATTAATTTGAAGATTCTTAGTGAATTAAAGGTAATTGTACCAGAAAAAGAAAAGCAAGATGAGTTCGCCGACTTTGTTAAACAAGTCGACAAATCAAAAGTTATTAAACTAAAAAATGAAAGCTAAAATTTATTTTTTAAGGAATTAGTGATACTATAAAACTATCAGTAGATAATAGCATGTGAATGGGAGGTTTCTATGACCAACTTTGATTTCCTGAAACAAGAACAAAAATTCAATAGTTTCTCAGATGTGGCAATAGCCGCAGAGAAAGTCCTTAAGATAGACGAAGAATCCAGTGTGATTAACTGCCGTCGTGCCATGGAATTTGCTATCAAGTGGATGTATTCCGTAGACAAATCACTTGAGATGCCTTATCAGGACAATCTTATGAGCCTTATGAGCACAGAAGATTTTCATGATCTCGTGGATGATACTTTATGGAAACGTTTGAATTTGATTCGAAAGATTGGTAATAGAGCTGCGCACAATGGTAGAAAGATTACAGAGGACGAGGCAATTCTTTGTTTGCAGAATTTGTTTATTTTTATGGATTATGTGTCATACTGCTATTCTGATTTTTATAAAGAGAGACAGTATGATGTAAATCTGTTGAATGAAACATATGAAAATCCGGAGGTGATTAAATCTTCGGATACTGATGTGGATTTGCAGGCGTTAATTGCTGAAAATAAGGCTCTTAAGGAAGCGTTGACAGCTAAGCGTACGGAGCAACAGAAGACTTATGTTCCAAAACCTCTTGATTTATCAGAGTATAAGACAAGAAAAATTTATATTGATTCTATGTTGCTGGATGCTGACTGGATAGAAGGGCAAGACTGGATTAATGAAGTTGAACTTTCGGGAATGCCAAATAAATCAGAGGTGGGCTTCGCGGACTATGTGCTTTATGATGATAGTCATAAGCCTCTTGCTGTAGTTGAGGCGAAGCGAACATGTGTGGATGTGGCGAAAGGCAGGCAGCAGGCAAAGCTTTATGCTGACATATTAGAGAAAAAATATAAGAGAAGACCAGTGGTTTTTCTTACGAATGGTTTTGAGACGAGAATTATAGATAATCAGTATCCGGAGAGAAAGGTTGCGGCTATTTATTCAAAGAGAGATTTAGAAAAGCTCTTCAATCTTCAAAAAATGAAGACAAGTCTGAGACATATTTCAGTGGATAAGAATATTGCAGGACGCTATTATCAGGAAGCTGCAATTAAGGCTGCTTGTGATGCATTTGACAATCGCAATCGTAGGAAGGCACTTCTTGTAATGGCAACTGGTTCCGGTAAAACAAGAACTGTGATTGCATTATGTAAGGTACTTTTGGATGCGGGCTGGATTAGAAATATTTTGTTTCTTGCAGACCGTAATTCATTGGTTACACAGGCAAAAAGAAATTTTGTAAGTCTTTTGCCAGATTTATCCTGCTCAAATCTTGTTGAGGAGAAAGATAACTATACAGCGCATTGCATTTTTTCTACATATCAGACCATGATGAACTGTATTGATTCAGTCAGGGATGATAATGGTAAGTTATTTACTTGTGGACATTTTGATCTTGTAATCTGTGATGAAGCACATAGGTCTATTTACAACAAGTATAGGGATATTTTTAATTATTTTGATGCTCCGTTAGTAGGTCTTACAGCAACACCTAAGGATGAGATTGAAAAAAATACTTATGAAATATTTGATTTGGAAAATGGAGTGCCTACATATGGATATGAGCTGGCACAGGCTGTAAAAGATGGCTATCTTGTAGATTTTGTAACGGTTGAAAGCAAGACTAAATTCATTGAAGAAGGCATCGCTTATGATGAATTGTCGGATGAAGATAAGGCTGTTTATGAAGATACTTTTGAATTTGAAGATGGTAAACTGCCAGAGAGAATAGATTCGGCTGCTTTAAATACATGGGTATTTAATGAGGATACCATTAAACAGGTTCTTCATGTGCTGATGAGAGATGGACTTAAAGTGGATTATGGTCAGAAAATCGGTAAAACAATTATTTTTGCCAAAAATCATGATCATGCGGAGAAGATACTTGAAGTATTCAACAAGCAGTATCCTGAGCTTAGTAAAAATGGTCAGCCTTTTGCAAAAGTAATTGATAACTATATGACATATGCTCAGAGTGCAATAGATGAGTTCTCGGATGCTGACAAAATGCCACAAATTGCTATATCTGTAGATATGCTTGACACAGGTATTGATGTACCGGAAGTGTTGAACCTTGTATTTTTCAAAAAGGTAATGAGTAAGGCGAAGTTTTGGCAGATGATAGGACGTGGTACAAGACTGTGTCCTGGACTTATAGATGGAGAGGATAAGGATAAGTTTTACATCTTTGATTTTTGTGGAAACTTTGAATTTTTTCGTATGAATCAGGGAAGACCAACAGCAAATATGATTGCTTTACAGGGGGCGGTTTTTTCTCTTGAATTTGAAATTACATATAAACTTCAAAGCATTGAATATCAGATGGACAGACTTATTGCTTACAGGAACAAACTTGTTGACAAGATGACAGGCAAGGTGCAGGAGCTGAACCGTGAAAACTTTGCAGTAAGGCAGCATCTTAAGTATGTAGATACATATTCAGTGGAAAGTAATTATCAATCAATCACTTTTGAGGATACATTGATGGTTCGTGATGAGTTAGCACCGTTAATTCAGCCGGATGGAGATGAAGTAAGTGCGATTCGTTTTGATGCTTTGATGTATGGAATGGAATTGGCTTATCTTGCAGGAAAGGGATTTGGCAGACATAAAAGTGATCTTTTCAAAAAGGTAGAAGGTATTGCAAGTGTTGCAAATATTCCTGAAATTCAGGTACAGTCAGAACTTATTAATAAAATTCTTCATACTGATTATGTAGATAATGCTGGAATTGATGAGTTTGAGTATATCAGGGTTAGCCTCCGTAATCTTATGAAATATCTGCCTAAGGGAATTATAAAATATGATACAGACTTTACTGATGAAATATTATCGACAGAGTGGAATGAGTCAGAACTTGAAAATGATGAGTTAAAAAATTATAAGGCTAAAGTGGAATTTTATATTCGCCAGCATCAGGATAATATTGCAATTGCAAAACTTAAAACCAATCAGCCGTTGACGGAGGTGGATATAGAAAGTCTGGAGCAGATTCTTTGGAATGAACTAGGCTCAAAGGATGATTATGAAAAGGAATATGGACATAAACCATTGGGAGAGTTTGTGCGTGAGATTGTAGGACTTGATATGAATGCTGCAAAGGCAGCGTTTTCGGAGTTTTTAAATGATACAAATCTTGACAGCAGACAGATATATTTTGTGAATCAGATTGTCGAATACATTGTGCATAATGGCATTATGAAAGACTTGTCGGTGCTTAAGGAGTCTCCTTTTACTGATAGGGGAAGTGTAGTTGAAATATTTACAGATATGACACTGTGGATGAATATCAAGAAAGTTATTGACAAGATTAATGCTAATGCAGTGGCGTAATAAGTGCATAGAAACTATAAAAAATTAATGAGGAGATAAAAGAATATTATGACTGAAATTGGTCTGATAACAGGGAGGAGCGAATGATAGAATAGTTACAACAAAAAAGCATGAATGAAGAATATGAAAGAACTATAACAAAATAATATTAAAAAAGAACCTGGTGCAAAAAGTAATGACCAAAGAGTGATAATTAAATCATATAGACAGGGGATAGCAACAGCAGGTTGCTTTTCAAAACCGTGAGAAGTATGACAGTATTTACAAAGTACAAATGTCTAGTATTACACCTCATGTTTGCAGACACACCTTCTGCTCTAATATGGCAAAATCTGGTATGAACCCAAAGACATTACAATATATTATGGGACATTCAGATATAGGAGTTACCCTTAATACATATACTCATTTACAGTTTGAGGATGCCTTAGAAGAGATGAAAAAGGTTGTGGGCTAAAAGGTTTAAAAATAGCCCGGTATTTAGCCCAAACGAAGGAAAAGTTATGCAAAGTTATTCCGAAATATGCTAAAAATGTGAACAAAAAAACTATTATAGAAATATTGCAGAATTGTTGCAAGTGCCGAAAATACAGTAAAATCAAGCATTTAGAGAGGTTTTAGATACATGATTAAAATATTATTCATCTGCCACGGCAGAATCCGTACTTTTGTCTGAAGTGGCTTAAAATCAAGGCTTTTGGGGAATGAGAATGGTATTTGTCCCCCCCTATTTTGCGCAAGTGTACCGCGACAACCTAAAAGCAAAGCTTTCGGGTTGGAATTTGTTAACCGGACTGTCCTCGATAAAAATGAATATGATTTGTAGTGAAAGAAGTTCCTGCGGGGAGGAGAGAAAAGCTGGCAGAGTTTACTCAGCAGATGCCATTGAAGCTGAAATGAAAAGAGATTTTGGCATATGATTTTTTATGTGGCATATTCCGCTGAAGCAAGACAGGATTTGAGGGACATTTATGAATATATTGCGTATGAATTGTTGGTACCTGAAACAGCTGCCGGACAATGGCTGCATTGTTCGGAACGATAGGAAATAGCAATACAAGTTGTAGGCAGGTGGCTACCCGGGGGCAGATGGACCGATTTTGAGACGGAATGATTCTGTAATTCCGTCACTTCATGGGAGATAAATGTTATAGTGAATAGAGAAACGCGATAGCGTAGTAAGCAATAATTTCAGATGATCAAGGTTTGATCAGAGAGGAGAAGAATATGAACAACTATTGTATGATCCAGAACTCCAAAACGTTTGCATTTTCCGCAGAGAATCCAACCGGTGTACGCGCAGGTGGTTCCCAGGGCGGTGACTGCACCAAGCTTCGTCCGACCGTGACGATTCCTGCAGGGAAAACTGTAACTCTGGTAGATGCTGCAGGACCGGGTGTGATCCAGCATATGTGGTTTACCGGATATGTAGGGCACCATTTTATCATCCGTATGTATTGGGATGATCAGGAATATCCGTCTGTGGAAGCTCCGCTCTCTGCATTCTTCGGATGTGCCTATGATGAAAATTTCGTGGACAGGGATGGCAAATATCCGGTGTTGAATTCTGCCATGATGCTGGTAGCTCCTGGTCGCGGCTATAACAGCTATTTTGAGATGCCGTTCCATAAGAGAGCTCGGATCACGATGGAAAACCGTGGTGACAAGGATGAAAATCTCTATTATATTATCACCGGAGCTTATCAGGAGATTCCGGCGGAGGCTGGTTATTTCCATGCCACCTATCGTCAAGAACACCCGGTTCAGAAGGGTCGTACCTACACAATCGTTGACGGAATCGAAGGCAGGGGACAATTTGTCGGTGTGACTCTGGCAACTGGTATGAATGGCAACAATACCTGTTGGGTAGAAGGCGAAGCCCGCATGTATTTGGACGATGATCCGTATCCGTCTATCCACTATACCGGAACTGAAGACTACTTCGGCGGTTCCTATGGATTTGGAAATGACATCATCATCAAGAGCTATCAGACCTTTAGCGGCTTATATACAGGCATGTATGCAATCTATGGAGACAACAGGGAATTCTATAACGGACAGCAGAGATTCCTGCTGTATCATTTCCATATTGCAGACCCGATCCGTTTTGAGAATAAGTTTCGTATGACACTCGACAACATGGGTTGGACAGGACCGCGTTACGATGATTACACCAGTGTTGCTTATTGGTATCAGACCCTGCCGTCCGCGCCGCTGATGCCACTGCCAACAGATGCAGAGATGTGTATGAGATAATAGAACCAGATTGGAGATGTCAGATAGATTGGTTATATCGGACTGACATCAGAGATTTGCCAGAAAGGATAGAGGTATTATGTTACTAGAAGAGAAGTTTTTGGAATTTCATCGTTATGCCAGCAGCCACAATCTGCCGCTGGAAGCTATCAGTGTCGGAGATGAGAACAAGGTACTCTGTGAGATGCACTACGCAGCAAATGCACCGAGAAATATTTATTCACATACCAAGAGTTTTACGGTAACAGCAGTTGGACTCGCAATAGAAGAGGGAAAACTAAGCCTGAAAGATCATGTGGCGGAAGTGTTTAAAGATAAACTTCCTTCAAATCCGGATCCAAATCTGGAGAAGATTCAGTTGAAACATCTGCTCTGCATGTCCAGTGGCTTTGGTAAGGCACTTCTGATGAATGCGGACAGACGTCCGGGCGTCGGCGCACCGGATTATGAGAAATATATGATGGCACAGCCGGTTCCTGTGGAGCCAGGCAGTGCATTCTGCTATTCCTCTGCCGACAGTATTCTGGCTGCTCATATGGTAGAACGGGCCGTTGGCAAGCGGATGGGAGAGTATCTGTATGAGAAGGTATTCCAGCCCCTTGATATGGGATGGCCGCTCTGGGAGCATGATCCACAGGGACATCCGAATGGCGGCGGAGGTATGTATCTGACTTGTACCGAGATGATGAAACTGGGACAGCTCTATCTGGCTGAGGGTAACTGGAAGGGCGAGCAGATTGTCAGCAGGGACTGGGTGCAGGAGGTGTCCACTCCGAAATTTACCTTCGAGCCATCTGCAGATCTCTGGCATGTAGGATATGGCTATCAGTTTTGGATCAGTCCATATCCAGGATCCTATCGTGCTGATGGCGCATTCGGACAGATTACAACGATTCTCCCAGAGAAGGGATTGGTTGTTTCCATCCAATGTCCGGAGCGAGGTAATTTCGAACAGGTGAAACGTGCGCTGCATGAACATTTTCTGATGGAATTGTAAGAATAGACTTGCAACAATATGCTATAATTTGCCCAGAAACTGTACTTTTGGCTGCAAAGGCTTAAAATCAAGGCTTTTAGGGAATGTGGATGGTATTTGTACCCCCCATTGTACTCCTATTTTGTAAAACAGTAGGATCATCAACCGGACTTCCCTCGATAAAAAAGAATATGATTTGTGGCGAAAGAAGTTCCTTCGGGGACTTATTTTCACTTACATAAAAATGTTGGTTTGAATGTCGGTTAAGTGTCGGTTTGTTTATGATATTTGACTGCAATACATATTATGTGGTTGTACTTTTATAAACGCTCCATAGTGGGTACACCCACATAAGCAACCGCTCAGAAGAGCGGCATATAATTCAAGTTGCTTTCTGCATTCCACTGGCAGCGTATCTGACCAGGGAAGCAGATCTTCACAGAAATCCACACCATGTTCATCCATGTGCCTAGGGATTTCTTCCAGAAGATATTTGAAATAATTATAAGACTTGAGGTTGTTATCCATTGGCACTGCTCCATCTTCCAAATGGATCTGTCCCCAGTCCTGCCTGTGTCCGGCCCATTTTTTCGTGATATCCATGGTTGCCAGATACAGCATTTTCAAAAGGCTGTCATCCGACGGAAAAACCGTCTTGCTTTCTTACTTACTTCTATCCGGAGGTTACTGTGGAGAAGATGAGTTCATATCGGAAGAAGCAGTAAATGTTATCACATATGAACAGGAAATGTGGTATACTGTGCCTATGTAAAAAAGAATGTGTTTTACAAATCGTAATTTGAGAAGGTAAGTGAATGGGATACCACGATACAAGATACCATGGAGGAATATGATAATGTCGAAAGATGAGTATTTGATAACCGATACGCCACTCAAAGCGTTGACGGTTTTTGCAATGCCAGTGATTCTTGGAAGTTTTTTCAGCAAATATACAATATGGCCGACTCTATTATTGTCGGCCAGTTTGTTGGTTCTTCCGCACTTGCAGCTGTCGGGGCATGTGCAGCATTGACCAATGTGTTCATTTGTGTGGCACTGGGAGCCGGTGTCGGAGCCGGTGTGCTTGTGAGTCGTTATTTCGGAGCCAGGGAGTATGGCAAAATGAAAACAATCGTGTCAACCTCCTTAATTAGCTTTTTGCTTCTAAGTATAGTCCTTGGTGTTTTTGGCTTTTTCTTCGCCAACTCGATGATGAGTGGACTGCAAACCCCTGCCGACATACTGGATGATGCAGTACTGTATCTGCGGGTCTATTTTGTGGGCTTTCCGTTTCTGTTTATGTATAACATTCTTTCTACCATGTTCACCTCAATCGGCGAATCCAAAATTCCGCTAGGACTGCTGATTTTTTCGTCCATCCTGAACATTTTAATGGATCTTTGGATGGTAGCCGGGCTAGGTCTCGGTGTGTTCGGTGCGGCTATTGCAACCCTGATTGCACAGGGAATTTCCGCGGTGTTTTCGTTTTTGATTTTCTTTGCACGGATGCAGCAATATAAAAGCCCCATTAACAGGTTTGAACGGCAGGATCTGTATTCCATGCTTCGCATTGCGGTGCCGTCGGTTTTACAGCAGTCCACAGTGTCCATCGGTATGATGATTGTGCAGGCAGTGGTAAATCCTTTCGGTACACAGGTACTCGCCGGGTATACAGCAACGATGAGGGTGGAAAATGTTTTTTCATTGATCTTTGTATCCATCGGCAATGCGGTTTCGCCGTATGTTTCCCAAAACCTTGGCGCAGGCAAAACCCAACGCATCAAAAAAGGCTACCATGCGGCGCTGGTGCTGGCCGTGTGCTTTGCCGTTCTTGCCTTTATAGTCATTGAAACGCTACACACGCAGATCTCCTCGCTGTTCTTAGGAAAAGACGGAACGGCGTTGGCCTATCAGGTGTCTGGTGATTATATGAGGTGGATTGGTTACTTTATCATCTTCATGGGTATCAAGATGGCAACCGATGGAGTCCTTCGCGGTCTCGGAATTATGCGTCCGTTCCTCGTTGCAAACATGGTGAACCTTGCGATTCGTCTGTCCGTTGCCCTGATCTGTGCACCGCGTTTCGGCATTGCCTTTGTCTGGCTTGCTGTACCAGCTGGTTGGCTTGCAAACTTTTTAATCTCCTATGTGGCTCTCAGGAGATCATGGCCGACTGATAAAATGGCATCCATTAGTTAACTTCAAGATTGTCTGACTCACAACAATTTAATAGCAAACAAATACAAGCACTTTAGCCAATAAGGGTAAGGTGCTTTTTTGCGCCTTGAAAGGAGGTGGTTGAAGCACACCACATCTGGGAAAGCCCGATTTAATCATTACAACAGGCATTGCCTGATCATAATATAGATCAATCGTAACTATTCAGTACAGAAATATGCGGTACCGCATATTTCGTAAGAAAACGTATATTATGTAGGAGCAAGCGCCCATCAGCGCAGCTGATTCTAATGCGCTTGCGGCTCGCAACTGTGAAGGTACTGAACAGTTACGATTGATAACAATATGAAAAAGGGAGATTTGTGTGCCAAGACTGGTCTTAGTTCCAGTACAATAGCAAAGATGACAAAATGCGAGTCAGTTAAACTATCTGTTCTGGAAAAAATCTGCAAAGAGTTGGATTGTAACTTTGGAGATTTGGTTGACTATGTACCGGATGAAGAAGAAAAGTAAATTACCTTATGGAGGAAAATGAAATGGCTACGAGAAGTGCAAAAATAGATCAGAAAGCAGATCTGATATGGGCAATAGCTGATAAGCTGACTGGAGTATATAAACCACATGAATACGGAGATGTTATATTGCCGCTTACAGTAATCAGACATTTTAACTGTATTCTTTCCGATACAAAGGATGCAGTTTTGCAGAAATATGAGGAAGTAAAAATCTTCCGATGAAGGATGTTTTACTTCGTAAGGCAGCAGAAAAAGATTTTTATAACACCAGCAAATATACATTTGAGAGACTTATGGATGATCCAGACCATATTGAGGAGGATTTCAGAGATTATCTGAATGGATTTTCAGCAAATGTGCAGGACATCTTGGAAAAGTTTAAGTTTGATGGTCACATCACAACCATGGCAAATAAGGGAATTCTCTATATTGTTTTAAAGGAACATACAACAGATAGAGGAAATCTTCATCCGAATGAAATCTCTAACCTTGAAATGGGCTATATCTTTGAAGAGATTATAAGAAAATTTTCCGAGCCTCATAATGAAGATGCCGGACAGCATTACACTCCTAGAGAAGTTATCCAGCTTATGGTTAATATTATCTTCTATGATGATAATGATATTCTTTCTGGCAATAATGTAGCAAAGACGATTTACGATCCTGCATGCGGTACAGGAGGAATGTTATCTGTTGCCAAGGAATATCTGCACAGCTTGAATAAAGAGACGGAGCTTGTGGCATTTGGGCAGGAGATTAATGATCAGACATTTGCTATCTGCAAGGCGGATATGTTGATCAAGGGTAACAATGCAGATTACATTAAAGATGGTAATACTTTATCGGATGATCAGTTTGCCGGCAGTACATTTGATTACATTTTATCTAATCCTCCGTTTGGACGTGAGTGGAAGAATGAAAGGGCAAAGGGAATGGAAGAAGCAAAGCTGGGATTTGGCGGAAGATTTGGTGCAGGACTTCCTGCGGCAAGTGACGGACAGATGCTCTTGTAAGATCTATTTTTATGAGTCAGATGGATAAAGTGTATATTGTCTGAGAAAAGATTGGAGGGAAGTAGATAGTAGTTGACTTATCCCACTGTAAGAGTGATATATGTTTTGTCCCTTTGAAAATTAGATTGGAGGATATGACACATTGAGAATTTACAGAACCAAAAGAGTAATGAGGAATTGGTTGCAATTCCTGAAAAATATATGTTGACTATTCGAGAGGCTGCATCATATTTTAATATTGGAATTAAGAATATGAGAAGGCTGTGTGAAAGCAATGAAGGAGAGTTTAGTGTTCGTTGGGGTAACAAATATCTTATTTGTAGACCAAGGCTTGAAGCATATCTTAATCAGTTGATGGTGCGAGAACGGAATAAAAATGATGTAGGATTGGAAGAGAATCATGGTGTAAGTTAAAACCATGATTTTTTTATTGGGATTGTATCCACAGGGACAGGGAACCTCGTAACTACGAATTTGCTACAATTCAACGCCTTATGATAGTAGGGAAAGTGCAGAATACGTGGCGTTATAGCAGTTTTGAGGGCGAATCCTGCATTGAACGAGATATTCTGCTTAATCTTATTGTAGAGCGAGGAAAGCGGTTTGCATACCCTTTTAACGATATGTGCTGGATCGTTAAAAGGTATAGGGGTGGGATGTCACTTTTTAAGAAAAAAGTGACATATTTTTTGCGCACAAGACATATTTATTATAGAGGTGGTGTTTGCGATGAAGCGAAGGCAAATTACGGCAGATGAAAGATGGAAGGTGTACATAAAGGATAACGGCACTTGTCAAATATGCGGAAGATCGCTGGCATACGAAGCGATGACTATTGATCATTTCATTCCACTGGCTCATGGCGGAGTAAATCATATATCTAATTTTCAATGTGCGTGCAGATCATGTAATCAATTCAAGCAGAATTTTTCCCAAACAGATTTTTACGAAATGATAACTGAAATATATTGGTATTAGACCAAAATGAAATGTGGGGCAGACTTTACGGAAAAGTTGAATAAGCTATTGTTGGCGGAGTAATAAGCAGGACTGGAATAGGAGAAAAAATACATAATGAAAAATAGAAAATTGAAAGTATATGAAACAGAATACCAGATAAATAATCCGAATGGCTTTTGGTATTGCAGGAAAAAGAGTGTTTCTATTCCTCAAATTCGTTTGCAGGGAAAATGGTTACAAGAATGCGGTTTTGAACCAGAAAGTCAAGTACAGATTCAATGTGAACATGGTAAATTGATAATTACTTTAGAGTAGTTTATACGGCTGTTTCTTATGAAGTGTTCAAAAGAACACAATGACAGAAAAAGAATAGTTGACAAAATCTTTTACAAGTGATAACATATTAATATACTGGAGGTGAGAGGCATGAATGAGGTAGAAAGACTTCAAGAATACATGTTATTGATTCGTAGAGCTGTAGGTTGGAGTGCAGAGGAGTTTGGAGAAAGAATTGGGGTTAGTAGACAGACAATTAACAATCTGGAAGGAAAAAGAAACAAACTAACGAAAGCTCAATACATTGCAATTCGAAGTAGTCTTGATGTTGAAATTCGTCAGCACCCCGAAGATACAGATATGCTTCGTTTGATTTTGGATGTATTTGTGGATTATCCTGAAAATTATGATTCAAATGAACGGGAGGAACTTTTAACAAAAGCAAATATGATTACGCCATCAATCTTAGCGGGTACGACAAGTCGTAAAGAAGTCTCAAAAGAACTTACGAGTGCAGCTGTTGCAATGGGGCTTATTACCGGAGCTATGATAGGTACAATTGGTTTTGCAATGATTGATGGGGTAATTGAATGGTTAGTTAAGGCAGTTACAGACAAAAGAAAATAAACTGCTGTAAACTATATAAGTGGAGGGTATTGAATGGCAAAGAAGATGATCGCAATCTTTTCTGATGAAGCATACGAAGATTTAAAATCTGGAAGAGCCATTGATAATAATGGATTTAGAAGTAAGAAAGGTAATTTTCATCCTGATCAGCCAACATACAAAGAGAATAATAAATTCTTGGAGATGTTAAAAGCGGAAGGAGTAAGATTTGTGGTTGATGTGGCAGGTGCTTTAACATTTTCAATTGCCGTACCAACATTGAAGCGTTTTACTGATGAGAAGCTCTATCCGTATTTTTCTGAAAAATGGGATATGTGGAGAAGGCGAAAAAACGGAGAAGATTGTGCTGTGAAGATTTTGGAGAAGCTGGAAATCGAACAAAGAGGGAAAACAGAAAACGATAAGATTATCAATTTGGAAGAGTACCGTAAAAGAGCATAATGTTTTAATCTTATTAGATACTGGGTAACCATAATAGCAGTTGCCCAGCGTAGCATCAATAAACTTTCATTTTACTGTAGATAAAGAGGGAAAAGAATGTTATTATTTTCAACTATCCTTGAAATTGACAAAAAACTGACAAAAGATGATTTTATAAATTTAGTGATTGAGTGGAATCAGAAAGGCCATCCAGAAAGTGTTATATCAGGCATTGAGTGGAATGGAGAAAGAAATGTTCGCTATGAAGATGAGAATAAATGTCTAGAAATTCAAGAATACAGAAATAAAAATATAATTGCAGTTCGATTTGAAAAGAGAGAGTCAGACGGAGCTGTATGGGATACAGATTATATTATGAATTTTTCGGAAATGAAAATGGCAGTAAGATTGGATCGTAGTTATATTGAAGAGGCATTAAATGTCGATACAAAATTTTTTACGCCGTTTTTTATTTCTATGTTAATTGATCGAGGCTATATTCTGAAAGATGGTAATCTTGAAGTGCGGCGTACACCATTAGTTATTGATGAAGAAAATCTCGATTTGATCGTCAATGTTATTAATGGAACTGCAAGATACAAATTACCAGTTGTAATTATTACGAAAACTTTTTATGATGAGGACCCGGTAGATGCTAATAAATTAGCCAAGGAATTAAAAGGTGTAGCTCATGTTTTAGTACAAAAGACAAATTGTACAAACCGTAAATTAAAAGAATTATGTAACGGCAACAACGAGTATTACGGTGCTATTGGAATATATCATCCGAATCCTGCGATTGGGCATAGAAGATATTTGTACAGAATGTCTGAGGGCATTGATCGTATTCTTTCTGATAAAGTAACGAGAACAGTTATGCAGTATAGTAATTCTCAGATGGTAGGATCACTTTATACCTGGTTTGGAGTAAATAATGCAATACTGCAGGACAGATTAGCTTGTAAACGTGAAGAAAATGTAGAAGCAGAGGCAGAACGAAGAAAGGCTCTTTATGAGTTACTCACTCTTAAGTCGGATTTGGACCAGACGAAAGAAAGTATACGCCAACAGGCTTTAAAAGAGGCAAAAGCAGAAGCGGATAGAATTCTGGATGGTTTTGAAGGAGATATGCAGAAGAAAGATTCTGAAATCGAAAGGCTAACTTCTGAACTTCAAAAGAAAGAATATGAAATAAGTTGGCTAAGAGCCAAGTTGGACTCTATGACAGATATTCCTGTTTTAATTGCTGGGGATGAGGATGATTTTTATCCTGGAGAAGTAAAGGACTTTGTATTGTCCGCTGTGAAAAAAGAAATGTCTGCCACAGAAACAAGAACAAGAAGATACGATGTATTGGCGGATATTTTGAATGCTAATAGCTATGAGGCAATAGGCGAGCAAAGAGCAGAAGAGGCAAAGCGTTTACTCAGCAACTATAGTGGAATGACGCCAAAATTAAAGAAAGGCTTAGAAGATATTGGTTTTATTTTTGATCAGTCAGATCATCAGAAAGTAAAGTATTACGGTGATGATCGATATACAATCATTTATGCCAGCACCCCAAGCGATAAAGGACACGGTGGAAAGAATAATGCAAGAACTACTATGAAGAAGGCATTTTAATATTGCTATAAGAATAATAGGTTTTATATATATAAAGAGGAACAAAGATTATTCGTGATGGGAGAAAGTATGTTTGGTATTCATGAAAACTACGATGGTGTTACAAAATTATCTATAGCTGCATTATGTAAAGAATTACTAGAAGAGTATATAAACAAGAATCCCAATGATACAAACCCGCCGGGAGAAGAATATTTTAGAGAGAAGATTAAGAGTAATGATAGATCTGGACTAATAAATAAACTTAATGATAATCTTGGCTTTGATATAGAAATGATGATGGAGCAATCGGACCAAGATAAGTTTGACGGTCTGAAGTTATTAAAATTATTATATTACATTGAGAAAGATGGCTTACCAAAGAAGGATACTTTTGGAAGTAAGGTAACAAGCAAGTTATGTATTACGGATATTTTAGCAAAACCGAGACTCGAAAATATACATACAGATTATTCGCCAAAATCAGAGTTTGGGGATGTAGTTGACTCAATGCTTTTTTTAATTGGTCAAAATATTGATGATGCTGGAAAAAGATGGGGAGTGATTGAAAAGATAAATATAACTTGGAAATATGCTACAGATTCTCTTTTCGCTTATGTTTTTTCCGATTATGCAACAAAATTTCCGAAATCAAATTTGATTCAGTTAAAAAGAATAAAAAGGTATTTGTCAGAAAAGATTATTATGAAATGCAAAACTGTAAAGCCACATTCATTTGTCAGTAATGAAGGAGTAATGAAGTCATTTTATAATTTGCTTTTATGTCATGAAAAATTATGCAATGACATAGATAGAATTAATATAACAGATCGACTATCTGTTCCTGATATTCCAAATAAAGAATTTGTTTCCGCATTTAAAGAGACAGAAAAAGTAAGAGTGGATTGGAAAATTATAGATGTAATGACAGCGTATCTAAAAGATCATAAAGAGAATTTTCAGGTAGAATATGTGCTGAAACTTGTTACTTGTCTTAATCCACTTGCACAAGAAGATATAAAGGATTGTCTTTTTGCACTGAAATATGTTAGAACAATTGCAAGATGGATAGAGCAAGACAAAAATGCTGATTTTTCCGATGGAATATCCCTTGACTTGTTTGTGATAATTATGCAAGAGTTGATTTCCGTAAAACGAGAAAAGGAAACATTCAACAACGACTATTTTGGCAACAGATATACAAAGAAGCCACTTTTAAGTGCTGTAAAAAAACCTGCTGAAGCAGATGCGGTCGCAAGATTAGCCTGGATAAGAAAAATTGAAAACCGTACAGCAATGAATTTTGGATGCCATGAGTTGATGGATTTGGCTAGAGAAATTGAAAAACTTATCTACAAAGTAAAGACAATTATTTTTTCTTACCATAGTTTAGTTGATATGAATGTAGCTAATGATTGTATTTGTCATTTTGTTGTAAGGGCTATGGTAAGTGCTGAAGCGGCATTTTCCGTTCGTGAAAACTTTGAACGATATATTGTAGAAGGACTTCGAAAGAAAGGAAAGAACGTTAGATTTGTATTCCCACCGACAGCAATCAATTGTAATGATATGTTTCGGGAGTTTTTACTTGATCATTCTGCTATCGGTGATGTAGTTGCAAATGAAGTAATAAGGCAGGTAGATGAAGTTCTGAATAATGAACAGATTATGTCTCAATCAGGGGCTGTAACATTCGAATCAAAATATACTACGAACTATTCTTCTGATTATATGTTTATTTTCCGTATAAATGCCAAGAAAAGAGTTATTATATTTGAAGAGTTTGTGTCGGTAACTAGTGATGAAGAACATAAGAGAATGCGAGAATTAGGTTTTGACAAATTTGCAGTTGAAGAGTTGAACAATTATTAGAGGAATTCCATAAGGAAAGAATGTCTCTTTTATATTATTATGTTAGTGTCCGAAGTGGCAATAAGAATAATAATGTAAAGGAGGCTTTTTTTATGAAAGCAGATACAAGGTTTATTTCATATGTACCAGGTGAATATTATCTTACACAGGGACATAAGGGCTATGAAAGGAAGCATAAAAATAAAAGAGGTCAGTATATTACACCGACTGGTTTTGGATGGGGGACTGTTAGCAAGCCATCAAAAATTGTTGTAGGAGTAAATGTTGATGGCAAAAACGTAACAGTTTTCGTTGATCGATATTTCAAAGATAACTGGGGAAGGTTGACTGCTGGACGTGTAGAAGCAATTAAGCAAACACTTCCTAATGAACTTGAACTTATTGAGAATCAGACATATTCAGGTGATATTTATTATACTGTTGCAGATGAATCGATGGATATTTGGTTAGCGTCAGCAATAAAAGCAAGATAAGTGTTTTGTGATTATATGAATAATGTTGTCTGGAAGATAACCAGTTCAAAGGTTCAATAATGCCTGATGATTTTATGGAACGGATAACAAGAATTTTTCTATATCAGATGGATCAGAAAGAAGGTAAGCGGTTATTATGGAAGATTGTGCATAAAATATTAAATAAGATGATATAAGCGAAAATTGGCATTAGTTGAGGTGTAGCAACTTCTTCTAATGCTGATTGAAAATTAGGGAAAGAGGTGTTATAACATACACGAAAGATAATGTATATTATTTGAACGGAGAATGTTAATGATAAATTATAATAAATTGATGAAGAAGTTGGATGATAAAGGCATAACTACTTATGTTATAAGGCAGAAAGGCTTGATACCACAAAGCACATTTACAAAATTAAAAATGTGTAGTGGTGATTCAATGGAGCAGATAGAAAAGAAATTGCAAGAGTATAAAGAAAGTCACAATGGAAAAGATTTTATGTGTGATGTATCAACAAAAACCATTGAGGATATATGCCAACTCTTACAATGTCAGCCACAAGATTTAATTGAATGGAAAGTAGACTTAAAACCAGAATTATCCTACGAAAATCGTTATATGCAAGAAACAGAAGACAATTAAAAAGGGCACTTGATTTCTCAAATGCCCTAGTGTATAATCTACTTAGAAAGTGAATCGGATATGACTCCGATTTGCCCTCAGTGTTAAAATGTTTATAAGAATAGCATCCTAAACTTTGGACGGTGTGGGATGTTATTTCTTTTTATTATTATGATCGTCTATGTAAGACAGAGCCGCAAAAATTACTAGCACTAAAGTTAAAACTTCAAGCGTGTTCATAGGGCATCACCCTCCTTTGTAAACTAGAGGGCATCTAATAATCGGAAAATCACATCCTGCTTTCGTTTCAATTACACAATAATAGTATAACATAAAGAGAACAAATGTTCAAACAAAAAAAGAGGTAAATCTACTATGATTATATATAGAAGAAAGACCTCTTATTTTTATGGCTGCTGCCTCTGGTGGATATTATCAACAGCCTTTTCTAATTCTATTGTCTGCCAGCGTTTGCGGATGATCTGACTTTGTAATTCTGATAATCTTTTATTTGTGTAGCGTTCCATCCATTTCATAAAAGAAGAGGGTAGGTGCTTTTCTGGTATCTTTTGAATGATAGCGAATATCAAATCTTCTAAGCGGTCATAAATCTTATGTAACAAATCTTTTGCTGACAGTTTATCAAAAGAATGGTAACAGAATATATGATTTTGATTAGGGCAGAGGTTGTAATGACTTCTGCCTTTTATTAAGGAATGTGATTTTTATAGAAATGACAGGGCAAGAAGAAAAAACAAATTGTGTAATACCGATTTGGAAGAAGTACACATTATCTGTTCAAGAAGCAGCAGAATATTTTGGATTTAGTGATAAAAAGATTAGAAAGATTGTTGATGAACACGAAAACGATAACTTTATTTTGTGGAATGGTACAAGACCACGCATAAAACGACAGTTATTTGAAAAGTTTGTAGATGAGAAATTGACAGCTATTTAGTGCTGATTATATAGGTTTTTAATAGATTTTGAGCCTTGGTTATGGTATATTAAAAAGTATCATACCGAGGCTCTTCTGTATGAAAGGAGAGATACTGATTGTCAGAAATTAGAAGAGACAACAAAGGTCGTAAGTTAGCGACTGGGGAGAGCCAGGATAAAGATGGAAGATACCGTTATAAATATAATGATTAATTTGGAAAGAGAAAATCAGTATATAGCTGGAGATTGACTGAATCTGATCCATACCCAAAGGGGAAACGAAAAGATATTTCTCTTAGAGAAAAAGAGAAGGTTATTGAGAAAGCATTAAGTGATGCAGTTTCTACTAATGGTGGAGATATGACGGTATTAGAATTGGTACAGAGATATATTAGTCAAAAACGAGGTGTAAAACATAATACACAGGCGAATTATAACTTTGTTATCAATGTGATTAAGAAAGAAAAATTTGGAGCAAAACGAATTGATACAATTAAATTGTCAGATGCTAAAGCCTGGTTGATTAAATTACAGAATGATGGCAGAGGATATAGCAGTATTCATTCTATCAGAGGTGTTGTAAGACCAGCTTTTCAAATGGCAGTTGATGATGATTTGATAAGAAAGAATCCGTTTGAGTTCCAACTTGCAACAGTAGTTGTGAATGATAGTGTGACGAGAGAAGCTATCACAAGAAAACAGCAGAGAGAATTTTTGAGGTTTATTAAAGAGGATAAGCATTTTTGTAAATACTATGATGGAATTTATATCTTATTTAATACTGGATTGCGTGTTTCTGAATTTGTCGGATTGACAATAAATGATATTGAATTTGACAAGCAGAGAGTTAGGATTGATCATCAATTACAAAGAACACGCAATATGGAATATGAGATATTAACACCTAAGACTGAAAAGGGTGAGAGATATGTTCCTATGAAAGAAGATGTTGCAGATTGTTTTCGTAGGATTATTCAGAATAGAAAGCATCCAAAGATTGAGCCTATGATAGATGGTTATAGTGGCTTTTTATTCTTAGACAAGAATGATATGCCTATGGTTGCCTTACATTGGGAAAAGTATTTCCAACATATCCGTGAGAAGTATAACAGTATTTACAAAGTACAAATGCCTTGCATTACACCTCATGTTTGCAGACACACCTTCTGCTCTAATATGGCAAAATCTGGTATGAACCCAAAGACATTACAATATATTATGGGACATTCAGATATAGGAGTTACCCTTAATACATATACTCATTTACAGTTTGAGGATGCCTTAGAAGAGATGAAAAAGGTTGTGGGCTAAAAGGTTTGAAAATAGCCCAGTATTTAGCCCAAACGAAGGAAAAGTTATGCAAAGTTATTCCAAAATATGCTAAAAATGTGAACAAAAATACTATCATAGAAATATTGCGGAATTGTTGTAAGTGCTGAAAATACAGTAAAATCAAGCATTTAGAGAGGTTTTAGATATATGATAAAAATACTTTTCATCTGCCACGGCAATATTTGTGTATTCGCATGAAATGCTTGTAAAATCAGGGCTTTCAGAAAATGACAGGGAGAATTTACCCCTGCTTTGCCCCTGAAATAGTAATGGAATTATAGGGCTACCCGATAAAAAATGTAATATTTATAATTGACATGATACAATTCGTATATATATAAGAAATATAATGGAGAAATAAAAATGAATGATACAATATTAATGTTAATTCTTCTAGGAGTATTAGTGATAGCTATCCTGTGTTTAATATGGGAAATTAATTTTTGTTTAAATACAGTTATTTATACAAGACAGAAAAAGAAAATGTTTAAATCGTTAGAAAATATTTTACTAAGTTATTATACTAAAAATGATACCACGGCATGTTTTAAAGAAATAAACTTGATTTTTAAGCATATTATTGATAGAAATGAAGAATTAAAAAGAAATTATGCAAGCGTGGATTTCCTTTTGGAAAAATACTTAATTGAATTAAATGCTCAAAATAAAAAAGTTGTAAATGTTAATATCCAGGATATAAATAATCTGAAGGCATATATTTTGCAACTGATAGATGAATTTAAGAAAAAAAATCCAATGGAACAAGTAAAGGGAGCAAATTTGGTTTTGTTTAATGATATTATTCAATATTTTCACCATAACGAAAGTGACAAGTTTGATGAAGCTATTAATCAATTAGCAATTGAAATGAAAAATTTGCAGGATACTTTGTTTGAAAAAGAAAAAAATAGTAAAAAACAAGATGTGCTAACAATAGTCGGGCTTGTTCTTTCTGTTTTATTTGGAATAATGACATTTATACAGTTTTTTATTTGAACTCATATTTACCAACTATCGTAGTTTGATGGTTGGTATTTTTTATACAAAGAGTTTGGTTTAAGTGAATTGTAATCTTAACTGTACAACATTATTGGGATAAAAATCACCTTTTTAATATTATTTGCGTGGGTCAATATTATTTAACACAGTTGAATGACTCAAAAAAATATTGAAGAAATCAATATAATCAAGTATACGTATTTAAGTAAATGGGTTACAGAACTATGGGACTGTAACGAGTTTATTATTAGGATAGGAAGAGAGTATGTAATTGAGCCAACAAAAACAAATGCCGGAACAAGGGTTATTCCAATGACAATGAAGTGACAGAGATGTTTCGAGCAATTATTGAGGATAGACCAGATTATAAGGTTGAAAAAGTGGTAGATGGTTACACGGGATTCCTTTTTCTGGACAAGGATGGAATGCCACTTGTAGCCATGCATTGGGAACACAGATTCAATCATATGGTCAGCAGGTATAATGAAATCTATAAGGTTCAGATGCCCAATATTACTCCTCATGTTTGCAGACATACATATTGTTTCAATATGGCAAAGTCCGGCATGAATCCTAAAACACTGCAGTATTTGATGGGACATTCGGATATAGCTGTGACGCTCAATGTGTATACCCATGTAGGACTAGAGGATGCAGAAAAGGAACTTCAAAAGATGCAGGGATTGGGAAATGCCAGAAAAGAGATGGGAATTTCAGATACGGATGATAAACCTTTGAAACAGAATATGTTCAAGATGATATGATAATACAATAAGGAAGAGATTTTGAGAACACTCAGGCTGTATTGGCCTGAGTGCTTTTTGGGTGCTGGTGAAAATGGGAGAAATATGATAAAATTTTAGGGAAATATGTCGACTTTTATATGAAATTTTATCTGTAATGTTGAAAATACAATGTAGATAGTGAAATTAGTTGCGTTTGATGAAAATACCTAACAAATGGACACTATGCCTAGAAAAGGAGAAAATGCGATGGGAAAAAAGTTAGCTGTAGATGATTGGACGATAAATGATATTTTAGAATTGTATGTTGCAAATGGATTGTTTGTTGATCAAAAATATCAGAGAAAATTAGTTTGGAGTTTAGGCGATAAGGAATTGTTTATTGATTCATTAATAAAAAAATTTCCGATACCCAATATTATGATGGTGGAATATAGTGAAAATGATGATGATATTACATATGGTATAATAGATGGGCTTCAACGTATTAATGCAATAATATCATTCATGTTAGAAGAATTTCCAATTACAGTGGATGGGAAAAGGGGTTATTTTGATATAACGGCAACGCCCAGTACATTTGATTTGAAACAGGAAGGAAAATTAAAACAGAAAAAACCTGTGCTTGACAAACAGATTTGTATAGATTTTAGAGGATACAAATTGCCTATAATATCTACTTCACATGATACAAAAACTATTGATGAGATATTTAAACGCCTTAACTCTACGGGAACAAAACTTTCAAAGCATGATTTGAGACAAGCAGGGGCACTGAATAAATTTTCGCAGTTAGTAAGGGAAATATCAAGTATAGTCAGAGGAAGTAAAACTTTGTTTGATATTGTTACATTAGAAACTATGCCCAAAATTAGTTTGAGTAATAGTGGGTTGGATTATGGAATAAATATTGATAAGGTGTTTTGGAGAAAACATGGGATTTTAACAGAGGATTTGTTGCGCAAGTCGAGAGATGAAGAAATAATTGCTATATTATTAGGTGCTTTTTTATTGGACAGACCGATAGCTGTAATTAGCTCTTCTGTGTTGGATAATTTGTACAATGAGAATACAGAAGATGGCAAAATAGCAGATAATAAATTAAAGAAATGTTATGATAATATAAAAACTCTGTTTGTACAGGTTTTTAATGAGATGGATTCAATTTATGATGAAACTAATATTAGTATTTCAGAAATGCTATTTGCAAGTGATAGAAAGAAAACAGATATATTTATGTTATTTTTTAAAACAATGTTGCAGATGCATTTTGAATGTAAGGCAATAGGTGATTATCAGGACTTTGCAGATACCTTAAAAAATTCAAATGGCTCTATTCTAAATAAATTTGAAGAGAAAACATCTTCAGATTATTTAACAGAGAACAATACTGTTAAGTTGATTTCTGATATAATTGGCTCACATTTAGTTAATGCAGAAAGTGATTCTACATTAGTTAATGAAGTAGTTTCGAGATTAAACCTTGCCTCAACAGAAACAAAATACACCGAATATAAAATTGGATTTACATATTTCAATACATCTAGTAGATATAGATACAACGAAGGCAAATTGAATTTTAGTAATGTTAGTCAAATTGCAAAAGTTGCATCAGCAATGACCAATATTAAAAGAGATTCACAGAATCCTGGAATGATTATAGTGGGCGTAGCCGATAAAGAAAGTAGTTATAAACAGTGGTCGGATTATTTTGGAATGAGTGCATATAGATATAATACACATAGAGTGGTTGGAGTAGATGCAGAGGTAAAATCTCATTATAATTCTGTTGATTGTATGATGAATGCGTTTAAAGATAGAATAGATATGGAGCCAATTTCAAAGGAATTAAAAGATGATTTGAAAAATTACGAAATTATATCCATACAGAAAAGAACATTGATTGTGTTCACTATAACCGTGGAATCAGGTCAACTATATAACGGGAAAAAGTATATTCGTGAGGGTTCAGATCTTAGAGAAATCAGTGAATAAAAATGTATTCGATAATTAGTGAAAAAATTTTGATTTTAGTGGTGCACACCCCCAGTCAGTAGTCTGAACCCCCTTAATTGACTACGATTTGACTACTACACATTGCCTTGAATTGTACCGGTTTGAAGTATTTTGAAAAAAGTGTAATAATTAACAAGAAAAATTTGATGCCCAGAAAAGCTGATAAAACAACGCAAAACTCGGCATTACAAGGCATTTTGAGATAGGAGATTTTTATGATACGAGTACTTTTTATCTGCTTAGGCAACATCTGTCGCAGCACCATGGCTCAAAGCATCTTCACCCATCTGGTCCACAGACAGCACCTCGATGCTGTTTTCGAGATAGATTCAGCTGCGACCAGCCGTGAGGAAATAGGCAATCCGCCGCACTACGGCACCAAAAACAAACTATACGAGGAGCATATTCCTCTTATTCCACACCGCGCGAGACAGATGACACGCGATGATTATTTGTACTATGACCTTCTGATTGGAATGGACACTGCAAATATCAGGAATATGACAAGGATTGCAGGTGGCAGTGACAGTCAGCAGAAGATATTTAAGATGCTGTCATTTGCTGATTACGGGACAAATCATAAGCTTACAGCAGCGCGCGATGTTGCAGATCCATGGTATACAGGTGATTTTGATGCGACCTTTGATGATGTAATCAGTGGATGCCGGGGCTTGTTAGAATACATCAAAGAGGTGTATAATCTATAGCTATAGCAATTAAAAGAGAATAATAGCAGCGGTTACGGTGCTGAACACAGCTGCGATAATTAATTTCAGGAGGCACAAATGCAATTACAGAATGGAAGACCGACAGATACCACAGGCAGACTGGATAAAGAAATTCGTACATACGATTTTTTGGACAAACTGGGAATCGAATATCAGAGAATAGACCACGAAGCGGCATTTACGATGGAGGTTTGTGAGGAGATTGACAAGACACTCGGCGCAACAATCTGCAAGAATCTTTTTCTGTGCAACCGCCAGAAAACTGATTTTTACCTGCTAATGATACCGGGAGACAAGACCTTTAAGACCAAAGAGCTCTCGCATCAGATAGGCAGTGCGAGACTTTCGTTTGCAAGTCCGCAGGATATGGAAAAATATCTGGATATAACACCGGGCTCAGTCAGTGTGATGGGACTGATGAACGACCATGACAATGCGGTCAGACTTCTGGTGGATGAGGATGTGCTAAAAGGTGAGTGGGTTGGATGTCATCCATGCATAAATACATCCAGCCTCAGGATAAAGACAAAGGACATGTTTGGCCCGGTGATAAAGGCCATGCATCATGATATGACCGTGGTAAAATTAACAGGTGAAGCATAGTAAAGCCTGACAGAACGTAAGGAGAACCAATGGTAAAAGCAGTAATATTTGATATGGACGGAACACTTATAGATACCGAGAAATATTATCGTATTTTCTGGCTGATGGCACTTAAGCACTTCGGCTACGAGATGACAGATGAGCAGGCGCTTTCAATGCGAAGCCTCGGGCAGCCGTATGCACCGCAGCATCTTAAGGATATGTTTCATGATCCGGATATGGATTATAATAAAATCAGGGCTTACCGTCGCAAAATCATGGAGGAGCATCTGGAAAAGGTGGGGATTGAGCTTAAGCCCGGTGCAATTGAGATACTTACATTTCTGAAGGAAAAAGGCATTCACAGAGCGATTTCCACAGCGAATGATATAGAAAGAGCTGAGAAATATCTTAAAAAGATAGGGCTCTACGGATATTTTGACAAGATCATCTGTGCACCTATGGTGGAACATGGAAAGCCGGCACCTGATGTGTATGAGTTTGCATGCAGCGAGCTTAAGCTGGCACCTGAGGAGTGCATGGCGGTAGAGGATTCGCCAAATGGTGTCAAAAGTGCATATTCTGCAGGCTGTAAGGTTGTCATGGTGCCTGATCTGACACAGCCTGATGATGAACTTAGAAAAATGCTTTATGCATGTGTTGGCAGGATAGATGAGATTAAAAGTATAGTATAATCACAGTATATATAAGTCGTGGAGGCATGATGGGCACAGAAAATGATTTACCGGGAATTTCATTAAAAGACGAGCAGAGACTGCTTCAAAATATCATAGGGATTGCACAGGATAATCTGGACCGTGCAAAGGAATCGGTAAAAAAGCTGACAGATGATTTAGAGGATTTAAGAGATGTCTACGAGGCACAGGACAAGGAGGGACTTGCCCTGTGGAACAATGCGACAGCGCAGCTTCATGAGAACGAGAGAAATATCGTAAGATGTGAAAAGGCACGGAAAAAGCCGTATTTTGGCAGAATAGATTTTAAGGATCCGCGTCAGAAGTCACAGGAGTCCTACTATATAGGCAGAGTCGGTATTGCAAAGAATGCATCAGAGCCTGTGGTCATTGACTGGAGAGCACCGATTGCATCCGTATATTATGAGAGCAGTCTTGGACCATGTAAGTACACGGTGAGCTCAGAGGGTACTTTTGAGATTGATTTAAACAGAAAGCGCACCTATGAGATTGCAGAGGATAAGCTCATCGACTTTTTTGATTCAGATGTCGTAGCAAATGATGAGCTTCTGACAAAGTATCTGGCTAAGAATAAAAAGACAGTGCTCGGAGAGATTATCGCGACAATCCAAAAGGAGCAAAACCTTATTATCCGCCGTTCGCCAAAGACGAATATCATTGTGCAGGGAGTTGCAGGCTCAGGAAAGACAACGGTTGCAATGCACAGGATATCGTACATTTTATATAATTATGCTGATGATTTCAGACCGGAGGATTTCTACATTATAGGCAGTAACCACATTTTGTTGAACTATATTACAAGCGTGCTTCCGGAGCTTGATGTGTACGGCATAAAACAGATGACTATGGAGCAGCTTTTTACAAGGCTTTTGTACGAGGATTGGGATGACAAAAAGTACAGCATACATGAAGTCAGCAAAAATGACAGTAGAAACAGCATAAAGGGCAGTAAAGAATGGTTTGAAGCTCTTGAAAAATTCTGTTGGGATTACGAGGAAAAGTGTATTCCAAGAGATGAGGTCTACATGGAAAAAACAGGCAATCTGCTTGTGGGAAAGGTGCTGATAAACACTTATCTGCATGATAATCCGCTTCTTTCCATGCAGAGTAAAATCCTCATGTTAAATGAGATAATTTACTCGAAGTATGAAAATGAGGTTCTCGGTAAGGAAGTGAAGTTCCCTGCAAAGGAGCGCAGAAAGCTTGATAAAAAATACAAAACCTATTTCGGTAAGGATGACTGGAAAGGCTCGGTATATGATTTTTACAGAGATTTTCTGCTTGGTCAGAAGGAAAAGGGATATGATATAGATATTCCAAAGGACTCGTTTGATGTGTATGATCTGGCAGCGCTTGCGTATATTTATAAGCGCATCAAGGAGACAGATCCGGTTCGTGAGGCGAGTCATGTGGTTATTGATGAGGCACAGGATTTTGGCATGATGGCATACTGCTGTCTGCATTACTGCCTCAGAAACTGCACATACACTATCATGGGCGATACCTCGCAGAATATACATTTTGAGTATGGCTTAAATGACTGGGAGGACTTGAAAAAGCTGATACTCACAGGCACATATGACGCATTCGGTCTGCTTCGAAAGAGCTACAGAAACACTGTTGAGATTTCAGAATTTGCAACAGAGATACTGCGCCATGGAGATTTTGCAATCTATCCGGTGGAGCCTATTATCAGGCATGGAAACGCAGTGCGCATAGAGGAGTATGCCAATGTGCGCTCACTGATTTCGGCATCGGTTGACACGATAAAAGGCTGGCAGAGTGAAGGCTATGAGACGATAGCTGTCGTGTGCCGTGATGAGGCAGAGGCTCTCAAGGTGTCTGCTGAGCTTAAAAAACATATAGAAATAACAGATGATGATATTGAAACTGCACAGTTTGGTGCAGGAGTCATGGTACTTCCGGTCGCGTATACAAAGGGACTTGAGTTTGATGCTGTATTGCTGTTTGACCCATCAGAGAGAAAATATCCGGCTGATGATAGTCATGTGAAGCTTTTGTATGTTGCGGCTACCCGTGCACTTCATGAGCTTGCTGTATTCCACCGGGGCAGGCTGACACCGCTTATTGCAGACCCTGCTCCTTCCCACAGGCATCAGAAGGAGTTTTCTGCAGAGCCGCTTACTAAGGCAAAGGAATATAAAAAGCAGCAACTGACAGAAAAAGAGATAGAAGAGCAAAAGCGTGTTGATGGCAGACGCGATATGGATGAAAGAGAGTATTTTGGTCCGTCGCGCATTGCATTAAAGCCTGAGCAGGTGACAAATAAGGCTGAAAATGAGAAGCTTGATTTATCTGCATTTGTAAAAAAAGACAGGGAAAATCAAACACAATGTACTGCTACAGATATGGCGAATAAAATTAAGATTAAGGAAGTAAGTAAGGCTGCAAAAAAGAGCAGCCTCCCTCTCAATCCATCCCCATACGCATACGGCTCAATCCCAGACAACGATATACTTCATGTAAATGGACATTCAAAGGGCAAGTTTGCGGTAAAATGGCTCAAAAAAGGTAAATCGCATGTTGAAATCGCCACAGCGTACGGCACACTTTATGTGATACCAATAACACCAGAGATAGTACGTGTAATCTTTGTAAAAGGAATTGGAGTGAAGCCGCACAAAACCTATTGGAAGCAAAAGGCCGATACAGCCTTCAAATGGGTGGCAAAGGAATCCAAATCGCTTATTGAAATTCAAACGGAGAAGCTGATACTAAGGATAGAAAAGAAAAACGGAGCTATACAGTATTTTGATGCCGACAGAAATCTCCTTGTAAGTGAAAATGCCACAGAGCCAAGGCTTTTAAATAATGGCGAGTGCTACACATTTTTTGACTGGGACAAATCGGAAAAGCTCAAATCCAAGGGAATACTTGCGACAGACCTTACTGATTTGACAAACAAAGCCAGATATATTTCGTTCGGAGGCAGACAGCAGAGGCTGCCGCTTGTCGTGTCAAACAAGGGATATGGAATCGCTACTGCATCAAGCCGCACAGCACTCTTTTGCAATATAAAGATGTACGGACAGTATATCTTTGTAGACGGTGACACTCAAAGCGACTATTATTTTATAGGTGCAGGCAGTGCAGGCCATACACTTGAGCTGTACGGCACATTATAAAATGCAAGTTGCCCAAAGCAAAATTATCTGATAAAATATCGGCATGAGTATATACGGAGGATAACAGATGAAATTCAGGACAGAAAACGAGTTTACACATTTCAAATTTTCGGATGTGCATGTGAGCGATATCATGATGAGCTTTGGCACCTTCAAAATATGCCTTGACAATGTCATCATAAAGGCAGATAATTCAAAAAACAGAGATATCCGTGATATGAGGACAAACGGCCTTATATTAAAGCTTTCAGATGCAAATATTATTTCATTCATACGCGAGGGCTTTAAGACATATGATGCCGATGGCAACCTAAAGAGCACCACGGCTGACGAGGAGATAGAGGAGGCAGATTATCTCGACACCTTCAACAATTTTCTTGACGGATACGCATATTTAATCGAGAAGGAGAATGAAAATTATACCTTCGTATTCGATGGAACAGATGAGCGCTCGTACACCTTGATTGTATCGGCATCAAAAGACGAGTGCGAGTGGGACAGATTTATGAATATTGAGGTATAGAGTATGCCATGGTGCATTTTTAGACAAGTCCAAGATGCACCATGGCATTTTTAAGCCCATCCTCTTTGATATCGTCTGTCACTATATCGGCAACAGCCTTGACTTCATCGCTGGAATTGCCCATGGCAACACCGACATCACAGTAGCGCAGCATATCAAAATCATTCTGGCCATCGCCAAAGCCTATTGTATCAGCCTGACTCATGTGAAGGAACTCTACCACATCACGTATGCCGGTTGCCTTGTTGACACCGCGCAATGTAATCTCACCGCTGTAAGGTTCAGGCTCTTTAAAGCTGCTCAGGGTTACTACAAATTCATCGCCGAGGAGCTTTCTTAAATCATCAATGTGGTAGTTACAATTGCAGTAGATGGTGCTTTCAACATCGGCGTATCGATTAGAAAAGCTTGATAATTCATCATCAATCACGATATCCTTAAATGTCGGGTTGTCCTGTATCACATGCATGTCAAACTGCTTTGAGAATGCTGATATGAATTTGTCGGCCCACTTGTGGTTGGTGATGCTTTTATCCTTTGTCTGGAATATAAGTCCTGTGTTGTTGTCACCAACAGTGTCAAGAACCTTCTGTAACAGATTCTGCCCATAGACATGATGTGCAATTACCTTATCACCCACAGTGACATAGCCGCCGGCAGCAGCCACCACACCGTCAAAATCAAAGGCTTTTAATGATGGATAAATCTGATTGTAACTACGTCCTGTGCAAAGAAAAATCATGTGACCGTTTTGTTTTGCGTTTATTAGAGCATCAGCGGTTGATGGGCTCATGGTGCTTGCACCGAAATCAACGAGAGTGCCGTCTATATCAAAAAATAATAGTTTTTTCATAAGTGTTACCTGCCTCATTATTATTAATTACATATACCAGATATACTCTACAATACGAATTCAATAAAGGCAATAGGGAATAGCCTAAAATTATTTTATAATTGTTGCAAAAGAAGACTTTGTTATAACCACAATTAAGAAAAACTATAATATATTCCTATACTTTATTTTCTTAAGTTTTGACTTTGATGGGTTGAAATAATAAGTTTATTGTGTTATAACGTTAAACAACAAAAGAACAATAAATGCGTTGAAGGAGACTTGGATCACCAGACACCGACAGGAATACAGCGTCACCGACTGAGAGCGCTGTTTGGAAGAGCTGATTGCAGGAACACTACCGGAGCAGATCTGTTGAACGATTGATATGGTTTATTGCATAGATAGATTTATCATATGTGAATTAAGCTTTTTATATATCAAAAGTAGGCAGATACGATTCATCCACGTTACGGATAAGAGTGGAGAAACAGGAACAGTCCTTTTTCTCAAAGCGGGTGGTACCGCGGAATATTTTTAGAATTTTCGCCCCGGAGCATTTCATTAATTTGATATGCTCCGGGGCTTTTTTCCGTCCCGCTTAAAAAATCAAAGGAGCACAAAAATATGGAATTCTTAACAGGAGCAGTTCAAAAGGAAGACCTCGGTATCGCAGAAATTCTTGCAGGCGACTACGAGGGCAAAAACATCAAAGTAAAGGGTGCAATTCACACCATAAGAGATATGGGGGAGGTTGCATTCATCGTCTTAAGACGCAGGGACGGACTCATACAGTGTGTATACGAGCCGGGCAAATCCCAGTTTAGCGTCGATGATCTAAAGGAAGCAGATACCGTGGAGGTATGCGGCACATACAAGAGTGATGACCGTTCTCCAAACGGCTTCGAGCTTCGTCTTGACACTATCACAATTTTATCTGAGCCGGCGGAGCCTATGTCGCTTCAGATCAACAAATGGAAACTGAATACTTCGCTTGAGGCAAAGCTCAATAACAGGGCAGTGGCACTCAGAAATCCAAGAGAGCGTGCTACGTTCCGTATACAGGAGGGTATCACAAGGGGCTTTAGGGATTTCCTTTATAATAATGGATTTACAGAGATTCATACGCCAAAGCTTGGTGCAAAGTCAGCCGAGGGAGGTGCCAACCTCTTCAAGCTTGAATATTTCCACAGACCGGCTATATTACAGCAGAGCCCGCAGTTTTACAAGCAGATGATGGTAGGTGTCTTTGACAGGGTATTTGAGACTGCACCTGTTTTCAGAGCAGAAAAGCACAATACAAAGAGACATCTGAATGAGTATACATCACTCGATTTCGAGATGGGCTACATTGACGGCTTCGAGGATATCATGGAGATGGAGACCGGCTTTTTGCAGTACACCATGGAGCTTTTAAAGACCTCATACGCCAAGGAACTTGAGCTTTTAAAGATTAAGCTGCCTGACGTGACAAGCATACCAAGAGTCAGATTTGACGAGGCAAAGCAGCGTGTCGCAGAAAAATATAACAGACAGTTCAGAAACCCATTCGACTTAGAGCCGGAGGAGGAGGTACTTATCGGACAGTACTTCAAGGAAGAGTATGGCAGTGATTTTGTATTTGTCACACATTATCCTTCAAAGAAGAGACCGTTTTATGCCATGGATGATCCGGCAGACGAGACATACACCTTAAGCTTTGACTTGCTTTTCAGAGGTCTTGAAATCACAACAGGCGGCCAGCGAATCCACGACTACAACAAGCTTATGGAAAAAATCGCAAAGCGTGGCATGGAGACAGAGGGTATGGAGAGCTATCTTTCAGCCTTTAAGCACGGCATGCCGCCACATGGAGGTCTTGGAATAGGACTTGAGAGACTTACAATGCAGCTTATCGGAGAGGATAATGTGCGTGAGGCAACGTTGTTCCCTCGTGATCTCAGCAGATTGGAGCCATAGAATTTAGCGGTGTGGCGGGTGCGCATGCAGGCTGTGTGGTGGCATGTGTGTATATATTTTGCTCAGAAAATTTTTAAGCTTGTTCCGACATTTTATGCGGATAGCTTGTTGGCAGGATGTATGTTGTGAAGTATTACAGGCTGTGAGCGTCGGAACTGTTAAAAATTTGTCTTCACAATATATATACACCCATGCTCTGCAGGGTGTTGATGCGCACCCGGGGGCAGATATTTGTACATTTCAAGAATAAATTTAAATATCAGGAAAAAGAAAGGATTACATATGAATCATTTAGGAACGAGAGAAATCGCTACAGAGCGGCTTACTCTTCGAAGATTTGAAATAGAAGATGCCGAGAACATGTTTTACAACTGGGCAAATGACCCGGAAGTGACCAAATATCTTACATGGCCGGCACATGAGAGTGTTGATACTACAGAGACTATTTTAAAGGAATGGATATCTAAGTATGACGAGAAAGATTTTTACCAGTGGGCTATTGAACTTAATGACCTCGAGCAGCCTATCGGAACTATAAGTGCAATTAAAATTGATGAGAGAGTTGAGTCGGTTGAAATCGGTTATTGTATTGGAAAGCGTTTCTGGAATAAGGGCTACATGACAGAGGCACTCACAGCTATCATCAGATTTTTCATTAATGAGGTTGGTGCCGGACGTGTATGGGCCAGACATGATACTGAAAATCCAAATTCAGGCAAGGTGATGGCTGCAGCAGGCATGGATTATGAGGGTACTTTACGCCATGCAGGCTTCAACAATCAGGGTATATGCGATGAAGCGGTATATGCAAAGGTCAGAAGTGCAGCACTTGACGAGGAGCCTGAGGATGAGACGCCTGAGCAGCAGGCTGTTACCACAAAGGTGATGGGCGAGGACGGAGTCATGAGAAACGTAATCTCTGACGAGACTATGGAGTATGTCGGAATCCTTGCAAAGCTTGAGCTTTCACCGGAGGAGGCAGAGGCTGCCAAGAAGGATATGGCAGATATGCTTGATTATATCGACAAGCTTGAGGAGCTTGATACTGCGGGAATTGAGCCAATGAGCCACGTATTCCCTGTAAACAATGTATTCAGAGATGATGTTGTCACAAACGGTGACGGAAGTGAAGCTACACTTGCCAATGCACCGGTCAAGAAGGACGGCGGATTCAAGGTACCAAAGACAATCGGCGAATAACGGCAAGGAGGAGAAAAATGGATTTAATGTCTTTAACTGCCGTGGAACTCGGCAAGAAAATACAGGCAAAGGAAGTTACAGTGGAAGAGGCTGTAAAGGCTGCCATTGCTTCTATAAAAGCAAAAGAAGAAAAGATAAACAGCTTTGTCACAATAGACGAAGAGGGTGCACTTAAAAAAGCAGCAGAGGTTCAGGCAAAAATTGATGCGGGAGAGCTAAAAGGAGCGCTTGCGGGTGTGCCTGTAGCCATAAAGGATAACATGTGTACAGAAGGGCTTCTCACCACATGTTCATCAAAGATACTCTACAATTTCATCCCGACCTACACAGCGGAGGCGGTTAAGCGCCTTGAGGATGCAGGCTGTGTCATCGTGGGAAAAACCAACATGGATGAGTTTGCCATGGGAAGCACAACAGAGACATCTGCCTTTGGAGCAACCAAAAACCCATGGAATACAGGGCACGTACCGGGCGGTTCATCAGGAGGAAGCTGTGCAGCAGTTGCAGCAGAGGAGGTGCCGTTTGCACTCGGTTCAGATACAGGCGGATCAATCAGACAGCCAAGCTCCTTCTGTGGTGTGACAGGAATCAAGCCAACCTACGGCACAGTTTCACGATATGGACTCATTGCCTATGGCTCATCGCTTGACCAGATTGGACCTATCGCAAAGGATGTCACAGACTGTGCTACTATACTTGAGGCAATCGCTTCATATGATACGAAGGATTCGACATCAGTAAACAGAGACGATTTAAAGTTTACAGAGGCGCTTGTCGATGACGTAAAGGGGATGAAGATCGGTATTCCAAAGGATTATTTCGGTGACGGCCTTGATCCTGAAGTAAAATCGGCTATTCTTGCAGCTGCAGATGTTTTAAAAGAAAAAGGAGCTATCGTAGAGGAATTTGACCTTGGACTTGTAGAGTACGCGATTCCTGCCTACTATGTAATCGCCTGCGCAGAGGCAAGCTCAAACCTCGCCAGATTTGACGGTGTAAAATACGGATACCGTACCAAAGAGTACACAGACCTTCACAACATGTACAAGAAATCGCGTTCTGAGGGCTTTGGACCTGAGGTGAAGAGGAGAATCATGCTCGGCTCCTTCGTGCTTTCATCAGGATATTATGATGCATATTACTTAAAGGCCTTAAGGGTAAAAGCACTTATCAAAAAAGCCTTTGATGATGCCTTTGCCAAATATGATGTGATACTCGGACCGGCAGCACCAACCACAGCTCCAAAGCTTGGAGAGAGCTTAAGTGATCCAATCCAGATGTACCTCGGTGATATCTACACCATATCTGTAAACCTTGCAGGTCTTCCGGGAATATCGCTTCCGTGCGGCATGGACAAAAACGGACTTCCAATCGGATTACAGCTCATCGGAGACTGCTTTAAGGAGAAGAATATCATCCGCGCAGCCTACAGCTTTGAAAAAACAAGAGAGCTTAAGCGCAGCACTATCGCGGAGGAATACAGTAACAAAAATACAGCAGATACCAATAAATCTGCCGGTGCACAGTAGGAAGGAGGCAAAAAGGATATGAAAAACTATGAGACAGTCATCGGACTTGAGGTCCATGTAGAGTTAGCTACAAAAACAAAGATCTTTTGCGCCTGCTCCACAGCTTTCGGAGGCGCACCAAATACACATACATGTCCTGTCTGCACAGGACAGCCCGGCTCACTTCCGGTTTTAAACAAGCAGGTTGTAGAGTACGCAGTGGCAGTGGGACTTGCCACCAACTGTACCATCACACAGTACAGCAAATTTGACAGAAAGAACTATTTTTATCCAGATAACCCACAGAACTATCAGATATCACAGCTTTATCTGCCAATCTGCCGCAATGGTTCAGTGGAGATAGAGACAGCAAACGGCAAGAAAAACGTCAGAATCCATGAAATCCACATGGAGGAGGATGCCGGAAAGCTCGTACATGACGAGTGGGAGGACGTATCTATCGTAGATTACAACCGTTCCGGAGTACCTCTTATAGAGATAGTATCTGAGCCTGATATGCGCTCCGCTGAGGAGGTTATCGCATACCTTGAGACATTGCGTCAGACCATCCAGTACCTCGGAGCATCTGACTGTAAATTAAATGAGGGCTCAATGCGTGCCGATGTAAACATCTCAGTAAGAGAGGTTGGAGCCAAGAAATTCGGAACACGTACTGAGATGAAAAACCTTAACTCCTTCAAGGCTATCGCACATGCCATAGAAGGCGAGCGTGAGCGCCAGATAGAGCTTCTTGAGATGGGCAGAAAGGTAGTACAGGAGACACGTAGATGGGATGACAACAAGGAATCATCACATGCCATGCGTTCAAAAGAGGATGCGCAGGACTACAGATATTTCCCGGAGCCTGACCTTGTGCCAATCGTCGTATCCGATGAATGGATTGCACAGATAAAGGCAAAGCAGCCTGAGCTTCGTCCACAGAAGCTTGCACGCTACAAGAAGGAATACGACATCCCTGAGTATGATGCAAAGATTCTCACAGAGTCAAAGCATATGGCAGACATATTTGAGGCTGCCACAAAGCTCTGCGGCAAGCCGAAGAAGGTTTCAAACTGGCTGATGGTCGAGACAATGCGCCTGTTAAAGGATAATGATATGGATGCAGATGAGATAAAATTCTCACCTGTAAACCTTGCAAAGCTTGTAGATCTGGTAGATGCAGGCACGATCAACTCATCTGTTGCCAAGGAAGTATTTGAGAAAATATTCTCGGATGATATCGACCCTGAGCAGTATGTCGAAGAGAACGGGCTTAAGAGCATGAATGATGAGGGTGAGCTTAAAGCCACAATCCAGGCTGTCATCGATGCAAATCCACAGGCAGTGGAGGATTATCACAATGGCAAGAAGAAAGCCATCGGAGCACTTGTAGGTCAGACCATGAAGGCCACAAAGGGCAAGGCAAATCCTGCTGTTGTCAATAAGCTTCTTATGGAGCTGTTATAATAGATATTAAGAAAATGGATCCGGCAGGTCTTTTGATCTGTCGGTTCTTTTTTTTCAAAAGAGCCTCAGCTTGCTTGCACGCATTTATTCAGTAGTGTATAATAGTTAAATGGCTGATAAGGCAGCCAAATGATACAAAGGCGGTAATTCACCTATGAATAATGATGATTTCAAGGAAGTACCTGACAATATTCAGGATAATAATGAAGAAACTACAAATAACATAGATAATACAAACGATAACAAGTCAAACGACTACGAGGATGTCTGCTATATCTGCCGCAGACCGGAGAGCGTGGCAGGCAAGATGATACATATCCAGCCAAATCTGTGCATCTGCAACGATTGTATGCAAAAGACCTTTGACTCCATGAGCAACGGTAATTTTGGCAATTTCGGAAATCTGGGAAATATAAGCAATATGGATTTTGGCAATATGCCTAATATCAGCATGATAAATTTGTCAGATCTGACAGGAGGCATACCAAACAGCCAGAAGCTTAAGAAGAAAAAACCAAAGGAAGAGAAAAAGGTCGAGCCGATTCTTGATATTCACTCAATTCCTGCACCGCATAGGATCAAGGCAAGTCTTGATGACTATGTGGTAGGTCAGGAGCATGCAAAGAAGGTCATGTCGGTTGCAGTATATAACCACTATAAGCGTGTCATGGCTGACAATAAGCACAAGGCAGAGGAAGAAAAGACAACTGCAAAGCAGAGTTCAAAGAGTTTCGATGGTGTGGAGATTGAAAAATCAAATATGCTCATGATCGGACCTACAGGTTCAGGAAAGACATATCTCGTAAAGACTCTTGCAAAGCTTTTAGATGTGCCGCTTGCCATAACAGATGCCACATCACTTACTGAGGCCGGATATATCGGTGACGATATCGAAAGTGTGGTAAGTAAGCTTCTTGCGGCTGCAGATAATGACGTGGAGAGAGCTGAGCACGGTATCATTTTTATAGATGAGATAGACAAGCTTGCAAAGAAGAGAAATGCCAACCAGCGTGATGTAAGCGGAGAGTCAGTGCAGCAGGGTATGCTTAAGCTTTTAGAGGGCTCAGAGGTTGAGGTGCCGGTTGGTGCCAGCAGCAAGAATGCCATGGTTCCGATGACCACAGTTGACACGAGAAATATTCTCTTTATCTGCGGAGGTGCTTTTCCGGGTCTTGAGGATATCATAAAGGAGCGCCTGAACAAGGAGGCTTCTATAGGCTTCAAGGCTGATTTGAAGGACAAGTATGATGGGGATGAGAACCTGCTCATGCAGGCAACTGTTGATGATATCCGCAAATTCGGAATGATTCCTGAGTTTATCGGACGACTTCCTATCATGTTCTCGCTTGAGGCGCTCACCGAGGATATGCTTGTAATGATATTGAAGGAGCCAAAGAATGCCATAATCAAGCAGTATCAGAAGCTCCTTGAGATGGATGAGGTAAGGCTTGAGTTCGATGACGATGCGCTTTATGCCATCGCTAAGATGGCAAAGGAGAAGAAGGTCGGAGCCAGAGCCCTTCGTGCGATTATAGAGGATTTCATGCTCGATATCATGTATGAGATACCAAAGGATGACAATATCGGCACGGTTACAATCACTAAGGACTATGTGGAGAAGAAGGGTGGCCCGCTCATTCAGATGAGAGGTACACCTGAGCTTGCAGACAGTCAGCACGTTTAATTGTTAAATGATTATGAAATTGTGAATTGGCTGTAAATGATGCAACCAGGCTATGCGTAATGAATCTATGTGTAGTCTGTAATGATTTATAAACGTTCATATATCAAGAGGAATTGGAAAAATGAAAATTATCCACTGTGCAGACCTGCATCTGGATTCGAAGATGACCTCGAATCTGTCAAAGGAGCAGGCAAAAGAGAGAAAAATGGAAATACTGCGTACATATTCAAGGATGATAGAGTACGCCAAAAATAACGATGTAAAGGCGATTATCATAGCAGGCGATTTATTTGACACGAGAAATGTGTCAGCGACTGCCAGAAATCTGGTAAAGGATTCGATTACGTCAAATCCGGATATCGATTTCTATTATCTTAAGGGTAATCACGACTCGGACAATTTCATATCGAAGCTCGATGAAATCCCTGAAAACCTTAAGCTTTTTTCTAATCAGTGGACCTCATACAGCTATGGAAATATCACAATAACAGGTCTTGAGATAGACAAGTCTAACCAGGCTGCCATGTACAATTCTCTTGTGCTCGACAATGACAATTACAACGTTGTCACTCTCCACGGACAGCTCGGTGATGAGATTTCCACAGGCGACCTTAAGAATAAGGGCATTGATTATCTCGCGCTCGGTCATGTGCATGAGTATCAGAGCGGACAGCTTGACAACCGTGGCATGTACTGCTACAGCGGCTGCTTAGAGGGAAGAGGCTTTGATGAGTGTGGACAAAAGGGCTTTGTGGTGCTTGATATAGATGATGAGAAGCTCACGGCAGGCTTTAGCTTTGTACCGTTTGCGTACAGGAGCCTCTACACGCTGTATGTGGATGTGACAGGAGCCATGACCACACAGGATGTGGCTGTGAAGATGGAAAAGGCCATTTCGGACAGTGAATATTCATCGAGAAGCATGGTAAAGTTCGTGCTTGTAGGTGAGGTGGACGTGGATTGTGAGATAAACACAGACTTCCTCAAGGATATGTTCGAGGAATATTTCTACTATGAAAAGGTGTATGATGAGACAAGACTTCTCATCAATTACAGTGAATACGAAAAGGATGCATCACTTAAGGGTGAGTTCATACGGATGGTGCTTGGCTCAGATATGACCGAGGAGCAGAAGTCTGAGGTCATCAGGTGTGGTATATCGGCGCTTAGCGGGGAGGAGATTTAGAAATTGAAATTAATAGCTTGTCACATAAACAACTTCGGAAAGCTGTCCGATCTTAATATCAATTTCAATGATGGAGTCAATGTCATAAACCAGCCAAACGGCTGGGGAAAGAGTACACTTGCGGCTTTTTTGAAGGCTATGCTGTACGGCTTTGATACGAAAAAGGAGCCGGGCGCCTTTGAGAGGGAAAGAAAGCTCTATAAGCCATGGCAGGGCGGCACTTATGGTGGAGAGCTTGATTTTGAGGCCGATGGAGTGGAGTACAGACTTGTAAGGACATTTGGACTTACAGAAAAGCAGGATGATTTTCACTTATACAGGCTTGCAACCATGGTTGAGTGTGATGATTTTTCACCACTGCTTGGAGAGGAGCTTTTTGACCTCGACCGCAGCTCGTTCAAGAGAACGATATACATAGCACAGGCAGACTGCATGTTTTCGTCATCAGACAGCATCAGCGCAAAGCTTGGCAATATGGCGGAAAATACAAATGACATCAACAACTTCGAGTCGGCGACAGCGGACATTAAGGACATGATGAACAAGATGTCCCCAAACCGTATCACAGGCTCCATCAAAAAGCGTGTAAATACACTCACAGCCTTGGAACAGGAGCTTAAGAAGTATCAGGCCGCGGATGAGGCGGCAGCACAGCTTTCACAGAAAATAGATGAGAAAACTGCCCAGAAGAAGGAGCTTACAGGTATCAGAGCCGAGTACGGCAGGGCGCTTCAGGTGGCATCTGAGGACAGCAGAAAGCAGGCACTTCGTGAAAACTACGAGCAGCTTTGTGCTGTTGCAAAGGAGAAAGAGAGCATTTACAATGCTGCAATGGCAGTCTTTGGAGACAAAGCACCGGATGAGGCAGAGCTTTTGGAAAAGACAAAGCAGGCCGGAGAGCTAGAAAGCTTAAAGGCTGTAGAAGATAATCTGAGCTTTACGCCTGAGGAGGAGCAGTATTTAGATACACTTTCAGGTATGTTTAAGGATGGTGTGCCATCTGATGATGGTCTTGATGAGATGCAAAAGAAGATTGCAAACATCCAGAGTGTCAAGAATGAGTACAGCCACATGGAGCTCAAGCTCTCGCAGATGACCTCACTTGCAAAGATGGCAGATGATGAGGAGGAACCGGAGACACCTGAGAAGACTAAGCTTGTACCTGCAGGTATTGTGCTTATGGTTATCGGTCTTTTGGCAGCGGCTGTTGCCACGGTATTCAGTCTGAATGAGAAGTACAATGTGAAGGAAATCATGTTTCTTGTGGTAGGCATAGCTGGAGTCGCTATGGCGCTTTGCGGTGTTGTCATGATGGTCTATGGAATCCGTCTGAACAACAAAAAGCAGAGAGCATACATCAGGCTTATGGCTGAGCGTGAGGAAAATATAAAGCAGAAGGAGATACCGATTCAGGAATTAAAAGAGCAGCTTGAGCAGATTCAAAGCGGCATTACATCAATGGAGCATGAGGTATCGCAGTTTTTTGACAGCTTTTCGATTGAAGCAGATGAATCGCAGTATCAGGAGAAGCTTTATGAGCTTCGAACAAAGGCTCATGACTACAGTCGTTTCAACGAGCAGATAGGAAAGCGCGCCAAGACAAAGGCTGACTATGAGAAGGCAAAGGCTTCGCTTGATGAGTATTTAAGTCTCTATGGATATGACAATGCTGCAGAATATACACAGGCACTTTCACTGATGAAAAAGCAGCTCGCAGAGGCCGGCTTTGCAAAGGAAAATATGGACAGTGCTCTTCAGAAGAAAACGCAGTTTGAGAATGACAACGATATGGACAAGCTTCTTGCACCAAATGAGTGTCCGTATACACTTGATGAGCTCAATGAGATGATTTCAAAGGTGGAAGGCAGCCTCGATGAAATCAGGGCATCCTTAGTGCAGTACGGCAGACAGATGGATGATCTGCAGGAGCAGCTTGATATGAGGGATGAAAAGGAGCAGGAGTATCGCAACTGCAAGCAGATACAGGCTGAGGAAAAGCATAAGTACGAGATACTTGGACTTACATCAGACTATCTGACCAGGGCAAGGGAGCAGTTTACTGCCAGATACATGGCGCCTATTTCCAATGGCTTCCAGAAGTACTTCGGTATCCTGACAGAAAATACAGACAGAGACTGGCAGGTGGATGCCAATATTTCAATAAGGATGAAGGAGCAGGGGCAGCTTCGCGATGTGAGAACCATGTCGGCAGGCTACAAGGACCTGATAGGCATATGTATGCGTTTTGCGCTTGTGGATGCGATGTATCCGCTCGAGAAGCCGTTCCTCATACTTGACGATCCGTTTGTGAATCTGGATGATGAGAAGCTTGCTCGAGGCAGAAGGCTGCTTGCGGTGCTTTCGCAGGATTACCAGGTGATTTATTTTACATGTCATGGAAGCCGCGAGTAATTTTGGTCGAAGCTTTGTTTATATTAGATAAATATGGTAGCATATTTTTATTTATAGAATATAATTATATGAGGGTCAAAATATCTTTTGACCCTCATATTTAAATATTATATCATATGAGGTAAAATATGCAGTTCATAGTATCAAAAAAGGAGTTCATTCCACCGGTAATAGCTCCTGATATCATAGAGACATTGGGCGATGATTACGAGATATGGACATATGAGGATTACGAAAGACTCCCACCACTTATGGTGGGAGTTTATTCGTATTCGGCTATTCCAAAGTGTCTTGCTCCTTTATCCACGCAGGGACTTGTAAAGAGCGGTGTGTTCAGGCTTCAAAGGGAGTTTGTTCCGGGACTATACGGAAATGGTGTGTATGTGGTGGTTATTGACACAGGTGTGAATTATGCGCAGGAGGCTTTTATGACACCTGAGGGTAAGACGAAGATTGCAGTGCTCTGGGATCAGAATACGGATACGGTTTATTCTGAGGATGAGATAAATGCTGCTATTTTATCGGAAAATCCATATGAGAGCATACCGGGCGATGAGGATGGGCATGGTACGTTTGTGGCGAGCGTGATATGTGGCAATGACAGACCGCAGGATGATTTTGCAGGGGTGGCACCACAGGCTAAGCTTATTGTCGTAAAGCTGAAAAGGGCACCTCAAAAGCTGTATGATTTCTACTTTATTCCGGATCGTAAAATAGTGTACTCGGAGGTTGATGTGATGAGAGCAGTGCATTTTGCAGATGAGTTTGCAGGTCAAAAGGGAGCACCGGCTGTCTTTTGCATGGCGCTTGGCTGCAATAACGGAAGCCACACGGGAGCTGAGGACCTTTCAGAGTATCTGGACTATATCACGGCAAAAAGAGGCAGGGCTGTGGTTGCGGCAGCGGGCAATGAGGCGAACAGCAGGCATCATTATAAAGGGCGCATAACAGATACAGTCGATGATATTGAGATAAATGTTGAGCAGGATATGGATGGCTTTTATCTGGAATGCTGGGCACTTTCACCTGAGCTATTTACGCTTTCTGTCATATCGCCTAGCGGACAATCAAATCCAGCCGGGGTACCAATGCGAATAGACAGCGGTGAATACTCATTTCTGCTTGAAGGAACACAGGTGACTATTGACTACAGGCAGACCGGCAGACAGACGAAGGATTTGCTTATATTTATCCGCTTTGAAAAGGTGGTGAAGGGAGTGTGGACCATCAGGGTATTTCCACTTAGTACTATTGGAGGCGTTTTTAATATGTGGCTCCCGATGACAGGACTTCTTGATACTGATGTGAGCTTTATTGTCTCGGAGCCTGATACCACGCTGACCATGCCTTCGGATGCCAAGCTTGTGATAACGGCGGGCGGCTATAATTCCCTAAATGATGCAATACTTTTAGAGTCGGGAAGGGGCTTTGATGCAGATGGTGGAATAAAGCCGGATCTCGTAGCACCGGCTGTGGATATCACAGGGGCAAATCTAAGAGGAATGTATATAGCACTAAGTGGCACATCGGCGGCTGCTGCAATCACTGCAGCGGTGGCGGCTCTCATCATGGAGTGGATGATAGTGAGAGGCAATGTTTTGCTCGCAAACGGAGTGGATATAAAAAATGTCATGGTAAGAAACTGCCGCAGAAAAGAAAAAACCGACTATCCAAATAAAATTTTTGGCTACGGATTCATGAATGGGTTTGCCAATTTCTAAGAAAACGGATATAATATATTCTAAAAGGTAAAAAGGAAGGGTGAATGGATGACAAAAAGCAATAATTTATTAGCGGATTACGCTGCAAAAAAACAGGATATCTGTATTAAAAATGACACAATTTCAGATAGTCTTTTCAGGGAATATGGTGTCAACAGAGGACTTAGGGATGTAAACGGAAAGGGAGTTCTGACAGGTCTTACGAATATTTCGGAGATTGTTTCATTTAAAACGGGCGAGGATGGCAGCAGCGTGCCATGTGACGGACAATTGTGGTACAGAGGCTACAATGTAAAGACACTTACAAATAACTTAAGGCCCGGAGAGTTTGGTTTTGAAAAAATTGCTTATCTGCTGCTTTTCGGGCAGCTGCCATCTGAGAGTGAATTGGCTGAGTTTACAGAGGTTTTAGGAAGAAGCAGAACCCTTCCTACCAATTTTACGAGGGATGTTATCATGAAGGCTCCGTCAAAGGATATCATGAATTCCATGACGAGAAGTATACTGACACTGGCTTCATATGATCCTCTTGTAGCAAAGGCGGGCATCGACAACAATATCAGACAGTGCTTATCACTTGTTGCAATATTCCCGATGCTTGCAGTTTACGGTTATCATGCGTATAATCATTATGAAAATGATCAGAGCATGTATATTCACAGGCCGGATCCAAAGCTTTCGACAGCTGAAAACTTCCTTAGGATGCTCAGAGCTGACAATCAATATACAGAGCTTGAAGCAAGGGTGCTTGATATGGCACTTATTCTTCATATGGAGCACGGCGGTGGAAACAACTCCACATTTACCACCCGTGTGGTTACATCGGCAGGTACAGATACATACTCTGCTATCGCGGCAGCCATGTCATCCCTTAAGGGACCAAAGCACGGCGGTGCCAATATCAAGGTGATGGAGATGATGCAGGATATCCGTTCGCATGTGAAGCACTGGGATGATGAGGATGAGGTGAGAGCATACCTTAGAAAAATGATGGATGGTGAGGTATTTGACCACAAGGGACTCATCTATGGAATGGGACATGCCGTGTATTCGCTTTCTGACCCGCGAGAGCGTATATTCAGAGGCTATGTGGAGAAACTTTCAGTTGCAAAGAAGAGAGATAATGAGATGAATCTCTATAATACAATAGAGAAGGTGGCTCCTGAGATTATCGCTGAAAAGCGCCATATCTTTAAGGGTGTTTCTCCGAATGTCGATTTCTACAGCGGCTTTGTTTATGAGATGCTTGGTATTCCTATGGAGCTTTACACACCTCTTTTTGCCATTGCGCGAATCGTTGGCTGGAGTGCCCACAGACTTGAGGAGATTGTCGGCATGAACAAGATTATCCGTCCGGCTTACAAGAGCGTCATGAAAGAGATAGAGTAACGAGAGGATGTTACAGTCTATCGTTCATATATCAAAAATACGATATGTTGGGGATTGGACATATTAAAAGAATCGAGGTATTATACAAATGAGTTTTACAAAGGTAAAAAAGGGCGTCTGTGCAGCAAAGGGCTTTGTTGCAAACGGATTAAATTGTGGATTAAACAGTGACAAAAACAAAAATGACCTGGCTTTAGTTTATTCAGAAACACAGTGTCAGGCAGCGGCTGTTTACACAACAAACAAGGTGAAGGGCGCGCCTATTCAGGTGACAAAGGCACACCTTGAGGCATCGGGACATACGGCAAAGGCTGTTATTGCCAACAGCAAAAACGCTAACACCTGCAATGCTGACGGAGTAGAGAAGGCTCAGAGAATGTGCGAGCTTGCAGCAGCAGAGCTTTCGATTGATCCAAACGAGGTTATCGTGGCATCTACAGGAGTTATTGGACAGGTGCTTCCTATTGAGCCTATCGAGAGCCATATAAAGGAGCTTGCAAAGGGACTTTCGGCAGACGGCAACGACAAGGCTGTAAACGCTATCATGACTACAGATACTGTTCCAAAGCAGTATGCGGTAAAGTTCATGCTTGGAGACAGTGAGTGTACAGTAGGCGGTATGGCAAAGGGAAGTGGCATGATTCACCCGAACATGGCTACTACCTTAAACTTTATCACATCAGATGTTGCCATCTCATCGGAGCTCATCCAGAAGGCCCTGAGCGAGATTGTAAAGGTTACCTACAACTGCTTAAGCATTGACGGCGATACATCTACCAATGATATGGTAAGCATCATGGCAAACGGCCTTGCAGGAAACACACCTATTACTACAGAGAATGATGATTATCAGACCTTTAAGGATGCACTGTACGAGGTGCTTTCGAATCTTACAAGAATGCTTGCAAAGGATGGAGAGGGCGCTTCAAAGCTTTTAGAGTGCACATGCGCAGGTGCGCCTGATCTTGATACAGCAATTATTGTGGCAAAGAGCGTTATCCGTTCACCGCTTTTAAAGTGTGCTATGTTTGGAGAGGATGCCAACTGGGGACGAATCCTTTGTGCTATAGGCTATGCGGAGGCTGATTTTGATATAGACAAGGTGGAGCTTCACCTGCGCTCAACAGCAGGAAGCATCAAGGTGTGCGAGAACGGTGCCGGAGTTGACTTCTCAGAGGAGGAGGCAGCAAAAATACTGCATGAGGATGAGATTTACATCGACATAGATTTACACCAGGGAGATGTGTCAGCCAAGGCATGGGGCTGTGATCTTACATATGATTATGTAAAAATTAACGGAGATTACAGATCTTAATCTTGACAAGTAATATTGATTAATGATATTATTTTTCTAAAGTAATTAATTAAAAAAGTAAAGCGAACGAGGGCGTTCAGATATTAGGTTATCTGCGCCCTCTTTTTTGTTGGAAAATCACATTTACAAAAGAGAGATTAGGAGGCGGTAACTTGACTAAGAATGCATTGGATATGATTGATGAGAAAATAGTAGAGCTGCTACAGGAAAATGCACGTATAGCGATAAAGGAGATAGCGGCACAGGTGTTTTTGTCATCACCGGCTGTAACAGCCAGAATAGAGAGATTGGAGAGCAAGGGAATCATAAAGGGCTATCATGCCACTGTTGATTCGGTTAATCTGGGCTATAAGATAAAGGCCTTTGTCAATCTGGACCTGGAGCCTGTACAAAAGGAAGAGTTTTATCCGTTTATTGAGAGTGTGGAGAATGTCATAGAGTGCAATTGTGTGACAGGAGAGTATTCTATGCTCATAGAGGTGGAGTTTTTAGATACGGAGGATCTTGATGACTTTATCAACACTCTGCAGAAATTCGGCAAGACAAGTACACAGATAGTTTTTTCCACTCCTGTTGAGCACAGAGGTCTGCCTGTACATTCAGGTTTTGATGCATAAGATGATATGAGAGTCAAAAGATATTTTGCATGATTGAATGAAGTGTGCTAAAATAGTTTGCAAAAATACTGACTGTTAAACATGATTTTGGATGCTTTGAATAGTCAGATATATTGATTACGGCAGGAGGATAATATGAGTAAGAAATTAGGCTTCATAGGTTGTGGAAACATGGGAAAGGCAATGATACACGGAGTGCTTGCATCAGGCAAGGCACAGGCAGGCGATATTCTTGCATCTGCAAAGACCGAAAGCTCCAGAGAAAAGAATGCTGCAGAGCTTGGAATCAGGCTGACAGCGGACAATAAGAGCGTAGCAGAGTTTGCAGATATTTTGTTTTTAGCGGTAAAGCCACAGTACTATGAGGAGGTTATAGCAGAGATAAAGGACACTGTTAGTGACGATGAAATCATTGTTTCGATTGCACCTGGCAAGTCACTTTCGTGGTTTGACGAGATGTTTGGAAAGAGCTTAAAGGTTATACGTACTATGCCAAATACACCTGCCATGGTTGGTGAGGGCATGATGGGGGTCTGTGCAAATGAAAGAGTATCGCAGGCGGAGCTTGATACAGTGCTTGATTTGTGCTCGGGCTTTTCAAAGGCTGAGATGATAGACGAGAAGCTTATGGATGTAGTGACAGCTGTCAGCGGAAGCTCACCGGCATATGTGTTTATGTTTATCGAAGCCATGGCAGATGCGGCTGTAGCAGGCGGTATGCCAAGGAGCCAGGCATATACATTTGCAGCTCAGGCAGTGCTTGGAAGCGCAAAAATGGTTCTAGAGACAGGAAAGCATCCGGGCGAGCTCAAGGATATGGTGTGCTCACCTGCCGGAACAACTATCCAGGCCGTGCGTGTGCTTGAGGAAAAGGGCATGAGAAGCAGTGTTTTTGAAGCTATGATGAAATGCCTTGATATCTCCCGCAAAATGTAGTAGAATTATTGCATTGAGTTAAAGGAGAAAAGCAATGAGTCAGGCAAAGGTTGATAAATATAAGAATGAAAAGGCAAATCGTAAAAAGACAAATGCCAGAAATAAAGTAAAGCGTGTTATAGCACGAATTGTTGCAGCGGCGGCTGTAGTTGCATTGGTAGGCTGGGGCGGTTACTCCGGATATCAGTACTATGAGAAGAGTCGTCCTGTGAACTGCTATTACGCAGATATCAGTGCTGTCAGCGATTATCTAAAGGGATTATCTACAGACAGTGAGCAGTAGATTATTTTTTGATACATACATATATTTACGCTTTATATGATTAAGTTAAAATACCTCGCAGGTTACTGCGAGGTATTTTCAGTATTTTCAGTTTTTGAAGAATCCCCGGGCTCTTTTTGCGATTCAGATACAGTCTTTGCATTTTCTTTGGTATTTGAGCTGTCAGATTTTTTTGCTTTGGAGAGTGTGTTATCAATTGCGTTGAGCAGCACTTTGGAGGTGTACTGACTTGTGTTTGCGTAGGAAATATTATCGGTGGATTGATTTTGCACAATCTGCGATACGAGCTCGTTCATCGCAGGCTCAACAAGCGGATACATGGTTTCCACCGAATCAGTCATGTTTTCAAGGCTTATGGAGTTAATGTTATTGCTGTCCACCGCCACAGACACATCGATAGCCGCCCCACCCAGCGCTACAGATGTATTGTACACACCCGGTGTATACATGCCGGTTTCTTCGACTGCAGGCTTTGGCTCATCACCTGAAAAGAAATATGTAGCAGCGAAAATTATCAGAAGAAGCAGTATGCCAAGGAGCACTCCGGTGAGAATGACATGCTTCATTTTTACAACGACGATTTTTGTTTTTGCACTCATATGCGCCTCCTGTGGTTGTTTTATATATAATATGTGTGGGGACGCGCAAATATGACAGATATTCCTGACTATAACGAAAAAGAGATATCCATGAAGGATATCTCTTTTCGTTATAAGAGCGATAGACGGGGCTCGAACCCGCGGTCTCGACCTTGGCAAGGTCGCGCGTTACCAACTACGCCACTATCGCATTTGTTATGTTTGTGAGCTCTCTTGTGTCGAGCACGTGTTATATAATACACGATAGAGGAGCATCTGTCAACAGTTATTTTAAATTTTTTTAAAAAAGTTTGACGATACCAGATAAAAACGGTTGTATTGATAAATTGTTCTGCGCCGCGGGTGAGAGGCTCCGCTACACTCCTATAATGAAAAAGAGATATCCATGAAAGATATCTCTTTATAAAGAGCGATAGACGGGGCTCGAACCCGCGGTCTCGACCTTGGCAAGGTCGCGCGTTACCAACTACGCCACTATCGCATGTATTAACTTGTGTGCCCTCTTATGCTTGGCACGTGTTATATAATACACGATAGTGGTGTATCTGTCAACCATTATTTTTAATTTTTTGTAATAAGTTTTTCAATTTTGTCCATATATTATTTTGTGAAGATATGCATTTCGTGTTTTTTAAGCTTAGATACCTTTCCTCAATCCCACCAAGAGCGAAACGAAGGCAGATATGCCGGAAAAGGCTACCGACAGTTAATAATTGATAATTACATTGCTATTTTTCGCATTGATGAACCACGCAAAATCGTTTATGTAGTAACAATACAGTATCAGGGACGGAATCTATAAAGAAAGCAGACTATTGATTGTATTTATATTAAGTTTTCAACAACAATGTAACCATTGAAATTACATCTGTTTTTTGATATGATTACTGTCAAAGAGAGGTGTTTATAATGCAGATTTCAAGCAGATTTACAATGGCAATCCATATGTTTGCCTGTATAGATACATTTTCGGATCAGAAGATGACTAGTGATTTTATGGCAGCAAGCATTGGAACTAACCCGGTGATTGTTCGTAAAATATTGCAACAATTAAAGGCTGCTGGTCTTATTGAAGTTGCAAGAGGGACAGGCGGTGTGACAATTACCAGACCATTGGAGCAGATTTCATTCCTTGATGTGTATAAAGCAGTGGAATGTGCGCCAGATGAAGAACTGTTTCATTTTCATGAGAATCCCAATCAGAAATGTCCGGTAGGAAAGAATATTCACCATGTTCTTGATAAGAGACTGTTAGAAGTACAGAAGGCAATGGAGGAAAAACTTTCAGAAATGACACTTGCTGATGTGAAAAAAGATATTGCAGTGTATATAGGGGAAGAGTAGCCTACAGAAGGCTTCGGATGAGTGATTATATTATCACAATTTCCGGAGCCTTTTCGTTTTTCATAATCAATGTAAAATCTTCAAAATGAGTTGTAACAAAAAAAGTTACAAAAAGTTTGATGTAACTATTGACATTACATTAAACTGATGATATTGTATAGCTACAAGATGTAACAATCATTGTTACAACACATCAAGGAGGTAATTTAAAATGCAGAAAGTAGTAGAATTTTTACAGAAAAACCCGGTTCAGTATTTAGCAACCGTCGGAAGAGATGGAAAGGCAAAATGCCGTCCATTCATGTTCTGTTTTGAGCAGGACGAAAAGCTTTGGTTCTGTACTAACAACACAAAGGATGTTTACAAGGATATGTTAGCAAATCCTGAAGTAGAAGTATCAGTATCTTCCCCTGAATACGCATGGATTCGCCTTCATGGCAAAGCAGTATTTGAGGACAACAAGAGTGTAAAGGAAGGATGCATGAACAATCCTATCGTTAAGGGACAGTACCAGACAGCAGATAATCCTATTTTTGAGGTATTCTATCTTGAAAATCCTCATGGTTTAATCGCAGATTTCTCTGGAAATCCACCTTATGAATTTTAAAGATAATTAACAGAAAAAATATGATAAAACAAGTCCCGCAGGGAATCCCGTCCTGCGGGCTGTTTTAAATTCAGGCATATCTCACAAAAAGACTAGGAAAATGGCGATGTGGGCATGTGTTATTTCAAGTGTAGTTATGGGAATAGCAGCAGCGATTGTAAATTATTTTATACTACTTCCACTGTTGCCATGATGATATATAAAAAACTTACACCGATACTGAAAGGAGAGACTTTGAAATGACAAAAATGGATTATCTTAAACTTCTGGTGGACGAAATTCATTCAACAACAGTTGCAACGATAGGTTCAGATGGACATCCTCAGACAAGAATCATAGATATGATGTACTATGATGAAGAAGGTGTGTATTTCCTTACAGCAAAGGGAAAAACATTTTATGACCAGTTAATGGAGCAGCAGTATGTAGCAATATCCGCAACAAAAGACAAAATTGCGGTGTCTCTGCGTGGAAAAATAAAGAACATCGGGAAAAAGAATCTTGATATTATGTTTGAAAAAAATCCATATATGAAGAAAATCTATCCGGGAGATACGAAAGACGCAATCGAAGTGTTTCGGCTGTATGAGGCACAGGGAGAGTATTTTGATATCAGCAATCCATCAAATATTGTGAGGGATACTATAACAATTGGAAAAACCGAGGCAGTTCAGACAGGGTATTTTATTGGAAAAGAATGTATTGGATGCAAACTGTGTTACTCTGTATGTCCGCAAAAATGCATTGATATATCTTCAGTTCCGGTTACTATCAACCAGAATCATTGTCTGCATTGCGGAAGATGTGCAGAAATTTGTCCGAAGCAGTGTATTGAGAAAAGAGGTTAATTATGATCTTTAAGAAAAGCAGAAAAGGACATGTTGACTGGAGAAACTTTTTATGTAGTATTCCGGCAAGGGATTATGTATTCCAAAAGGATGCATATGAAGACCAGATTGACAGGGCAGCAGAGAATATAAGAAATGCAGACTGTGTTATAATCGGGGCAGGAGCCGGGGCATCGACAGCTGCGGGAATCCAGTATGGCGGTAAAAGGTTTACAGACAATTTTGCAGAATTTATAAAAAAATACGGTGGGCACTACATGACAGATATGTATGCAGCTGGATTTTATCCATATCCGTCTGAGGAGGCAAAGTGGGGATACTGGTCAAAACATGCATTGATGAACCGCTTTGATCCTCCGGCATTGCCGCTTTATACCGAGCTTTATGATATTGTAAAGAACAAAGAATATTTTGTACTTACAACCAATGTGGATCATCAGTTTTATAAAGCAGGATTTGATGAAAAAAGAATATTTGCAACACAGGGAGACTATGGAAAAATCCAGTGCCAGAAAGCCTGTCATCCAAAGACTTACGATGCAAAAGACCTGTTTCGTAAAATGGATAAAGCAAGAAGAGACTGCCTGATTCCATTAGAGCTTGTACCAAAATGTCCGGTGTGTGGCGGCAATATGGCTATGAATCTTCGATGTGATAATTATTTTGTAGAAGATGAAGCGTGGAATGAGGCAGCCGACAGGTATGCGGGGTTTCTGGAACAGAATAAAGATAAAAAGGTTGTTCTTTTGGAACTTGGAGTTGGATTTAATACGCCGATTATTATACGTTTCCCTTTTGAAAAGATGGTGCGGGAGAACTCGTCATACAGCTTGATACGTCTGAATATGGACGAAGCTGTTGTGCCGGAAAGTTTCGGGAAGCGTGCAATCGGTATTGGTGGTGATATGGCAGAGGCAATTACTGATATAAGGAGGCTGGTATTATGACACAGGATGAGCGAAGAGAATATCTGATTCAGTATCTTTTAAAAGAAGAAATACAGTTTGGCAGACAGAACATTCCTATGGATAAGCAGGGGCAGAAAAATCTGCTCCGCTCACTTATGAATGTCAGACTGCCAAGACCAATCAGCAATAATTTTTTGAAAATACAGGATGCATATCTTACAGAAAGAAATATAGAGCGTGGAATCACAGATGTTGACACACTTGTACCTGTAAAATCCGATTCGAGATTATATATCTGGCAGGGGGATATTACCACTTTGAAATGTGATGCGATCGTAAATGCTTGCAACTCACAGATGCTTGGATGCTTTTCGCCGATGCATGCCTGTATTGATAATTTTATTCATACTTATGCAGGAATTGAGCTGCGTCTGAAAATGCATGAGATTATGACAAAGCAGGGACATGAAGAAGAGACCGGCAAAGCAAAGATAACATCGGGCTACAATCTTCCAGCAAAATATATTCTTCATACGGTAGGACCTATTATACAATGGAAAGTCACAAAAGAAGATGAAGACCTGTTGGCAAGCTGCTACACAGAGTGCCTAAAGCTTGCAGCTGATACTGGTGTGGAATCTATTGCATTCTGTTGTTTGTCTACAGGTTTATTCCGTTTTCCACAGCAACGAGCTGCCGAGATGGCAACGAACACTGTAAAGCAGTATCTTAACAAAGACAGCAGAATAAAAAAGGTAATCTTTAATGTGTTTAAGGATGAAGATTTAAAAATATACAGTGGATTGTTATAAGCGTCTGTTGAAATATCTGATAAATCTTATTGTACTGTTACTGCCTGAGAGTATGGCGAAAAAGCGAAAGGATTTGTGTTAAAGTGTTTACAAGTGATAAACTTTATCAATAAGTCCGGGAGGGCGCATAATAAGGGCATTTGAGGGCATGGATTAGATAGAACTGCATGAGATTAGACTTGTATAACAGTATTTCCGGGAAATATAATGTTTCTTGTAAGTAAACTTTAATTAGATTTTTTGTAAATATACAGGAGGAAAACATTATGTCATTTAATTGGAAGGCTTCAGGTTTATTCGCAGCAGGTGTTGCTTTTGGTACAGCTGGTATCAAGATTTTATCAAGCAAGGATGCTAAGCGTGCTTATACACAGTGTACAGCAGCAGCGCTTCGTGCTAAGGATTGTGTTATGAAGACTGTTAATACTGTTCAGGAGAATGCAGAGGATATTCTTGCTGAGGCTAAGAGCATCAACGAGGAGCGCGAGGCTAAGGCTGAGGCTGCTAAGGTTTCGGATGCATCTGAGGATGTATGCGAGTGTGCTAAGGCTGATGAGCAGGAAGCAGAGCAGGCTGAGGTTACAGCAGAGACTGCTGAGGCATAGAAGATAAGAGGCGGTCATATGAAATTTACGATTAAGCATGAGTCAAGAGGCCGTATGCGTGTTCATATGGAGCAGTACCGCATGACATATGAGCAGGCGGACACGCTGCTTTATGTGATTCACAATCACAGGAATGTTACCTTTGTAAAGGTTTATGACAGGACTGCTGATGCTGTGATTGAGTATGTAGGAGACAGGGAGCAGATTATAGAGCTGCTTCGCCACTTTCATTATGAGAGCGCCAACGTGCCACAGACTGTTATCAAGACATCAGGGAGAGAGCTTAATAATTCATATCAGGAAAAGCTTATCGGAAGTGTTGTCTGGCATTACAGTAAAAAGCTCCTGATGCCTTGGCCAATCAGGACAGCGCTTACTGTTGGACGTTCTATAAAGTATATTGGAATTGGGCTTAAGTGTCTGTTGCAGAGAAAAATAGAGGTGCCGGTGCTTGATGCTACTGCCATCACGGTTTCGCTTGTCACAAAGGATTTTTCTACTGCAAGCTCTATTATGTTTCTGCTGGGAATAGGTGAGCTTTTGGAGGAATGGACACACAAGAAGTCTGTTGATGACCTGGCCAGAAGCATGTCACTTAATGTGAGCAAGGTATGGCTTAGGACACCTGAGAATCAAGAGATACTCGTTGAGTCTTCAAAGATTGAAAAGGGCGACAAGGTTGTTGTCCACATGGGAAATGTCATACCGTTCGACGGAGAGGTCTTAGATGGCGATGCGATGGTCAATCAGGCTTCCCTGACAGGTGAGTCGGTTCCGGTTCAAAGAACTGTCGGCAATACTGTGTTTGCAGGCACTGTTGTCGAGGAGGGCGAGATTACTATCAGGGTCAAGGAGGTTGAAGGAAACAACCGTTTTGACCAGATTGTTACTATGATAGAGGAGTCCGAAAAGCTTAAATCAGAGCTGGAGGGCAAGGCTGAGCACTATGCTGACAAGCTTGTGCCGTGGACGCTTGGAGCTACAGGGCTTACATATCTTCTGACAAGAAATGTGACAAAGGCTATGTCAATTCTCATGGTGGATTTCTGCTGTGCACTCAAGCTTGCTATGCCAATCTCAGTGCTTTCTGCTATCAGAGAGGCAAGCCTTTATAATGTAACAGTAAAGGGAGGAAAGTTCCTTGAGGCTGTTGCGGAGGCTGATACCATCGTCTTTGACAAGACAGGTACACTCACAAAGGCACATCCGACTGTGGTTGATGTGGTGAATTTTAATGATGAGTATTCATCTGATGACATGCTTCGTGTTGCGGCATGTCTGGAGGAGCATTTTCCTCATTCTATGGCAAAGGCAGTGGTAGATGCTGCTTCTAGGAAGGGACTTTCCCATGAGGAAATGCATACAAAGGTTGAGTATATTGTGGCTCATGGAATTGCAACCTCCATCAATGGCAAGCGTACCGTTATCGGAAGCTATCATTTCGTGTTTGAGGATGAAAAATGTGTTGTTCCTGCAGGAAAGGAGCCTCTGTTTGAGTCGCTTCCGCTGTATTATTCTCATCTGTATCTGGCTATTGAGGGTAAGCTTTCGGCAGTTATCTGTATTGAGGATCCTCTGCGTGATGAGGCAGCAGCAGTTGTTACTTCATTAAAGAAGGCAGGTATATCTAAGGTTGTCATGATGACGGGAGACAGTGAGCGTACAGCTTCTGTCATTGCGAAAAAAGTAGGTGTAGATGAATATTACGCCGAGGTTTTACCTGAGGACAAGGCTGCCTTTGTGGAGAGAGAAAAGGCTAAGGGCAGAAAGGTCATTATGATTGGTGACGGCATAAATGATTCACCGGCTCTTTCAGCGGCAAATGTCGGTATTGCAATCAGTGATGGCGCTGAAATTGCACGCGAGATTGCTGATATTACGGTGGGCTCTGACGATCTCTACCAGATTGTAACTCTTAAATATATAAGTAATGCTCTTATGAAACGTATAAAGAGCAACTATCGAAAGATTGTTGGTTTTAACTCAGGGCTCATTGCTCTTGGTGTGGCAGGTGTGCTTCCGCCGACTACGACAGCACTTTTGCACAATGGATCGACAATTCTTATCAGTGTGAACAGTATGAAGAATCTGCTTGAGTAGATTTTGAGTGTAGTACGGGGCGCTGCCGCGGGTACCGCGGTGGCACACGTACTATCCCGCGTGCTACGCTTCGTGGGTAAGATACTGTACGAAATTATGCTTGAAGGGTTTCTATGCTTGACGAAACCGTCGAAACGCGCCGTCCGTGGCGCGGTTCTCCTCGCCCCTGCGTCCTTGCAGGGGCGTTTCTGTGCTTTGTGGCATAATTTCTACAGTTTCTAACCCACTGCGCTATTCGCTTGCGGGATAGCACTAGTGCCACCGCGGTGCCCGCGGCAGCGTCCCTTACGTTGTGGTGGAAATAATGACAGAATTGTGATAAACTAACTGATAAGTAGTGCAGATTATTTTTATATGAGGTCAGATTAGTGAAGGTTGAAGAGGTTATAAGCAGGGTTGCAGACAGTATGGACGCAAAATTTGAGAGACGTTTTAAATCTTTTTGTAATTCACTAGATGCGTTAGCTGAGGCAAGGCAGAGAGACCTTTCCGATTCGTTTGTTTTGAGTGGGACAGGTGCTAAATTTAGCATTACTTTTGATTTATCGTGGAAGGTAATGAAAGATATTCTGGTACAGTATTATTCGATAACCGGGTTTGTTACAGAATCCCCGCGAGAGGTATTACGTGAATCCTTCAAGGCAAAGCTGATTTCTGATGATGCGTGGATGGATATGCTTAAGGTCAGAAATGAACTTGCACATGACTATGATTGTGAGGTTGTAAGGACATATTGTAATACAATTGTTGAAAAATATATTGATTTGTTTTATGATTTTAAGAACACAATAAATGACTTATTGAGACTTGGATAAGGCTTGCAGCTGTGTGAAATTTTTAAGAGTTAAAGAAATAAAATGACAGATTTAAAGATTACAAAAGATAACAATAATATATGTGTATATGAGAGGCTTAATGATGATTGCATTAGGCTTCTTCATATGTATGGGAAAAATCCTGTGTGTGTGGTGCCGGATATGCTTGACGGTATGAGAGTGACGGAGCTTGCGGAGTATTGTTTTTCCTTCAAGAGCATGCCTGAAAAATTGAAAACAGAGCTTGGGATTGATGATATTCTGCGTACTGATATGACGGAGCTGTGTGATGATTATATCGAGAGGGTCATATTGCCGGACGGAATGCAAAAAATTGGCAGGTTGTGCTTTTATAATTGTTCAAGGCTGTCTGTGCTTGAGCTGCCATCCGACGTATGTGATGTGGATGGTGACGCTTTCATGAACTGCACAAAACTTTATATGCTTGTGATGAGAGGCTCACCGAAGGATAAGTCGTGTCTTAAGCAGATTCTTTCACAGATAAGCACTCTTGTGAGGGTTAGATGGGCTGACAGCGATGGAAATGCGATTGCGCAGGCATGTTTTTTCGAGTACGACCAGACATATGATGAGATTGGTCCTGCTCATATTTTCAAGCTGAACATGAACGGAGAAGGCTTTCGCGCAAGGCAGGCTTTTATGGACCGCGTGTTTGTGTGGAAACAGTATGATGAAATATTTTCAGAGGCGATTGCGCAGGAGAGTGAGGATGACCTCTTAGATATGGCTTTTTACAGGCTTATTTATGCGTATGAGCTTTCCAAAGAAGCGAGACAGCAGTTTGTGGATTATATAGTGATGCATCTGAAAAGATTGTCAAAGCTTACCATTGAAAAACGTGATACACGGCTTCTTACGAGCTTTCTTAAGATTACGGACGATGACGGAGGTTTTATAGCAAATGCTTCTGCTGTCACAGATATGCTTGCACTTGCAGCACAGGATGAATGGAGTGAGGGCAGTGTGATTTTGCATAGATTTAAGAAGGAAAATCTGTCGGTATCCAGGAAGAGGCGGTTTGAATTTTAAATTTAAGTGTAAATGCAAAGGTTATGTTATTACTAAAAAATATTTGACTTTTTTCAAAAATAAAAATATAATAGCCTATGAACGAGTAGCAGACTAGCGTAAATCCAGTTTAGCTGCTCGTTTTTTTGTGCACCTGCTGTCGCACATCATTAAAATATATAGTGCATTATAAAGTGTGTAGCTTATCAGCGTAAGTCCAGCTTATGAGATAAGAGCGCACTTTTTTTATGCAGAAAAGGAGGAATAAGTTAAGATGGCAGAAAGTAACAAGATGAAGGACATGCCGGTAAATAAGCTCATGGTACAGATGGGAATACCGATGATTTTATCTATGGCATTGCAGGCAGTTTACAATATTGTAGACAGCGCCTTTGTGGGAAATATGAGGTCAGGAAGTGAGGCAGCACTTAATGCGCTGACACTGGTATTTCCGGTTCAGATGCTTATGGTAGCAGTTGGAATTGGAACAGGAGTGGGAACCAATGCACTTCTTGCAAGAACACTTGGTCAGGGAAATAGTAAAAAAGCTGCAAAGGTTGCAGGAAACAGTTTATTTCTTGGTGCAATAATTTATATAGTATGCCTGTTGTTTGGAATTTTTGGAGTTAAAGCTTATATTTCATCACAGACCGTTGATCCTCAAGTTATTTCAATGGGAACAGACTACCTAAGAATATGCTGTGTGATTTCATTTGGAATTATTTTCTTTTCACTATTTGAAAAGCTGCTGCAGGCAACCGGACGTTCTCTTTATTCTACAATTGGTCAGGTAGTTGGAGCAGTGGTAAATATTATTCTTGATCCTATTATGATTTATGGTATTGGACCGGTTCCGGAAATGGGAGTTAAGGGCGCCGCATATGCAACTGTTATCGGTCAGGTCGTGTCTGCAATACTGCTGTTTGTGTTTCATATGAAGCTGAACAGGGAATTTGAGCATGATACAAAGTATATGAAGCCTGATGGAGGAATAATCAAGGAAATTTATGCAATTGGACTTCCGGCTATTATTGCACAGGCTCTGATGTCAATTATGGTTTATGTGATGAATCTTATTTTGAAATTTAGTCCTTCGGCGCAGACTGCATATGGTTTGTTTTATAAGGTGCAGCAGTTTGTATTGTTCCTTGCATTCGGACTAAGGGATGCAATTACACCAATTATAGCTTTTTCATATGGAATGCATAGCAAAAAGAGAATTAAGGATGGCATCAGGTATGGATTGCTTTATACGATTGTGCTTATGATCATAGGAGTAGCGATTACAGAAATTTTCCCGGGAGAATTTGCTGCTTTGTTCAATGCAGGAGCATCAAGAGAATATTTTATCGGGGCAATGAGAATTATTTCCATCAGCTTTATTTTTGCCGGAATAAATGTGGCATATCAGGGTATTTACCAGGCGCTTGATGGTGGTATGGAATCGCTTGTGATTTCACTGCTCAGACAGCTTATAATTATATTACCTTTGGCAGGCATCTTCTCATTTTTTGTAAGAGGCGGACATATTGGAGTTTCGCTGATCTGGTGGGCATTTCCAATCACGGAGCTGACTGCTTGTATTGTAGGATATTTATTTTTAAAGAGAATCAATAAAAATAAAGTGGAAAGCTTAAATTAAGGAGGCATAAGCCATGACAAAAAGAATCATTACGATAAGCCGAGAGTTTGGAAGTGGCGGACGTTTTATCGGAGAAGAAGTCGCAAAGAAACTTGGAATTAAATATTATGACAAGGAAATAATTGGACAGATTGCAAAAGAGTCAGGAATGGCACCGGAGTATATTAAGGAAAATGCTGAGCTGTCCCCAAAGAAAGGGATTTTTGCATATGCATTTGCCGGTCGTGATATTACAGGAAAATCAGTAGAAGATATGGTATATGAGGCACAGAGAAAAGTGATTTTGGATCTGGCAGAAAAAGAGCCATGTGTGATTATTGGAAGAAATGCTGATTATATTTTGAAAGACAGGGATGATGTATTGAATGTGTATATCCATGGGGATATGCCGGAAAAAATACAGCGTATCTGTAAGCTACATAATACTTCAGAAGCTGATGCAGTAAAAATGATAAATGACATAGATAAAAGGCGTATGACAAATTATAATTTTTATACGGATCGGAAATGGGGAAAAGCTGCTAATTATACATTGTGCCTGAACAGCTCACAGCTTGAGTATGATAAATGTGAGAGTGTAATTATTGAATGTGTATAGTGTAATAAATTGATAATCCCGGATAGCTTATGATTTTATCATGAACTATCCGGGATTACTTTTTTAAATGCACTGTTTAAGATATTGTTTGTGCATTACATTTTATTGAGAAAATAAGGTTACTATAGTATAATAAATTCTGAAAATATTGCAGTAGAATAAGACTCGCACCATTGGTGCGAGAAATGGATAAATGTATAGGGAAGGAGGCTGCTTCATGAAAAAACATGTCCAGACGGATTCAGAGTGGCAGGAGGAAATGTCACAGAAAATAATAGATGAAATACAGTGCGAGCTGTATCTCGACATGCCTTTTATGAAGCTGGCGCTCTCGGCTCTTTCCCCAAAGGTGAACGAGCAGCTTTACTCTATGGCAACTGACGGCACATATATTTATTACAATCCAATCAGGCTGATTGATATATTTAAGAAAAATGGCATGTATCTGAACCGGGCTTATCTGCACAGTGTGCTGCACTGTTTGTTTTTTCACCTGTGGACTAAAGGTGAGAGGGATGAATTCCTGTGGAATACAGCCTGTGATATAATGGTTGAGTATACGATTGATACAATGGAAAAGAAAAGCACAAAGCGTATCCTGAGTTATATAAGAAAAACCACGTATGAGAGGCTTAAAAAAGAGCATATAGTGATTGCTCCCGGAGCTTTGTACGCGTGGCTATACAAGCAGTATGCAGAAATAGAGGCTGAAGAAACCACAGATATAGATGATATTCCAAATATAAAGGATAAAAACGAGCTTGCACTTCTGGCACGGGAATTTTATACAGACGACCACGCTTTGTGGCCGGAGGAGAAAAACGACAATGTTATGCCACTAAGTTCATCCGAGGCTCAAAAGCAGTGGCAGAAAATATCCAGACAGACACGCATGGAGAAAAAACATTCAAAGGACAGTGAATCCGAGGGCGAGCAGGTAATGATGAGGGAACTGTCCGCAAAAAGAAGCAGACGAAGCTACAAGGAGTTTCTGCGCAGGTTTGCGGTGCTTCGTGAGGAGCTGCACGCAGATTACGATTCCTTTGATATGGGCTATTATGCGTATGGACTTTCGCTCTATGGCAATATGCCGCTCATTGAGCCTCTTGAAACGAGGGAGACATACAAGATAAGGGATTTTGTCATAGTACTTGATACGAGCTATTCTGTGAGCGGAGAGCTGGTGGAGCACTTTTTACAGGAGACCTTTACGATTCTCACGGAGTCGGACAGCTTTTTTGTCAGGAATAAAATACGCATCATACAGTGTGATGACAGCGTAAAGACGGACGAGGAAATTACAGATGAAAAGCAGATTAAGCCGCTTTTAAACAAGTTTACGCTCGTAGGAGGCGGAGGCACAGATTTCAGACCTGCATTTTCGTATGTGAGAGACCTTCTGGATAAGGGAGAGCTTAAGAACATGTGTGGACTTATATATTTTACTGATGGCAAGGGAATTTTCCCTGCAAAGTGTCCGCCGTACAAGTGCGCATTTGTGTCGGTTGGTGCATATGAGGGTAATGAGGTGCCGCCATGGGCGATGCAGGTGGAGCTGGAGGAAACAATATGAATATAAAACAGGCAAAAAACGAAGTGAAAAATACAGTGAAAGCATACCTGTCAAAGGATGCACATGGAGAGTACGTGATACCGCAGATCAGGCAGAGACCGATGCTCTTAATCGGACCGCCCGGCGTAGGCAAGACACAGATTATGGAGCAGATTGCAAGAGAGTGCAAAATAGGTCTTGTGGCATATACCATCACGCATCACACGCGCCAGTCAGCGGTAGGACTGCCGTTTATAAAGGAGCGTGAGTATGACGGAAAGAGCTATTCCGTCACGGAATACACGATGAGTGAGATTATAGCCAGCGTCTATGAAAGGATGGAAGCAACAGGGCTTAAGGAGGGCATACTTTTTATTGATGAGATAAACTGCGTGTCCGAGACACTTGCTCCTACGATGCTTCAGTTTTTGCAGTGCAAGACATTTGGTAATCAGGCTGTTCCAAAGGGCTGGGTGATTGTTGCGGCAGGAAATCCGCCTGAGTACAATAAATCAGTGCGCGATTTTGATATGGTTACGCTGGACCGTGTCAGATATATATCAATAGAAGCGGACTATCAGGTGTGGAAGGAATATGCCAGAGATGTGCATATCCATGATGCACTTTTAAGCTATCTTGAGCTTCACCCAAACAATTTTTACAGGGTGGAAACTGACGTGGACGGTATGAATTTCGTCACGGCAAGAGGCTGGGAGGATTTAAGTAGCCTGCTTAAGGTGTACGAGGCGGGGGAACTTGCAGTCACGGAGGATGTAATAGGTGAGTTTATCCACCATCCTGATATAGCAGAGGATGTGTACGCATATCTGGAAATCTACAGAAAATACAATGAGGATTACGGTATAAGCGATATATTGTCAGGAAACGTGAAAAAGTCAGTGTATAAACGCGTGTTTGATGCCGATTTCGATGAGAGAATCACTGTGGTGAATCTGCTTTTAAGCGGACTGACAGTTGTTTTTTCGGATGTGGCCAGAGAGCGGAAAATGGTGCAGCTATGGTATGAGTTTCTGAAGGAATACAGAAAGTCACAAAGAAGCCCTGAAGAGCAGCATGCGCTGTACAACAGTGCTGTGGAGCAGTTTTCAAAGAATATGGAGATATTGAAGGAGAGCTCTCTTATTTTGCCAAAGGAGTATTACATCAGACAGGATGTCTTAAGGCATATAAAGGGGGATTTTGATACGGTGATGGATGATTTTACCGAAGAATCAGAGAAGCTTTCAACTATGGAGGATGCGGCAGGAGAGAAGCTAAACCACGCATTTGATTTTGTGGAGGATGTATTCTCGGACGGCCAGGAGATGCTTGTCTTTGTTACAGAGCTGACCATTACACCGGAAATCAGCAGCTTTTTAGCTGAGAACGAATGTGAAAAATTTGATATCTACAATGAAAAGCTCATGGTTGGAAGCAACAGGACAAGGCTTTTAAAGGAGCTTGAGAGATAAATCCTGTTGATGTATGTAGGGAAGATTTGAAGGAATTATCTATGATTTATATATTTAGCGCTTTTTATGCTGAGGCAAAAAATATAATAGACCACTATGGCTTAAAAAAGGAAAAAAGCCCTGAAATGGTCAGATTTGATGTGTTTGTAAATGATAGTATCAGGCTTGTGATAACAGGTGTAGGAGAAATCAATGCGGCGGCAGCGGTTTCAAATATCGGTGGTGCGTATGGAATTTCACCGGATGACGAGATTTTGAATGTGGGGTGTGGCGCTGGTTTTAGCAGTGATATCTGTTTGGGCAGTATATTTCTGGGAAACAAGCTCACTGAGCAGATGACAGGGCGTACATTTTACCCCGATATGCTGATGAAAGCAAATTTCAGGGAGTGCGAAATTGTAACGGTCGCAAGGGTGCTTAATGAAGGGTGTGATTCGGTTGTATATGATATGGAGGCAGCCGCCGTTTATCAGGCAGCCGCGTTTTTCGTAGGACCGCATCGTATGCATTTTATAAAGCTTGTTTCAGATGCCGGTGAGAGAATTGACCAGTCGAAAATCACAGAGCTTTTTGCTCTGCAGGAAGACAAAATATGCGGCTATATTGATATACTTTTAAGTGTAGGTGTTAATAAAACTTCAATAGATGATAAGACTAAAGGCGAAAATATGGCAGACAGCAATGCGACAGATGATACTAAATCCGCTTGGAATATTGACAGGCTGACCAGCGATATGCGCTGTTCCAAGGTAATGGGAGATCAGCTGGCACAGCTTATAAAGTATTGCAGACTAAGTGGTATAGATTATAAAGCTGTTCTGGATGAGTACTATACAAATGGCTTGCTGCCGTGTGAGAGCAAGCGTGAAGGAAAGAAATGTCTGTTTGAATTGAAACAGAGATTGTTGTAAGAAGGAAATGTCAAATGTGCCAATACAATAAAATGTTTTCACATGTATATGTGGAAAAAGGCGTGGCCGAGCATCCACGTACAAAGCAGATTTTAGAAAAGCTGAATAATACAACAGTCATAGAAATTAACCACTACAAGGATGTTTTCTGCCGCAAAAAGCAGAGTATTTCTGCTCAAAGCAATGCCAAGGCGCTCATTCTGGCAGAGAATACAAGCGGCTGCATATATGAAGGTGCACCGGTGTGTCAGAGCTTTGGAAATGAGAATTTCTACTATTGCTCATGCATGATGAACTGCATATTTGACTGCGAATACTGCTATTTAAAGGGCATGTATCCGTCTGGTAATCTTGTGGTGTTTGTAAATCTGGAGGATATTTTTGCGGAGCTTGAAGCACTTCTGGCGCAAAAAAGCATATATCTTTGCGTGTCATATGATGCAGACCTCGTGGCCATAGAGTCGCTTACCGGCTTTGTGAGGGAATGGATTGCTTTTACAAAGAAGCATGAGAATCTTACAATTGAAATCCGTACCAAGAGTGGCAGGTGTGATTTGTGGAGCAATTACGAAGCCTGTGACAGGGGAATTATTGCCTATACAGTTTCGCCTCAAAGGGTTGCAGCAGAGTATGAGCATTTTGCGTCCGCACCTATGGAGCGGATTCAGGCAGCAAAATGTGCTATGGATAGTGGATTTCCAGTGCGACTGTGCTTTGATCCGATGATATACTGCAGGGACTGGCGAAGTGAATACAGCAGGCTGGTTGATGACGTATTTTCACAGATAGACGGTTCTAAGCTGTGGGATGTGAGTATCGGAAGCTTCCGCATATCGCAGGATTATCTGAAGAAAATGCGAAAGGACATGCCTCGTAGTGCTGTGGTGAATTTTCCATACGACAATGTGAATGGGTATTACCAGTATCCGGAAAACATACGAAGTGATATGGAAGAGTTTATGATACAGGCTGTATCCGAATATGTGGATAAGGACAGGATATTTATGTGGAAGTGATATTATTGCAATACATTTTCAATATATATATATCACATGGTATAAAGGAGCAATAAGATGAACAAAGCAATTGTAACCGGGGCGTCTTCCGGCATCGGAAAAGCTATATGCAGGCAGCTTGCAGCGAATGGCTGGCTGGTTTACGGAATAGGAAGAAGCTTCAATCAAAGTGATGATATCGCAGGGATAGAGCGTATAGTATGCGATATTACCGATACCGCAAAGCTCATCAAGACAATAAAAGAAATTAATAAAAATCATGACATATCACTTCTCATAAACAATGCAGGCGTCGGCTTTTACGCTCTTCATGAGGAGCTTAATCCTGTAAAAATATCACAGATGGTGAGGACAAATCTTGAGGCACCGATGATTATCACAAATCTGCTGCTTCGCGATTTAAAGAAAAACAAAGGAACAATAATAAATATCTCATCAATCACTGCTGAAAAGACGAATCCGCACGGCTGTGCCTATGGTGCCACAAAGGCAGGGCTTACGAGCTTTTCCCACAGCCTGTTTGAGGAGGCGAGAAAGTACGGTGTGCGTGTGGTAAATTTAGAGCCTGATATGACCGATACCAATCTGTACAGGAATGCTGATTTTACAGTGGATGAAAATGAAGCTGCAAGAATACAGCCTAATGAGGTTGCAGACGCAGTGCTTTATGTTTTGGGGCAAAGAGAAGGCCTTGTGATGACAGATATCACCATAAGGCCACAGCTTCACAGAATTGCAAGAAAGTAAAGTGTTTATATTTTAAAAAGCATCAAATGCCATTCGAACGATTGACTTATAGTCATTAAGCGTCTGGCATTTTTTAATTTTCTTCCAGAGCTTTTCAGAGTCAGAAAACAGCCCATGCATATATGCCCAGATTTCCTTCATGCGGAAAATGGCATCCTTTTCACCGGAAAAGATGGACAGATAACCGGATAAAATCTCATCATGCCAGTTCTTTAAGCGCTCGCGAAGCTCGGCTTTATCCATGCTTATACCCTTAAGCTCTGCGATAAGAGCAGGATTTGCAAACAGTCCGCGGCCTATCATGATTTCATCAATATCAGGGAAGCGGTCGGTTAGGGCATTAAAACTATTAGTATCAGTGATATCTCCGTTGTAGCAGAGTATGGTTTTATCAGGATTTATTTTCTGTATGGCGAGAGCGAAGTCATCCATGCGCGGCGTATTTTTATAAAAATCCTTCTGGACTCTCGGATGTACTGTAAGCTCACTTATCGGATATTTACTGTATATTTCGATAAGCCTGGGCCATAGCTCATCATCGTTAAAGCCCACGCGGGTTTTTATTGAAACAGGAAAATCAGCTTTTGTATACAGCTCATCGAGGAAGCTATCCAGCATATCAGGATACGCGAGTATGCCGGAGCCGCGTTTCTTGGATACGACGGTACCTGACGGACAGCCGAGATTTACATTTATCTCATCATATCCGTAAGAAACAAGCTGCCTGTGCAGGTCGATGACCTCATCTGCCACTATAGACATGGCCTGCGGTATGAGAGTGATTCCGTCGTTGTTTACCGGGTCTATGTCTCTTTTTATCTTGGCATTCATGCGCTTTGCGGCAGGGATGAACGGTGTGTAGTATTTGTCTATGTAGTCAAAATGGTGGTGGAATGCATTTCTTACTGTATATCCGGTCAGTCCCTGCATCGGTGCGAGAAAAAATTTCATGTGATTGTGAATCTCCTCATTTATGATTAATCAGATTACTACATGCTGCTTTCTCAGTGTAGTGTGGGTCACTAAGGTGCCCCTTTAATCATAATATGGGAAAAAGTTTGAAATGTAAACCCCCATAACGTGAAAAGAAGCCGAGGGAAGCGGCTTCTTTTCGAGGAGTTTAGTTTATGAAAAAATGTTTAAAAAAGGGAATTTGTAAAGGTGTATCTCCTTTACGAGTAATACTATACTAAATAAATTTGTCCAAATTGTGTCCTTAATCGAAAAGAATAATAAAAAACTTAAATAATTTATGAAGAAAAAAGCTAAAAAAATCATTTGAATTTGCATATTGAATATATTGAAAAAAAATTGATAATTAGATACAATAGACAGTAAACGGGTAATTGTATCGGTTGAATACTTATGGTTAGGGAGCAGATAATATGAGTTATGCAGATAAAGTTTTTGTAGCGATGTGTCAGGATATTCTGGAAAATGGCACAAGCACTGAGGGAGAGCTGGTGCGTCCCCACTGGGAGGACGGCACAAGCGCCTATACAATAAAGAAGTTTGGTGTCGTCAACAGATATGATTTGTCAAAGGAGTTTCCGGCTATCACTTTAAGAAAGACATATATCAAGAGTGCAACGGATGAGCTTCTTTGGATATGGCAGAAGAAATCCAACAATATCCATGATTTAAAAAGCCATGTGTGGGATGAGTGGGCAGATGAGGATGGTTCAATCGGCAAGGCCTACGGATATCAGCTTGGTGTAAAGCATCAGTATAAGGAAGGCATGATGGATCAGGTGGACAGAGTCATCTATGATTTGAAGCATACACCTTTTTCAAGAAGAATACTTACCAATATATATGTGCATCAGGATCTGCATGAGATGAATCTGTATCCGTGCGCATACAGCATGACATTCAACGTGACACAGAAAAAGGGTGATGACAGGCTCACATTAAATGGTATCTTAAACCAGCGCTCACAGGATGTGCTTGCGGCGAACAACTGGAATGTATGCCAGTATGCGGTGCTTATGCATATGCTGGCGCAGGTGTGTGATATGAGAGTCGGAGAGCTGGTGCACGTGATTGCAGATGCACACATTTACGACAGGCATGTGCCAATTGTGAAGGAGCTGATTGAGAGACCGCAGTATGATGCTCCAAAGTTCTGGCTCAATCCTGACATAAAGGATTTCTATCAGTTTACGACGGATGATATCAAGATAACAGACTATGTGACAGGTGAGCAGATTAAGGATATACCTATTGCAGTTTAAAGTATGTGGATATGAAGCAGTTATAAGAAGGTTATTGTTCACTACTTTGTGTGAACAGCAACGATTACAACAGGGAGAAAATTATGAATTTAATAGCAGCAGTTGACAATAACTGGGCAATTGGAAAAAACAACCAGTTGCTCGTTCGGATACCTATGGACCAGAAGTTTTTCCGCGAGATGACTACAGGAAAGGTTGTAGTCATGGGCAGAAAGACACTTGAGAGCTTTCCAAACAGCAGACCTCTTAAGAACAGAACCAACATAGTGCTCACACATAACCCATCCTATGAGGTGGAGGGCGCTGTCGTGGTTCACTCACTTGATGAGCTTCACAAGGAGCTTGAAAAATACAATTCTGAGGATATTTATATCATTGGTGGACAGAAAATCTATGAGCAGCTCGTGGATGAATGCGATGTAGCCCACATCACAAAGGTGGACTTCGAGTATGATGCGGATGCATATTTTCCAAATCTTGACGAGAAGCCTGAGTGGCAGATTACGGGAGACAGCGAAGAGCAGACATACTTTGATTTGGAGTTTTATTTCCTTCGATATGAGAGAGTAAAATAAACTATTAAAATAGAAACGAGGATGACAGCAGTATGGACATCACAGGAAGAAAATTATTTGTAAAAGCATTGGAGGAGGAAGGCGTAGATACTATTTTTGCCTATCCTGGAGGAACAGTTACAGATTTATTCGATGAGTTATACAAGACTAATTCAATCAATCTGGTTCTGCCGAGACATGAGCAGGGTCTGATTCATGAGGCTGAGGGCTATGCCAAGTCTACAGGCAAGGTGGGGGTCTGCCTTGTGACAAGCGGTCCAGGTGCTACCAACACAGTTACAGGTCTTGCAGATGCGCATTATGACAATGTGCCGCTTGTGTGCTTTACAGGACAGGTACCGCTTCCACTTATCGGAAATGATGCCTTTCAGGAAGTGGATATAGTCGGAATCACCAGAAATATCACAAAGTATTCTGTTACAGTCCGTGACAGAAAGGATCTTGGAAAAATCATAAAGATGGCATTTCATATTGCAAAGACCGGAAAGCCGGGCCCTGTACTGATTGACTTGCCAAAGGATATACAGACTGCATCCGGTCCGGCAGAGTATCCGGATAAGGTGGAAATCAGAGGCTATCGTGTAAATGATACAGTACATGTTGGACAGCTTAAGCGCGCCTACAAGATGTTAAAGAGTGCTAAAAAGCCACTTATCCTTGCAGGAGGCGGTATAAATGTTGCCAGGGCAAATGAAAACCTGCGCCGTTTTGCGGAGGCAGAGAATGTGCCTGTTGTCACTACAATAATGGGTAAGGGAGCTATACCTACCACTCATCCGCTTTATGTGGGAAACTGTGGTATGCACGGCAAATATGCGGCAAACAAGGCAGTCAGTGAGTGTGATTTACTTTTTTCAATAGGTACACGATTTAATGACAGAATAACCGGTGACTTAAATGAGTTCGCTCCAAAGGCAAAGATTGTACATATTGATGTGGATACTGCATCTATTTCAAGAAATGTAGTGGTTGATGTGCCTATCGTTGCAGATGCCAATGTGGCACTCGACAAGTTAAACGAGTGGGCTGAGCCGAAAAAGACTGCTGAGTGGCAGAAGCAGATTAAGGCATGGGATGAGGAAAATCCTCTTGGCATGAGAAGAGACAAGGGCATGACACCTCAGATGATTATGGAGCATATCAATAAGAACTATAAGGATGCAATCTACGTTACAGATGTAGGTCAGCATCAGATGTGGGCTACACAGTACTTAGAGCTTGACAGCAACAGCCAGCTTCTTACATCGGGAGGTCTTGGAACCATGGGCTTTGGTCTTCCGGCAGCAATAGGTGCAAAGATTGCAAATCCTGACAAGGATGTTGTATGCATTAGCGGTGACGGTGGACTTCAGATGAATATACAGGAGCTTGCCACCTCAGTTGTACAGGGAGCAGGAGTGACCATATGCGTACTCAACAACTACTATCTGGGCATGGTGCGCCAGATGCAGCAGCTTTTTTATGGCAAGCGTTATTCTGCAACCTGCCTTCGAAGAAGAAAGGGCTGCCCGGATGAGTGCAAGGGACCAAACGAGGCATGTCCGCCATACACACCGGATTTTCTCAAGCTTGTTGAAAGCTATGGTGGACACGGAATCCGCGTGGAAAAGGAAGAGGATATCGATGCAGCCTTTGCAGAGGCAAAGAAATATAAGGATGTACCTGTAATTATTGAGTTTATGATAGCTACGGATGAGATTGTTCTTCCAATGGTCAAGAGCGGAAATCCTATGAGTGAAATGATTTTAAAGTAGGAGGTGCAGAAGATGAATAATAATGAAATGAAAAACAGATGGATTGCACTTTATGTGGAGAATGAGGTCGGTGTTTTAGCAAAGGTTTCAGGACTTTTCTCTGCAAAATCCTACAATTTACAGTCTCTTACGGTTGGAACCACAGAGGATGAGACTATTTCCAGAATGACTATTTGCGTTACAAGCGATGATATTACCTTTGAGCAGATAAAAAAGCAGCTCAACAGAATGGTCGAGGTCATCAAGGTTATTGACCTGACTGATGTGCCTCTGCATATGAAGGAAATACTCTATGTCAGGGTATCAAAGCTCACCCGCGAGGAAATCACCGATATCTTCCAGACAGCGCAGGTTTTTAATATTGACGTGGTGGACAAGAATGCCGACAGCGTGATCTTAGAGAGCAAGCTCACAGAGCACCGCAATGATGATCTTATAGCCCTGCTCAAGTCACAGTACAAGCATATCTCGGTTGTGCGCGGTGGTGCCGTGGCCATTGAAGCTATGAGTACCGGCTGCCGCTAGATTCTATATACTTTATAAAGAACCGGTTTATCCTATATATTGCCATAGAGTAAGGGACGAGAAGAACCCTAACATGTATTTATAAGCGATTACGAAGTGACCTAGATTTCTGTTAGAATTATGCCATGAAACACAGAAATGCCCTGCCATGGAAGGCAGGGCAAGGTGTTATGCGTCATTGACGGCGCATAAAAGCCGGTTTCGTCAAGCATAGGAAACCTTAAAGCATAATTCTTACAGAATCTTGGCCACGTAGTACTGAGCGCACAAACACATACATATGCAGACCTCATTCCGTAGTATTGTCATAAAATTAGCGAGCCGCAACCTCAATAATTTCACCAACATACATAGTGTGCATATCGTGATCGCCGTACCATTGATGCATAATGGCTTTGTCTGTAAATGAAGCCTCTTCAATAGGCACAGCAGCCATCTTGCGACAGAGGAATACGAGATTTGCCTCATCCGGATATGGTATGCCATGGCGTGTAGCAGGAGTCAGACCGGCCTTTGACCATTTATCTTCGCCGCGTCCAGAGTGAGCACCACAGTATTTTAAGGCATCGCGGTATTTCTCGCTAAGGAAAGAAAGTGAGAAAAACTCACCATTGTCTATGAAATCCTTAGTATATCTTGATTCCCTGATAAAAATAAATACGACATTTTTGCCCCAGAGGACACCGGTTCCACCCCATGAAACGGTCATGGTGTTTGATTTTTCCTTGTCGCCGGCTGTCACGAGAGCCCACTCCTTACTGAGCTTGGTGAATGGATTGATATCGAGCATGTCGACTGGATATGGCTGAAATGTATGCATAATTTTCCTCCTGAATATTAATAAAATTGACAAATGGTGCTAAGTGACATATAATACACTTAGTAAGGCAGTCGGTAGGTGAGTGCACTTCACCTGATCCGGCAAATTAAGTTAATAAGTTATCGTAAGAGATAGCCGTTCCCAGACTTTACCAGAGGCAGGACGGCTATTTCTTATGTTTTCTGTGAGTATCTATGTATGTCAGAATCGCTACCAGCATGATAACGAAAGTAAATAAGTCGTTCCAAGAAACCATAATAATCATCCTTTCCGTAAGACTCGGATCAGATGAGAGCACGTCCCCCAACCACCTTAGTAAGTGTATTGTACGCAGTGCAAGTCAGAAAAATCTGAGATTTTCCTGACTGTACGGGCAGTCGCCCTATCAAATTAAAAATATATAAAAAGTGCTCAGCAAGCGGGCATTTTTATATATTTTCAATTTGGCACTGCTCGTTGCCTACGCTCATTATATCATATGCGCTGCACTTTGTGCATATTATTGTAAAAAGATATTAAGGTAATAATATTCATGAAAAATCTGCACATTTTACAACAGGAGTCCATTGATGAAGGGCGGCTTCAGGTGAGAGTACGACAGAAAAACATGGGGACGCCGGTTGCGGATGCAAGGGTGTCAGTCAGCTATTCCGGGGATCCGCAGGGAAAGATAGAGGAGACTGACACCAACGAATCGGGAAGCATAGAGGCAGTTGAGATTGCCACTCCGCCACTTGAGTATTCTATGTCGCCCAGTGAGTCACAGCCGTATTCGGAGGTGACGGTAACCGTTTCAGCTAACGGATACAGAAATATCACTGTTTCGGGCGTTGAGGTGATGCCCGACAGACTTTCCATACAGGATATTGAGCTGGAAGTACTTGATGCACCGGGAAATGATGTGGACAATATTGTTATTCCGGCACATACACTCTACGGTGATTATCCTGCCAAGATACCTGAGCCGGAGATTATGCCGGTTGCTGAGACCGGTGAGATTGTACTTAATCGTGTTGTGATTCCGGAATATGTTATTGTGCATGATGGGGCGCCATCGGATTCCACAGCGGCAAATTATTATGTCAGATATAAGGATTACATCAAAAATGTAGCTTCCAGTGAGATATATGCGACCTGGCCTGATGCCACTATAAGGGCAAATGTGCTTGCGATTATGTCATTCACGTTAAACAGGATATACACGGAGTTTTATCGTGGAAAGGGCTATAATTTTAATATCACTTCGTCCACGGCATATGACCACAAATTCATCTATGGCAGAAATATATATGACAATATCTCGCTGATAGTAAATGAAATGTTTGAAAATTATCTGTCGAGACCTAATGTGAAGCAGCCGATTTTGACGCAGTACTGTGACGGACAGAAGGTCTCCTGTCCGAGCTGGATGACACAGTGGGGCTCTAAAAGTCTCGGTGACCAGGGCTACAGTGCAATTGAGATACTCAGATACTTTTACGGCAGCAACATGTATATCAATACCGCGGAGGCTGTATCAGGAATCCCGGCGTCATGGCCCGGCTACAATATAGGAATAGGCTCGTCTGGGCAGAATGTATACCAGATACAAAAACAGCTCGCCCGCATCGCAAAGGCATATCCGGCCATTCCATCTATTGTGCCGGATGGAATATACGGACCAAAGACAAAGGCTGCCGTGGAAAAATTTCAGGCTGTATTCGGACTTCCGGTTTCAGGTGTGGTGGACTACAATACATGGTATGAGATATCAAATATATATGTCGCTGTGACACGTATTGCGGAGCTTGCTTAATTGGATTAAAGGAGCTAAAATAAAAGTAACTATTCACAACCACAATATTTTCAGATAAAGAAAGACAATTTTATGAATACAGAAACCAAAAATTACAAGATAATTGTGGCATACGACGGCACACGCTACAAAGGCTGGCAGGTGCAGAAATCCACAGATGATACAATACAGGGAAAGCTTCAGCATGTGCTGTCCACGCTGGCAGGAAAGCCGGTTGAGGTCATAGGCTCAGGACGCACGGATGCGGGAGTGCATGCGGTGGGGCAGGTGGCAAGCTTTCACATGCCGAAGCACTTTTCCAAGGATGAGATATTTATATGGTTGAATGAGCATCTGCCGGCAGATATTGCGGTGACAGATATTTCAAATGTGCCTGACAGATTTCATGCCAGGTACAATGCTGTGTCAAAGACATATGTGTATACAATACACACCGGTATTGTGTCAGATGTGTTCAGGAGAAAATATGTATACGACTATGATAAGCCGCTTGACACAGACCGGATGAAAAAAGCAGCAGCGTATCTTCTCGGAGAGCATGATTTTAAAGCTTTTTGTGGCAACAAACATATGAAAAAGTCAACGGTCAGGACGATTTTTTCTATTGATATAGAAAAAACAGGCGCTGATATTGTTATCAGCTACACCGGAGATGGATTTTTACAGAATATGATAAGAATCATCACAGGAACGCTTATCGAGGTGGGCGATCGAAGGAAAAATCCGGATGCTGTGATGGAAATTTTAGCTTCAAAGGATAGGGCACAGGCAGGCTACACAGCACCGGCGTGTGGGCTGAGGCTGGAAAGGGTAGATTATGGCAAAGTGGTATGTTAGTGCGAAGAAGGCTGATTTTGCGGCAATCGGAGCGAAGTTTGGAATAGATCAGGTGACGGCGCGGATAATCAGAAACAGAGGTGTGATAGGAGATGACGCGGTAAATGAATTTTTAAACGGCAAAATCTCAGACATTGCAGAACCGGCTCTTTTAAAGGATGGTCAGAGGCTGGTTGACATTCTTGCCCAAAAGATAGCTGACAAGGCCAAAATCAGGATAATCGGTGACTATGACATAGACGGAGTGATGTCTACATATATTCTTGTGAAGGCACTTAAAAGAGCCGGTGCATGTGTGGATTATATGATTCCCGACAGAGTGAAGGATGGCTATGGTTTGAATGTGCATCTGATTGACAAGGCATATGAGGACGGGATAGACACTGTGGTCACCTGTGACAACGGAATTGCGGCGATTGAGGAAATCGCCCATGCAAATGAGCTTGGAATGACGGTTCTCGTAACAGACCACCATGCAGTGCCTTTTGAAGATATAAAGGGTATAAAGATTTACAAGGAGAGCAAAGCAGATGCCGTTGTAAATCCGCATCAGATAGAGTGCAGCTATCCGTACAAGGAGCTTTGCGGAGCAGCGGTTGCCTGGAAAATTGTCATATTACTATATAGAAAAATCGGCATAGATGAGAAAGAGGCCATGGATTTTATAGAGAATGTGGCATTTGCAACAGTCGGTGATGTCATGCCGCTGACGGGTGAAAACCGTATACTCGTAAAGGCCGGCTTAAAGAGTATTCATCATACGACAAATATCGGCATGAAAGCCCTGCTTGAATGTTGTAATATAGAGGCTGAAAATGTAGATGCATATCATTTTGGATTTGTTCTTGGACCCTGTGTCAATGCGACAGGCCGTCTGGATACAGCCAAAAGAGCACTTGAGCTGTTTTTATGTGACAGGCAGGAGGATGCCATGCGCATCGCATCAGAGCTTGTAGCGCTCAATGATGACAGAAAGGAAATGACTGCAAAGGGTGTGGAAACCGCAGTTGAGATATATGAGAGGGACAATTACGAAAAAGACAGGGTGCTTGTCATATATCTGCCGGATGTGCATGAGAGCATAGCAGGAATCATAGCGGGCCGCATCAGGGAGAGATACAATAAGCCAACCTTTATACTCACAAAGAGTGAGGACGGAGTAAAGGGCTCAGGGCGCTCGATAGAGGAGTACTCCATGTATGAGGAAATGTGCAAATGCAGTGAGCTGTTCACGAAGTTTGGAGGCCATCCGATGGCTGCAGGACTTTCATTGCCACAAGAAAACGTTGAGCCATTCCGTCAGAAAATAAATGAGTATGCATCGCTTACTGACGATGACCTCGTGCCTAAAATACATATAGATGTGCCGATGCCGGTGGATTATGTATCAATGAGACTGGTGTCTGAGTTTTCAGTACTGGCACCGTTTGGAAAGGACAATCCAAAGCCTGTTTTTGCAGACAAAAATCTACGTGTGAGCCGCATGTGGGTAGTTGGTAAAAACAACAATGTGCTGAGGCTTTCCCTGATATCCTCATATGGCACGCCAATCAATGCAATTTATTTTGGTGATATAGAAAGCTTTTTTGATTATATCAGGCAAAGGTTTGGTTCAAACGCGCTTGAAGCTGCACAAAGAGGAAGGTTCAATAATATAGTGCTGTCCGTAGTATATTCACCAAAGATAAATGTATTCAGGGAAAATGAGTCACTGCAGTTTGAAATACAGTATTATAAGTGATATTATATTCTAAAAAGGTAACCGGTAAAGGAGGAAAAAATAAGTAATTGAATATATTGCCAAATGTGATTAAATGTGTTTAAATATACTCAAAGGAGTAAATTATTATGAATACATCAAATATCACAAATTATAAGCCAAAAGATTTTGCTGAACTGTTAGGTGTGTCTGTTAAGACATTGCAACGCTGGGACAGAGAAGGAACTTTAAAGGCAAATCGAACTCCAACTGATAGGCGTTATTATACCTATGACCAGTACCTTCAATTCAAAGGCATAAATATTGAAAATGATAAACGTCAGGTAGTTATTTATGCCAGAGTGTCTACAAGAAATCAAAAAGATGATTTACGGAATCAAGTTGCATTTTTGCGACAGTTTTGTAATGCTAAAGGTATTATTATAGACCAGTGTATTGAGGAGTATGGAAGTGGTCTTAATTACAATCGTAAAAAGTGGAATGAATTATTAAATGAAGTAATGGAACAGAAAATAAAAACCATAATAGTAACTCATAAAGATAGATTTATCAGATTTGGTTACGATTGGTTTGAAAAATTCTGTATGAAGTTTAATACAAGCATTGTGGTAGTGAACAACGAAGAACTATCACCACAGGAAGAACTCGTACAGGATATTGTTTCTATACTTCATGTATTCTCTTGCAGGTTGTATGGACTTTGTAAGTATAAAAAACAAATAGAAAGGGATGAGGAAATTGCTAAAGAGCTTCAAGACGGAAATAAATCCGACGATTGAGCAAAAAATCAAGATTAACAAGACTATTGGCACTTGTAGGTACGTCTATAACTTCTATCTCGGTCACAACAAAACTTTATATGATAACGGTGAAAAGTTTATGACTGGCAAGAGTTTCAGCGTATGGCTTAATAATGAGTATATTCCTAATAATCCTGATAAAATATGGATTAAAGAAGCATATTCAAAAGCTGTAAAAAAGTCTATTGAAGATGGATGTACTGCATTTACAAGATTTTTTAAACATCAAAGCGCTTTTCCTAATTTCAAAAAGAAAGGTAAATCTGATGTAAAAATGTATTTCGTAAAGAACAATACTAAAGACTGTAGATGTGAGAGACATAGGTTGAACATACCCACTTTAGGTTGGGTACGCATTAAAGAAAAAGGTTATATACCAACAACTAAAGACGGATGGAAAATCAAAAGCGGTACAGTATCCATCAAAGCAGACAGATACTATGTGTCAGTTCTTGTAGAAATTCCCGACGTTAAGATTGCTAATAATAGCAATGGTGGTATAGGAATTGACTTGGGTTTAAAAGACTTGGCGATTGTTTCCAATGGTATAACTTATAAAAATATCAATAAGTCAACAAGAATTAAAAAATTGGAAAAGAAACTGCGTAGAGAACAAAGATGTCTCTCACGAAAATATGAGAACTTAAAGAAAGGAGAGTCCACTCAAAAGAATATACAAAAGCAAAAGCTCAAAGTACAAAGACTTCATCATAAAATAGATAATATCCGTACTGATTATATCAATAAATCAATAGCTGAGATAGTGAAAACCAAGCCATCTTATTTAACTATTGAAAATTTGAATGTATCCGGAATGATGAAGAACAGACATCTTTCAAAAGCTGTTGCGTCACAGAAGTTCTATGAATTTAGAAATAAGCTTAAAGCAAAATGTGATGAAAATGGTATTGAATTAAGAGTCGTAGACAGATGGTATCCATCATCCAAAATATGTCATTGCTGTGGTGCTATCAAGAAAGATTTGAAGCTTTCAGATAGAATATATCGTTGTGATTGTGGCTATGTTGAGGATAGGGATTTCAATGCTGCTCTTAATCTAAGAGATGCTTTAACTTACGAAGTTGCATAATAAACGCAAACGTAAGTATGTACTGCGGGCTATCGCAGGAATTTACGACTGTGGAGTGTACACGAACTTGTGAGTAGCGTATTGTTTACAATCGCCAAAGCATACACATCGAAGCAGTAAGAAGTATCCGCAAGGGCTTTAATTTCTCGATGTGTTTGAGTATATTTGAACACATTTTGAGTGGCAGAATAGATCAGTGTTTGGGAACAGAGCAAAAATATCCGCTGAGGAATTAGCGTATATGAAGGAACAATTGGATAATGACAGGGGATTTTTCGAGAATGTAAATGCAAAGTCAAAGCTTATAGAGGCTGATTTTGATGAGCTGGAAAAATCAAGACAGCTTCAGGAGTCATCCCTTAAGCAGTTAAATGATAATGCAAATAATGTGGTGGAATTTTCAAAGGACAGCATGGATGCAATATCAGCCTTAAACGACAGCTTTACAGAGTGTGTAAAGGCGGCTGCGGACAATCTTACAAGCCTTGAGGGTGCAGCAAAGGCAATTGCCACACAGCATGAAGATACATGTGCGCTTGTCGAAAACAATAAGCATTTTACAGCTCCGGCTAAGAGCTTATCAGAGGAATCGGACAGGCTTGAGGAGCATGTGGATAGCTGTGCGGATATAGCAGCGCAGATGAAGGAGCAGAATAAGCAGATGAGTGTTCTCTCACTAAATGCGGCTATAGAGGCGGGCATGCTGGGAGAGCAGGGAAAGCTGTTCGTGGAGGCTGCTGAGAGCATAAGGGAGGCATCAGTTTCATATGACAGTGCAATTGATGCTGTTGAACAGGAGCTTTCAGAGGCAAAAGCCGAGATTAGTGCACTTAAAGAGCAGGTGAGTCACCTTGTAGGGCTTCTAAAGGACAACAATGTTGCTACGACAAAGCTCATGAAGCAGGGAGTGGAGCTCAATCATGTGTTTTCACAGTGTGACGAGATTTCAGTTGACATGATAGAAGCGTGCAGACAGCAGATTGTGTCAATCCGCAATACACAGGAGGAGATTATCAAGTTTGAGGAGCGCAATAAGCTACAGATAGAGGATGCATACGCAGAAATTTCGACTCAGAGGAAAAATTCAGTAGAAATAAAATCAACTGTGGACAAGGTGCTCGACTACAGCAGGGAGAGAGTAAGATAACAGGACAGATATGCAGACTGTGAGAGTCATGCATTCTTATGAGTGAAATATAAAAAGACATCAACCGGTGTAAATTCCGGATGATGTCTTTTTGAGTTGAAAGCTGCAATCATTAAATCAAACACGAACCTTGCTGTTTGCTGCATCCTGGAAGCTTCCGCTCTTCTGTGGCAGATGCATCCAGTTTTTGATGTAGACCACATTGTACATTACGAAAGCAAGCATAAAGGCTGTAGAAACGTCAAATACTGAGTGCTGTTTGATAAACATGGTAGACAGTATAATCAGAACACAAAGCACTAAGGATGCGTGCTGAACGTGCTTTTTATCCTTGAAATAGCTGCTGTTCATCACCGCAAAATGAATGCCGAGCGAATTATATACGTGAATGCTCGGAAACAGGTTCGTCGGTGTGTCAGTGGAGTAAAGCCACTCGCAAAGCGCTGTAAACATATTGTGGTGCGTGAAATAATAAGGCCTTAAATTGTGACCATTTGGGTAGAGAGTTGATATAACCAAAAATACGGTCATGCCTGTATATAAAAACGCACACAGTCTGTAAAATTCTTTTTTGTCATGTAATGCCGTGAAAGCAATTCCAAAGGCCACATAGCCAAACCACATGATATAAGGAATAACAAAGTATTCACAAAACGGTATATAATCATCTATCGGAAGATGAATCAAGTGATAATGTGTGGTAACAGTGCGCTCTAAATATCCAAACCAGGTCAGATATATGATAAAGTATGATAAAATCCACACATGCCTGTAGCGGTTGAAAAGCTCTATAAGCTTATTCTGTATTTTCTTCATAAAACCACCTTTTTAATCCGCTTGAAATTATAACACTGAAAAATAATTCAAACAACACCAAAACAAAAGACTTAATAAATTTTATGAAAAAATTAATAATTGAGACCTTATATAATGAGCTTTTTGTGAAATATTTATCTGCAGCTAAAAGTATAGGATATAACCTGTGGGCTAATCAGCATAAAGAATACAGAAATCCCATGGTGCAAGAGCTATACAATCGCCTGCTGATACTGTACTGTCATCGCAAAGCTTCTTGAGACCGTCTGCATGGCAGGTAACAGTCTGCTCATCATCCGAGTAGTTAAGCAGATAAATGATTTTTTCTCCCTGCATATTGGTGCCGCGCTTTATGACAACCGGATAAGAAGCATCAAATTCATTTTTTTGCTCGCCGAAGAAAAGCTTTAGGGCTTCTATCAGCGTGTCCTCACCAAAAAGTGTGGCAAGATACATGGCACGGCCCTTACCATAGCTGTTTTGGGTGATAGCTGCGTGTACTCCCCAGTGCTTGTGCTCATACATAGCAACAGGTGTGGCAGTGGTGCAGTCGACCATCTCCATCCAGTCACGCGCTTTTGATGATTTGCCGCCACAGGTTACGGTGACATCGTCAGGCAGGGTGAACTCATCGTACTGTATGCCGAGAGCCTTGTTTATAATATAAGGCTGTACGTCATGGCGTATTTTAAGATGTTCATCTGAAAAAGCAGATTTAAAGGTCACCACCATATTGCCGCCGTTTGCAACAAATTCATTTAAGGCATTGAGCACCTCATCTGTTGTGCTATAGAGCGCAGGCACAAGTATATTCTCATATGAAGCAAAAAGTGCCGGGTCGGCAGGAATCACGTCATACTCAATATTCATCAGATACAGGGCATCGCAAAGCCATCTGAAAACGGTATTGTAATTGGAGTCGCTTTCGTTGTTCAGCTTAAATTCATTAAGCCCTGTAAGAGAGGCGTTGTCAGCAATAACCGCAAACCTGTTTGTCTTTTTCAAATTTACCAGCCTGTGTCCGTATTTTTTTAGTTCGTTTCCGATGACACTGCACTCCTTATAAAGCCGGTTCGGTCTAAGGTCGTGGGAGAGCACGCCCTTCCAGTAGCTTTCTATGGCATTGTGGATAGAATGCCAGTGCCAGTATTCAACCATGCATGCACCGTTTGCAATGTGGCTTATGGCCTGAAGCCTCAGTTGTCCCGGATAAGGAAGCCATGGGTGATTTCCGGCTGCCTCGGTCTCAAGCACCAGATAATTATCACCTTTTATGCCCCTTGCAATATTGCCGCAGGCGGTAATCTCGCGGCCGCTCAGACTGCTCTGGGAAGGGTGATATATATCGCAGCCTGCGATATCCATACACTTGGCAGCCTCGTACTGATTGACCTCCGGCTGCATGCCATAAGAGTAATCGTGCCATTCAAAGTCGAAATTGTGAGTGATGAACTGGTCATCTCTCTTGTATTTTTTGACGATATCGGCCTGCCATGCAAAAAAGTCTGTCACGAGCTTTCTCTGGAATTTTTTGTATTCCGCATCAAGGCTCATATTTATGGTGCCGCGGATATCAGGAAAGGCATCCCAGTCATCCACACGGTTGCTCCAGTAATCAAGTCCAAACTCTTTGTTAAACTCGTCAATGTCAGGAAATTCATTTTTCAGATATTCTACGAATTTAGCCTGAGCGTATTTGGAACAGGTGTCATAAGGCTTTGTCTCATTGTCGAGCTGGAAGCCAATCACGCAGTCGTAGTCCTTTACCTGCTCCATGAGCTTTTCAATGATAATCTGTGCATGGTGCAGATAGTCAGGGTTTGTGATATCCATGTTCTGGCGGTGGCCGTAGAGCTCTTTGCCGTTATGTGTTACAGCGAGAATATCGGGATATTTTTTTGCAAGCCATGATGGAATAGCATATGTAGGTGTTCCGACAATGACCTTCAGCTCATATTTTGTTGCGCAGTCAAGCATACGGTGCAGGTGTGTAAAATCAAATACTCCCTCCTTAGGCTCCCATGTGCTCCAGGTGGATTCGGCAATCCTGATAACATTCATGCCGGCATCGCGTATCATCTTAAAATCTGTTTCTATGCGGTCGTAAGGCATATATTCGTCGTAATATGCCACACCATATAATATTTCGTTAAAATTCATTTATATGTACCTCCAATAGTTATATAAGGTATACATCAATAATACCTTTTGACCCTTTAATCATACTATAAATATACGTTAGTAAATGAATGGTGTAAACATTAAATCCTTAGAAAACAAAATGTTGAGCGAATATGCGTGGAAGAATGAGTCAGTTGCGCAAAAAATTGCATGTCCGGGATGACAAGTGTATGAAGATAGGTTATAATGAAAAACAATAGAGTTGCGCAACAAATAAAAGTTGTTCAGTTATTATTCACATTCAGATGAAAGAGGGGGCAGAATGAGTAACAATATCACGATATCAGATGTGGCAGAGGCACTTGGCGTTTCAAAGACAACAGTAAGCAGGGCTATATCGGGGAAAGGCAGGATAGGCGCTGCAACAAGAAAAAGAGTGCTTGAATATATACAGGAGCATGATTATAAACCTAATGTAATAGCCAGGGGGCTTGCACAGTCAAAGACATTTAATATATGTGTGGTGATGCCGGGGGATTATGCACTTGTCGATCTGCCTTTTTTCCAGGAAGCTATAATGGGGATTCAGGAGATAGCAGGTATGATGGAATACGACCTTTTGCTTTGTATAGGCTCAGGCAATGATATGGCGGGGCTTAGGCGTATCATACAGAATCATAAGGTGGATGGAGTGGTGCTGCTTCGCACGATGGTAGATGATCCACAGGTGACATTCTTGCAGGAGCGCAGGATACCGTTTGTCACAGCTGGCTCATGCAAATATAAGGATGTAAAGCAGATTGACCATGACCATAAAAGTGCCTGCAGGGAGCTGACATCAATTATGCTCATGCGTGGCATGAAAAATATGGCGCTTCTCGGTGGAAGCGAGGATATTGTTGTAAATCAGACCAGATACGCAGGCGTAGTGGATGCCCATGAGCAGTTTGGAAAGAAAATAAATGACAATCTTGTATTTTTAAACCTTGAAGGAAAAGCATATGTTGAAAAGGCTGTAGATGATGCAATTGACAGGGGCTGCGACTGTCTGCTGTGTATGGATGATGCAGTCTGTGCGCAGGCCATGAGACGGCTCCGCGAAAGGCATATAAAGGTGCCGCAGCAGGTGAAGGTGGCTTCATTTTACAACAGCTCAGTGCTGGAAAATAATGTGCCGTCCATTACATCGCTTTCATTTGATTCAAAGGAGCTTGGGGCAAGAGCCTGCAAGAATCTGCTCAGACAGATAGAGGGTGAAGAGACTGAGAACAGGACACTTCTGCCGTATGAGGTAGTGTTAAAGGAGTCCACACAGTAAATAGTAAAAGCCGGAGCCGACAAATTGTCAGACTCCGGCTTTTGCTTTATATAGTTTTAAAACGGTTAAATCATCGCCAGATAAACCGTCGCGAGTGACACAACAATCTGGATAATTGCAAATCTGAAAACAACCTGTGCATTTGACCAGCCAAGCTTCTTTCTGACGTGGTCATGGATAGGAGTTGTGGTATTCTTTAAAATATGTATCTTCAAAAATCTAAGAAGAGAAACCTTTACGAGTCCAAGTCCACCATCGATGATAAGCACGAGACCTGCCAGTATGTAGATGAATGGGCTTTGTGATTTAAGCGCACAAATAGCTATGAATATACCCATGGCTCTTGAGCCTGCATCACCCATCAAAAGCTTGCTTGGTGTGGCATTGTACCACAGATATCCGAGCAGACATACCGCAAATAATAAAATACAATAGTTGAAGCTATCAGCTATTTTGAGCACTGAATCAAGCACGAAGAAGGTCATTATGGTAATGATGGTAAGTGTTCCGGAAAGACCATCAACACCGTCCGAACAGTTTGTGACATTGATTGATACCCAGACTAAGATGACTGTGAGTATTCCAAACACAACAGGTGGAATATTTACAGAGCCGCCAAATATGGCAAAGGTGATTGTGCTTGAGTTGAAATGCAGATACACAACTGCTACAACAATGGCAACCGCAAAATCAAGTGCGCCCTTTAAATACTCGCCCCATGGCTTTTCTGCCGCATCGTCAAAGTAGCCTGTGAGCATCTCAATAACTATAAGCACAAGATAAATGGCAATCTCTACATTGATTTGTGAGAAAAGCAGTGCCGATATCACAAACGTAAAGATAAAGATAATACCGGCTCCTCTCGGCTTTCCGGCTGAAAGCTTTCCGTCCACAGCAAACTGTCTGCCGAGGTCCTTTGGTAAAAATTTATTTAATTTTGCAATAGCAATACATGTGAGTGCGAATGCAAAAATCACTCCGATGAAAGCTATTATCGACATATCTGCCGAAGTCAAATAAGAAATCATATAGTCCTCCTTTGATATTGTATTACAACCTCATTCATTATATTAGTCTGACAAAAAAAAGTAAAGTTTTACTTGCAATTTTAAATAATTGTGTTATTATACTTATATGCTTTAAAGCGTTGAAGCATTAAAACTTTAAATTGTAACATCTAGCTACAGTAATATTTATATTTGTTACAATAATATTTATACTTGGAGGAAACAAAAATGGCTCAGAAAGGTGATTTAATGACAGCACGCCCTGATATCCGCGTGCTTGACGCTACCATTAGGGATGGAGGACTGGTAAACAACTTTATGTTTACAGATGATTTTATCAATGCTCTTTATCGTGCAAACGTAAAGGCAGGCATCGACTATATGGAGTTTGGTTATAAAGCATCTAAGGAGCTTTTTGATGTAAATAAATTCGGTAAATGGAAGTTCTGTGATGAGGCAGCTATCCGTGAGATAGTCGGGGACAACAACTCTGATATGAAGATTTCTGTCATGGCGGATGTCGGCAGATGTGACTACAAGAAGGATATCCTCCCTCGCGAGGACAGTGTGATTGACATGGTGCGTGTGGCTACATATGTACATCAGATGCCAGCAGCAATCGAGATGATTGAGGATGCCAAGTCCAAGGGCTACGAGGTAACCTGCAACATCATGGCCATTTCAAATACACAGGAATCAGACCTTGATCAGGCACTTGACATGGTTGCCAAGAGCTCTGCAGACGGCATATACATCGTAGATAGCTACGGAGCCCTCTATCCTGAGCAGATTCGCCGCACTGCCGACAAATACACAGAAATTGCTGAGGCAAACGGAAAGTTCGTAGGAATGCATGCGCACAATAATCAGCAGCTTGCATTTGCAAATACCATAGAGGCAGCAGCCCAGGGAGTCAGCCTGTTGGATGCAACAATGATGGGCATGGGACGAGGCGCAGGAAACTGTGCGATGGAGCTTTTACTCAGCTTCCTAAAAAATCCAAAATACAACGTATTCCCTGTACTCAAATTCATTGAAGAGCATATGCTTCCGCTCAAGGAGAGCGGTGCTGTATGGGGCTACGATATTCCATACCTGCTAACAGGACGCTTAAATCAGCATCCATCAGCAGCTATTGACTACATCAAGTCAGGCGAGACACATTACGCAGATTTCTACACAGATTTGCTTGATAAATAAAAATAGATAGATGTATATAAATAAATCCGCTATGCCAGATTTTGGGTACATATCATGGTGTAGCGGATTGTTTTTTACACATATATTGTATTTGACCGCAATTCACCGATGAAGAACTTTACAAGAAATACAATCTCACTGATGAAGAAATCAATATCATAGAATCAGTCATCAAAGAAAGAAAATAACCTATCAATCCCCCTTGTCATGTGATAAAATATACTTAAATTAAAACAATGACAAGGGGGATTTTTGTAATGAACATCAAAGTTTATAAAGAATACAGATTTGCATTTGGAAAATTAGTTGCAACAGATACTGGAAAAGAATATACATTTTCTATAAGCCGAAATGATCGATTCTATCATGCGATGGAAAAACATATTACAAAAGAAAAGGTTGAAGGCCTATCATATGCAAATATAGATGATATTTATATTGAAGATAAAGATAAAACATTTTTTGATGAAAAAATATTTACATTGAAGGCTGTTATGCTTGTAACTGACAAGAATGATTACGTTCAATCATATGCACTTACAATAAAAAATGTAAAACTCATAGCCAATAATGTTTCAACAAAGTCATATGAGAATGGAGCCTGGGAATTAGGATTATATAGCTTAGAGCTTCCATGGCAAACAGATATTGATATTGTAGAAATAACAGACTAATACTGGGAGGTATATATTATGGCACTAATCAAATGTCCAGAGTGCGGCAAAGAAATATCCGACACAGTAAAAAGCTGTCCAAACTGCGGATATGAAAAAGGAAAGACAGAGCAAAATATTAACAGTACCCAATCACTAAATAGGTCTGCAATCATAAAACTTATAATTGTTGTGGCAATATTTTTTATAGCCATATGTTGCTATGTATTTTATCAAGAAACTAGATGTAATGCACATGGATGCAATGAAACAGCAATTAGTAACAGTAAGTATTGTGAGAAACATACATGTACGAACGATGGCTGTTACAATTATAAAGAGGCATGGAGTACTGTATGCGATACATGTTATGAAATAGACATGGAAAACCTCAAAAATGATGACACTATTGATAAAATGGAAGATGAACTAAGAGAAAAATATGGTGATGATATTTTTTCAGATGAAATGCATATGCCAACTTGTAGCATGAGTGGATGTGATGATGAAGGGACAGGCACATATGGTGGAAAATGGTACTGTTCAAAGCATTTATACGAAATGAAAGGATATGGAGATACAATAGCAAACTAACTTATAAGGAAGGTAGAAATATTGATATATACAGAAAGTGAATTACAGAAGAAAATATATAAAATGATTGAAGAGTTTGAAAGTGAAGTTGTAGAGTTTAAGGAGGCAACGAGCAATTATTCATTTAATGATATTGGAAGATATTTTTCTGCTTTGGCGAATGAGGCAAATATAAGGGGTCTTAACGAAGCTTGGTTGATTTTTGGAATAACAAATGATAAACAGATTAAGGGGACTAATTATAGAAAAGATGGAAATCTTCAATCCCTAAAAAAAGAAATAACCAACGGAACGAATGAAAAACTCACTTTTTATGATATATATTGCATTGAAATGGAAGGGAAGAGAGTTATTGCATTTCAGATTCCACCGGCAATTCCAGGTATAGTTACTACATGGCATGGAGCATCTTATGCAAGAGAAGATGAGTCTTTAGTTCCACTACCTATGAATAAGATTGATTTGATACGAAGTCAGGTTGGAAGGGACTGGTCTAAGGAAATAGTGCCAGAAGCAACTATTGATGATTTGGATTCTGAGGCAATTGCATATGCTAGGAAGATGTTTATAAGACGAGAAGAAAACAGAACAGGCGCATCAGATATAATTGAGAGGTTATCTGATATAGAAGTACTCAATAAAGCTGGACTTACATTTAAAGGACAGATTACAAGAACAGCATTAATGTTACTTGGTAAAAAAGAATCAAGCTTTTACTTTGATGGTTTTGTTCCGAGAATTACATGGACATTATATAATGCTGATAAATCAGTAAAAGCATATGAACATTTTGATATGCCTTTACTGCTGGCGGTTGATAAAGTATATGGCAAGATCAGAAATGAAAAATATAGATATATTGCAGACCAGACAACATTGTTTCCAGAAGAAGTGGATCAATATAATCCTAATTTAGTAAAGGAAATTATTAACAATTGTATAGCTCATTCTGATTACAGATTGCGTGGGAAAATAAATCTTGAAGAGTATGAGGATCATCTTGTTTTCATTAATGAAGGGGCATTTATTCCTGAGACAGTAGAACAGGCATTGGAGCCGGGATATAAACCTCCATATTATAGAAATGCATTTTTGTGTAATGCTATGGTGAATATGTATATGATAGACACAAATTCAATGGGAATTCCGATGATATATGAGATACAGAAAGGTAAATGCTTTCCATTGCCAACATTTGATTTAGATACTCCTAACAGAGTTGTTGTAACGGTGTATGGAAAAGTGTTAGATCCTAATTATACAAGATTGTTGCATGCAAACGACGATTTGGATTTGAAAACTGTATTTCTTTTAGATCAGGTACAGAAAAAGAAGACTATTTCTAAAGAAGATTTTAGTCAACTTAAGTCAAGGAATTTAGTCGAGGGAAGGTATCCAAATATTTTTGTTTCATATAAAGTAGCAAAGGTTGTTGGAGACAAGGCAAATTATGTCAGACAAAAAGGATTAGATGAGGAAGTGTGTATGCATTTTATATTGTCTACACTAAAACTCGGACCAGCCAAGAAATCAGACCTATTGGCGGTACTTAAAGATGTATTACCGGATGTATTGACTGATCAGCAAAAATCAAGAAAATTATCAAATCTTCTGCAAAAAATGAAGAAAAATGGAATTATTGATGTGCGTGGTATTGCAATAAATTCAGAATGGTATATCTTGACTAAGGACTAAAACAATATATTTTTTAGTCGAGGATAGTCAAGAGTTTAGTCGAGGATTTAGTCAAGGATAATGCAACAAATAGGAGACTCGCAGGAGCACTTGCTGCAAAATCCGCTGTACGAAGCGGCATAGAGTCTGTTAGAATTATGTCAAAACACAGCAATGCTCCGACACGACGTCGGGGCAAGGCGTTACCGCGCCATGGACGGCGCGTAAAAGCCGGTTGCGTCAAGCATAGAAAACCTTTAAGCATAATTCTTACAGCCTCTTGGCCGCGTAGTATGAGCGTATTTTGCAGCATGTGCTCCTGCGAGTCTCCGTCATTTTTAACTATCGGGCTTGATCTTTTATATTGCAAAAATATGATTTGTTTATGCGCGTGAAAACCAAAGGGTAATGCGAAACACGGTATTATTATGTGAAACAATAGCCCGCCCATTCATCTGCTTCATCATAAGGGTAATATTTCTGATACCCATGCCGGTGGTATTAAACAGAGAGCTTTTATCTGAGATATGGTTTGTTATCTCGATACCTGCATCTTTATTCCGGTAGATACAGCTTATGCAGACAGGAGCTTTGTTATCTGCATATTTGCATATATTGTTTGTAATATTGTTAAAAATCCGTCCGAGAAAGTTTGAGTTCACAGTGATTTTAAAATCCTTCCATATGAGCTTTTCTATATCAAGTGAAAAGCTGTTTTCACGTAGGACAAAAGCCATCTCAGAAAGATAGTCACCTATTGCACTTTCCATATTGCAAGGAGCATCAAGCTCAAGAGCTTCTTCATTGCAGGCAAGTGAATAGTCAAAAAGCTGGTCGGTAAGGCCTTTTATTTCGCATATTTTATTGAAAATCACATCTATGTGTTCAGTGGGAATCGCACCCTTTTCATTTTCCATTCTGATAATTTCAGCGTATGATTGCAGCCCTGCGAGAGGAGTGCGGATATCGTGTGCCATGCTTCGTATCAGCATATTCTTTTCATTGATCAATTCGGTTTCAGACTGCTCGACAACGTTTAAAGTGCCATGTATTTGTGTGAGAATATGCCTGAAAATGAAAAACAAAATCACTATTGCTGTAATTAAAGTGAAGAGAGCATCACAAATAAGCAAAGCTTTGAGATATTTTTCCTGATAGTTATTGTATATAAAAATTTTAGCTGTCCTGTCATTAAAGTTTAAATCTTTAAGATAAACAGATATTTTCTGATTATATAATAATAGATTTTGGGGCTTTTTGAGACTTAAATATTCTGTTGAAGCGTAATATGTTTCATTGTCAATGGATATGAGAAAAAATTCGGGCTTTTCTCTTTGAATCCATGCTTCAATGCTTTTAAAATCGTATGACGAAACCTTATTGTCAGACACATATTTTTGAAAGCTGGTAATATACGCAGCTTGTGTATTGTAAATATAGCTGTCGGAGCTTACATATTCATTTATTATTTTTTCCCCGTAAAGGTATATAGCTGTAAATACAGCAATTGAAATCAATAAAGCTATTAAAAATGAAATCAATAAGCTGCTTATGTATTCCTTATATCCGTTAAATTTATTCTTCAAATTTATATCCCTTTCCCCACACTGTTTTAATCAGGTGGGCACAGCCACAGCCGGCTTCAAGCTTATTGCGCAGATTTTTAATATGAACCATAATGGTGTTATTGGAAAACTGTGTATACGGTTCATTCCAGACGCTTTCAAATATATTCTGTGTTGAAAATGTCTTTGTCGGATGAGAAATTAACAGCAGAAGAATCTGATATTCTTTATCCGTGAGAGCAAGCTGTCTGCCATCGTAACTGACATTGTTGCATTTTGTGTATAAGGTTAAGCCACATCGTTCAATAGTGGATGAAGCGGTGGTGTCTGATGCATCTGCATTGTCGTAGACGCGACATCTTCTGATAAGAGCCTGAATACGCGCTATCAGCTCCACGTAGGAGAATGGTTTTACAAGATAATCGTCCCCTCCGGCGGAAAGGGCTTCCATTTTATCGGTTTCAAGAGATTTGGCTGTCAAAAAGAGAATCGGAACATATGATTTTTCCCTGATTTTGCGGCATACATCGATGCCGGAAATATTTGGCATCATTATGTCAATAATCAGCAGATCAAAAGTTTTGTCGAATAATTCTAATCCTTCTTCACCATTAGTTGCCTCAACAACAGTGTAACCTTGATTTTCAAGCAAAATCCTAAGAGCATTTCTAATAGTAACATCATCTTCAATAATAAGTAGTTTATTCATACGCAAATATCTCCTAAGTAGTATAATAATATAAAATATAATAGCACATAAAAATGTAAAATGTGCTTAATTAAATCTAAAAAAATCTGAAGAAATCTGAAGTTCTAAAATTACAAAGCTTGTGTTATCTGAAAAGCAATCACATAATAATTCAGAAAAATTTAGAATAAATTAAGCCGATAATTCAGAAATATAGTTTAGTATATAAGCATAGACGTCTATTGTAACAATGCGGTAGTAAAAAATGTAATAATTACAAGGAGGAAGGCCATGAAAAAAAGAATTGTAATGGCAGCATTAGCAGCAACGATGCTTATAGGCATGAATGCAAGTCAGGCTTTTGCATCGGATGATAGTATTCCATATAGCTTTAAAATAAAAGCTAATTATGCAAACACATATTCTGATAAGGAGTACAGACAGACTACTAACACACAAAATAAGTGGAAAGTCAATATGACATATTCAGAAGAAGGAGAAGATACGATAACTACATACTGGTTAGCTGCTTATAATAGTAACCATGATAGAGTTTCAGCTACACACAATGTTGTACAAGGTACTGGCACTCATTATTATTCAGCTTATTCAAGTGCAAGTCAGCGTGATGTGTGCCTTGGAGCTGAAAACAACAATAATTCACCACATACATACACTGTTGGTGGATATTGGGATGAAGAGACTGATTAAGTAGGCTATATTTAACAACAGATGCCCGCTTATATAGGGGCATCTGTTAGGAAAGGGAAATATGAGACAGCAATTAAACAGAATTATAAGTGATAAAAAAAGTATAGGAATGATAATTTTTATGCTCGTAATTCCAATTTTGGATATTGTACAGATTTATTATCAGGATATTATTATGTGTAATGGAGAAATAGGGAAACCCTATCCGTTATATGTCACATTTTTATCATGCTATTCACAAGGACACATATTTCAAATGATTTATCTGTGTTTTTTGCCATTATATTTGCTTGTAATAGTGGGAGAAGAGTGTATTGTTGATTATATTACAGGATATAAGAATATATTGATATGTAAAATGGGAAAAAATAAATATATTTTACAAAAAATGGAATCAGCCTTTATCGTCTCATTTACAATTGTATTTGTAGGACTGGGATTAAATCTTATACTATCACAAGTAGTATTTAATGGGGGAACTAAAACACGGTTTGATTCAGAACCATTGAAATATAACAGTTTTGTCATGGTAAAAACATTTCTTTTTGAAATAAGCTATACACATCCATTGACAACGAATATAGTCTACATTCTTATAACGGCAATATTTGCCGGTGTTTTGGGAATGATGGGAGCTGCGTTGGCAATATCTATACACGAAAGAAAGATGGTATATGCGTTGACATTCGCAATCTGGTTCATACCAATTTTGTTTAAAAATTCATCAATGCATATTTTTCAACCGTTTATGGAATATGATTTTAATGTTGTTGTTCCAGTGGCGATATGGTGTATAGTGCTTTACATTTTAGTGATTATAACAGCTATTATATGGGAGAAAAAAATTGTTGAAGTATAAATATTTAGTATGCGCTTTAATATATGTGGGATTGTGTAGTATAGATTGTTATTTTTCAAATGTACCTATGCTTAATTCAATAGGGCAGATGGGGATAACGGAAGATGTAATTTTCCTGAATATCCACAATTCAGGCAGTAATTTCTGTGGAATTAAAGAAATATTGGTTGTAGATACAATTCCTGTCTTATTGGGAATATACTATGCATTGGACAAAGAAAAAACATATATATTACTTAGATATAAAACGCGGGAAAAATATAATAATAGCCAGGTCAGGATAATTATTGTAATGGCGGCAATATTTTCGGCAGTTCGTCAGATAGTTGATTATATTTTTACGGTATATAGTTTTAATGGTGCAACAATTAAGAAATATCCATTTGTGCTGTATTCTCTTATGGAATTTGTTGTTATTTGGATTTTCTTTGTCGCGACAGGTCTTTTTTACAAAATACTTAGAACTTGTTTACAAAATGAACTTATTGCTCTTATAGGAGCTTTTGGAGTTAATTTTGTACAATTCATTTTGATAAGATTTTGGCTCGTTAAGTTTTGGATACCGGGTTTAGATGTTGCTGTAGCATATAATTTTTTGGAAGGAAATAAATCGTTTGTAAGCTGTTTGGGTATTCTTGCAAAAAATATAGTAATGGCAATAGTTCTGTACATAGCAGGAATAGTAACGTTTGCAAAAAGGGATATTTTAAGAAATGAAAAATAAGTGGTTAAACATAATATTGATCATATGCATGATTATTATGCAAAGAGTTGTAATACAAATGAGTGGCTATGAGGTATATCAATTACCATTTGCCAGTACACTTTTTATTTTTGACAACCCAACAAGTAATTTAGTGCAAATTTTATATGCATATATACCATTACCATTTGTACTTTTTTACTTTTCGGGTAATGCAAGAGAAATTACAACCGGATATGGTAAGCTTTGGCTGATCAGATCTTATAGCAGAGAGAGGTTATACTTAAAAAATGCTATATTATCAGCAGCGAAATTAGCCTGTATAGTAATAGGTCAGACGATTATTTTTTTAATATGTGATGGGACATGGAATAATTTATCAAGTATAAAATTAATACAGGTAATAGTTACATATTTTGTTGGAGTATGGGCATTGGTACAATTACAATTTTTACTTGAATTATTTATAGATGCCAGTATTTCAAATATATTTGTAAATATTTTTTTGGTGGTATCACTGATAATTGGAAATAACGTACTGATAAATCGTGATTTAAGCCGGATTGGAGTTATGCTTTTCCCCAATATGCTATTTGGAACGCGTAGTGGGATAATTTATCAAAAAAACATATATGTGAGATACGAAACTTCAATTATATATGTGATTATATTATTAGTAGTTTTAAATATTATTTCAATAATAAAATATAAGAAAACAGACATTTACTGAGGAGATGATATAGTATGATACAATTACAAAATGTAACAAAGAGGATAAAGGAAAATACGGTATTGGATAATGTATCGTATACGTTTAAAAGTGGTTTTGTTTATGGTTTATATGGGCAAAATGGTTCAGGAAAGACTATGCTGCTAAGAGCTATAAGTGGTTTGATAAATCTGGATAGTGGAAGTATTTTCATTGATGGGGAAAAGCTGCATGATAAAATTGAGTTTCCACCTGAGACCGGTATTGTTATAGAAAATATGGAATTGCTGCCGGAATGTTCCGCAAAGAGAAATCTTCAGATGCTTGCAAAGATAAAAAATATTGCTGATGAAAAAGATATAATCTTTTCTCTGGAAAGAGTAGGTCTGGATCCCGACTCTGATAAAAAAGTAAAAAAATTTTCATTGGGAATGAAACAGCGATTAAATATTGCACAGGCAATTTTTGAAAATCAAAAGATTATATTGCTTGATGAACCGACAAATGCATTGGATGAAGAGGCTGTGCAGCTTATATATAAAATAATAAGAGAGGAGAAGTCAAGAGGAGCAACGATTATTGTAGCCACTCATCATAAAGAAGATTTAAAGGAAGTGTGTGATGTGATATTAAAAATTGCGGAGGGAAAAATTGTTGAGGAAAATGAAAATAAATAAGTATTTTCTTGGAATTGTTCTTATAATCATAATAATTATGTACTTTATGGTTGGAGTTCTTTTCCTGGGAAATACAAGAGAAGATAATAAAATGAAAGTTAGTACTGTACAACAGAGCATAGAATATCAGACTTTTAAGTCTGGAACAGAAGGCTATAATCTTGCATCAAAATATGCAGAAAATCTGCAGAATAATTCTTTGGACAAAGAAGCTATTGATTTACAATTGCAGGAGGCAAAGAAATTTTTACAGGATAATATTAAAGGAATAAGCAGGGAAAGTGATAATTTTGCGCAGATGTTTTATTATTGTGGGATCATATATGGGTTAGATGATATTTACAATTGTGGAGATTATGAATTTGTAAAGGTTGGAATGGAAGTCAGAGGTTATATTATTAATGTCCAAAATGGTGATATGGATGATGAGCTTGAAGCTGACTTATATGATAAGCTGACAAAACTCACTGCTGATGATATACAGGAGGTTGTTAACGCTATTGATAATTAAAACAAGATAAAAATAGCAAAAATCTCTGGACACTGCAACAAATGGGATATGTACAGTTCTAAATTAACCCATTCTTTTGTAGTGCATTGTAAAACATAGCACGTCCAGAATAGTTCCAATACGCACAATTTTGACGAGGAAGATTACTTGAATAAAAGCAGATAAAAATCAGTTGTAGAAAATCCAAATAATGGATATAATAATAATATAGGAAAAGAGACGAACATAGATTTCTAACAGAAAGGACGTGATATTATGGTAACAACAGAATCTGTAACTATTAAAGTTCCGGTAGGAATGTCAAAATATCTGGTAACTATGAATCCGGAAACAGAGCTTACCCGAAATGCACTGTTGCTGTATCCATATATACTGAATCAGACGATATCCCATGGTCGTGCGGCTGAAATTCTGGGAATCAGAAAATCCGAGTTGATTGATCTGTATGATAAGCTGGGATATTCCTATTTTGATATGACGATGGATGATCTGGATGATGAACTGAATACTTTCAGAGAACTCAAAAAGAAGGAGGCTGCGGTATGATTGTTGTATCAGATACAACACTGCTGATATCACTTCTTAAAATCAATCGTATAGATTTGCTGGAAAAACTGTTTGGCGATGTTTTGATTCCGCAGGCAGTATTTGATGAGCTGACAGTTAATGAACGATTTCGGCTGGAAGCCGATGAGATCAGGCAGAAGAAATTTATCGTAGTGAAGCCTGTCAATAATCCGGAATCAGCAAGTATATTAAAAAGAGCGGCAGGTCTTGACCAGGGCGAGAGTGAAGCGATTGTCCTGTCAGATGAATTAAAAGCAGATCTGTTATTGATGGATGAAGCAAAGGGAAGAAATGTATCAGCTCAGATGGGACTTAGAATCATGGGGACGATAGGGATTCTTATGGCAGCCTATGAGGAACACGAACTGACTTCGGATGAGGTCAGAGAATGTGTAGATGGTCTGCAACGTGCCGGACGACATATCGGACAGCGGCATTATCAGATGCTGTTAAGCAGATTGAAAGACTAAAAATACTCTGGTTCTATAACAGTACCGTGGTTCTGGATTGGTTCTAAAAAGTTTTGAAACGAGATGCAGGATAGAAAAATTGAAAATAGTAGTAAATCTGACGTCTGTACCATTTGTTCTGGGGCTGATTGTAGAACTGGAGGATTGTTATATTGTGACTTCGAACCGGGAGAGTGGATTCGGAAGATACGATGTGATGTTGGAGCCAAGAGATAAGTGCGATGATGCATTTATTATTGAGTTCAAGGTTCAGGATTCGGAAACAGAGAAAGATCTGGAAGATACAGTGAAAGCCGGGCTGGAGCAGATTGAATATAAGAAGTATGCTGCAACGTTGGAGGCAAGAGGAATTCCGGAGGAAAAGATTCATAAATATGCGTTTGCGTTTTGCGGGAAACATGTTTTGATAGGGAAGTCAACAACAGGAGATAAATAGCAAAAATCTCTGGACACTGCATAAAACAGGAGCCTCGCAGGAGAACTTGCTACAAAATCCGCTGTACGAAGCGGCTTAGCAGCTGTTGGAATTATGTCAAGATACAGCAATGGGGCTGTAAAAAAACTTCCCTAGAAAAAAATCGCCCAGCCGTGAGGTCTGAGCGATTTTTTGGTATAATTAATTATGCTACTAACAAACTATACTAATGGTAATTATACTATGCGGCAGCTGAAATTACCATTAGAAATCGCAAAATTGATCGATATTTCTGATCCAGTATATACTTTTTGTGTCCAATGTATTGACATAGATCCAATGCTTTGTACCTTTGATGGAAAAATTCAATCGCACATATGGTCATTATCCGAAATATCAGGTTGCTGATGCCGGATACGGTTCTTACAATAATTATCTTTATTGCGAAGAACACGGCATGGAAAAACACATGAAATTTCCCATGTACAAAAAAGCAACGACAGACGAAAGCTGAATAAAACTCAAGCGTGATTAGCTGAGCTTTATTAAATTCACCATTTTTTATACCCAAAGATGCAGACCTGTTCAAAAATAGAAAAATTCATACAAAGAAACAACAAAACCGACATTTGCCGGAGTTGGGTTTTCTTAATTAGGGACTTATTTTACAGCCCCATTAAATTATAGCTGAATCATTATAATATATGAGATGATACCTATAACACTATAAAAGCAATGAATGAGAGTATGACAGCAAAATCTATGCCTGTTATGGTTGGAAAGAAACGATAAAAAGATATCCCTTGAATTGAACTTTGGTTTGATTCAAGGAGATTTTATATTTGGAGTGTCATTTTCTGCAATTAGGAGTCACTTTCTGCAAGAACAATTGAACAATACAATTTATTTGATATATTTAAAGAAGAAAGTGATATTTAATTTGACAAGAGTATAATCGTTTGTTAAAGAAGAAAATGGATTTCAGAGTAATTTATCAAGGAGAGAAAATTATGCTTATAGTAAGAGAGTTTAGCAATAGATTTCAGCAAATGTCTGGAATGCCTATCAATAGTAACGAAACAAAGGAAAGACTTAAAGCTGCTGGAATAGATATAAATAGTAAACAATATCGAGCTGTTATGAGTGAGATGTCCAGAGATGGTGGCGGTGGATATACTACAATCTCAGCCATTAAGAAACGAATGAGCCGATATGATAAAGATGGAGACTGGATTAATCCACGCACAGGATTGGCGGGGTTACTCGTTACAGATAAAAATTGTGCTAGCAAAAATAGAATTGTTTCAATTTCAGAAAGCATTATGGATGAGATGTTTGAAAGCACTAAAAAAGAATTTTTTATGGAAAATGGGGTGCATAACGGCGATACAACAAACAGATCAGAGATATATCAAAAGTTGTATCAGCAAACTGAGAAAAACGACAGATTAGCAGCAGGGTATACATTAGAGGAGTATGAGCGACAGTATTGGCAGGCATTCACAGATGCCGTAAAAGTAGCAGACCCTAAATGGGAGGCTGGAAAACCTATCATGCCGGGAGTTTTAGATAGAATTACAAGTAAATCCATTGATGCTTTATTAGTAAAATCTGGTAGTCAACTGATTAGAAAGTCATTTGAACGAATGATATAAAAAGTATCCATTTTGCGGGAGAGCATTCTGTTTGATAATATTTATGTTTTGACTTAAGGAGGATTTTTTATGAATACTATTAAGAAGAGAGCTTTAACATCAATTGCAGTATGTTTTATGGCATGTTTAATGTTTTCAATGCCGGTATTAGCAGCTTCAAATTCATTTTCGAAGACCACTGTAAAGTTAAATGCGATAGATGGTGGGGTATCTCAAATAGCAAAAGTTTCTTCAGGAAGTGTTTTAGGAACCAATCCTAAAATCACTCAGGTGAAAGTATACTTAAATGTAGCAAGTGGTACAGATCCGTTTGACCTTTATATTGAGAGTCCAGAAGGAACAGTAGCAAGGTTGACACCTTCTACAAAGTCAAGGACATATTATGTAACCGATTTTGTGTGTGAAAATCCCAAAGGAGATTGGTATCTTCAAATTGAAAATTTAGGCAAAACCTATGATCCCAATAAACTATATCCTGCATCAACGGTAACGGCAACAATAACAGTCACATACAGTTACTGATTTAATATCAATAGGATGACATTCTCGCAAGTAAATAATGATTTGTTCATTTGCAACATGTTAAACACGATACTTTTTTAGAGGATAAAGGTTTTGGGTTTTACAAAAAAAGGCACCATTTACAAAGCCAATTGACCCTTGAATTGTTGTCAATTATAGTTGTCAAAAAATACGGAGGTGAGATAAAAAATTTTAGTAGTATTTTGTTGCTTTATAATTGTATGTATTAAGAAAATTAAGCGGAGAAAGTTTTATGAGAACAAAAAAATTTATAGTTGCATTATGTTTTAGCTTTTTTATGTTCATGTGTAGTGTGTCAACTGTGTATGCGTATAATACATATAATCAGCACAAATTGACATATGGTGTGGGAAATTATGGAAAAGATACACAACATTACTTTATTACATCAAGTGCAAGCGGCTATGCATCTTATATTAATACGGCAATGAGCGAATGGGTAAATACAACTAGTAGCATGGGAGTAACAACCCCTATTTCTTATACAAAAACCACAACACAATCAAGTAGTAGAATGGATATATATCAAGTAAGTACTGTTAATGAATGGTGGGGGTTAACAACTATGTATAATGGAAGTACAGAGGTTGATCCATTCAGTAGCAATTGGGCTTGGGGAAAAATACAATTAGATGCGGATTTTTCGGATTTAAGTGAAAATAAAAGATTGGCTGTTATAGCTCATGAAATGGGGCATGTTATGGGGTTGGCACATTCAGACTTTAGTAATGTTTTGATGAGGGCAGATATTGCTTATAATTCAAGTAGTACCTCGAGAGCACAAACTAATGATTTAGGTGGAATAAATTATTTATATAAGTAGGAGGAAGTAAAATGAAAAAAATTGGTATTAGAATATTAGGGTGTATGGCATTATTGTCAATGGTTGGTTGTGGAAGGATAGAAGGTGCAAGTGTTCAGGATTTAAGCAATACTAAAGATGCAATTGTTGAAAGTGAAACCACTTTGGCAGAAAATAATAATGAATATTCAAATAAAAATTCCCTATTTTATAGTGATATTTCTAGTTATGAAATTTTTACAGATGTAAATAGTGAAGCTGCGTTAAAAAATCTTTACTATAATATTGATGAATTTATTGATAGTGACTCATCAGATGTCATTGTAAAAGGAAATATTATAGAAATAGAATATGTGTATATTGATGGATGTTCTTATTCTGTGCTTACCGTTGATGTGGAGAGAGCATATAAAGGCGAGGTGCAGGAAACCATCACTGTGTATGAGGATGGAGGATATACTCGGCTGAGCGATGAAAAGGAACAAATTGAAGCACATGCCGATTTGTCACAATACACAGAAGAAGAAATGGAAAATTTGCTAATTAACCATACTTTTATGGGTGCGGAACATTCAAATGTTGGAGATACTGTTATTCTATTTCTGAAAACAAATGAAGGCAGTATTCTGGGTGACAGTTATCGAATTAACTGTTCAGTCTTTGGACGGTACACTTTGAATAAAGATAGCTATATTAGACCTGAATTTATTGTTGAGAATGATAATCCAGAGAAAATAACAACATATAGTAATATGGATACATTCGAGTTTTCGGTGTCTAAATCAATGCTTGAAGATAAACTTTCACAGCAGTAAAATGTCTATATTGAAAATATTGGAAAAAAGTAAATGTTTGATATAACAGACTATCAAAGAAAATTATGCATTTTTTCTATGGGGTATTCTTGCAACAGTGATGTAATTTAATAGGCACAGGAATATGTCAAAAGACCAAAACAGAAAGTGTTAATGATAATAGGTGTTTACTGTTATAACATTTGTTATTTAAAGGGACTGTCGCTTTAACGATTTAGCATGACAGCCCCTTTTTCGAATCTCTTTTTTAAAATATTATAGGGAAGAAACAAGATGGACTAGAACAAGTCCCTTTTCATCATGCATATTGCATAAAATAATGCAAAAAGAACCAAAATGGGTTCATAGGCATGGTGAAAAGGGATGGAACAGAAAATAAAGCAAGATGAGATATTTATTGGTAAGAATATCCGGCGTATAAGGAAAGAAAGAGGAAGAACATTTGCTAAAGAGATATAATTATATTCTTTAAGTTCGGAGACAGTAGTAATGCCGGCATATGTTAATGCAAATTTGGTAATAGAAGAAAGATTAAGCTGTTCAAAATGTTGATTTTGGTCATTTTCTACAAATATAGGTCGATTTCTGCCTTTTATTTGATTGTTCGGGTGAGAAATAGTAATATATGACTGTAAAATGGTTTTATATTATTCTAATTGAACGAGGGAAAATAAGCTATGTTTATATGGAAGTAAATAAAGTTTTTGTTGGAAGGTGCCAAAATATAAAAATATGTACAAAATTAAAAAAACACAACCAACCAAACGAGGAAATATGCAAAATTTAGAGAGGGGGGAAAAACGTATGTTTAGAATTGCTATATGCGATGATGAAAAGATTTTTAGAGATGACCTAAAGGAAATACTTATACGTTATATGACTGACAGAGGAATAATGCTTGAAATTGATACTTTTAGTTCAGGAAAAGAATTTGTTGAACTGGGAATTGAAATGGTAAAATATAAGATTGTTTTTCTGGATATCAACATGGATGAACTGGATGGAATTATGACAGCAAAAAAGATCCGGGAAAACAGCAAGGATATGTTTATTGTTTTTGTTACAGCCTTTGTAAACTATACGATAGAAGGATATAAGGTAGATGCAGTAAGATATATTTTAAAGGACAATAAAAATCTGTTTGCCAGTGTTTATGAGTGCATGGATGCAATTCATGAAAAAATGGATTATAAGATTACTTGGGCTGAATTTGATTTCTGCGAAGGTACAAGGAAAGTTTCATTGAATCGCATATTGTATATTGAGAGTAAATTACATAAATTGGAGTTTCATGTAATGGAGGATTGTCTGCAAAAATATACATTACAAGGGACGCTAAATGAAATAGATGATAAGTTTGCCGGAAATGATTTTCTGCGGATACATCAGAGCTTTCTGGTTAATATGAAATTCATTAAAAATATAAGCAGATACAGAGTATTGCTGAATAATGGAATTCTATTAGATATAGCTAGAGCGAGATATAAATATGTAGAAGAAAAGTTTATCGCTTATAGAGGTGAAGTATAAATGTTTGTTTACATTCAGAGTCTTTTGATTATGATGTTGGAAATATTATGCTGCAAAATTTTTTTTGAAGCATTTGGAATAAAAAGAGAGGAAAATAATTGTTGGAAAAATTATAGTATAGTTATCGGATTGACAGTGCTTTGCTATTTTATTGCAATGATTTTTCGAGACTATTTTATTGTAAAGCAGGTATTTTCAATTATTCTCATAACATTCTTTATGTTGCTTTATCTTAAACTGAGTTTTGGTAAGGCGATGATTTTATCAGCATTATTTGAGAGTCTTTTGCTCGTGATGGATTATTTCGCGTTACTTATGAATATTTATATTTTTCATAACATGGAAGAAGTATGGGAATCACATGTTATACAGGGTTCATTGGTCGTTGTTTTAGGAAAGGCATTGTTACTTTTTGCTGTATTAATTATTAGAAATCATATGGAGAAAAAATCTTTGGCTATGCTGGCAGATACAGAATGGCTTCGGTTTATTTTTTTCCCTATTTTCACAATATGTGTTATTACAGCTATGATAAAAATGTCTGAAGATATAAAAAATAAAGCCCAGGAGAATTTATTTTTTGTTATAGCGTGTGGATTGGCGGGAATGAACATAGTTGTATTTTATTTAATATATGATATTTTAAAACGAGAAAATAAATTGCAGGAGGAACGTATTTATAGGATACAGGTTAAAAACCAAATAGGTATGTATCGTTCTATTTCTGAAAATTTTGATAAACAAAAGAAAATGACACATGAATATAAAAATCAGATTATGTGCATTGATTCTTTGATAAAAAAGAAGAAATATGATTCATTGGAAAGCTTTGTAAATAAAATCAGTGGTCAAATTAGTAAAGAATTGGATTTTATTTGTACAAATAATGTGATTGTGGATGCGGTATTGAATACTAAATATCAGGAAATAAGGGATAAAGGTATTGTTTTTGTATTTAAAATTAATGATTTATCATCTTTGAATATTAGCGATGAGGATGTTGTGGTTATTATGTCCAATTTATTAAACAATGCGATTGAAGCATGTGAAAAGTGCAGAGGGGATAAAATAATAAAATTGAAAATTGTTATAGAGGACAATAATGCGATTATATCGGTGAAAAATACTTATGAGAATGCTGTTATTTATGAAAATGGAGAGATACAGACTACAAAGATTCTGGATACAGATGAACATGGAATAGGAATAAAAAATATAGCTGAAACAATAAGGAAGTACGGGGGCTCTTATGTGATTCAAAACGATGAACGAGAGTTTTATTTTTCCATTATGATTCCTCTAGTGAAAAGTGATTTCTGAGAACAAATCACTTTTTTGTCGTTTTCTGCAAAATAAGTACACTTTCTGCAATAGACCTTGTTAAGAAATTGTGTATTGTTATACTTACAGTAGAAGGAGGCGTTGATATGATTGAGAAGATGGCAATGGGGTTGGTTGACCAAATGGCTGAGGAAAAAATGATTGACAAGGAAGCGGAAGAATATTATGTCTATACGCTTGTTTCGTTAATGGAAAAATTTATAACCATTGGAACTATTTTGCTAATAAGTGTACTGATTGAGAAATTAGTTCCAACAGCATTCTTTTTGTTATTCTTTTTGTCATTAAGAAAAAGAACAGGCGGATATCATATGAATACCTTTTTTCAATGTTATTTGGGTACAGTGGTTACTTATATGCTTGTCTTAGGTTTATGTATGGTTCTGGTTGACTATCCGCAGCTGGTTTTTGGATTATTATTAGTTGCAATTTGCATAGTTGAAGTTATAGGGACTGTTAATCATCCCAACATACATATGGATGCGGTAGAACTGTCAGAATCAAAGAGGGCGGCAAGAATTTTGTGTGCAGTTGAAGTGTGTGTTATTTACACTTTTACTTTGCTCGGAGCCGATATGATGTATGTTTGCCATATGGCAGTTGCTGTTATATTATGTGCGGTTCTGTTGCTGATAGCTAAAATATTAAAACAGGAGGTAAAGAGAAATGAAGAAAATTAACAAAAAGGTATTGAAGGTTGTGGAGAGGGTGATAAGAAATGAGATTAAGAGAGCCAGTGGTGATCCTCCGTTTTGTTTGGGGATATTTCATCAACCGAAAAAACCGGTAGAACATAAATGTAATAGAGAAAATAAATAAAGAAATAAATGGTAGTATATTTCTTCACAGACTCCTTAAATCCTATAATTTCAAGCTTTTGCGATACTTTGTTGTTCATATCATTATTCACCCACCAGGTGAAGAAAATATATGGTAAAATAGACGTAACAAAACCTATAGATTGGAGTCTTTTACCATGAATAACAACCACCGAATCACACTGAGCACCAATAAGAACATTATTGTTGAGTTTACAAATGATACAATAAATCGTTCTGAATAAAGTGTTTTTCAGGAAACATCCAATTTAGGAATTTTGATTAAGAGAGAGATAATAAAATGAAAATATGTTATATAGTTGTTTCAGCTTTTTTGATTATTTTCTATCCAAGACAATTAACACATCTTATGTGCTTTGGGAGACATCGTGATAAGAATATTGTCAAAAGCAAAGCTGCTTATTGGGGAATATATTTGTTTTGGACAATTATTTTTTTGATTGGTTGTCTGATGATGGGTTCAGCGATGAAAGTAAATTCTACAATGGATAAATTAGTGTATTATTTCATTTTAGGAAGTGATAATAGGGATTGTGTTGAATTGGGAAGTGAAGAGAATGATGAGGCATATATTTCTACATATTATACACGAAAGGAAATCAATGAGAGCTTTTTATTTGAGGTTGTCCAAAAACATGAATATGCATATGAGATGTGTCAATTACAGGAGTTGATAATTAAGAAACAGGATGAAAGATGGATACTTTATTTGAATGATGAGGTGATGGGATATGTAGAAGTAAAAAAAGGTTTTTTAATTAAGGAGTTTTGTTTTGTGTGGGATAGGCAAAAAATAGACCAAAGGAGGCAGTTATATGAGTAAAAAAATGTGCAAGAGGATATTTTCAGTAATTTTATCATTAGGTCTTGTTATGGTTCAATCCATGAATGTTAATGCAGCAGGTAATGAAGGATTAAGTGCTGAACAGTTAAATACTCTTTTGGAAGGTATGGATAGTATTGTTTTGCAGTTGGAAGAATTGGGACTCAATGATAGTGAAATAAATGGATTGTTCCAATTTACACCGCGTGAAGATAATTTTTATAAAGTAACACAAGTGAAGACAGCATCATATACTGGGAGTTTTGTAATGGAACAGTCAGATAGTGGTATTGACGATAGCGGGATTACAACATATGAGAGCTATAATGGAAATCCACCATCATCAAATGGGAAACAGCGGCAACGAATAGAAAATATATATGGAGTAGCATTGCAGTATTTTCATTCGGATTTTTATCAAGGTGCAGACCAAAATGGGCAGGATTTTGGAAATTATTTAACCTATTTATATTTATCACATTACATAGATGGACCTGGACGTGCGCCAACAAATAATGATTTACCATATATTATTTCTACCGATGATATCCAAGCGTATAATACTTTTTTATCAAGTGCAAATTTGTCGAGTTGGGCAACGGCATTAGCAGGTCTTGGAAGTGCTGTATATTCTGATATTGACTATGTTTCTAATTTAAATGCTATAAATACAGTTGATCAAACATTGTCTCTCAGTAGGCAGGATATAGCAATGGCAGGCGTTAACGGCTATAATACAAAAGGAGCAGTTGAAAGTATTGCACCATTAATTAAAGCATATTTTGATGAACATTATTATACGGCATCTGATGACGAGAAATTATCACAAGAGACTTTTGATTATGTCTCAAGTCAATTAGAGGCATTAAATTTTTACGAAAATTTTGATGAAAATATTACCAAAACGATTACAGACCTGTTGATAACTACATTTATTAGCGTTATTTGTAGTAGTGTTACTTTGATGGGGCTTTGTGTATCTGTTATTCCATTATTTGTATATGAGGCAACAGGACTTATACAGACAGCGGTATTGGTAAATCTTCAGTATTCGTTTAGTGGCAGATATGCGGTGCGGACAGGCATCTATTTGGGATTTTAAAAAATAGCAAAAATCTCTGGACACTGCAACAAACAGGAGCCTCGCAGGAACACTGCTGTAAAATCCGCTTAGTATGAGCGTATTTTGCAGCAAGTGCTCCTGCGAGGCTTTGTCATTTAATCCAATAAACTTAAAACGCTTTATTTCTTCTTCCACGCAAGAAGCCTCTCAATATGCAGCGGTTTCCCCTGAACAGCCTGCACCTTCAATCTGTTTTCCTCACTGAAACCAACCAGAATATCATGATTAGCCTCAGCCAGATAATCGATGATACCATCGATATCAGACTTCGTGTTCTTCGGACAATGAATATACAGATGCTTATTTGCGGAAATATGCAGTGTATATGAGATGCTGAAATGATACCACAGAATCTTGTGCAGGGTAGAGTATTTGTAAATCCATAAAATCTCTTTGATAGGCACGATGGCATTGCCATAAGGCGAGGTCATGATAAAATAGTGCTCTGTGATAAACATGTCCTCGGTGGCAAGCTGTGGCAGTGTCGCAAGCTCCTCCTCAGCCTCGGCAAGCAGCTTGTGCGGATTGCCAAATACAACAAGATTCTGACATGCAGGTGCCAAAACAGGAAACCTGATGCACAGGATGTAGAATATCAGGCTGATAACAGCATAGATGAGAGTGCCAAAATAAAAAACAAACATAAAAATAGTAGTTTTCAAATGGTACTCAGGCTCATTAAGATAGTAGCCTGTTATGGTATCGGAGAGTCCCTTGGAATCCCAACTCAGATCCTTAGACAGTTTATTTACAAACTGTGTGTAGGTGCCCTTTCCCTTTACGATTTTACCGACCACCGTGAGTTTGTCGATAGAGGGCAGACCCTCCTCACAGGTGGATGGTGCAAGCAGTACAATAGAGCAGTGCTTATCACGCATGCAGTAGTAGTAATAGCCCTTGATATCGTTGCCGTCCTTCATGGTGTAGCCGGTAAAGTAAAGCTTTTTAAGGGTGGTTTTTACATATCTGTCCGAATCCTTGTATGCAGCTTCAAAGCTGACAGAATCGTCAATGTGTATGGGCGATAAAATATCTCCGAGTGAAAATGCAAACCATAGCACGGTAAGCAGAATGATGTATACAATCGGAGAGAAAAGACGCCTTTTGTAAAATGCTTTGATGTTTTTTGTTATGTAGTGTTCGTAATTATCAATCATATGCTTAGTATAATGGTTTTTGTGCCTTATATCAACCTTGATTTTGAGACATTTAATTGTTATTATATGATTAAAGGGTCAAAAGGTATCATCGATGCATGCTTGCATGCAATTCGATGTATACCTTAGTGACCCGCACTACACCGAGAAAGTAGCAATTTGCTGCGGAAACGCAGAAAATTAGCGGATTTCGAGGTGGAGTCAGATTACGGGAATGCGTAGCATGTAGTAATCTGATTAATCATAAATGAGGGGCAAAATACCTTTTGACTCTCATATCATTACGGTAAATAGAAACACGAAATGAGGTAATTATGGAAGCATACACGAGTTTTGCCCGGGTGTATGACATGTTCATGGACAATGTGCCATATGAGGTGTGGGGCAGATATATTGTCGAAAAACTGCGTGCAAATGGCATAGACAGTGGATATGTCGTGGACTTAGGCTGTGGTACGGGAAAGCTTACCACGCTTCTTGCAGATGCAGGCTATGATATGATAGGCATTGACAATTCTTTTGACATGCTTGATATGGCGCTTGAGAGAGAGGATGACAGAATCCTTTATCTGATGCAGGATATGAGAGAGTTTGAACCGGGAGAAAAGGTGAGTGCCGTCGTAAGCGCATGTGACAGCATCAATTATATTCTTGAGCCTGAGGATCTTCAGGCAGTTTTTTTCTGCGTGAGCGAAAGTCTTAAAGAGGGTGGCATTTTTATATTTGATGTCAATACTCCATACAAATATGAGGTGCTCATGGCTGATAATACCATAGCTGAAAACCGTGATGAGGGCAGCTTTATATGGGATAATTATTATGATGCCGATGAGAAAATAAATGAGTATGACCTGACACTTTTTATAAAGGAGCAGTCAGAGGATGAGGATGACATCTACAAGAAGTTTGAGGAAACTCATTTCCAGAGATGCTATGAGATTTCAGAGCTTAAGGAGCTTCTTGAGCAGTCGGGACTTGTGTTTGATGCGGTGTATGATGCGTACACAGACGATCAGGTGAAGTGTGACAGTGAGAAGGTCACTGTAATTGCACATAAAGGATAGAATTAGATAATGAGAGGTAAATTATGTCAGATTATATAGTAAGAGCAACAGCGGCGGATGCCAATATCAGAGCATTTGCTGTAACATCAAGGGAGATGGTGGAGACCGCCAGAGAGGATCACATGACAACACCTGTCATGACGGCGGCACTTGGCAGGCTTCTTTCTGCGGGAGCCATGATGGGAGCTATGATGAAGGGCGATAAGGATATCATAACTCTTCAGATACAGTGCAGCGGACCTGCAAAGGGGCTTACCGTCACAGCAGATTCGCACGGCAATGTAAAGGGCTTTGCCATAAATCCACAGGTTGAGCTGCCACTCAATGCGGCAGGCAAGCTCGATGTGGGTGGAGCGCTTGATCTTGGTATACTCACAGTCATAAAGGATATGGGCTTAAAGGAGCCGTATTCAGGTCAGTGTGAGCTTAAAACAGGTGAGATAGCTGAGGATCTGACATATTATTTTGCCACATCTGAGCAGATTCCGTCGGCGGTTGGTCTTGGTGTGCTTGTGGATAAGGATCAGAGCGTGAAGCAGGCAGGCGGATTTATCATCCAGCTTATGCCGTTTACACCGGATGAGGTTGTGGACAGGCTTGAAAAGAAAATCACAGAGATTGATTCGGTGACACAGATGCTTGACAGGGGACTGACTCCGGAGCAGATACTTGAGGAAATTTTAGGAGATTTCGGGCTTGAAATCACAGATACGACTGAGACACGCTTCCACTGTGACTGTTCAAAGGAGCGTGTGAGCAGAGCACTTTCCACACTGAGCAAAAAGGATCTTGATTCCATCATCGCAGATGGTGAGAGCATTGAGGTAAAGTGCCAGTTCTGTAATAAGGCATATGAGTTTACGGTGGATGAGTTGAAGGAGATGCGCTAATTGAAGGACGGATATATAAAGGTCGCTGCAGCGACACCAAAGGTAAAGGTGGCTGATACTGTATACAACGGACAGCTTATTAAAGCTCTTATGAAGGAGTGCACTGACAACGGGGCAAAGGTGGTTGTTTTCCCGGAGCTTTGCATCACCGGATACACCTGTCAGGATCTTTTCTGGCAGGATAAGCTCATAGCTGCAGCAGAGGATGAGCTTATAGGGATAGCAGATTACAGCAGGAGCCTTGACGGCATATTTTTCATAGGGCTTCCATATGAGATAAACGGCATGCTCTATAATATGGCGGCAGTTGTATCGCGCGGAGAGGTGCTTGCCATGGTGCCAAAGACATTTCTGCCAAATTACAATGAGTTTTATGAGGCAAGGCATTTTGCATCGGGAGAAAACTTAAGCACATATGTCACACTGAAAAATGGACAGCAGGTGTCTGTAGATACTGATTTTATTTTTAGCTGCAAGCAGCTGCCAAAGCTTAAGATAGCGGTGGAGCTTTGTGAGGATCTTTGGACTCCGAACCCGCCGAGCATCAGGCATGCGATGTCGGGTGCAACAGTGATTGTCAATCTGTCTGCATCAGATGAGGTGACAGGCAAGGCAATATACAGGAGAGAGCTTGTGAGCGGACAGTCTGCCAGATTAATCTGTGGATATATTTATGCGTCAGCGGGAGACGGTGAGTCCACACAGGATGTGGTCTACTCAGGACACAATCTCATCTGTGAAAACGGAAATGTGCTTGCCGAGTCAAAGCGCTTTACAAATGAGACTATATACAGCGAGTTTGATGTAGAAAGAATAGAGACTGAGAGGCGCAGGATGACAACATTTGTTGTCGAGGATGATCACAGATGGGCTGAGTTTGATCTTGAGGTAAAGGATACCATTCTTAGCCGCTATGTAAATCCGGCTCCTTTTGTTCCTGCAGATAAGACAGACAGGGACAGACGCTGTGATGAGATTCTTATGATTCAGGCTATGGGGCTTAAAAAGAGATTAGAGCATACCAACTGCAAGACAGCAGTTATCGGTATTTCAGGAGGACTCGACTCCACACTGGCACTGCTTGTCACGGTAAGAGCATTTGACCTTTTGGGAAAGGATCACAAGGATATAGCGGCAGTTACTATGCCGGGCTTTGGAACAACAGACCGCACATATGACAATGCGGTAAATCTCATTAAATGCCTTGGAGCTACATTTATCGAGGTGGATATAAAGGATGCTGTAAATATACATTTCAGGGATATCGGACAGAATCCGTCTGTGCATGATGTCACCTACGAGAATGGACAGGCACGCGAGCGTACACAGATACTTATGGATATCGCAAACAAGGAAAACGGAATGGTTATAGGTACAGGAGATTTGTCAGAGCTGGCACTCGGCTGGGCGACCTACAACGGAGACCATATGTCCATGTATGCGGTAAATGCTTCGGTTCCAAAGACTCTGGTGCGCCATCTGGTAAAATACTATGCAGATACCTGCGGCAGCGATTTGCTGGAAAGTACACTTCTTGATGTGCTTGATACACCTGTTTCTCCTGAGCTTTTACCACCTGAAAACGGTAAGATTTCACAGAAGACAGAGGATCTTGTGGGCCCTTATGAGCTGCATGACTTCTTCCTTTACAATATGCTGCGCTGCGGCTATGCTCCTGCCAAGGTTTACCGCCTTGCAAGGATAGCATTTGAAGGAAAATATGATGATGAGTTTATTCTCAAATGGCTTAAGAACTTCTATCGCAGATTTTTCGCACAGCAGTTCAAGCGCTCATGTCTGCCGGATGGACCAAAGGTAGGAACAGTGGCGGTCTCACCGAGAGGAGACCTAAGGATGCCTTCTGATGCGTGTGGACGTATCTGGATGGATGAGGTTGATAAGCTGGGATAAGTAAGAGGGAAACAATGGGAAAGACACATAAGAAAACTCATAGAAGGCAGGGAAGCATAAAACGTGCAAGGCGCCGCGACAGGCGCATGAAAATAGGTGCGATAGTCCTTTGCGCCGCGATAATCATAACAACATTTCTGGCGTGCGGCATGCAGCTTTTGGTTCCTGTAGCTGATGCTGTAGTAAGCGCTGATAATAAGACGCAATCGGGGAATGTTGATGTGCAGAAGAATAATAATTCGCTTACCGCATCTAAAATGGATTCAGAAAAAAATCAAAACAGCTCAGAGGCTGATGTAAACGCTGCAAAGCAAAGCAGCGAGCCTGACAAGGAAACGAAGCTTGATGAGATACTTCACAGTGCAAAGTATCCGGGGCAGCTAAAGGAGCTTGCAAAGAAAAATGATGAGGCAATTGACTTCATATATGAGTATCCTAAGGAGCATTCGAAAGAGCATGATATTGATCTGACTGCAGAGGCTTCGCAGGATACAGTACCTCTTTTGCAGCAGTGGGATAAGAGATGGGGCTATGAAAAGTACAGTGGCAATTATTTTGCGGCGAGTGGCTGCGGTCCGACTGCACTTTCGATGGTTGTATTATATCTGACACATGATGCACAGGTATCCCCTCTTGCGGTGGCAGAGTATGCAAAGGAGGCCGGCTACAGTGTGGATGGCTCCGGAAGTGCATGGAATCTTATGAGCAAGGGCTGCAGGCACTACGGGGTAAATGCAAAGACTATAAAGGTGGATGAGGATACATTTAAAGAAAGGCTTGATGAGGGCAATCTGATAGTCGTAAATGTCGGTCCGGGAGATTTCACAGACAATGGACATTTTATGGTGATCACAGGCTATGATGATGAGGGCTTTACTATAAATGATCCAAACAGTATCATAAAGAGCAATACCCACTGGCAGTTTGAGAGGCTGAGTTCGCAGATCAGAGCTGCATGGAGGATGTTTGTGTAGATAATAAGTAACTATTCAATACAGAAATATGCGGTACCGCATATTTCGTAAGAAAACGTATATTATGTAGGAGCAAGCGCCCATCAGCGCAGCTGATTCTAATGCACTTGCGGCTCGCAACTGTGAAGGTACTGAACAGTTACGATAATAAAACCTGCTGTGTCATGCATGATGGACACAGCAGGTTTTTAGTTACATTCAGGAATAATTAATTAGTATAGTGTACTAAATTTATACAGACTAATAACAAACAATGAAGTATGGTATGCAGATTATAGCAATTGAATACCATGCTCCTCACATGCCTTAATTGTTTCCTCAGGCCACAGTGAGCTCTGTACCTCACCGATATGAGCCTTTCTGAGGAAGAACATACAGATTCGTGACTGTCCGATTCCGCCTCCGATAGTGTACGGAAGCTCCTTGTTGAGGATAGCCTTCTGGAATGGAAGCTTAGCACGCTCAGGACATCCGGCCTTGTCAAGCTGCTCCTTTAGGGCTTTTTCATCTACACGGATACCCATTGATGAAAGCTCAAGTGCGATATCAAGAACAGGATAGTATACGATGATATCAGCGTTTAAAGCCCAGTCGTCATAGTCAGGGGCACGTCCGTCGTGAGGCTCTCCGTTTGCAAGCTTGTCACCAATCTGCATTACACAGATTGCACCCTTTGCCTTTGCAAAATAATACTCGCGCTCCTTTGGAGTATTGTCCGGGAACATTTCCTCAAGCTCTGATGTGGTGATAAAGGTGATATCCTTTGGCAGAATCAAATCTATGTAGTCGTACTGTATAGCCATGTACTGCTCGGTCTTGCGCAGGCATTTGTATACTGTCTTTACTGTTTCCTTAAGGAAGTCTAAGTTTCTGTCCTCCTTGCGGATGATCTTTTCCCAGTCCCACTGGTCAACAAATATAGAGTGGATATTGTCAGTCTCCTCATCACGTCTTATGGCATTCATATCTGTGTAGATGCCTTCGCCGAGAGAAAATCCGTATTTCTTTAATGCATATCTCTTCCATTTGGCAAGAGAGTGAACGACCTCAGCCTCCTTGTCACCCTGCTCAAGGATGCCGAAGGTAACAGGTCTTTCATATCCGTTTAAGTTATCGTTTAAGCCTGTGGTAGGATCAACGAAAAGCGGTGCTGAAACACGTGTCAGGGAAAGACGCTGTGCGAGCATGCCCTGGAAGAAATCCTTAACAGTCTTGATGGCAAGCTGTGTATCGTGAAGATTCAGTGCCGAAGAATAGTTCTTTGGTATTGTTAATTTGCTCATTTTAGATTAAACCTCGTTGTATTATAAATTTTTAAATAAAATTCCTTTAACCTGATTATTATATCACAATTTTTCTAGAAAGATAGTCCATAATATGATAAAATTAGATAGTTTAAAGAGAAACAATATCGTTTTACCTTATTTTTACGTGTTTAAGGTGTTAATGAAAGGTAGTAGATTTATATGAGAAAAAGAGATATGACCTTTGCTTCGGCGGTACTTGAGGCAATAGATGCGCTTTTAGCTCTTGCGTATATAGGCTTACAGATTTATTATGGAGTGTGCTATCACATACAGGTATTTAAGTTTGTGGCCAATATACTTGTGCTTTTGCTTGTATACATTGCAATCACATGGCTGCAGCATTATCCGGAAAAGCTCAATCACATAGCAGCGGAGCTTTGTGTGGGCGATATCAGAAAGTATTCACTCAGGCTTTTGACGTTTGTAAAGCTTGTTTTTACTGCGGGGCTTTTGGTGCCATGCGTGTGTGATGCGTTTGGAATAGCAATCCGCGATGTATACAGCCTCATTATGATAGGGCTCATCCTTGTGGTGACGGCATATTATGAGTACAGGATATTTCAGGAAATAAAGTCATTGCGGAAATAATATAGGAGAAATAAAATGCAGCTTAGTATAGAAGAAGTTAAAAAGCTGGATAGTAACAGCTATCAGATAATAGATATAAGAAGTGAGGAAGAGGTGGCGCACGGTGCCATAAAGGGAGCACTCAATATTCAGGCAGAGGAAATAGAGTCAGATGAGAGGGTGTTGCATGATAAGAAGCTTGTCATAGTCTGCAGCCGTGGTAAGACGAGTGTGGATGTGGCAGAGTATCTCACAGAAAAAGGTTTTGATGCGGCAAGCTTAAAGGGAGGCTATATAAGTTGGCTGCTTGATGCCATGAAAGAGGATGAGGTGGCAGAGCGCGATATAAAGGCAGATGTGGAGCAAAGCATCAGAAAGAAATTTAAGAAATCCATCTGGCGCAAGTTTACAAAGGCGATAAACACCTATGAGCTTGTAAAGCCGGGGGATAAGATTGCAGTGTGTATCTCGGGAGGTAAGGATTCCATGCTCATGGCAAAGCTGTTTCAGGAGCTTAAGCATCACAACAAGTTTGATTTTGATGTGAAGTTTCTCGTCATGGACCCGGGCTACAATGAGGCGAACAGGCATGTCATAGAGGAAAACTGCAGGAACCTTGGCATCCCTGCCACTATTTTTGAGTCAGATATATTTGATGCTGTATATGATATCGAAAAATCGCCATGCTATTTATGTGCGAGGATGAGAAGAGGACATCTGTATGCATTTGCAAAGGAGCTGGGCTGCAACAAAATTGCCCTCGGACATCACTATGATGATGTTATCGAGACGATACTCATGGGCATGCTCTACGGTGCACAGGTACAGACCATGATGCCTAAGCTTCACAGCACAAACTTTGAGGGCATGGAGCTTATCAGGCCTCTTTACCTGGTCAGGGAGGACGATATCAAGGCATGGCGTGATTACAACGGTCTGCATTTCATACAGTGTGCCTGCAAGTTTACAGATACCTGTACCACCTGCAATAATGAGGAAAACCGCTCAAAGCGTGTTGAGATAAAGCAGCTCATCGCTAATCTTAAAAAGGTGAATCCTTTTGTCGAGGCAAATATATTTAAGAGCGTGGAGAATGTAAATCTGGCTACGGTTGTAGCATATAAAAAGGATGGCATAAAGCACAGCTTCCTTGATCACTATGATGAATAAGACAGATATATTTCAGGAGGGCATTGTATGGCAGATATCATGGATTATATTGACTGGCGTGGAGACATAGGCTTTGATGAGGTGCATGTAAATGAGGTGGACGGACTGATTTTTTCACAGCTTATTTATGTGCGGATGAAGCCATATATGCCGGATGCAAAGAAGTCATACCTTACGATAAAACAGCTTTCAAGCCTTTACTGCGCGGACCACAGTGATGATGAGATTGAGCAGATGCCTAATCTTTTCCGCCGCTCCGCGAGGCTGCTTCAAAAGCTGGCGCACTCAAGGCGCTATGCTGACTGCATTTTGAGATATTATATATACGATATTAGTGAAAAAGAGGAGTCGCAGTTTTCTGCGGTTACGATAGAACTGCCTGACGGCACATATTTCATTTCCTACAGTGGTACAGACCATTCCGTGGTCGGCTGGAAGGAAAACTTTAATCTAAGCTATCTCGATGAGACACCGGGACAGAACAAGGCGAAAAAATATTTAAAGCAGGTGGCAGCATATATATGCAATGATGATAGGGGCATAAATGAAAAAGCCATAAATGATAAAGCTTTAGATGATGAAAATATCAACAATAAAAGCATCAATACAAGAAAGCTGTGGATAGGCGGACATTCAAAGGGGGGAAATCTGGCAGTGTTTGCCGCCATGCATGTGGATAAAGAGGTGCAGGATGTCATTATTAAGGTGTTTAATTTTGACGGGCCGGGCTTCAATCACAAGATGATATATACGGCAGGCTACAAAAGAATTTTTGACAGAATAGAGACATTTCTGCCACAGTCGTCTATTGTTGGCTTGTTGCTTGAGCATGTGGACGATTATGAGGTGGTAAGAAGCCGTAATTCGGGGCCGCTGCAGCATGATGCTTTTTCATGGGAGATAATGGGCGGAAGTATCATAAAGGCGGATGGGCTGGACAAAAACAGTGTGCGCCTTGACAAGACACTCAGAAACTGGATAGGCAGCATGGATGAGGCGCAGCGAAAGCAGTTTGTAAATGTGCTTTTTTCAATAGCAGCGGACTCCAATTTTGAGAACCTTGACCAGATGTCATTTAAGCAGCTCATTGAGATGATAAAGGCTGCCGATGAGCTGTCAAAGGCTGACTGGAGCATGCTTAAGGATACAGTAAGACTCTTGATTTCTGCCGGTGTCGGCGTGGTCAGGGATGAAAAGGAGAAATAAATGTTAAATCAGTTTTCAAGAACACAGCTTTTGCTTGGAAAAGAGGCGATGGATAGGCTAAAGGGCGCAAGAGTCGCAGTATTTGGAATAGGAGGAGTGGGCGGATATGTCTGCGAGGCACTAGTCAGAAGCGGCGTGGGAGCGATTGACCTTATCGATGATGACAAGGTGTGTCTTACAAATATAAACAGGCAGATAATCGCAACCCGAAAGACCATAGGAAAATACAAGACAGATGTGATGGAGGAGAGGATTCATGATATTAATCCTGATGTCAGTGTCGTGACGCACAGGTGCTTCTTTTTGCCGGAAAATGCTGATGAATTTCCGTTTGAAGAGTATGATTATATAGTTGACGCGGTTGATACGGTCACAGCAAAGATTGCGCTTGTCATGAAGGCACAGGAGAAAAATGTCCCTATCATAAGCAGCATGGGAGCGGGAAATAAGCTGGATGCAAGTGCATTTAAGGTGGCTGATATATATAAGACCAGCATGTGTCCGCTTGCAAAGGTCATGCGCCGTGAGCTTAAAAAACGTGGCGTGAAAAAGCTCAAGGTGGTATACTCTGAGGAGAAGCCTACAAGACCGATAGAGGATATGTCTATAAGCTGCAGAAGCAACTGCATCTGCCCGCCGGGTGCCGAACACAAGTGTACGCAGCGCAGGGATATTCCGGGAAGCCTTGCATTTGTACCATCAGTGGCAGGCCTTATCATCGCGGGCGAGGTGGTACAGGACATAGCCTTTGACAGGGTATGATAAAGAATACAATTACGAAAAGAGAGGAATAAAAATGCCAGTATTTGATTTTAGCGATACACCGGTAGCAAACGAGCATCCGGAGTGTACATATGAGACATTTCATTCGACAGAGACCAGGGCATCGGCCGATAAACCGATTGTTGTGATAGACAATAAGCAAAAGGAGTGGGCGCACCATGCGCTCGGTATGTTTACAAATCCGATAAAGCGTACATCCTTTGAATTTGAGGATGGTGATGGGGTGACCAGTGCAGATATCCTGCGCATTGATTCACGCTTTGTGAGCCTTTTTAAGTGGCTTGGCGAAAATCACATAAAGGTACAGCTTTCAGGAGCCAATACACCTGACGGATACGCAGTATACAGGGTGAGGGAGGTGTCTCTTGGAAGAGGCACAAAGCTGTCTGCAGAGGACGGATTTCTGCAGTATATGATGGAAAGGCTCTTTGCCAGCACCATGCCTGAGGATGAGCCGGACCTTGATGATTACGAGGAAGAGGGCGACAGCATGAAGCTCACCAGTATACAGAGCATCACAGATTTCATGACCTGTGCAGGCCGTACACTGCCTGACAATATACTGCTGTGGGCCAGAAGAAATCTGGCAGTTGCGCGTTCAAGCGAGGTATCACCTGAGGAGAGACGCCATGCGCAGAGAGCACTTTCCATCATGATGAATATCCAGTGGAAGGGAAATTACTTTGAGGCAATTGACCCTGTGGAGGCAAGGCGCATACTCGATGAGGAACTCTATGGCATGGAGAGCGTGAAGCAGAGAATCATTGAGACCATTATCCAGATAAACAGGACTCATACACTTCCTGCCTACGGACTGCTGCTCTGTGGACCGGCAGGAACCGGAAAGTCACAGATTGCATATGCTGTTGCACGTATTTTGAAGCTTCCATGGACCACACTCGATATGAGCTCCATAAATGATGCAGAGCAGCTCACAGGAAGCTCAAGAATCTATTCAAATGCAAAGCCGGGAATCATTATGGAGGCATTTTCACAGGCGGGAGAGTCAAATCTTGTATTTATCATCAATGAGCTCGACAAGGCCTCAAGCAAAAACGGCAACGGAAATCCGGCAGATGTGCTTTTGACACTGCTTGACAATCTGGGCTTTACAGACAACTATATGGAGTGTATGGTGCCGACCGTCGGAGTATATCCGATTGCAACAGCCAATGATAAATCCCAGATTTCTGCACCGCTTATGTCACGTTTTGCAGTGATTGATATTCCGGACTATACCGATGAAGAGAAGAAGGTCATCTTCCAGCGATTTGCCCTGCGCAAGGTATTTGAGCGAATGGGAATGAAGGAGGAGGAGTGTGTTCTCACAGAGGACGGACTTGATGCAGTAATTAAGCTTCACGAGAACACATCGGGCATAAGAGATCTTGAGCAGGCAGCAGAGCATCTGGCAGCAAATGCACTTTATCAGATAGAGGTTGATAAGGTAAAGCAGGTGGTATTTGACGCTGAGGCTGTTTTTGAGCTTTTAGGCTAGCAGGATATATTACGGATACAGGAATTGTTACGAAAATAAAAGGAGATTGTCAGGATGAGAGAATTTGGAAAATCCAGAAAATTAGATAATGTGCTTTATGATGTTAGAGGACCGGTGGTGGATGAGGCGGCACGCATGGAGGAAAACGGCACAAATGTGTTGAAGCTCAATATAGGAAATCCTGCGCCGTTTGGCTTCAGGACACCTGATGAGGTGATATATGATATGTCTCGCCAGCTCACGGACTGTGAGGGGTATTCCAACTCCAAGGGACTTTTTTCTGCAAGAAAAGCAATCATGCAATATGCACAGCTCAAAAAGCTTCCTAATGTGACGGTTGAGGATATCTACACCGGAAACGGAGTCAGCGAGCTTATAAACTTAAGCATGTCAGCGCTTCTTGACAACGGTGATGAGGTGCTGGTGCCGGCACCGGACTATCCGCTTTGGACAGCCTGCGTTACACTTGCGGGAGGCACGGCAGTGCACTATATCTGTGATGAGCAGTCAGAGTGGTATCCGGACATAGAGGATATCAAAAAGAAGATTACAGACAAGACAAAGGCAATCGTAATAATAAACCCTAATAATCCTACGGGAGCGCTCTATCCAAGGGAGGTGCTGCAGCAGATAGTTGATGTGGCAAGAGAGCACGAGCTCATGATTTTTTCGGATGAGATATATGACAGGCTGGTGATGGATGACTATGAGCATGTGTCTATTGCGTCGCTTGCACCGGACCTCTTCTGTGTGACCTTCAGCGGTCTTTCTAAGTCACATATGATAGCAGGCTATCGTATCGGATGGATGGTTTTAAGCGGCAACAAGACACTCGGAAAGGACTATATCGAGGGTCTCAACATGCTCTCAAACATGCGTCTTTGCTCGAATGTTCCGGCGCAGTCGATAGTGCAGACGGCATTAGGCGGATATCAGAGTGTAGGCGAGTATATTGTGCCGGGCGGACGAATCTATGAGCAGAGAGAGTACGTCTACAAGGCATTAAACGATATACCGGGAATTTCGGCAGTAAAGCCAAAGGCAGCATTTTACATATTCCCAAAGATTGATACTGCAAGGTTCAACATCACAAACGATGAACAGTTTGCACTGGATCTGCTTCGTGAGAAGAAGATACTCATCATCCACGGCGGCGGCTTCAACTGGGATAAGCCGGATCACTTCAGAGTGGTATATCTGCCTCGAACAGAGATATTAAAGGATGCCACAGGCAAGCTTGCAGACTTTTTGTCTTCATATAAGCAGAAATAATTATTGGCATAGATAATTATAAAACATATGATATAAAACATATAACATATAAGCTCCGGCACAGAAAACTTTTTGTTCTGACCGGAGTTTTTATATTATGCTGTAATATTTTTTAAAAGTAACCTACCTGTAACTTTACATAATGTATTATACACTTGTATCGCGGGGCGGCTGCACTTTAGATGGCAGACCGCACAGCACTCAAAAATGCATAGAGAAGAAAAGGAGAATTAAATGGAACTGCTTAGAGTAGAACACTTATCAAAAATATACGGAGCCGGAGAAAATCAGGTCAAGGCTTTGGACGATGTGTCATTGAGCGTGGAAAAGGGAGAGTTTGTGGCAATTGTCGGGGCGAGCGGCTCCGGAAAATCCACACTGCTTCATCTGCTCGGAGGTGTTGACAGACCAACAAGCGGAAAGGTGTATATAAACGGCACTGATATTTTTGCAATGAATGATGATGAGCTTGCCATATTCAGAAGAAGACAGGTAGGCATCATTTATCAGTTTTATAATCTGATACCTATATTAAATGTGGAGGAAAACATGGCAATCCCGATGGAGCTTGACGGAAGAAAGGTGGAAAAGGCACAGATGGATGACATGCTTTTGCGCCTTGGACTTACAGAGAGACGCACTCATCTGCCAAATGAGCTCTCAGGAGGACAGCAGCAGCGCACATCTATAGGAAGAGCCCTGATTACGAGACCATCTATAGTGCTGGCAGATGAGCCGACGGGAAACCTGGATACCAAGGCCAGCAACGAGATTATGCATCTCTTAAAGACCTCAAACCATGAGCTCAACCAGACAATCATTATGATTACACACAATATGGAGCTTGCAAAGGCGGCTGACCGCACAATAATGATAGAGGATGGTAAAATCAGATGAATTTGATGAAGAAACTCACATTAAAAAACTTAAAGCTCAACAGGAAAAGAACTATTGTCACGATAGTCGGAATAATTCTGGCAACAGCGCTTTTGTCAGCGCTTGTCACACTTGTGTCAAGCTTTCAGTACAGTATGATTGAATACCAGAAGCAAAAGGGCGGCGACTTTCATGTGAAATTTTCGGGTGTGAAAATGTCTGAGCTTTCAGAGTTTAAAAACAACAGAAATATTGAAAGCACATTTGAGACAATGGGAATGGGCTTTGCTAAGCTTAACGGCTGCAAGAATGAGGATAAGCCGTATGCATATGTCATGGCAACAGATGAGGCAGGCTTTGAGAAAGGCTGCTTTAACCTGATAGAGGGGCGCATGGCAAAAAATGAGGATGAGATAGTCATTCCAAGGCACTTAAAGACAAACGGACGAATCGACATAAAGGTGGGAGATGAGATAACACTGGATGTCGGAAAGAGATATGATTCAAACACCGAAAGTGTCATATCGGAAAACTGCGCATATGAGCATGAGGCAGAGACACTTACCGATACTGTGACAAAGCGCTACAAGGTGGTAGGCATCATGGAAAGACCGGGCTATGGAATGGAGGACTATAGTGCCGCCGGATATACATTTGTCACATACTCTGATGAACTGGCAGCAATTGATAATGGCACAAAGAGTGAGGCAAGCGAAGTTGACACTACACTCACAGTGTACAGCAGATACACTCAAAAGGCTTTAAGAAACAAGGATGCTGTGACTGCTGATATAATTGGTGTGGATGAAAAGCTGTTTGAGAAAGCAAATGATTCATCTGTTGAAATGTCTGCTGAGGAGAGTGACAGGTTTCTTAAAGAGATGGAAAATGCAAAATATGATATATATATAAATGGCTTCCTTATAAGCTATGAGTGTGTTTTCCCGATTGACGGTACATTTAAAGCACTGTTTACAGTGGCTGCTGTTGTGGCTTTGATAATCATACTGACATCAGTGTACTGTATCAAAAACAGCTTCAACATATCAATCACTGAAAAAATCAGGCAGTATGGCATGCTTGCAAGCGTGGGTGCTACGAGGCGCCAGATAAAAAGCAGCGTTAAGACAGAGGCAGCAATGCTTGGAGTGGTTGGTATTCCTGTAGGTACCATGAGTGGTATTTTGGCATCGCTTATACTTGTCAAGGTGGTAAATGCGCTGTCAGCAGGCTGGCTTAACTTTGCTTTGAGCTTTCACACATCACTGCCTGCACTTATTCTTGCTGTGATACTGAGTATAGCGACAATTTATTTCTCCGCAACAGGCAGTGCAAGAAGGGCTGCAAAGGTCACACCGCTTGAAGCAATAAGAAACACAAAGGAGATTAAAATAAAGTCAGCAAAGCTTAAGACACCGGCGATTATAGGCAGAATCTGGGGTATCGGAGGCGTTATCTCATATAAGAATATAAAGAGGAACAATAAAAAGTACAGAACCACAGTGACATCCATTGTCATCTGCTCAGTAACCTTTATTGTGATATCATACTTTATGTCTATGGCCTTTAGCGTTGTTGGGATGTCATATGCATCAGTAGATTACAATATTGGAATAAATATGTCATGTAAAAAGGACCTTGATATTGAAAAGCTCTCTGAGCTTTTGAGTGGCATTGAAGGAGCTGAGGATTATCTGGTTGGAGCAGGTTATTATTTTGATGTAGATAAGCCGGAGTATACAAAGGAATATGGAGAGTATTGCGGGCAGCTTTATGATGACAGTGAGGATGTCTCACAAGAGTTTTTAATCACGGTTTTAAATGACAAATCATATGATAAGTATGCGTCTGACGCAGGCATAAAAAATGCAGATACAGGAGCAATTCTTGTAAATAAAGGCACATTTGATGTGTATAATGAGAAAAGCTCGAAATACGTCAAAGAAGAGATGGAGCTGTACAAATATAAAGCAGGAGATACAATCGAGTGCGGCTACAATGTGTATGAGGATGCTGTTGATGATGACAATGCTGTGGAAGGTGATACTGAAAGCAGCACGGAGGATAACAGTGGATACGTTGACGAGGAAACAATAAATAAAGGAGTCAGAAAAACTGTAGATGTAACTATTGCAGGTGTCACAGACAAGGTACCAACATGTTATAATGGCTACGGCAATACCTCGCTTTTGTTTATGAACCAAAAAGGCTTTGAAAGCTTATGGGCTGACGGCAAGAGCGGTAATGAGTTCAAACCGGGGAATGCGATATATTCGGCATATGTGGTTGCAGAAAATGCAGATGAATATCAGGATACATTAGAAAAGGAGACGGAAGAAAATCCTGAGTATTCCCAGATTAGTTTTTATGTCAGCAATATGGATAAGCAGATGCGCGATGAAAAATCACTCTTTACACTGCTTGGAGTATTCGCATACGGACTTATTGTGGTCATTGCCTTAATAGGAATCACAAATATCATCAATACCTTAAGCACCGGAATGGAGCTTAGAAGCCGCGAATTTGCCACACTAAGAAGCATTGGAATGACAGATAAGCAGTTTGCGGGGATGGTCAGACTCGAGAGTGTGTTTATATCTGTAAAGGCTCTTGTAATAGGTGTACCGCTTGGTATTTTAATAAGCTATCTCTTATGTGTTATGATGAACAGGATGGATGACGCAATCATTTATGAGCCGCCGTATAAAGCAATTATATTGTGTATAGTGGTTGTAATAATGCTGATTTATGCTATCATGAAACTATCAATGACGAAGCTTAGACACAATAACATTATTGAGACGATCAAAAATGAAAATCTGTAGGAAATGCGGGAGCTGATATGAAAAAAATACTTCTCATAGAGGACAATAAAGGAATAACAGAGGGACTGTGTGATACCTTTACAGAACCTGAATATGAGCTTTTGACAGCAGGCAATTTAAAGGAGGCTGGGGCGCTTTTGAGTGAGCACCCCGGCCTTGTGCTGCTTGATGTGTCACTTCCGGATGGGAACGGCTTTGATTTTTACAGCGAAAGGCTGGAAAAAGAAAGAACACCGGTGATTTTTCTTACCGCAAGGGATGAGGAAAATGATATAGTAAAGGGACTTGAGCTTGGAGCGGAGGATTACATCACAAAGCCTTTTTCTGTAAGAGAGCTTGTGGCGAGGGTAAACCGCGTGTTTTTGCGAAGGAAAAGTGATGACAGCTCATCTGTCATACACGCAGGAAGCATAAGCTATGATCTGGACAAAAAGGAAGCAATAAGGGCTGGACAGGTGATTGCTCTTTCAAGTCTTGAAAACCGTATACTTGATCTGCTTTTTACAAATCACGACAAGGCTGTGTCCAGAAATGCCGTGCTTGACTGTATCTGGGAGGCGACAGGCAACGATGTGTATGACCATACAGTGACTGTCTATATGAAGCGCATCAGGGCAAAGCTTGGTGAGGATGTGATAAAGACTGTGAAGGGAATCGGGTATCGTGTTGATTCAGATGAAGCTCTTTAAACAGTATCGGCTGACAGAGACAGTTCCCGGGGGAAAGCATGAGAAAGAAGAAATATAATTTAGAGAACAGAAAACATTTTGTGTATTTTGCAATAATATATACATGTATATGTGTGACGGTTATGGCTTTTACCGTCTTTTTTCAGTACAGGGCGTATACAAAAAACTATAACGTCACAGTGGCTAAGCTATGTGCACTCATTCATGAAAAATATCCCGATGTATCAGATGGCAGCATAGCCGGGATTCTAAATGACAGCAGCTTAGGCAGCGATTATACAAATTTAAAAAGCGCAGAGACGCTCTTAAAAAAATACGGTATTGATATGGAAAAGGATTCTGCGGTTTTGTCAAATGAAAAAGCGCTTAAAGGAGCGCTTTGGCTAGACATATTTCTTGTTGTGCTTTTTGCAGGGGGATTTTGTCTTTACATTGTGCTTATAAGATTTAGCTTTAAAAGACAGGTCAGACAGGCTGCGGATTATCTGCGCCGCATAAATCAGGGAGACTACAGACTTGTTATGGCAGATAGCACAGAGGGGGAGCTTTCTATACTAAAGGGAGAGCTTTACAAGACAGCAATCTATTTGAGGGAGTCTGCGGAAAATGCAAAGGCAGACAAGCTTTTGCTAAAGGATGCGCTTTCTGACATATCGCATCAGCTTAAGACACCGCTCACATCACTTTCGATAAATCTGGAAAATCTGGAAGGAAATCCTGATATGGCATCTGAAAACAGAAACAGGATAATGCGCAGGGCAAAGCGCGATGTGGACAATATATCGCATATGGTGCAGGCTATCTTAAAGCTTTCAAGGCTTGAAGCGGATGTTGTGGAGTTTGATGAGAAGGATACGCTGCTGTCTGAAATTGTGTCTGAGGCAGCTGATAATGTTATGGCACTTTGCGATTTGAGAGACATAAGGCTGTCCATAGATGAAGGCTCTGATAAGGATGCCAGTATACATGCTGATGCATACTGGCAGTGTGAGGCCATTACAAACATAGTAAAAAATGCAGTGGAGCACGCAGAGAGTGAGGTAAAGATAGGTTTTTACAGGTATGAGATGTATGCAGAGATAACAGTGCAAAACGATGGAGAGACCATAAGTGATGAGGACAAAAAGCATATTTTTACGCGTTTTTACAGCGGCAGCGGACAGCCGGCAGACAGCATCGGCATAGGACTTTCGCTGGCGGAAGCAATTGTGCGTCATGACAATGGATATATCCTTGTGGAGGATTGTACAAAAGATGTATTAAATGAAAAAAATGAATGCAGTGGCACACGCTTTGTGGTAAGATATCTGTGATAAGTTGAGAAAAATTATCAATAAATACACTAGGAAGCGATAAAATGACACTAAAAGAACTTGGCATAGGACAGAGTGCCAGAATACTTACAGTAGGCGGTGAGGGCGCACTGCGCCAGCATTTCCTGGATATGGGAGTAATCCCAAAGGCCGAAGTAACAGTTATCAAATTTGCACCGATGGGAGATCCGATGGAGCTTCAGGTGCACGGCTATGAGCTCACATTGAGGCTTGATGATGCGGCACAGATTGAGGTAGAATTAATTGACAGCCGTTCAAGAAAGCATGAGGGCCCTAAAAAGATAAGCAACACAGCCCATCCCGGACTTGGCGAGGAGGGCAAATACCATGTGAAGGGCAGTGGCAATCCCCTTCCGGATGGTGAGAAGCTCACATATGCACTTGTGGGAAACCAAAACTGCGGCAAGACAACACTTTTCAATCAGCTTACAGGCTCAAACCAGCATGTCGGCAATTTCCCGGGAGTGACGGTGGACAGAAAGGATGGCTCTATTAAAGAACATCCGGATACATCAATCACAGATTTACCGGGCATTTACTCAATGAGCCCATATACTAATGAGGAGATTGTGTCGAGAAACTTTGTGCTCGATAACAAGCCAAAGGCCATAATAAATATCGTAGATGCGACAAATATCGAGAGAAACCTGTATCTGACCATGCAGCTTCTTGAGATGGATATACCAATGGTTATCGCACTCAATATGATGGATGAGGTGACGGCAAACTCAGGATCAATCGATGTAAATAAAATCGAGGGACTGTTAGGAGTGCCTGTTGTACCGATTTCTGCCGCACAGAATCAGGGTGTTGATGAGCTGGTGCGCCATGCGATACACATTGCAAAGTATCAGGAGCGTCCGGGCAGACAGGATTTCTGTGATGAGAATGATTTTGGCGGTGCTGTGCACAGATGTATACACGCGGTCAGCCACCTGATTGAGGATCATGCAAAGCTCGCCGGAGTTCCGATTCGCTTTGCTGCTACCAAAATTATCGAGGGAGATGCACTTATATTAGAGCAGCTTCATCTTGATGAGAATGAGAAAGAGGCAATAGAGCATCTGATTGTCCAGATGGAAAAGGAGCGAGGCCTTGACAGAAGCGCTGCAATTGCGGATATGCGCTTTACATTTATTGAGAAAATATGCGAGAGCACCGTGGTAAAACCGAAGGAGAGCAGGGAGCGTATCAGAAGTGAGCGCATCGATCGTGTTCTTACAGGCAAATACACGGCAATACCGTGCTTTATAGTGATAATGCTTGCTGTATTTTATCTCACCTTTAACGTAATCGGAGCAGGCCTTCAGTGGCTTTTGGAGCAGGGCATAGGAGCACTGACCGCGCTTACGGATAAGGCACTTGCAGCGGCTGGTGTGAATGAGGTGCTGCACGGACTGGTAATAGACGGTATCTTTCAGGGTGTCGGAAGTGTATTAAGCTTCTTGCCGATTATCGTGACACTGTTCTTTTTCTTATCACTTATGGAGGACAGCGGATACATAGCGAGGGTTGCATTCTTCATGGACAAGCTCCTTCGTAAGATAGGACTTTCAGGACGAAGCATAGTACCAATGCTCATAGGCTTCGGCTGTACGGTGCCAGCTGTCATGGCGACACGTACACTGCCAAGTGAGAGAGACCGTCGAATGACTATACTCCTCACACCGTTTATGAGCTGTTCGGCAAAATTGCCAATTTATGCATTCTTTGTTAGTGCATTTTTCCCGAAGCATGGAGGACTTGTCATGGGAGGACTGTACTTCCTTGGCATAGTTGTCGGAATACTTTTCGCATTTATCTACAGAAAGACTTTGTTCAGGGGTGACGCAGTGCCGTTTGTCATGGAGCTGCCAAACTACAGGATGCCGGGCGCCAAGAATGTGTGCCAGCTCCTCTGGGAGAAGGCAAAGGACTTTTTGCAGAAGGCATTTACAGTAATACTTATTGCCACAATGCTTATATGGTTCTTACAGAGCTTTGACATACACTTTAACATGGTAACAGACTCAAAGGACAGCATGCTTGCCGCTATTTCAAGTGTTATCGTGCCTGTCTTTAAGCCTCTGAGCCTTGGCGACTGGCGTATATGCACGTCACTTATCAGCGGACTCATGGCAAAGGAGAGTGTGGTATCAACACTGGAGATACTGTTTGGAGGAACTGTTACGACAGCACTCACAACACTTTCAGCTGCATCTCTTCTGGTGTTCTCGCTGCTCTACAGCCCTTGCGTGGCTGCTATAGCATCCATAAAGAGAGAGCTGGGTGCAAAGTGGGCAGTCAGCGTGGTGCTTTTGCAGTGTGCGATTGCATGGGTGGCAGCATTTATTGTAAGAATTATTGGACTTCTGCTAATGTAAAAAAACTGACTACAAAAAATATAAAAGGAGATATGTGATGGAGATTAAACTGGAAAATGAATCACTTGAGCTCACAATAAACAGCTTCGGAGCAGAGCTTAAAAGCATAACCGGCAAGGAAACAGGTACACAGTATCTGTGGGATGCCGATGAGAAATACTGGAAGAGAAGCGCACCGGTGCTTTTCCCGTTTGTCGGCAGCTTAAAGGACAAGAAGTTTACCGTTGATGGGACAGATTATCTGATGGGACAGCACGGCTTTGCAAGGGATATGGAGTTTGAGCTTGTGTCACAGACAAAGGATGAGGCATGGTTTTCACTTAAATCAAATGATGAGACTCTTGCAAAATATCCGTTTGAGTTTGTGCTCGAAATCGGCTATAAGCTCTCAGGCAGTGAGATAAAAGTGACCTGGAGGGTGACTAATCCTGCGAAAAAGGATTTACTTTTCTCAATCGGAGGTCATCCGGCATTTATGTGTCCGGTCGCAGAGCAGGGAAAGCAGTCAGACTATTATCTGAAGCTTGACACAGACAAAGCAATCACCTACGGACTTATCTGTGACGGAGGACTTTTAGACAAGGATGACAATCTGCTTAAGGTGGATGCGGATGGATACTGTCAGATAGATGAGCATATGTTTGATAAGGATGCGCTCATAATAGAAAACAGACAGGCTTCAAAGGTGAGCCTGTGTACACCGGATAAGAAGCCATACCTTACGGTGTCCTTTGATGCGCCTTTATTTGGTCTGTGGTCACCGGCAGGAATGGGAGCACCGTTTATCTGTATTGAGCCGTGGTACGGCCGATGCGACAGAGCAGGCTTTGCCGGAGAATTGAAGGACAGGGAGTATGGTAATTCGCTTGCACAGGGTGAGAAATTTGAGAAGTCATATACGATTGCAATTGAGCTGTAGATTTTCTTGTTCTCGGGTGGCTTAAATACTTATTAAAATAATAATATAAGACATAATTAGAATCATGGGGCTGCGGTATATTGCAGTCCCATGATTTTTAGATAGTAAGGATTTTTCACGAACTTGAAATAATGTAATGTAGGATAGCATAACGCTATATGTGCCTTGATGCACCTGCTTTCTTCAGGTTTGCCTGAAGCAGCCATTTCTGATCAATTTTCTTAAGATCTTCACCGAATCTGACATGCAGCCGAACTGAGCCTTCGAGTTGCTCGATATGTTCAATGGTGCCCTTGCCGAACTTTGGATGATTGACATCGTCGTTGATATTAAATTTTACAGTACTGTTTTTCTTTTTGCGGTATTCCTGCTCGCGTGAATATGTGTCGCGGATAGGAATACTCTTGTCAGTAATTTTCTTTTTGAGAACCTTATCATAATCGTGCTTAATAAGTCCTTCACCGGCTTTGTAGTAAGGAGTGGGAGCTGCTCCGATAAGTGAGCAGCAGTATTTCCACGCACTTCCGTGGATGCCGGGCTGCCAGTTGTATTTGTCAGGAATGTCCATATTGTATTGCATATAGTGGGCATATTCATGCTTATATAAATCCATCCTGTCATCCTTTGACAAGGGCTTTGCCACACAGTAGCCGATGAACAGCAGCGAAAAGTAAAAGCCCTCACCCTCAGGGGCGGCTTTAGGCGAATAGGCACCGAGCCTGTCCGTATCAAAGCCAAAGGTGATAGGAACCCTTGCACCGTTAAGCCCAAGCTGTCTGTCGAGTTTTTGGTAGAGAAAGCGGATTTCTGCGAGATGTATTTTTGTTTCGTTTTCGAGTAGGTGTCGTAAATTGTTGTCTATGTTCATAAGTATATTTCTCTAAAAAATCAGTTTGTTTTCAACACAGTAATGATATATTCCGTCATCCTCAACCGATTTGCATACAAAATCAGCCTTAGCCTTGACTTCGTCCTTTGCATTGCCCATGGCAATACCCATGCCTACGGCTTCAAGCATTTCAATATCGTTATGTCCGTCTCCGAAAGCAATGGCTTCATCCTTTGAGAAGCCATAATGCCTAAGCACTGCAGCAACAGCATTGCCTTTGCCACTGTTAAGCGGAATAATATCAACGGCCTTATCCCACCATGCAGTTATCTGTGAGTGTGGCGCACCGGATAGAATCTGTGAGTGCTCATCTTTCTGGCAGGAGCACATAATCTGGTAGATATCAGTTTTACTTATCTCGTCAAAATTGTCAGCGATTTTAAGTTTTTCACTGCCGAAGGCAAAGTACTGCTCTAAATCAGGGTCGGTACCGTTTGTGACAATCATATGCTCGTTGCTGATTGCAATGGCGCGGTTCATCTGCTTTAGATTGGAAATTATCTGATATTTGTCGTGCTCATTAATAGGATTTTTGAAGATGATATCATTGCCTTTGGTGACGAATGAGCCGTTAAAGGTGAGCAGAACATCAAAATCAATTCCATCAAAATGAGGCACACCTGTGTAGCTTCTTCCGGTAGCCATACAAAGGATGATGCCATTTTGGTGGAGCTGCCTAAGTGCAGCAGCAGTGGTTGCTGATAATTCTTTATGTCCCAGCCGAAGCAGGGTGCCATCCACATCAAAGAATGCTATTTTAATCATAATTCACCTGCCTGTTTTAATGCTAGTTTAATGATATTTTCATTTATATAGAATCCGTTTGATTGAATTTTGGTTATTGCATTTTTTACAGAAGAAATAATCCCTGATTGTTTAGCTTTTATAAGAACACCTAAGGTGCCCGTTACTGTTAATCCAAGATATTTTGCTGTTTTTTTTGCTGCATTATCGTCGATGATAACTAAGTCTGCATTACACAATGCAATTAATGGTGTTGAATTGACAATTACCCTACGCATTATTCATCTCCTCTATAAATTCTGCTTCATCATCAAAACTGAAGATTGATATATTATTATTGCCTAGATATTTGATGAAATCTTCCTCACTCATTCCGGCTATCTGTGCACAATATCCAATAGAAATATGGTTTTTTAAATAAAGCATTAGAGCAGTAGCTTTCTTGGCAAAAGCATTAGCTTCATCTTTGGTCATTTTGGTATCGTATAATACTTCATCTGGTATTTTTGTCGCAATACTACACATATAAACATCTCTTTCTATTATAATGTATCATTAATTATATCTCAGTTACATGATAACATAATAAGCGCAAGATAAAAACATTTATTTAAATTTCTGCCACAACGTAGGGTACGTAAGCCGGGGTCTGTGTGGTACACGCACTTTAGCTATCGCTACGCTTAGCAACTAAGATCCTGTACGAAATTATGCTCATGAAGCGTAGAAACGCACCTGCATGGACGCAGGGGAGAGGAAGATTTACATATGTGTACGCAGGAGGACATGGTTCATAAAGATTACAATTTTTTATAACTGTGTTCTTGATATTAAGGACACAAGTGGCTTTTTTCAATATGTTGTTGTTAATTTATGATGTTGGGCTTCCACCATTATGCCGGAAGCCTCACAAAAAGTAGCTGAAACAGCAGAAATCCCTAAAACAGCACCCAAACCCAGCCCAAAAGTCGGAAAAAAGCCGAGAAAAAGTAGCTGAAACAGCAGAAATCCCTAAAACAGCACCCAAAACCCAGCTCAAAAGCCGGAAAAGACCCGAGAAAAAGTAGCTGAAACAGCAGAAATCCCCAAAACAGCACCCAAACCCAGCCCAAAAGCCGGAAAAAAGCCGAGAAAAAGTAGCTGAAACAGCAGAAATCCCCAAAACAGCACCCAAACCCAGCCAGAAAGCTGGAAAAGACCTGGCAAAAAGTAGCTGAAAGATGGCTTAGTTGAGAATTAACTACTGTGGAGTGTACTAGAACTTGTGAGTAGCGTGTCATTTGTAACCGCCAAGGCGTACACAATGAAGCAGTAACTATAAACCATGAGATTATAGCAAACCATCTAGCATATACATTTGTATAAGTTTCGACGGTTTCGTCGTGCATAGAAAACCTATGAGCATAATTTCGTACAGAATCTTAGTCACGAAGCGTAGCGAGGGCGAAAGTGCATGTCCCCACAGTCCCCGGCTTACGTACCGACCTACGATCGATGCGCAAAAGTTGCGCACAAAAAACGCGCACCTAATCCCTTATTTGTGAAAAATGCTTGAAAACAAAAGTTAAAAAATGTCGAAATTGCACATTGACATAATCATAATACTGTAATATACTAAGTTCAGAACAAGCGGTTGCGCGAAAAAGCGCACCTAAGAAATAAATTAAATTACAAGCAAATGGAGGAAACAACGGATGGACAAATTTATTGTTAACATCATTCACCGCCCTGAGATGGTGCCTGAGTACTCAGCAACAGTGACAGGACAGGGAAAAGAAGAGGATATTGGAGATAAGAAGCTTATCACAGAGTCACTCGACATCTTCAAGACACAGCAGAGACTTGCACATGAGGCAGGACTCAAAACCACAATCCAGATGACATATGCTTCACTTTTTAATGATGAGGCAGTAGAGCTTGCAAAGCAGGATCACGAGAAATACGGTGATGAGATAGCACTTTCACTCCTTGGACTTCCATGTGAGGAGTTTAGAGAGAAGTATAAGACAAAGGATTTCTGTATCTGGATGTTCTCAATGGAGGACAAGAAAGCTATCGTAAACGATGTTTTCGAGAAATTCCATGACAGATTCGGTTTTTATCCTGAGTCAACAGGCTCATATTATATGGATGCAGACCTTACAAACTACATCAAAGAAAAATACCCAATGGTAAAATGTGCAGTTGCAACATGCTGGGAGGAGGGCCCTAAGGCATACCACACATGTAACAACTCATGGTACACACTTTTCGACGGAGGCCCATGGGCACCATGGATTCCATCAAAGCAGAACACACATGCGCCGGCAGCAAATAAGGAAGAGGATAGCGGAATCGTAGCAATTCCACATCTCTCACGTGATCTTATTGCATGTTATGACGGAAACGGCTCAAACTTCGGAACACATCCACAGAACGTGCTTCGTGGAATGATTTATGATACAAAGACATGGGAGTATCCATATCTTTACAACCTCATCGACCAGTACAGAGACCTTGCAAAATACAATAACGGATATTCATACAACATGATGTTCGTAGGACCTGGCTGGATGAACAAGATGGGACGCTGGGAACAGCCATATGAGCTTCTCTTAAAGTCATACACAGACGGCTGTAATTACTATGGCAAGTTAAAGAAAGAGGGCAAGCTCATCGACATGACAATGTCAGAGTTCGCTGATTACTACAGAGAGAAAAAGGGTGTCAACGCAGGCAACTACAATGAGCCTGAGTGTGCACCATGGAGAGATATCCTTTACGGCTCAGACAAGCAGCTCTTCTGGTACTGTGACCCATACATGAGAGCATGCGTAAACATGGATCAGGGTGGAGCAATCGTAGACCTTCGTCCATACGTTGCAAAGCTTGAGTGGCCGGTAGGAATCGGAACAAAGCATGTACAGGATGCATCTTATCCATTCCTTATTCAGGAGAAATACAGAGCAGGATACTTTACACACTATGCAGGAGCTGGAACAGTAAGAAGTGCCAAGCTTTCACACAACGGTGAGGAGGTTGACCTGTGTCTCTGTCCTACACACAGCCATTTTTCAGAGGAAGTTATTGATGGCAAGAAGACAAGAATCCTTACACTTGATCCTGTAGATATTGAGTTTTATGATGTTAAGCTTACTCTTCAGACAAAGGAATACTTTGAGGAGGGCTCATCAAACATCAAGATTGAGCGTAATATCCTTAGCATGAGTGATCCAAATGCAGAGGTTTATCTCGATGAGTACATCACAGCATGCTACGGAACAACAGAGTATCCTGAGGATATGACAGGCATCACACTTACATGTGAGGGAGAAAAACCACAGAGCATCAATTATGAGTACAAGTGTCGTGATGCAAAGCTTGACGGAGCAACTGCAGTAAGCGCAGTAATTCCTGCAATTCAGACAAAGGTTTCACTCACACCATCTGCAAAGGCAGAGGGATACATTGAGGAAGGATATGCATTCTCTCCAATGTTCAAGCTTGGTTACAAGAAACAGATTAAAGACAAGGAGGTATTTGCAACATGGCTCAACTTGGAAAAGGCAAATTAAATTACAGATGTCCTTTATGTTTTATGAGGGATCTTGATATTGATATGTTCTATAATAAGGAAACAGGTATTTATAGCTGCATCCGTTGCCAGTTCAGAGGCACAGAGGAAGAGGTGCTTCAGGGCAACGAGGATGTCCGCAAGAAGTACAAGGCTATGTACAAGAGATTCGACAAGTTCGATTTTGATTAAAGTAGTGATTGGTACGCTGCTGCTATAATAGCAGCAGCGTATTTTGCATTTTGCTACAAAGGAGAGTATATATGGCGAAAAGAAAAAAAGACACGATGGAATTCAGATTCTATGAGCTGCCACAGGGAGAATCAGCACTTGTGCTGTGCGGAGAATCCTGGAAGAGAGTGTATGGTCATGAGGAATTTCACCTGCATTTCCATAATCTGCTTGAAATCGGCATCTGCCGCGAGGGGGATGGAAATATGTATCTGGATGAGGATATTTACCAGTATCATGACGGCGATATCACATTTATACCTGAGAATTTTCCACATGTTACAGTCAGCTATGGTGAGGTGGTGAATTTCTGGGAGTATATTTTTATTGACATACGTTCTGTGATAGAAGAGATGTTCCCAAACAATACGGCATTCCAGAATGAGGCAGTTACGACTATATCAAAAAAAGCGTTTATGACTAACGTGTATCAGAGTCCGGCTATGGCTGAGTATATAAATGCCATAATAAGGGAAACCCGTGAACACAAGATTTATTGCCAAAGGACGGTAAAGCTCCTTGTGCAGGGAATTGTAATAGAGCTGTTGCGCAGGTATGATGAGCTTCCAAAGGAGGATAATAATACCGTAAAGGGTACCAATATGTCACAGATAGCCACAGCACTAGACTACATGAACAAGCATTACAGCGAATCGATAAAGGCAGGGGAGCTTTCGGAACTATGCAACATGAGCGAGACTCATTTCAGGAGACTGTTTGAATCATACATCAATATGCCGCCTATGGAGTATCTGAATCTGATAAGAGTGCAGAAGGCGTGTGAGCTTATGAAAAAAACAAATGAGCCTATGGAGCTTATTGCACAAAAGTGTGGATTTACAACCCAGTCAACTTTTAACCGTAATTTCCGAAAATTTTTGGACACTTCGCCATATCAGTGGAAGATAAATCCTGAAAATTATGAGCATAAGCTGCTGAATTTTAGGATATCTGCACTAAAGGGATGGTAGAAAATACTTATTTTCGTATAATTTTGTACATTTATGATTGAATGTGCATATAATTGTGTGGAATATGTTAACACAAAGGTGCTATATATGGTTATAATGACTATGTAATCGAGAAACGGACAAGCATTTATGGTTAAAGTGCCCAATTAAAATAATATGACTATGAATGAATTGTGAACGGAGTATTGCAAAAACATCATTTTTATTAGGGAGGAAGAAAAATGAAAAAGAAAGTAGTTTCATTATTACTCGTAACAACAATGGTTGCCTCACTTGCAGCCGGATGTGGAGATTCATCTTCATCAGGAGATGGCACAGAAAAGACTGGTAAGAAGGTAGAGACCGTAAATGACGGCCATACACTTACAGCATGGGCCTGGGATGCAAGCTTCAATATCCCGGCACTCAAAGCAGCAGCAGAGGATTACAAGAAAAATGTAGATCCTGATTTCGTACTCAATATCGAAGAGCAGTCACAGTCATCTGATATTGAGACAGCAATTACAACAGCAGGTTCAGCAGGAGATTACAGTACACTTCCTGACATAGTATTATTCCAGGATCACTACTTCCAGCAGTACCATACAAATTATCCTGACGCATGGGTATCAGCAAATGATGCAGATGTTAATTGGAATGATTTCAGCCAGGAGAAATTATCATTCTCTACAATCGATGGAGAGCACTTTGGATTCCCTGTTGATAACGGAACAGTTATCTTTGCTTACAGAACAGATCTTCTTGAGCAGGCAGGATACACAATCGATGATATGACAGGTATTTCTTGGAAGGACTTCATCGAGGTAGGTAAGAAGGTATATGATAAGACCGGTAAATACTTACTTTGCATGGATGGAGACGGAAACGATTTATTCTACATGATGCTTCAGGCAGAGGGCGAGTCACAGTTTAAGGATGGCAAGCCAAACTTTGTAGACAACGCTAAAATAAAAGAAATCATGCAGGTACTTAAGGATATGATCGACAACAATGTTCTTTACCTTGCAAATAACTGGTCAGATTACACAGATCAGGCTATCCAGGGAGATATGGTTGCAGGTGTTATGAACGGAAACTGGATCATTCCTACAATCGAGAAGGTTACAGACAACAGTGGAAAGTGGGAGATTACATCTCTTCCAACACTTGAGGGTGGCGAAGGCTATGCATCAAACGGTGGTTCTTCACTTTACATCACAAGCAACTGCAAGCAGACAGACCTTGCTAAGAAATTCTTAGCATATACATTCGGTGGCGGATCTTATACAGACAAGGGTGTATCTGAGACATATGACAATGCTCTTAAGAATGGTGGTGTTATCACTACATATACACCTGCAGGCAAGTCAGAGGTTTACAACGAGGGCGTTGAGTACTTCAACAACCAGCCAATTTACGCTAAGATCGTTGAGATGGGTGCAAATGTTAAGACAATCGAGCAGAGCGATTTCCATTACGATGCACGTAAGAAGCTTGCTACAGCACTTATCAATATTACTCAGAACGGTGCAGATATCGATTCAGAGATAAAGACAGCAGAGGATGACCTTAAATTCACAATGGGACTTTAATCTGTTAGCTTGATGGCAAATGTACAGGGAGCCATTAAATGGCTCCCTGTTTTTTCTCAAAGACGTATAGTTAGGAGGCCTTTACAGTGAAGAATAAGAAAAAAGGAATGAGCATAACCGGTAAACAGAGGGCTGCCGGCTGGATTTATCTGGCTCCGGCTACAATACTCATTTTCATAATGAGCTTCTGGCCTATAATCCAGGCTGTTATCACATCCTTTAAAACCGGTTCAAGTGCAAATATGCAGTGGGCTAATCCATTTGCCTACAATTACACAAGAATGTTTCAGGATGCGGTTTTCAAGAGATCTATCGGAAACACATTCTTATATTTAATTATCGAAGTGCCAATCATGCTTGTACTGGCAATTTTACTGGCACAGTTACTTAACAACAAGCATCTTAAATTTAAAGGATTTTTCCGTACATGTGTATTTTTACCATGTGCAACATCACTCGTATCATATGCATTGATTTTTAAATCGCTTTTTGCAACACAGGGACTTATCAATACAATCCTTGTTAAACTTGGAATATTAGAGAGCAACTTTAACTTCCTCGGTACAGGCTGGAGCGCTAAGATTATTATCATAGTAGCTCTTATCTGGAGATGGACAGGATATAATATGGTGTTCTTTTTAGCTGGTCTGCAGAATATCGAGTATTCTGTTTACGAGGCGGCAAAGATAGATGGAGCGAGCGGCTGGAGGACCTTCTGGTCTATCACGGTTCCTCTTCTTAGACCTACAATTGTTATGACAACCATCATGTCAATAAACGGTACATTACAGCTCTTCGATGAGTCTGTAAACCTGACAAAGGGTGGACCTGCAAATGCGACAATCACCATGTCACATTATATCTATAACGGCTCGTTTGGTGAAGGTGTTGCAAACTTTGGATATGCATCAGCAATGTCTGTTATCGTATTCATCATGGTTGCTATACTGGCATTTATCAATCTGAAAGTAGGTGACAAGCGTGACTAAGAAAAAACATGGATCATCAATACAAAAAAGGCTTATACCTTCATACATTTTTCTTGTAATAGTTTCGTTCATCTCAGTATTTCCGTTTTTCTGGATGATATCGGCAGCGACCAACAAGTCTATTGACGTTGCAAGAGGTAGAATTGCATTTGGTGGCTATGCCATTGAGAACTTAAAGAAACTGTTTGCATCACAGAACGTTGCACTTGGAATGAAAAACTCACTTATCAATGCAACAGTTCAGACAATTATAGCACTGCTTGTCTGTTCACTTGCCGGTTACGGCTTTGAGCTCTATCATGACAAGGCAAAGGATAAGCTGTTCTCAGTTTTACTTCTTGCCATGATGATTCCGCAGGTAGCTACACTTATTCCTCTGTTCAAGATGATGTCAAAGCTCGGCTTTATAAATACGGTATGGGGCTTCATGCTCCCGGCTATTTCAACGCCGTTCCTTATCATGATGTTCAGACAGAATTCGAGAAACTTCCCAGTCGATATAATGGAGGCGGCACGAATTGACGGACTCAGTGAGATTGGTATTTTCTTCAAGATGTATATGCCTGTACAGAAATCAACATATGCAGCAGCTGCAGTTATCACATTCATGAATGCATGGAACTCATATCTGTGGCCAAAGGTAATACTCAATAAGCCTGATGCTATCACAATGCCAATGCTTATTGCAAACCTCGCAGCAGGATATACAGTAGATTACGGTGTACTGATGATGGGCGTTCTTTTCTGCTCAATTCCTACAATGATCGTATTCTTTGTACTCCAGAAGCAGTTTGCAGAGGGAATTACAGGTTCTGTTAAATAAAAGTAAAATAATATTGTTAAAAATCAAGAAGGCAAATAATGTTTATTATTTGCCTTCGTCTTATAAGAGGAATTTACCAAGAGGACTTTACGTTTAAAAAGACAAATAATAAATAAAATAGGAGTGTATAAATATGGGTAATTTTGATTCAGATATTGTTAAAAATCCGGAAATATTTGAGCAGAACAGACTTGCGGCTCATTCGGATCATGTGTGCTATAAAAATGAATTGGAGAAAATTAAAGGAAAATCAAGCCTGAGATATGATATGAACGGCTTATGGAAGTTTGCATATGCAAAGAATCAGTCCCTGGCTCCTTGTGGCTTTGAAGCAGCAGATTATGACTGCAAAAGCTGGGATGAAATAAGGGTTCCGGCACATATTCAGATGGAAGGCTATGACGTGCCAATCTATACGAATACCACATATCCGTGGGAGGCTGATGAGTTTATAAAGCCGGGCGAGGTACCTGAGATTTTTAATCCGGTTGCAAGCTATGTGAAGTATTTCACAATCCCTGAGAATATGAAGAACAAGAGGGTGTGTATTTCGTTCCAGGGAGTGGAGAGCGGTTTTGCACTCTGGCTGAATGGACACTATGTCGGCTACAGTGAGGACACATTTGATCCGTCTGATTTCGAGCTGACTGATTATATTATTGAGGGTGAGAACAAGCTTGCGGTCAGAGTATGGAAATGGACATCAAGCAGCTGGTGTGAGGATCAGGATTTTTACAGATTTTCAGGCATTTTCAGGGATGTATTTTTGTATGCCGTTCCTTGTGCACATGTGGAGGATCTGTCAGTTGTTCCTACGCTTAATGATACCTTTGACGAGGGCACACTTAGTGTGTCAATAAAGGCAGATGGTGATGGTATTGCAAGTGTAAAGCTTTATGAGCTGGGCGATTTGTCTGTGGAAAAATATGACAGGGCTAAGCTTTTACTGGAAGAGTTTGATATAGAGCTTAGGAATAAGGAAATCTGCGAGGGCTCATGTAATGTGAAAAATCCTCTGTTATGGAGCGCTGAAAAGCCGAATCTGTATGAGGTTAAAATTATAGTTAAAGATACGCATGGAAATGAGACCGAGTTTATCAGCCAGCTGGCAGGCTTCAGACGATTTGAGATGGTAGACGGACTCATGAAGCTAAACGGTAAGCGTATTGTATTTAAGGGTGTAAACCGCCATGAGTTCAGCTCAATAACAGGCCGCGTGCCAAACCGTGATGAGGTGATAAAGGATATTGTCACAATGAAAAAGAACAATATCAATGCGATAAGGACAAGCCATTATCCTGATGATTCCATGATCTATGAGCTTTGCGATATTTATGGAATTTATATGATAGCTGAGAACAATCTTGAGAGTCACGGCACATGGGAGGCATATAATAAGGGCTATGTTGACCTTGACTTTGTTGTGCCAAAGGACAAGCCACAGTGGAGAGAAATGATGCTGGACCGTGCCAACTCATGCTATCAGAGAGATAAAAATCATCCGGCAATCCTTATCTGGTCATGCGGAAATGAGTCGTTTGGCGGCAAGACCATATATGAGATGTCACAGCTTTTCAGGCAGCTTGATAAGCATCGTCTGGTACATTATGAGGGAGTATTTAACGATAGAAGCTACAATGACACAAGTGACATGGAAAGCCAGATGTATACTTCTGTTGCAGGTATTGAGAAATTCCTTGCGGACAACCCTGAGAAACCATTTATCTGCTGCGAATATACACATGCAATGGGAAATTCCTGCGGTGCTATGCATAAATACACAGAGCTTTCTGACCGCGAGCCTAGATATCAGGGTGGATTTATCTGGGATTATATTGACCAGTCAATCTACAAAAAGGACAGATACGGCAAGTGGTTCCTCACATATGGCGGAGATTTTGGCGACAGGCCTACAGATGGAGATTTCAGCGGAAACGGAATCTGCTATGGTGGAGAGAGGGAAGCTTCTCCAAAGATGCAGGAGGTGAAGTTCAATTATCAGAATATCTCAGTTGATTTTGACAGCGACTACATCTTTACAGTCACAAACAAAAATCTTTTTGTAAATACATCTGTTTTTGATGCTTTTGCCATTCTACTTGCAGACGGTGAGGAGGTTTACAGGACAAGGCTTCAGATATCTGTTCCACCGATGGAGCAGGCAAGCTATGAGGTGCCGGTGACTCTTAAAAATTCCATGATAGATGTGGAAAAAGAGTACTGTATTGTGGTATCATTTGTATTGAAGGAAAACACCATCTGGGAAAAGGCAGGATATGAGATTGCATTCGGACAGCATATGATAAAGAAGCCTGTAAGTGAGTATTCATGCGACAAATCAGTTGAGCTTGTTGTTGGAAACGGAAATATCCTTGTAAGAGGTGAGAACTTCAAGGCACTTTTCTCAAGAATGAATCTGGGAATGGTTTCATATGTATATGGTGGCGTCGAGATGCTTCCAAATACTATTCCACTGCCGAATTTCTGGAGAACACCTACCAACAATGATTCCGGCAACATGATGCCACAGCGCTATGCACAGTGGAAGATTGCCAGCATGTATGTGACCACCAGACAGGATCAGCGCTTTGCAGATACATCACCAAGGGTAGAAAAAAATGACAACAATATCGCCATTACATACACTTATTTCATGCCTACCACACCGCAGAGTTCATGCGAGGTGACATACAGAGTGTTTGGTGATGGAACAATCGAGACAACTCTGTCATATGACCCTGTAAAGGAACTTGGCGATATGCCGGAGTTTGGCATGATGTTCAAGCTGGATGCCGATTATGATACAGTGAAATGGTACGGACTCGGACCACAGGAGACATATGAGGACAGACAGCATGGCGGAAAGTATGGTGTATACGAGAATAAAGTGGCAGACAACATTGCCGAGTATCTCGTTCCGCAGGAGAGCGGCAACAAGTGCAGAGTAAGATATGCAAAGGTAATGGATAAGAAGGGCAGAGGCATGCTGTTCTTTGGTGATGAGCTTTCGTTCTCGGCACTGCCATATACACCGCATGAGCTGGAAAATGCAGCGCATCATTTCGAGCTTCCACCTGTACACTATACTGTTGTCCGTGTGGCAAAGAAGCAGATGGGTGTAGGCGGAGACGACAGCTGGGGCTCACATACTCATCCGGAGTACCTGCTTGATGCCTCAGAAAAAATGGAATTCACATTCTGTTTCAGCGGAATCTAGCATTTTAAGGTTGTAAGGAATATTATTACGCATTTTGAGAGCAGAGACTACTACTGGGACTGCTCTCATGGTGTAAATAAACGATATAAGAATAAATGATATAAGAATTAAGGAGGATTAAAATGTCAAAATTTATTAAGGGTATGGATTTATCGACCTTGCTCGAGTTGGAACGCTGCGGAGCAAAATACTACGAGGACGGAAAGGAGAAGGATATTCTTGACATCATGAAGGAGCATGATGTTGATACAATCCGTCTTCGTCTGTGGAACGACCCAAAATCAGAGGATGGTGAGCCTTACGGTGCGGGTAACAATGACCTGGCTGAGACTATCGCTATCGGAAAAAAGGTTACAGATGCAGGCTTTGGAGTGCTTTTGAATTTCCACTACAGTGATTTCTGGGCAGACCCGGGAAAGCAGATTAAGCCAAAGGCATGGAAGGATTTCGGTGTGGACGAGCTGGAGCAGGCTGTATATGATTTTACACTTGAAAATCTGACAAAGATTATTGAGGCAGGTGTAAATGTCACAATGATTCAGGTAGGTAATGAGCTTTCAAACGGACTTTTGTGGCCTGAGGGAAAGGTACCTAACTACGATAATATAGCAAAATTTGTGAATGCCGGAATACGTGCCTGCCGCAAGGTAAATGCTGATATTCCGATTATGATTCACCTCGATAATGGTGGAAACAATGAGCTTTATGTCAGATGGTTTACAAACTTCATCGAAAGAGGAGAGGAGTTTGAGTATATCGGATTGTCATACTATCCTTTCTGGCACGGCTCTCTCGATCAGCTTGAGTTCAATATGAACGATATTGCAAAGCGTTTCAATAAGGACCTTATCATCGCTGAGGTATCCATGGGCTTTACAATGGACAGCTACAAAGAGTATGAGAAGCTTGCTGATTCTGAGCGCAAGGGTTATGCGACAAAACCGGAGCTTGTTGAGAAGATAGATTATCCTATGACTATTGAGGGACAGGCTGACTTTACAAAGGATTTCTTAAACAGAGTGGCAAATGTGGTGGATGACCACGGAAAAGGATTTTTCTGGTGGGAGCCTGCGTGGATTCCTGTACCGGGCTCAGGCTGGGCTACACCTGCTTCACTTAAGTACATGAATGATCCGGGACCATGCGGCAATGAGTGGGCAAACCAGGCACTCTTTGACTATGATGGAAATGTGCTGCCGGCACTTGATGTTATTAAGAATTTTAAAAAATAAAATAATAACATATGTAATTTTGTTGCATGATTTGATTTGTTATGTTGCATTTTCAGTCGGATGTATTGCAATGTAAAAATGTGCAGTTATAATAGAATTATAAAGAAAGAACGAATTATTTTAACTATCAATTTAACGCAAATACAATCAGCAAAGGAGAAGAAAAAATGATACAGCAGAACGTATTAGACAAATTCAAGGAGCTTTTTGGAGCAGATGGGGATATCAGAGTATATTTTGCTCCTGGACGTGTAAATCTGATCGGTGAGCATACTGACTACAATGGAGGACATGTGTTCCCATGTGCACTGACCATCGGTACATATATGGCAGCAAGAAAGCGCGACGACAGGAAACTTCGTTTCTACTCTATGAATTTTGATAATCTGGGTGTGGTTGAGTCATCACTTGATGAGTTTACACCTGATCCAAACGGACTTTGGACAAACTATCCAATGGGTGTTATGTGGGCCTTCGAGGGACGCGGAATGAAGCTTGAAAGCGGTCTTGATATTGTTTTATTCGGAAATATTCCAAACGGCTCAGGACTTTCTTCATCAGCATCTCTTGAGGTGGTTACAGGATATATGTTAAAGGATATTTATGGCTTTGACGTGACAAATCAGGATATTGCACTTATCGGTCAGTATTCAGAGAACAACTACAACGGCTGTAATTGCGGTATCATGGATCAGTTTGCATCTGCAATGGGCAAAAAGGACAATGCAATTTTCCTTGACTGCAATACTCTTGATTTTGAGTATGCACCAATCGTTTTGGACGGTGCAAAGATCGTGGTTACAAACAGCATGGTTAAGCACAGCCTTGTAACAAGTGCTTACAATGACAGAAGAAATGAGAGTGCACAGGCACTTAAGGATTTACAGACAGTATGTGACATCAAGACTCTCGGTGACCTGACAGATGAAGAGTTCGAGGCTCATAAGGATGCGATTAAGGATGAGGTTGCACGTAAGAGAGGCAAGCATGCGGTTTATGAGAACCAGCGTACCATCAAGGCTGTTAAGGCATTAAAGGAAAATGATATAGAGACATTTGGAAAGCTTATGAATGCTTCACATGTATCACTTCGTGATGATTATGAGACATCATGTCCTGAGGTTGACGTACTTGTTGATGAGGCATGGAAGATTCCGGGTGTTATCGGATCACGAATCACAGGCGGCGGCTTTGGCGGCTGCACGGTCAGCATAGTAAAGGACGAGGCTATTGATCAGTTTAAGGCAAACCTGACAAAGGCCTATGAAGAGAAGGTTGGAAAGACACCTGAGTTTTATGTTGTTTCAATCGGAGACGGACCTAGCCGTCTGGCATAAAATTAGCAATATGAAATAACAGTAACGGATAAATAGGGTTTTCCCGACAATGATTAAGGAGCATGACATGATTCAGGAGAGAATATTAGAATTAGTAAAATATGGTCTTACAACAGGACTTGTTGACCCTGCTGATGAGGTGTACACAGTAAACAGACTTCTCGAGGTACTCGGAGTGGACGATATCGAGGATGAGACATTTGAAAAGGTAGAGGCTCAGCCTGCATGGACGCAGGAAGAGGCAGAGGAGAAGCTTGAGGGTATACTCGAGGATATGATGACATATGCATATGACAATGGCATCATGAAAGAAAACAGCATTGTATACAAGGATCTTTTTGATACAAAGCTGATGGGCTGCCTTGTAAATGCACCAAGCGTGATCAGAGCCCGCTTTAAGGATTTATACGACAATGAGTCTTCACTTGCGGCAACCGATTATTTTTACAAATTAAGCTGTGACAGCAATTATATCAGAAGACAGCGTATCAAAAAGGATATGAAATGGACCACAGACACAGAGTATGGCACACTTGATGTGACAATCAATCTCTCAAAGCCTGAGAAGGATCCAAAGGCAATTGCTGCCGCTAAAAATGCTAAGCAGAGCGCATATCCAAAGTGCCAGCTTTGTAAGGAAAATGAGGGTTATGCAGGTCGCGTAAACCATCCTGCAAGAGAAAACCACAGAATTATCCCTGTTACAATAAACAACAGCCAGTGGTTTTTCCAGTACTCACCATATGTATACTACAATGAGCACTGTATCGTGTTCAATTCAAAGCATACACCGATGAAAATCGAGCGTGCCACATTTGGAAAGCTGCTTGATTTTGTGACACAGTTTCCACATTATTTTGTAGGCTCAAATGCAGATCTGCCAATCGTTGGAGGCTCTATCTTAAGTCACGACCATTTCCAGGGCGGACACTATACCTTCGCTATGGCAAAGGCTCCGATAGAGAAAAAAATCATATTCAAGGGCTACGAGGATGTTGAAGCAGGTATCGTAAAATGGCCTATGTCTGTTATCAGAATCAAGTCAGCTGACAGGGATAAGCTTATTGACCTTGCAGATAAGATTCTTCTTGCATGGAGAGGCTACACAGATGAAGAAGCATTTATTTTTGCAGAGACAGATGGAGAGCCACACAACACTATCACACCTATAGCAAGACGTCGTGACGGAGACTATGAGCTTGACCTTGTGCTCAGAAACAACATCACAACAGAGGAGCATCCGCTTGGCGTATATCATCCGCATGCCCACCTTCATCACATAAAGAAGGAGAACATCGGACTTATCGAGGTAATGGGACTTGCAGTGCTTCCGGCCAGATTAAAGGGTGAGATGGCAGAGCTTAGGGATGCAATCCTTACAGGAAAGGATCTGCATTCGACTGAGACTCTTGCATCACATGCTGACTGGGCTCTTAAGTTTATGTCTAAGTATGATAAGATTGATGAGTCTAATATTGATGGTATTATCAATGAGGAGATTGGACTTGTATTTAAAGAAGTGCTTGAGTGTGCAGGAGTGTACAAGTGCACTGATGAGGGACGTGCAGCGTTCCAAAAATTTATAGATGCGGTAAATGCATAAGATTTTCAATTATCTTTTTATAATGCGGAAAGCACCGGCGAACCATACTATATATTTCGCAAGTACTACGCAGCTAAGAAGCAGTAAGAATTATGATTTAGTGTGTTTAGACCATGACACAACCGGCTTTTATGCGCCGTCCATGGCGCATAACGCCTTGCCCCAGCGTCCATGCTGGGGCATTGTTGTATATGGACATAATTCTAACTGCTTCTAAGCTGCTTCGTAAAGCTCAATATATAGTATGTTCGCCGGTGCTTTCCTCGGCTGTGAGATAAACTGATTTTTAAAGGACATGTTAAAGCCATTATTGTTAATGACTTTTTACTAAAGATGTGTCATTAGGATGATATTACCGTTTTTGTAGCTTGTGCAGGCAGTGGATGAATGCAGGCACCAGGAAGACATCTGCGAATATCCATGCGAGTGGGCTTGCAAAGCAGGCAGCAGAAAAGCCGAATATCGGTACAAATACAAGTCCGATGAGCGAACGCGCAATCATTTCTGCTACTCCTGCAAACATTGCAAAACCTGAAAAGCCCATGCCCTGTATGGTGAAACGGACTGTGTTTACCAGAACGAGCGGGATGTAGAAAAATGCATTTGTCAGCAGAAACTGATGAGCCTGTGCGACAACCTCTGTTTCGCTTGGTGATACAAACAGGTAAATCAGATAGTTGGCTATAAACAGCAGTGCCACAAAAATCAAAACCGAATAGATCGATCCTATCACTGAGGCTGAAATAAGCCCCTTCTTTACACGTTCAAATTTGGCTGCGCCGACATTTTGTCCACTGTAGGTGGCCATTGTGGAGCCAAGTGCGTCAAATGGACACATCATAAACATTGATAGACGGCTTGCAGCGGTCATTGAGGCAACTGCGATGGAGCCTAAGCCGTTTACGGCAGTCTGCAGTATGACGCTGCCTATAGCGGTTATCGAATACTGAAAGCCCATAGGAAGTCCCATGACCATCAGATTCCTGACATATGAAGAGTCAAGCTCCAAATCGTCTCTGCTTACATGCAGCAGAGGCACCTTTTTGGCTATGTAAATGATGCACAGCACTCCTGATATACCCTGTGACAGTACGGTTGCAAAAGCCGCTCCAAACACGCCCATGTTAAATACCAGAATGAAAAGTAAATCAAGACCGATATTTAGAACAGCCGCGATTATAAGGAAAATAACAGGTATGACCGAGTTGCCGAGAGATCTCAGATATCCTGACAGCAGATTATACAGTATTGTGGCAGGAATGCCTGCAAATATGACAATCAGATACTGGTAGGCGAGGTCGTAAATGTCGCCTGGCGTATTCATCCAGGTCAGAATGTGACCGCAGAGAAGCACAGTGAGTGCCGTCATGATTATTGCGATAATTACAGAGACAATTCCTGCATTTCCTACATATTTTTTAAGTCCTTTTTCATCCTTGGCACCAAAGCGCTGTGCTATTGGAAGCGAAAAGCCGGCACACACACCCTGGCAGAAGCCGATGATGAGAAAGCAGATGCTTCCGGTAGAGCCGACTGCGGCTAAGGCCGAAACACTTAGAAAACGGCCGACGATTATAGTATCCATAAGGCTGTAAACCTGCTGGAAAAGCATTCCGAGAAGCAACGGAAGGGAAAAGCCCAGAATGAGTCCGGTAGGAGAACCTACAGTGAGATCCTTTGAATTATTTTTAGTCATTATTTATAATCCCCCTTGATTAAAAATAGATAAAAATATATATAAAAAATAGTGATTAAGTGTAATATACAACCTTTACAAACATAAGTAAATGAGGTAAAGTTAAATTGTTAGCATTTTTTTGGGTGCATATTTTAAAGTGAATAAAAACGCTGATTTTATGTTTGATATCATGTTTTTTGAGAAGAAAATTGAATAATCAGTAAATATGTATGGGCTGACATATAATTAAATTTGGAGGAAAAGAATGAGAGACTGGGAAAATAACATTCGAAGGGTTGTACCTTATACACCGGGAGAACAGCCAAAGAATACCTGTGTTATTAAGTTAAATACAAATGAGAATCCCTATCCGCCTGCACCGGGAGTGAAGGAGGTTTTAAGTAATTTCAATACAGATGATTTAAGACTGTATCCTGACCCAAGGGTTGATAAGCTGGTAAATGCAATTGCGGATTTCTATAAGATAGACAGCTCGAAGGTGTTTGTCGGAGTTGGCTCTGATGATGTACTTGCCATGATTTTCATGACATTTTTCAATTCGAAAAAACCTATACTGTTTCCTGACATTACATATTCATTTTATGATGTGTGGGCAGATATGCTTCGAATCCCTTATGAGCAGCTTCCATTGTCTGATGATTTTTCAATAGTACCGTCAGATTACTATAAGGCAAACGGCGGAGTAGTATTTCCAAACCCTAATGCTCCGACAGGAAAGCTCATGCCTCTTGATGAGATAGAGGATATAATAGAGCACAATCAGGATGTAATTGTCGTAGTAGATGAGGCATATGTGGATTTTGGCGGGGAGAGTGCGCTTCCGCTCATTGACAAATATGATAATGTCATCGTGGTACAGACATTCTCGAAATCACGCTCGCTGGCAGGCTCAAGAGTTGGTTTTGCCATGGCAAGTCCTGTGCTTATCAAGTATCTGAATGATGTGAAATATTCGTTCAATTCATATACCATGGACAGAATCACAATCGAAGCAGCTACAGCAGCTGTAAAAGACAGAGCATACTTTGAAGAGACCACAGCAAAGGTCATAAAGACACGTGAGTGGACAAAGAAAGAGCTTAAGAGGCTTGGCTTTACATTCTGTGACTCAAAGAGCAACTTTATATTTGCAAAGCCTGCAAATGTTTCTGCAACAAAGCTTTTTGAGGACCTTAAGGCAGACAATATATTTGTCAGGCATTTCAGCTCACCTGAGCGAATCAACGACTATCTGCGAATATCCATAGGAACTGATGAGCAGATGCATACACTAATTAAATTTTTGGAGAATTATTCATGTTAAAAAAATATATTTACATCTTTTTAATTTCAATGGTACCACTTATTGAACTCAGAGGAGCGGTTCCGGTTTCACAGGTGATGGGGCTGCCGATAGTGCCATCATTTATCGTTTGTATCATTGCAAATATGCTTCCGGTACCAATTATTTATCTTTTTGCAAGAAAGGTGCTCATATGGGGAGCAGACAAACCGGTCATTGGAAGGTTCTTTAGCTTCTGCCTTGAAAAAGGAGAGAAGGGCGGTAAGAAGCTTCAGGCAAAGGCAGGAAAAGGTCTGTTTGTTGCACTTTTACTTTTCGTAGGTATCCCGCTTCCGGGAACCGGTGCATGGACAGGAACACTTGCGGCAAGTATCCTTGATATGGATTTCAAGTCAACGGTTGCCGCTGTCATGCTTGGAGTACTGCTTGCAGGCATGATTATGATGTTAGTAAGTCTGGCGGGCGTGTCTATATTCCTGTAGAATTTATGGGCTGCTCAGGAAATGACTGATTAACAATGAGCTTTCTTCGGCCTTTATTAAACAGTACAAATCCGGTCACAAGCGAAACAATTGTAACAACAATCACAGCCACAATGACAACCACGCTATTGCCGGGATCAGGGAAAAATCCTGAGAGTGTGCCCCAAAGGTTGAAAAGCAGATGCAGCCCCATAGAGTAGTAAATTGAGCCACCGCGTTCGCAGACATATCCGAGCACGATGCCAAGAGCAAAGGCATATATGCCCTGAATCCAGTTGAGATGGAACAGTCCGAAAAGTGCAGCCTGCATCAGATTGGCAAGAGCAAACGGCAAAGCCTTTCTGGCACAGCGCATGGTTACACCGCGGAATATAAGCTCCTCACAGATTGGCGCCAGTATTACAGAATAAAGTACTGTCACAAAGGTGGTATCTGTGATGCCGGATGTTTCAAAAAGCTTGTTGTACTGCTGCAGCCAGTCGGGACGGATGTAGCCGGTTAAGTTTGCGATGAAATTGGCAGCAAACTGTGTACCCGGCACGAGTATGACGATTGCCACAATCATCATGGGATTGAAGGTTTTCTTAGGGGATGGAAGAAAATCACCCTCGTATCTGGCATAGTACCACATGCCAAAAATCGCAATGGTAATGAGTGCATAGATGACCATAATCATCATGTTAAAATTTACAGAGGTAAATGTCTTTTCAAGGCGGTCCGATACGTTTGCAGACGGAAAAGCAAGCTTTCCGACAAAACCCTGTCCAAACACTCCCATGCCCATCATAAAGAATAAGGCGATAGTCTGAATTGCCTCAACTGCAAGCAGTGGGACAAATGTGTAAAAGAAATATCCTACTTTTTTCATTTTCAATTTACTCCATTCTGATTTATTAGGCGATAATAACACTAGTATAACATATCATAATTTAATTGCAAGAAAGCTGTTTACTTTAAAACTTTAATATGTTAAAATTAAATGTAAATAAATCGCATGAAAAAGGAGAACACGATGAGCAAGAATCTTAAAACAGAAGCAGTAGACCATTTGTTTGATGCTATTTTGTGTCTCAAGGATAGAGCAGAGTGTTATACATTTTTTGAGGATGTTTGTACTGTAAATGAGCTTTTTTCTCTATCACAGAGATTTGAAGTGGCAAAGATGCTTAGAGAGCAGAAGACATATCTTGATATAGCAGAAAAGACCGGGGCTTCCACAGCCACAATCAGCCGTGTGAACAGATCCTTAAACTACGGCAACGATGGATATGATATGGTTTTTTCACGCATGGAGGATGGCTCTGACAAAGAGGATTAGTTTATCATAGGGGAAAGAAAAACAGGCTCGTTAATTTGAGCCTGTTTTTTTAGAAGCCTCTTTTTCTTCATTTAGATCGTCAATCATGCGCTCAATCAGCATTTTCTTGATGTAGACATCAAAGCTCAGCATGCAGATAAAGCTGAATGTGTGAAGAAATTTCTGATCCTCATCAGGAAAATCCTCAAATGTCTCACCGGCAATCTTGTATTTCTTGCCGAGATCCTTTAAGAGCTTCTGCGATTCCTCCGCCTCTAAGCTGAAAACCTCAGTATAGACATCCTGCATCGTAAATCCGTCATCATTGCCGAAATACTTCTCGGTAAGCGGATTAAGAATCGAGCGGATATCGTTGATGCTCAATATATTTTTGAAATAATATATAAAAAGCAGTGTGAGCACATGCTCCTTAGAATACTTTTTCTTGTCCGGAGAAGGGAGCAGATTGTTTTTGGCATAGTTGTTTATCATTGTCTTGGTAAGGATTTTGTCGCTTTCATAGCGCTTTGATGCAGCGAGCTGCTCGTCCATGAAGGTTGTGACCTGATCCATGTACAGATCAATGTTTGGGATATCCTCCGGCTTTATGTAATCTATTGATTTAAGCTGTTTTAATAATTCTGATAAAAAATCTTTAACGTCATTCTCCATATCATCACCTCAGAATTCTATTATATAGTATTGAAAACTATATGACAAGTTTTTTTTGAATTTTCTCATATTGGGTTGTGCAAAACATATGTTTGTGATATGCTGTAGATAAATTATTTTTGTATTTATGGTTTGTGTGCCTGTAATAAGACTTGAGAATTGAGAGGAAAACAGATGAACTTAGATATGTTGAATGAACAGCAAAGGGAGGCCGTTTTGACCACAGAGGGACCGCTTCTTATTTTAGCGGGGGCAGGCAGTGGCAAGACCAGGGTTCTTACATACAGGACTGCATACCTGATAGATGAGTGTGGCGTCAATCCTTACAATATCATGGCAATCACCTTTACAAACAAGGCTGCGGGAGAGATGCGTGAGCGAATTGATGATATGGTGGGCTATGGTTCGGAAAGCATATGGGTTTCTACATTCCATTCGACATGTGTGCGTATACTGCGCAGGTATATTGACAGGCTGGGATATGACACGAATTTTACCATATATGATGCTGACGACCAGAAAGCTCTGATGAAGGACATCTGCAAGCGTCTTGAGATAGATACCAAGATGTATAAGGAAAAGATGTTTTTAAATGTCATTTCATCTGCAAAGGATGAGATGATTGATCCGATAGAGTTTGAAAACCGCTTCACAGGTGACTTCGTGAAGCGCAAGCAGGCACTTGTATACAAGGAGTATCAGAATGCCCTAAAGCAGAATAACGCACTCGATTTTGATGATTTGCTTGTGAAGACAGTAGAGCTTTTTAAGCTGGATAAAGAGGTGCTGGATTACTATCAGGAGCGCTTCAGATATATCATGGTAGATGAGTATCAGGATACAAACACCGTGCAGTTTGAGCTTATCAGGCTTCTTGCCATGAAGTATAAGAATCTGTGTGTGGTGGGTGATGATGATCAGTCCATTTACAAGTTCAGAGGTGCTAATATCTACAATATCTTAAACTTTGAGAAGCATTTTGAGGATGCAAAGGTCATAAAGCTTGAGCAGAATTACAGGTCTACCCAGAATATCCTGGATGCCGCCAACAGCGTCATTTCCAACAACGTGGGTAGAAAGGACAAGCGCCTTTGGACTGACAACGGAGCCGGAGACAGGATTACCTTTGAACAGCTTGAGAGTGGCTTCGAGGAAGCGGATTATGTGGCGCGTTCGATAGCGAGACTCGTGAGAAAGGGTGAGGCGCGCTATAAGGACTGTGCTGTACTTTACCGAACCAACGCACAGTCGCGTCTCTTCGAGGAGAAATTTATTGCTGCAAACATACCATACAAGATTGTCGGCGGCGTGAATTTCTATGCCAGAAAAGAGATAAAGGATATCCTTGCATATTTAAAGACTATTGACAATGGCCATGATGACCTCGCGGTAAAGCGAATAATAAATGTGCCAAAGCGCGGCATCGGAGCCACAAGCATCAATAAGGTGACAGACTATGCTCTTGAGAAGGGTATAGATTTCTATACGGCACTGCGCTATATCGATGAGGTGCCGGGCATGGCGAGGTCAGCAGGCAAGATAAAGCCTTTTGTGATGTTTATACAGTCACTTCGTGCGAGAGCCGAGATGGATTCGGTTTCGCAGCTCATACAGGCAATAATCGATGAGACCGGCTATGTCGATGAGCTGAAGGCTGAGGGCACGGATGAAGCAGAGCAGCGTATTGAGAATATTGATGAGCTTATAAACAAGGCTGTTGATTATGAGCAGGGGGAGGAGAATCCTACTCTCAGTGGCTTTTTGGAGGAGGTAGCGCTTGTAGCCGATATAGACGGTCTTGACGAAAACAGCGACTATGTGGTTCTTATGACTCTGCACAGTGCTAAGGGACTTGAGTTTCCGAATGTGTATCTGGCGGGCATGGAGGATGGTCTTTTCCCAAGCTATATGTCAATCACGAGTGATGATGCGACAAGCGAGATAGAGGAGGAAAGGCGTCTTGCTTATGTTGGCATCACGAGAGCCAAGGAGCATCTGACCATCACATCTGCACGCATGCGCATGGTGCGTGGAGAGACACAGTTCAACAAGGTATCGCGATTTGTGAAAGAGATTCCGCGTGAGCTTATGTCAGGTGAGGTATATGAGCCAAAGCGCCGTGATGATGACCTTGAAAGAAATTCACAGAGCACCTACAGAAAGGCTAAGGAGGCCTTCAAAAAGACACCTACATACGGCACAGAGTATGCGACTACCTTTAATACTCAGCGTACAAGGACACCTGTCTATACACCTGTGAGCAACCAGAAGTCATTTGCCAGTGCCAATACCACCGGCGGCCTTTCATATAAGGTAGGAGACAGAGTATCGCACATCAAGTTTGGCGCGGGAGAGGTCATGGCAATTGTAGAAGGCGGCAGGGATTATGAGGTCACTGTGGACTTTGACAAGGCAGGTACCAAAAAAATGTTTGCTTCATTTGCCAAATTGAAAAAAATTGACTAAAAATATTGTAATTTTTATAGGAAAATTGGATATAATATGCTATAATGGATTTAACAAATAGCATTTGACAATTACTTTTGGAAAAGGAGCGGATTGAATTATGAGTAAAGTTGAAGAATTATTAAAGGACAACAAGCTTACAGAGAAGCTCAGCATGGCAAAGCTTAATGACCTTCTCAAAAAAGAAGAGGAAGACAAGAAGCCTTCCAAGGCTGTTATCATATTTGCCATCATTGGTGTATTAGTTGCAGTTGCAGCAGCGGCATATGGTATCTACAGATTTTTCACACCGGATTATTTAGATGATTTCGATGATGAGTATGATGATGAATTCGATGATGATTTCTTCGAGGATGAAGACGATGATGATGCTGAAGAGGAAAAAGAGGCACCAAAGACTAAAGAAGAGAAATAGTCGTTTTTAGATAATGGGGGCTACATATGTAGTCCTCATTTTTCTTTATGTGTGAAGCAAGGCATTTGCAGTCGCTCATACAAAGGAATAATAAAGTATAAAGAGAGATAAGAATTACATGAAAAAAGGATTTAGAGGAACAGGAACCGTAGAAAGAGTAGACTTCCCAAACAAGGGAATAGCCGTTACAGATGACGGCGACAGAGTAATTGTGAAAAATACAATTCCGGGACAGAAGGTGGAATTTGTTGTAAATAAAGTAAAGCATCAAAGGGCAGAGGGCAGACTCATGGAGGTAATTGAGAAATCGCCTCTGGAGACAGAAGAGCCATGCCCTCACTTTGGAATGTGCGGGGGATGTACATATCAGACAGTGCCTTACGAAAAGCAGCTAGATATGAAGCTTACCCAGGTGAAAAAGCTCATTTCGGATGCCATCGGCACTGAAAAAGAGTCAGGATATGAGTTTATAGGGATACATGGAAGTCCTAAAAAGAGCGAATACAGAAACAAGATGGAATTTTCCTTCGGTGATGAGTACAAGGATGGCCCTCTTGCGCTTGGCATGCACAAAAGAGGAAGCTTTTATGACCTTGTGACAGTATCGGACTGTCAGATAGTGGATGAGGATTTCAGGACAATATTAAAGGCAACACTTGATTATTTTTCAAAAAACAATATCCCATATTTCCACAGAGCAACACACAAAGGCTATCTGAGGCATCTGCTTGTCAGAAAGGCAACAAAAACCGGTGAAATCATAGTCGACCTTGTCACTAGCACACAGACAGAGGGCTTCAACGAGGAGGAGCTGCTAGCAGGCTTTAGATATGCGCTTTTGACCAGGCAATATGACGGCAGATTCAAGGGCGTTTTACACACAAAAAATGACAGCGTGGCAGATGTGGTCAAAAACGAGGGCACAGAAGTGCTCTACGGAGATTCATATTTCTACGAGGAGCTCTTAGGTCTGAAATTCAAAATCACACCATTCTCATTTTTCCAGACCAACTCACTCGGAGCGGAGGTGCTATATGAGACAGCGAGAGAGTTTATCCTGGGAGATGACAAGGATTCGCTAAACGGTAAAACAGTCTACGACCTCTACAGCGGAACCGGCACCATCGCGCAGCTTATGGCACCGGTGTGTAAGGAAGTAGTAGGAGTCGAAATAGTTGAGGAGGCAGTTTGCGCAGCAAAGGAAAATGCAGCTCTTAATGGTCTTGATAACTGTAAATTTATCGCAGGTGATGTCCTAAAGGTGCTTGATGAGATAGAGGAAAAACCGGATTATATAATTCTTGATCCACCACGAGACGGTATCCATCCGAAGGCTATCGGGAAAATCATAGAGTATGGTGTTGAGAATATGGTTTATATTTCATGTAAACCGACAAGCCTGGCAAGGGATTTGCAGATATTTATGGACAGAGGGTATAGAGTGGAGAAGATATGCTGCGTGGATATGTTTCCGAATACGTATCATGTGGAGACGGTTGTTCTTTTGTCCCAACTGAAACAAAAGCCGGATGATTACATTAATGTCACAATTGAACTTGATGATGTGGATATAACATCTGCAGAGACTAAGGCAACATATGATGAGATAAAGAAGTATGTGGCTGAACATAATGCCGGCATGAAGGTTTCCAATCTGTATATTTCACAGGTAAAGAGAAAATGCGGAATTGAGGTTGGAAAGAATTATAATTTACCTAAAAAGGAAGACAGTAGGCAACCACAGTGTCCGGAAGATAAAGAGAGAGCAATTGTGGAGGCATTGGAGCATTTTAAGATGATTCAGCTGAAATAAAAAGTGTTTGATAAATCGTTGTTTGTGGAGGTGTTTGGATGTGTGGAATAGCAACTGATTTATAAAAAATAAATCGGAGGTTTATATGGATTATTCAATAAGAGAATTAAGACAAAACGAGTCCAAGGTGCTAAATACTTTTTTATACGAAGCAATTTTTATTCCAGAAGGGGCTCCTATACCACCAAAAGAGATTATAAATCAACCAGAATTACAGGTGTATGTTAAAGATTTCGGTAAGAATAAAGGAGACTTGTGTTTGGTTGCTGAAGCCAATAATGAAATTGTTGGTGCAGTATGGTGTCGTATTATGAATGATTATGGACATATTGATGCTGAAACACCATCATTTGCAATTTCACTTTTAAAACAGTATAGAAACTATGGTATTGGAACTAATCTAATGGAGCAGATATTAAAAAAACTGAAAATGCAAGGATATAAGCAAGCGTCATTATCTGTTCAGAAGATGAATTATGCAGTTCATATGTATCTAAAAGTAGGATTTGAAATTGTCGATGAGAATGACGAAGAGTATATAATGATTTGCAAATTGTAGGAATCTGTAATTTGAGTTTATGGTTTACAAATCGTTATTTGTAGAGAGGAGATGATTGTTAAATGAGAATTGCTGCGTATCAATTTGCTGTATCTGGAAATATTAGTGAGAATTATAAAGAAATAGAAAAAGCAATATATATCGCAAAAACTGAAAATGTTCAGTTGCTTATATTTCCAGAATGTTCATTAACAGGGTATCCTCCGAGAAATATATCTAATGCGTCATGTGTTGATTTTAATCTTGTTCAGATAATGTGTGATAAACTTCAATCAATAGCTAACAAAAATGACATTTCCTTTATTATTGGAACTATATTTAAAGAAAAAGAAATATACAATAGAGCAATGTTGTTTCAACCTAATAGTCAAATTGAGTTCTATGATAAGCGTGCCTTGTGGGGATGGGATAAGGATAATTTCACAAAAGGCAGTAACAATGGAATATTTGAAATGGAAGGGATAAAATTTGGAATAAGAATTTGTTTTGAAATCAGATTTCCTGAATTCTTTCGAGAACTATACAAAAGAAATACAGATATAAATCTAGTTCTATTTTATGATGTAGCAGATATAGATGATAACGAAAGATATAACATGATTAAAGGACACTTACAAACTCGAGCAGTTGAAAATGTTACTACCACTATTTCTGTAAATGCTATTTCACCATTTCAAACGGCTCCGACAATGGTCCTTGGAAAATCGGGTCAGTGTATAAAAGAATGTGTTAGAAATAAACCTGAACTTTTGATTTATGATTTTGAAAAGACAGAGAATGATTTCGGTGAAAAAGGAAGGATATCAATATCTGATATGTTGATTGAATAGAGTGCAATTGATGTTTCAAGACAATGAATTGGTTAACTTCCAGTTGTGCGCCCAGCTAAGGGTGTGTAGTCAAGCCGGTGGGATTCCGGTTTAT